>Ga0126383_10002534_pt1 | contig 11816 bp, 11 predicted proteins | sample PanSoiMetPlot_35_FD_96882 | JGI IMG/M metagenome (GOLD analysis project Ga0126383, IMG submission 96882) | Tropical forest soil microbial communities from Panama - MetaG Plot_35 | ecosystem: Environmental > Terrestrial > Soil > Tropical forest > Bulk soil | place: Panama | collected 2016-02-17
CGCAACGGGCGGCGCAGACCATTGGATCGCCATTGGCGACCGGCGCGTGGGTATAGTCGCCGCCGGGCCGGTCATAGCCGCTCTGCGCCAAGCCGGCACCGACACGTGCCAGCGCAACCGCGAACAAAGCGGTGAGAACGAAAATGAGCGCTTGATTGATGCGCTCTTTCGGCTTTCCCCAATTTCGCGTGGCGCTGTTCGGCACGAGGAACCTTTCTTCCTCAGAAATAGCACAAGAATTTCCTGCCCGCGGCCGGCTCGTCAACGGCCGCGCGACGCCGCCGATTGGTATTCTAAGGACACCGCATTAGCGGAAATGCTTCGATAATTTGAGCCCCTGGGCCTGGTAATTGGAGCCGATGCCGCTGCCGTAAAGCTGATCGGGTCGCGCCAACATTTTCTCGTAGACCAGCCGGCCGACGATTTGCCCGTGTTCCAGAATGAACGGCACCTCGCGGGAGCGAACTTCCAGCACCGCGCGTGAACCTAACCCGCCTGCTCCCGCGTAACCGAAACCGGGATCGAAAAAGCCGGCGTAATGCACGCGGAATTCGCCTACCAGCGGATCGAACGGGACCATCTCGGCCGCGAAGTCCGGCGGCACTTGCACGGCCTCGGTCGACGCCAAAATGTAAAACTCGTCGGGATCGAGAATAAGGCTGCGATCGGCGCGCGCCACGATCGGCTCCCAAAAATCCGCGATCTCATAAGCGCCACGGCGCTCGACTTCGATGACCCCAGTATGCCGCTTGGCGCGATAGCCGACGATGCCGTTCATGTGCGTGGGATCGGCCGCAGCGGAGCCGGCGAGATCGATACTAACGGCGACACCATCGCCCATCACCGCCTCGGCACGATCGACCAGCCGCTCGCGCGCGTGCAGCGCGCGCAGCGCCTCACTCGATAGGGCAGCATCACCGCGGCGTAAGCGTAGTTGCGACAATCGCGAGCCTTCCCGCACCAAGACCGGAAACGTTTTCGGACTGATCTCGGCGTAAAGTGGACCGTGGTAGCCGCCCGCAATGCGATCGAAGCCGCGGGTCTCGTCGGCAATCACACGTGTGAATACATCGAGCCGACCGGTCGAGCTTTTTGGATTGGTCGCAGCCGCAATATCGGCGGGCAGCGCCAGGCATTCAATCAATGGCACGATGTAGACGCAGCCGGTTTCCAGAACAGCCCCCGCGGCGAGCGAGAATTCGTGCAGTTTCAGTTCGGCGATGCGTTGCGCCACGGTGATGCCGGGGCCTGGCAGAAAACTGGCGCGTACGCGACAGGCAATCGCGCCAAGACGCAAATCGAGACTGGCCGGCTGAACCTGGTCCGCATCGAACGGCCGGGCGGCGCGAATCCCGCCTTGCTCGGCCAACGCCGCGATCATGCGGTCGGGCAGAATTCCTCGTTCCGAAGCTGCGAAGCTCAAAGCCATTTGCAGGCCAGCGGCGATCTCATCGGCATGGCGCTGCGATCTAATCCGATGGCGGGTTTGACGCAAAGACGGCTGCAGCGTATACACCGCGTTATCCCGTGGTCATTTGAGCCGGCCGGCTTGCAGCCACGTAAAACAAGTCGCTAAAAGGCCGGGGACGCGTGAGCCCGGCCCGAGGATTTCCCCCGGCCGGGTTTTGTTTTGGCCGCGTTTTCACCGACCAAAACACGTGTTGGCTAAGGAGGGCCACATGTCCGCGTCGGCAAAAAAGAGCTATCGCCCCGAAACGCGCCTGGTGCAATCAGGCACCCTGCGTTCGCCCTTCGGCGAGACTTCGGAAGCGCTGTATCTCACCCAAGCCTACGTTTATGACAGCGCCGCCCAGGCGGAGGCGCGGTTTAAGGGCGAGGACCCTGGCTATCAATATTCGCGTTTCGCCAATCCGACGGTCGACATGTTCGAGCGGCGCATGGCGGCATTCGAAGGCGCCGAGGCGGCGCGCGCGACCGCGACCGGCATGGCCGCGGTGACGTTATCGCTGCTGGGCCAAGTCAAGGCCGGCGATCATGTCGTGGCGTCCAAAGCGATGTTCGGATCGTGCCGCTATGTCGTGGAGGACTTCTTGCCTCGCTTCGGCGTCGCTTCGACGCTGGTCGACGGCTGCAATCTCGACGCCTGGCGCGAGGCCGTGCGGCCGAACACCAAGACTTTTTTTCTGGAAACGCCCACCAATCCGGCGCTGGAAGTCATCGATATCGCGGCGGTCGCCAAAATCGCGCACGATGCCGGCGCGACGCTCGTCGTCGATAACGTATTCGCGACACCGCTATTTCAGAGTCCGCTCGCGCTCGGCGCCGACTGCGTCGTGTACTCCGCCACCAAGCATATCGACGGCCAGGGCCGCTGCCTCGGCGGGATTATTCTCGGTTCGCAAAAATTCATCATGGAAAAGGTTCATGTGCTGCTTCGTCAAACCGGCCCATCGATTTCACCGTTCAATGCCTGGGTGTTGCTCAAGGGCTTGGAAACACTCGCGGTCCGCGTGCGGCGGCAGACAGACAGCGCAGCGACACTTGCGGTCGCAATCGCCGGCCATCCAAAAGTTTCGCGGTTGATTTATCCGGGACGCCCAGACCACCCGCAGGCCGCGATCGCGCAAAAGCAGATGCGCGGCGGTTCGACGCTCGTTGCCTTTGAGATCAAGGGCGGCAAACGCGGCGCCTTCCGCTTTCAGGACGCCCTCAAACTCATCCGCATCAGCAACAATCTCGGCGATGCTAAAAGCCTGATCACGCATCCGGCGACAACGACGCACCAGCGGCTTGCGCCGGCGCAGCGCGCCGAGCTCGGCATCAGCGACGGCTTTGTCCGGATCTCGGTTGGGCTTGAAGACCCCGACGATATCGTCGAGGACGTGCTTGGCGCACTGGAAGCGGTGTGAGCACGGGCGGCGGACCGGAACTTTGCGTCGGGATGCTTTGGCACGCATGCGCACTGGCTGATCAGCCGAACTCGGGCCCCGCGACCACGAACAAGCGCGTTGCGTCCCCAAATGCAAAGCGGCGACTTGAGCTCATCCGCAGGAACGGTCTTTGTACGGTGAAGCCACTTTGCCGAAGCCGACGCATCAGGAAATCCCGTCCGTCGACCACATCGAGGAATACCGGCCCACCGATGCCACTGAGCGCGGCATCAAGCAGCGCGACGGCGGCGTTCTCGTTGGCAGCGACGATCGGTCCGATTTGGGTAGCGATCCGACCAGGCCGCGCCAGCACGAAGCCGCTGTTGTCGTCACTCACCAGGGCAAGCTGTGGCAGTCGACGGAATAGGCTTTCGACCAGAAATTTTCGGTTGGCGCCAAAGGCGGCGGCATCGCTAGCCGCCACCGAGGCGATATCGGCGGCCGCCATCGCGCGAATGCCGAAGGTCGGATTGCAGCGAGTCTCGGTGACGCCTTGCCAGCGCAATAAATTGAACATCCCCTCGAAACCGAGCGGGCGGTAAATGCGTTCGCCCGCCGGAGTGGCATCGAGCACCGATACCAAGCCGAGCCGCGCAACCTCGGCGCAGCACGCGTCCAAAATACTTGTGCCAATCCGTTCGCGCCGTCGCGAGGCGGTCACCAGCACCATGCTGATCCAGGCGAAGCGATCGGAATAGGGCAGCACGGCGCCGGTGGCGACGGTTATGCCATTGCTGCCCGGCAGCCCAAGTATGGTGCCGTGCCGCAAGAACAGCAGCCAATCTTCGATCGTCTGATTCCAACCAGCCTGCGCCGAAAGCGCGACGCAATCGCCAATATGATGGTTAGCGAGCCGCTTGAATTGCCCGGTGTCAATAAACGCCATCGCGGACCTCGAAATGGGTCGGCTTATTGTGACTGGGGCGACCGTTCGCGACCCAGTCTGCAACCCAATCGATCATCTGTCTGATCGTAACGCGCGGGCGGCCAAACAGACGCGCGGATTGGGAGGCATCGGTCAACAGCGCTGTCGGCAATTCTTGCCCGACGATTCTTGGCTTTTTGCCGAGCCGCTCGCCAAACATGCTGGCGAGCCAGCGGACGGATATGACATCCGGTCCTGATACGTTAAGCGGAGTCGTTGGAGTAGTCGCGTGCCGCAACAAGCGCAGCGCCAGAGAATTGGCATCGCCCTGCCAGACAACGTTGACATGGCCCATATCGACGGCGATCGGCTCGTCGTGCCGCACCTTATGGGCAATGTCCACCAACACGCCGTATCGCATATCGATGGCATAGTTCAGGCGCAACAAGCGTCCCGGCGTAGCGTGGCGCGTGGAAAAATACTCGAACATCCGCTCGCGTCCAACGCAAGAATTCGCGTATTCGCCAATAGGCGTTAGCGGCGTATCTTCGGTTGCGCCCCGACTTGCGACCGCGACCAACGGATAAACGCAGCCGGTCGAAAAGCCGACGATGCGCGACCTGCAAAATGATTCGGCGACAATTGCCGGCACACTGACATTCATCGCCCAGGTGAGCGCCGGATCGGTCTGCGCGCCGAACTTTCTGCCCGCCATGAATATCACATTACGAATTCTTGGCAGCGCCGCAACGGCAGCGCGATCCAGAAGATCGCAAGCGATTGTCTCAACACCGCAGGTTTCGAGCCTTTGGCGTAAGCCGACTTCGCTGAAGCGTGCAACGCCAATGACCCGCTTGTCGGGTGCCGCATTGCGCGCCAGCCGCGCGAGCGTCGGTCCCATTTTGCCGCCAATGCCGAGCACGATGATGTCTCCATCGATTGTGGCCAGGTCGGCGGCTAGCGCCCGGCTCGGCCGAGTCAGGAAATCATCCAGCTCATCGGCATTATCGAACTGCGAAGGCAGCGGCGCGTCATCAAGCCAAGTGACCATGCCAACCTCAGATCATTGGGCCACGTCTTGGAGGCATGGCGCATCGTAATCGGTTCTTATCGCTTGCGCTTCTCTTCTCACGTCCGGCGGTGTCAATATGGGACTTCGGGAGCAATTGCGCGACGAGGATGCTCATGGCCATTCGTATTGCCGCGATTGAGGTCAGCCACTGGCATGCGGTTTTTGACGCCGCTTACCTCCGCCACCTCATTGCCATGCCGGATGTCGAGCTGATCGCTGTCCAAGATTCGGACGCTCGTCTCGCTGCAAGGCGAGCGGCCGAGGTCGGAAATATGCCGACTTACACAGACCACCGAAAGATGCTGGCAGTGACCCGCCCGGATTTCGTTATTGCGCTCGGGCGACACCGGGCAATGGCCGGAATCGCGCATGACTTGCTCGACAAGGGCTATCCGTTCCTCATGGAGAAGCCTATGGGGATCAACGCGCGCGAGGTGGAGGCGGTCGCGACCAAGGCGGCTCGTCTCGGCGCTTTTGTGGCAGTCCCTCTGGCCCAGCGCTATTCGCCTTTCGCCAAGCGCGCCCGGGAGCTCCTCGCAAAGGACCGCTTTGGTCCGCTGTCGCATATTTACGTCCGGATCAATCGGCCCGCTCCCGCGCGCTATCCAGGCTGGGATTGCTCATGGATGCTCGAGCCGGCCGAATCCGGCGGCGGATGCCTGCGCAATCTTGGTTCGCACGGCATAGATATGTTTCTCCATTTAACTGGCGAGCCAGCGCAGGTCACTGGCGCGCAACTGAGCCGGCGCGCACATCAGTGCTTAGTAGAAGACTACGCTTCGGTGCTGCTCCGTTCCGGCAGCGGCATTCTCGGCACGGTCGAGGTTGGCAATGGCTTTCCCCGTGACGGTACTGACGGCGAGTGGAAGATTGCCGGCCGCGACGCCATCCTGACGATGAAGGATGGGGTCATGAAGCTCGCTACCGCTGATGGGGACGAGACGTTCCCAGGCACCGATGTCGTGGCCCCCTATTTCGTCGCAGTGCGGGATGCGCTCGACCATTGGCAGCGAGGTGCGCCGCCGCCGATCAGCGTGCACGACTGTGCACGCGCCGTGCGCTTGATCGATCAAGCTTACGAATTTGCCGGAGCACAGCTGGCGACGGCCGAATAGTCTCCGGCCAGCCGGAAGCGAAACGAATCCGAGTTTGCGCTAGTGCACGTCCGGCTTCGACGAAATCGCGGCCGGATGAACGGACGCGGCCGCAATCGGCCGCGTCGCCGCTTCGGCGATCGCGCCGCCGAGCAGCTTGGCCAAACAGGCGTAACTCCAGTCATTCATGTGCAGATGGTCCGGCGACACGAACAAGTCAAACGAGAGATGCTGCACGTCGTGCCAATTGCGCATGACCGCGAAGCGCTGAAACAATCCCACGTCTTCCATTTTCGCGGCCAGCGCAATCTGATCGACCATGCCTTCCGTTTCCGACTTGGCGACCACGGCCGGCGCAAATTGGGGATCGATCAGGACCACGTCGGCGCCGGCCGCTTTGAGCCGCTCAATGCCATCGTGTAGTTGCACAGCATGTGGGCTGAGCGGATGATCGCGCAGCACCGAATTGGTGCCGATCTGCCACAACACGAGCTGGGGATGTGCGGCAAGTACGTCGGCCGCAAATCGCGCCATCATGTTGGTGGTCTCCTCGCCGTTGACGCCGCGATTGAGCACGGCGATCTCCCGGCCGGGGAACCGTGCCCGCAATTCGACGGCGAGCCGGCTTGGATAGGTTGCGTCTGGCGAGCTGGCACCGGCGCCGGCGGTCGAGGATGAGCCGATCGCAACGATGGTAAGCGATTGCCCGTTGGCCAGGCGCCGCATCGTGTGAGTGAGCGGTCGCTCGAAACGGGCCAATTCGGCGGGCGCGACGCATCTCGCGGGCGCGGGAGCGCTGAGCGATTTTGCCGCGGGCAACTGTTGCGCCGCAGATCCCTGTGCCACCGGGGTTTGCGCCCGCGCACTGCCGCTGTGCAGTGCAAAAAACTGCACCGCCAATATAGCGGCGACGGCCAAGGTCTGCGCCTGACAGGCGAGCTTTATTCGTTTGTTGAGGGGCATTTAGCGCGTCGTTTGCATTCTTACGGCGTCAAGATGCGCGGCACTGATAATCTGTGATGCCAAGGCCCGGCCAATGCACTCATGAACACGCCGCGCCATATCATACTTCTTTGTCGCGGCATAGAGGTCGAAAGTACCGATATCGTTCCAATATTGCATGATCGCTAACCGATCAAATAACAATGCGTTCCGCTGCTGGGCCAAGCGGCGCATCACATCGGCGTAAGCCGAGACGTCGAGCATCGACGCAGTGCGCGGACTGTATTGCATGTTCATGAGAATAACATCGGCGCCCGCGGCTTGGATTTTCTCGACGCCGTCCTCAAGGCTTGAGCGGAAGTCTTCGGTTTCCACGCCGGCAATGGCATCGGCGGTGCCGGCCTGCCAAACCACCAGGCTGGGGTGGTCCTCGGCGAGAATCTGGTCCAGGCTGCCGAGCATGTTGGCGGTGGTCTGCTTCGGTTGAATGTGAGCAGTGACCTTGATCTCGTTGCCGGGCAATTGCTGCTTGAGCGCTTCCTCAAGCCGCGCCGGATAGGCAAAGTGCGCCCCGTCAGGTCCGGCGAGCGAGGAGGATCCCGTGCCCAGCACGCTGATGTCGAGCCGATGCCTGTCCTTGATTTCATCAGTTGCGCGGGTGAGATCGATCTCGCTTTCCAGAAATGACTCAGGCACGTCGCAGGCGTCAGGCTGCGGCTCCGCCACCGCCCCCAAGGCCGGCAAACAGTTGAGCGCAATTATTACGACAAGCGCGGTGAGTAGTTTCATGCCTCGCCTCCCGCGAGGTCAGCGTCCGGCGGTTTGCTCCGCCCGGTGGGGTTTCGCCCTTCTATCTGTTTGTACCATGATATCAGACTAGCTGTGGCAACCATGATCAAGATGCCGACAAGGCTAATAAGTGTTTGAATCAAAGGCCCGCCTGACCACTCGCTGATGATGAATTGGCCGGCAAAAGCCAAAAACACGCCGAGACAGAAGATTTCCAGCGAATGTTGCCCGCAGAGGATCGCCGGCCGCAGGTACGGCGACTTGAGCCACGCCCAGTCGCGCGGGATGAAACGCACGGTGACGGCTGCGAGCGCGAGGAAATGCGCAAAGCGCAGCACGTCGAGATTGGTCTTGTCGATTGGGTACATCCAATCGCTCAGCCAGTTCGGCACGAAACGGGTGAGCGGCTCGACGTACCAGGTTAGCGTGACCGCGAAGGCGAAAACGAGATAGGTAATCGCGAGCACCAGCACGACGCGCGACTGCAGCGCTGCAGAAAGCCGTTGTGCGCCGCCAAGCGCACACCACGCGCCGAATACAAAAAGCAATTGCCAGGCAAATGGATTGAAGAACCACTCTCCGTGGGGATAAGCTGGCAGATTCCAGTCGAAATTCCAGGCCAGCACATAGACCAGCGCCGACCCGGCTAGCGCCAAGGCCGGCTGTTGGATCAACAGCCAAAGCATTGGCGGGAAGAATAAGAGCAACATGATGTACAACGGCAGCACATCCATGTTGACCGGCTTGAACTTAAGAATGAGCGCTTGAAAAATTGTGACATCGGGTTGTTTGAGGAAATCCAGAATGTTCATTTCCTCGGCATAGAGCGGGTTTTCGAACGTCGCCGCGACATAGGCAATTTCCGCCATGAAGATCGTGAACAGAAAGATATGGGCCACGTAGAGTTGCCAAGCGCGCCGCAGCACCCGCGCGCTGGCGATAATGATGCCCCGTTCGCGCATGGCGCGGCCGTAAACGAAGGCAGCCGTGTAGCCGGAGATGAAGATGAATATTTCGGTGGCGTCGCTGAAGCCGTAATTGCGAATGGTGAACCAGTTCACGACATTCTGCGGGATATGATCGAGAAAAATCAGCCACAGCGCGACGCCGCGGAACAAATCGAGCCGCAGGTCGCGTCCGCCCGGCGGCATTGGCGAGGCGGCAGCCGTCGCGGACGTCCGTGCTAATCTGGGTAATACGAGGTGCTTCACAGCGGCCTTCACGATCGTTGCGCCGCGGCGCGCGGCCTAGCGTCATTGAGCGATGCGCCCGACCTCGGCCTGCATGGGCGCTGATTTTCCAATCTAGTCATCAAGTATCGCTTGAGAAAGCGCCCTGTGACGGCTATGCAATCACGCCCGCCGCCGCGCCGCTCCCTTTTGCGCCGGATCGGCCGCATAGTGGAACTCGCGTGAACGCGCCGGGCTTCGCGCGTGGTAGCGAACACTGGTATGAGCCGCAACATTGCCGTATCGCTCGCATGTATCGCGCCGTGACCCGCAACATTGAAGTCGCGGTGACGCCGCGTTTCGTCGCCGATCGCTCGTCTCCGGAGAACAACTATTTCTTCTGGGCCTACACGATCTCCATTACCAACAAAGGCGGCGAGACAGTGCAACTGAAAACCCGTCATTGGCGCATCACCGATGCCCATGGACGGCGGCAAGAGGTCCGCGGGGCCGGCGTTGTCGGCGAGGAACCAGTTCTTAAAGCAGGAGAATCCTTCGAATATACCAGCGGCGTTCCGCTGCAGACGCCCTCGGGTTTCATGGTCGGCACCTACGGCATGGTGACTGCTGGCGGCGAACATTTCGAAATCGAGATTCCCGCGTTTTCGCTCGACAGTGGCGAGGCCAAGCGCACCATCAATTGAACGATTGCGGTGCCAAAACGACCGACGGGCGGCGCGCCTTAAACATATGCGGACCGTTATTCGCGGCCCGCATCGATCTTCCAAGAAAAGTTCTAGTCGATGGCAATCTTAGCGACGGATCGTGACGTCGCCAGCCGGCGCGTCGACGTCAAAACCGCGATGCCGCGGCCGCCGCCCCCTGTTGATTGACTATTGCGATGGCGGCGTGCTCGCGGCGATTTCGCTCGGCGCGAAAACGTAGGTCGAGCTACAGAACTCGCAGGTCACGGTGATACGGCCGTCCTCCACCATATCGGCGCGGTCTTGCGGCGAGAAACTTCGCAGCATGTTTTCGACGCCGTCGCGTGAGCACGAGCACTGCGCGGCGACCGGTGTCGCGCGAAAAACGCGAACGCCGCGCTCGTGAAACAAGCGATACGCTAGACGCTCGCTCGACAGTTCTCGATCCAGGAGCTCGATATCGCCAACGGTTGCGACCAGCGAGCGGCCCTCCACCCAGGCCTCGTCTTCGGGCAGCACGTGCGGTGCGGTGCCTGCCGGCGCGTCGCCGGGATCAAAATCGGCGCGGCGCGCGCGCTCTGGCGAATTAGGCAAAAACTGCAAAAGAATGCCGCCGGCGCGCCAATGCCGGCGCGGACCGTGCTCGCCGGCGCGGAATTCTTCGGCGACGGCGAGGCGCACACGGGTCGGAATTTGCTCCGAGCGCGAGAAATATTCATGCGCCGCCTGTTCGAGGTCGCCGCCTTCAAGCGGCACCATTCCTTGGTAGCGGCTCATATCCAGGCCTTGATCGATGGTCATGGCGAGGTGCCCGCGGCCGAGTAATTGCCCAGGCGCTGCTTCGTTTTTGGCAATCGCCACCGCGACGCGTGCGGCGTCGAAACGGGCGCAGGCCCGCACATTGCTGGGCGCGGTGAAATCGACCACCAGCATCCGAACCGGTCCGTCGCTGTGGGTTTGCAGGATGAATCGTCCGTCGATCTTAAGCGACGAACCGAGCATCACAGTCAGCACGATCGCCTCGCCGAGCAGCTTAGCGACCGGGATTGGATAATCGTGCCCGGTTAGAATCGTATCGACGACCGCGCCAAGCCGCACGATCCGGCCGCGCAGATCGAGCGCTTTGACCGCAAACGGCAGGATCGTGTCGTCGAGGCTGGTTTCCGCAGGCTGACGAACCGGGATGCTCAGATTGGGATTGTTCATTGCCGCAATATAGGTCCTGCAGGTGCGATTGTGAGGTCCGCGGTCTGCGCTCACCACGCAGCAGCGTCCAGGCACCAGGTCAGTATGCCTTTTTGCGCATGCAACCGGTTTTCGGCCTCGTCAAAAACGACCGAATGCGGACCATCCATCACCTCGTCGGTGACTTCCTCGCCGCGGTGAGCAGGCAGACAGTGCATGAAAATCGCGTCGGGCTTGGCGCGTGCCATCAGCCGGTCATTGACCTGATAGCGCTTGAGCAGATTGTGGCGGCGATTGCCGTTGCGGTCGCCCATGGACACCCAGGTGTCGGTGACAACGCAGTCAGCACCTTTTACCGCCTCGTCCGGATCGGTGCCGAGTGTGATGGCGGCGCCGGAGCTCTTGATCCAACCAAGCAGCGGCTTCTTTGGCGCCAGTTCGGCCGGCGTCGCCACCCGCAAATGGAAGTGAAAGCGCTCCGCCGCGTGCATCCATGATGTCAGTACGTTCGTAGCATCGCCGGTCCAGGCCACGGTACGGCCGCGGATCGGGCCGCGGCACTCCTCGAAAGTCATGACATCGGACAGTACCTGACAGGGGTGTGACCGCCGCGTCAGCCCATTGATGACGGGTATGGCGGCATGGCGCGCCAATTCATGCACGCCTTGCGGATCCAGCATCCGGATCATGATGGCATCGACGTAGCGTGACAGTACGCGGGCGGTATCGGCGAGCGTCTCGCCGCGCCCAAGCTGCATTTCTTCCGCGGTCAGGAGAATGGCGTCGCCGCCCAATTGCCGCATAGCGACTTCGAAGGACACGCGGGTGCGCGTCGACGGCCGTTCGAAGATCATCGCCAGCGTCTTGCCGGCAAGCAGGCGTTCGCTGCGGTTACGGCGCAATTTTATCGCGCGCGCAGCATCAATGATGCCGCGCAGATCGGCAGCCGGGACCTCGATCAGATCGAGGAAATGGCGGAGGGTTTTCATCCCGCCGTCTCTTCCTTGCGTCGCGTGGCGGCAGCCGGACGCTTGGCGCTTCGGCTAAGCTGCGCGCAGGCGCGATCGAACCGGGCGACGCCCTCGGCAATTTCCTGCTCGCTGAC
>Ga0126383_10002535_pt1 | contig 11816 bp, 12 predicted proteins | sample PanSoiMetPlot_35_FD_96882 | JGI IMG/M metagenome (GOLD analysis project Ga0126383, IMG submission 96882) | Tropical forest soil microbial communities from Panama - MetaG Plot_35 | ecosystem: Environmental > Terrestrial > Soil > Tropical forest > Bulk soil | place: Panama | collected 2016-02-17
CGAAAAACGAGCCGAACTGGTTGCCGTTCGGGCCGGCATCGATGGTGAACAACCGGTCGCCGGTCCGGCCCGAATAGACGTACACCTGACCCCGCATTCCGGGCCCGGCGTCGCGCGCACCGACGATCTGATCCGGCACGCCGTCACGGTTCACGTCGCGCGTCCACCCCGTGCCGGAACCGAAGGCGTCGCCGGTCGCGCCGCCGGTGAGCCTCCGGATCAGCCCGTAGGTTCGTCCCGAGTAGACGTAGGCGAAGCCGGGATTCGCGGCCGTGAAGTAGGCGGGCGCGCCGATGAGGATGTCGGCGCGGCCGTCGCGGTTGACGTCGCCGGCGCTCGAGACGCCCCAGCCGAACGCGTCGCCGGCGTTCTCGCCCACAAAACGATGCAGAAGCACACCGGTCTTCCCCGAGTAGAGGTCGACGTGGCCGGCGCCGTTGCCCGGCGAGCCGACGAGGAAGTCGTGGACGCCGTCGCCGTTCGTGTCGCCGGCGTCGGCCATGGCGAACCCGTTCAAGTCGCCCGAGGCCCCGTCGACGCGGTAGATCAGCCGGCCCGTGCGACCGGAATAGACGTAGGTGGAGCCGCCGTCGCTGAACGGCTCGCCGACGATGAAGTCGTTGGCGTGATCGCCGTCGACGTCCTTGAGCGGGCTGACGGCCCAGCCGAAGAACGTCGTCGCGATACCCGGCGGGCCGTCGACCTCGGTCAGGACCTGCACGCCCGGCTCGACGAACGTCCCCGCAGCATTCGCCCCGACCGCTACGGCACCGGCGACGAGGAGCGCTGCGAGCACCGTCGGTCGAAAAACCTTGGATCTGGACATCTTCCGCCCTCCTACTGAGATGACCGAACCGGCCTCACGGTAGGAAGCCGCCGCCAGCGCGGCTGTCAGATTCGTGCGCGATTCTCGAGGGCGGCGGAAGCGCGGCCGCGCTGGAACCTGCGCCGCTCGGCAACCGCCGCCCTTTTGCCGCCGCGTCAGAGCCCGCCATTCCGCGCCTGTTTACGAGCTCGCGGAAGGTCCTCCTCCGGCCCGTTTGGACGAGCCGGAGGAGGAATCGCGGCCAGCAGATCAGCTAGCTGATCTGCCTGTAGTCGTTATCGCCGCCGTTGCTGTGGTTGAAGTTCTGGATGCCTGGCACGTTGAGCGTGACGCCCTCGGTCAGCGGCCCCAGGACGCTATGCGGTGCGTGCGTGCCGATGACGCAGAAGACCGTCAAGATTCCGGGCAGGCGCAGGCTCGTTCCCGTGGGAGTGAGCGTGACGTTCATCTTCACGGCCCCGCCGCACAAGTCGGGCGGAATGGGGGTTCCGAACACCTCGCCGCACCCGTACGACTGGTAGTTGATCAGCCCCGTCGCTGTCCAGGTGCCGGTGGCAAGGACGTTCCCGCTGCTGTCGGTGTGGATGAACTCGCCGGCGGCGTCGACGGCGTTCGGATTGACCGAAAACTCACCTCCACCGGTGATCGCAATCTGTTCGCCGTTTGCCGCCACGCCGAGATTGGGTTCCCCCATCTCGAGCCGGTAGGTGTGGGTCGCGCTGTCCGCCACTGCGACGGTCGGTACGAGTACGGCTGCCGCAGCAAGCGCCAGCGCGAGCAGGATCAGACGTCTCATAAGCCCTCCCCTGGTCGCGAGACGTTTCGTGCTGAAGTCTATGGCCCCTACGACTACGGGACAACGTTCGGAGCGGCCACGTGCTCGCGCTAACTCGAATGGCTGAGTGCGTGGGTGACCGCGTTCTAGGCTCCCGGGAACTCGCGGCATAGCACGGACACGAATGGGGTGATGGCCGACTTGACAGACGCCGTTCTCTGGCAGCGCGCCGCCGCCGGGGATACCGACGCGTTCGGGACGATCTTCGAACGGCACGCGACGACCGTCTACAACTACTGCTTCCGCCGCACCGGCGACTGGGCGCAGGCCGAGGAGCTGACGGCGATCGTCTTCCTCGAGGCCTGGCGCCGCCGGACGCAGGTCGTGCTCGAGCGCGACGACGCGATCCCCTGGCTGCTCGGCGTCGCGACGAACGTGCTCCGGAACCTCCGCCGTTCGCAGCGGCGCCACCGCGCTGCGCTCGAGCGGCTGCCGAGGGAGCGCGTGGACGACTTCGCCGGAGACGTCGACGAGCGCCTCGACGACGAGCGGCGGATGCGAGCCGCGCTCCGCGCGCTCGAGAAGCTCCCGCGCCCGGATCAGGACGTGCTCGCGCTATGCGTCTGGGAGGAGCTCACGTACGAAGAGGCCTCGCTCGCTCTGGGCGTCCCGGTCGGGACGGTCCGCTCGCGGCTCTCACGAGCCCGGGGACGGCTGCGCGAGCTGAGCGCGAACCCCGGTCACTTCGCAACCGAGGAGACGACATGACCCAGAAGCTGCGCGTTCCGGACCGAAGGCAGCTCCCCGCTGCGTGGATCGAGCTTCGGAGGCAGCACCTGCTCGACGAGCTGGCCGCCCGGCCGCGGGCCGAGCGCCGCCGCCGCCGAATCGTCGTCGCGCTGGTGCCGGCGGTCCTCGTCCTTCTCGCCGCGACCGCGTTCACGACGTACAAGCTGACGCGCAACCCGACCCACCTCGAGTCGGTCGGCTGCTACGACCGCGCCTCGCTGAGCGCGAACACGGCGGTCGTCGGTGCGGACGGACGCGACCCAGTCGCGATCTGCGCCGAGGTGTGGCAGGAGGGAGCGCTCGGCCGACCGGTGCCGAAGCACCTCGAGGCCTGCGTCCTTCAGACGGGCGCGATCGGCGTCTTCCCGGGCACGTGCAGCTCGCTGGGCCTCGCACCACTACCCGCGAGCTATCGCGCGCAAGCGATGCGCTTCGCGTCGCTCCAGAACGCGATCGTCGCCGGGCTCGGCACGCTGGCGAGCGGCTCTTCGAAGCGTGGTCGGCAGTGCGTGGGCAGGACCCCGGCCGAGAGGTTCGTGCGGCGGATACTCGACGCACGGGGCTATGGCGATTGGCAGATCAAGGTCGCCGGTGGGGCGTTCACGGCAACCGCTCCCTGCGCCGAACCGTCGTTCGATACCGGCGGAAAGTCGGTCTACCTGATCCCTGCTGCGCGATAGACGTCGCCTAGGCTGGCACGTCTAGGTGGGCTTGCGCATGAGCCAGCTTCCGAGAAAAGCGCCCCCGGCTACGAGCGCGACAATGAGCACGCCCTCGAGGGCGCCGTGGTGTCCGAACCAGTCCACAAAGATCCACTCGGCGATGACCGTGACGATGATGGCGCCGAGGACGCCTCCGATCACCCCTCCACGGACGGACACGGAGAGAGCCTAAAACAGTGACCTTCTAAGCGAGTAATCTGGTCCGGCTGCACCGCCGCGACAAGGGGGATGGATGCACATTGAGGAGCAGCGCTGGGCGCCACTCCCGTCGAGTTTTACCCCGGCCTCTGGTGGGAATCACCCCGTCCCCGAGGGCGTGGGGCTCGAGTTCGGTCTTCCGGGACCATATGGGGCCAACGAGCTCCCGGTCGCAATAGGGAACTCCGCAGGTCAGTCGCCGCCCGCGGGCCGATATTTCCTGCATCTCGCGCGGAGCTTCACTGAGTTTGCGTCCTATTCTTTCTTCGATAGTGCGGAGGTCGTGAACTTCGCTGGCGGCTGGGTATACGGGCCAACGGTCGGCGACGAGAAACCCGGCCGCCCGATCGACTTGACGCACTCGTATCAGGGGCAGCAATTGAGCCCGACCCTAGTCGCTTACTCGATGATCAGCGTGGCCAACAGCGGTACAGCGGCGAGGAAGTGGTGGTGGTCAGCTGGCCCGGACGGGGCGACGGCGGCGCAGCTCACGGACGTAATCAACGGCAAGGCCTGGAGCGCCGGAGAGTTCAAGAAGGACAACATCAAGAAGAAGTTGGTTGCGCTATCCCGCAACAAGCTGGACGGCACGTTCCGATTCATCTTGAACGAGTGGAAGGGTGAGGCGTGGTGGTGGGGCCACGGCGCGTCGATCGCGAACATCACCTCGGTCATCAAGGGCGAAGCCTGGGCCGATTTTCGGAAGGACGGAATCGAGAAACGGTTGGTCTTGTTGAAGCGACACGCTCCGGGCAACTGGACGTTCATCATGGTTCCGCGGGACGGGCTCGGATGGGCGTGGTATCCCAAGATCCAGCTCGATCAGCTCATTAGCAAAGCGCAAGCCAACAAGCACCGGGTCATAGCGATCTCGCCGTGGGCACTGCCGGACCCCCAGCTGGGCTCGATCCACGAGACGCTCGAGGACCCCGTGTCCGCCGTGACCGTGCAAAACACTTAGACAGGCGCGCCCGAGGGCTACCGAGGCGGCAGCCTGCACGCCGCGGCCGGGCATAGGTTCACACCGGGCCGCGTCCTGGGAAGCGTCCTAGGCGTTCGGCTCGCCGCCTGGTCCTGCCGCGAACGAGAGGCAGGCGGGCCGAGGTGGTTCCCGGCCCGCCTGCATCGTCCGATTTAGGGATCGAAGCCGATCGTTCCGGAGAGGCGGATCTGGCTCTCAAGGCCCGCGGCCTGAACGGTGCCGCTCAGGGTGCCGCTTGCGTTGGCGTAAGTCCCAGTCCCGCCGATCACTACATCCGTCAGCGTGCCGCTGCCGGGCTCACCCAGCCCTCTGCTTCCGCAAACGCCGGGACAGCGGAAGTCGCTGAAGGTCTCGTCGATCAGAATCGTGCCGCCGGGAAGGTAGATCGTCCGGCGGTCACAGCTCCCGCCGCAGCCGAAGCCGAACTCGATCGTCTCGTTGGCACGACCGAGCGGACTAACTTGGCCGGTTCCGCAGAACCCGTGGTCGGCCACGGGACAGCCGTGGACGAAGCCAGGAATGATCGGCTCGGTGAAGTGGATGCTCACCGAGACGGTGGTGCTCGCACTTGCCGAGACGGCGAAGGCAAGCGCGGCAGTCGCTAGGCAGGCCAGAAGTAGAAGAAGGCGCCACATGGCTCTCCTCTCTCTCCCCCGAAGATTGGCCTGCCTCAAAGGGGCGATCGCGGAAGTCTCCCTCCGAAAATAATCGCGCGTCAAGCTCCACGCAGGTCAATTGCTCGGTGAACAAGGTGGCCGTGCTCCAACGCGCGTCAGCCTTCGACCGCGTACAGCCGCCACTCGCCTGGGATGCCCTTGAGCTCGTGCGTGCCCCGTTCCCGGAAGGCGATCCCCGAGCCAGCGACGAGATCCTTGACCGTGGAGGAGACGAGCACCTCCCCCGGCTCGGCATGCGCGGCCACCCGCGCGCCAGTGTGCACGGCGATGCCGGCCACCTTGCCGTCAACCAGCTCGCACTCGCCTGTGTGCAGGCCGACGCGTACACGGAGGCCCAGCTCGGGAATGGCCTCGGCGATGGCGCAGCCGCAGCGGATCGCTCTGGCCGGGCCGTCGAAGGAGGCGAAGAAGCCGTCCCCTGCGGTGTCCACCTCCTGGCCCAGGAACCGCGCCAGCTCGCGGCGCACCAGCTGGTGGTGCCGCTCCAGCAGTTCGCGCCAGGCTCTGTCTCCCAGCGACGCAGCCTTCTCGCTCGAGCTCACGATGTCACTAAAGAGCACGGTGGCGAGCACGCGGTCCGGCTCGGCCTGTCGTCGCTCATGAGCCTCCCACGCCTGTGTGAGAAACGGCTCCAGCGCCGGCAGCATCGCCAGCTGCCACGTGCCGCGGGCTGCCACCTCGACCAGCTGCGCGTGCGGAATCCGCTCGGCCATGTAGCTCGCCATGGGCTCGTCTTGGGTCTCTGCCGCGTCGGGAGCATCTGCCGAACGATGCATCAGGAGTGTCGGAGCCTGGACGGCCGGAAGAACCGCGCGCACGTCGATCTCCCGGTTCATTTTGCGCATGGCTAAAAGCGATCCGGGACTGACCGCCAGCCCGAAGATCCGCGAGCGCTCCCGGAACTCCTCGAGACTCAGCTCGCGACCCGTCCAGATCGCTTCCTCCCTCGCAACCCCCTCGTACCGCTCCTGCTCCGACATGGTGGTCCGGCGACGCAGGAACTCGTCTGTCTCTCTGTCGTAGTCCTCGGCGCGGGGAGCCCAAGGGAAGTCCGGCGCCCACACAAAGCGAGGCTTGGCGCGGAGGAGTGCCAGCGCAAAGACCCGCTCCGGGTACGTAGCGGCAAACAGCAGGCTCATCGAGCCGCCGTCAGCGGTCCCGACGAGCGCCGCGCAGCTCGACCCGACCGCGTCCATCACCGCGCGTACGTCGTCCATGCGCTCCTCGAGCGACGGCGCTCCCGCGACTCGATCCGAGAGACCCGTGCCGCGCTTGTCGAGAGAGATCACCCGGGCAAACGATGTGAGCTTGCGCACCCGGTCGCGCCCCTCCGGCTGGAAGGCGTCGAACTCCATGCTCCAGAGGTGGGGCGGAATCTCCACGACGTCAAACGGTCCGTCCCCTTCCACTCGATAGGCGATGTGGAGGTCTCCGCTCTTCGCATATCGCGTCTCCGGATACACCGAGAGAAGTCTCGCGCGTTCGGTGGCGTTGTGTGAGTGAGGCGCCGCCACTCGTCGAACTTGCCGAAACCGACCCTCTTTTGTGCGTCCCGTCTACTCGAAGCCGGAATGGGCGCGTTACCGCCGCTCGACTGGCGATTCAGGCCACGAGGTCGTGGATGCCCCTCGCGATCAGGAGCGCGCCGATGACCATCAGCGCGATCAGCCCGATGGCGCGGGAGTTGCCGAGCAACCAGACACGCCAGCTGGTCAGCCTCGCCTCGGCTCGTTCCGGCGCTGCGAGAGCCACGACGACCGGCGCGGCGATCGTGACGATCGAGGCCAGCGCGAAGACGGCCATCGCGATCGCGCCGTCGGCGACCGAGACGTCCGCTTTCAGCACCTCGGCCGCTGCGGCAACGGTCAGCGAGTAGGTGAGCATGAACGCGCCGACGAGGGTGGCTAGCAGCCAGTTCGTCCGATCGAGCCGGGCGAGCCACTTCGGGGTCTCGCTCGTCGTCGCCCGCGCGCCGCGATGGCGGTAGGCGCGGGCCGAGGCCACGAGGACGATCAGGCCGGCGAGGATCTCGACGGTCGACGCGGCACGGGACGGGGTTGTTTTGTGCGAGCTGAAGTCCTCGCCGTGCAACACGAACAGGACGACGGCTGCGATCGCGACGATCGCCAGCAGCCAGCCCACCAGAAACGCGATTCCGCGTCGCCGGCCCGAGGGCATGGACAGGAGGAGGATCACCGTCACGACGGAGACGGGGCTGCACAACGCGATCGCGAGCCCCAGACCGAGGACAGTTAGGAGCAGCGTCCCCAACGCCGCCACAGTACATCGGCGCTGGCGAGAGCTAGATACCGCGAAGGGAAACCGCCCGGGGCTTCTCGGAGCCCGCTCCCCGAGAGCAGGCGCAACCCCAGCCCGTCAACGACGGCCGGTCACGATCGTGCTCGCAGCTTTGAGCCCGCAAGGGGCCGAGCTATGCGTCGGCGCGTTCTCGTCGTAGAGTTGAGGGAGCCGACAGGAGCCGGGTGGTCTAGTGGGGAGAGCTCCCGTGCCCATGTGGTCACGCCGAGCGGCGGCACCCCATTCCTGGCGGCACAGGAAACCCGGTCCTGTCGGCTCGGTCTCCTGAGGAAGGAGAGTCATTCGAGCGTACTCCACCGAGGAGCCCGCCAACATTCAGTTTCTGTGTGCCTTTCCTCACAGATCCGGACAGCGCGAGGCCGATCGGATTCTCAGTCCGCCGACATAGCCGAGCCGGGCGGCCCGAGGGGGTCTTCGTTGGACGACGGAACACCCGGCTCGCTGATTTAGACGAGCGCCGGAGCATTTCGGCCCTGACCGAAATGGGTCAGATCAAAGACCGGCCAAGGCGCGTGCATCGGGGAGGGGAAAGGGTCCCGGCACTACGGACGCTTCTCTCACAGGAGGGAGGTCCTACGCCTTGGCCGCAGGTAGTCAGGGTAGCTGCCGCGACGATCTTCCCGCTTGGCCGGAAAGCCAATCTACAAGCGTGCTCGCGTACTCGGGCGCGAGGCTCCCGTCGGGGAGCGTCATGTCATGCTCGGCGCCCGGGACAACCACGATCTCCACGTCGTCGCCGCGCGCAGCGCGCCACGCCTCGACGCTCGGCTCGACCGGCGTCCAGGAGTCGGCCTCGCCGTAGAACGAGAGCGTCGGTACCCGTGTCCGCGCGAACACCGGGCGAGGGTCGAAGTCCATCTCCTCGACCCAGAGACGCACGCCTTCCTCGTCGAGGAGGGTCGGCGGAAGCCAGAGGTCCCCGACCCACGGCTCGTCGAGCGCGCCCCACAGGTCGGCTGCGAGCTCCTCGTCCGGCTCGGGCGCGCGCGTGTGCACCCAGTCCTCGAAGCGACGCCGCAGCCCGAGCGCCCTCGCGACAACGTCGTCTCCGTACCCGGCGAGACGCAGCTGGCGTTCGACCGCGTACATCATCTGCGCGGACGGCGTGACTCCGGGCGACGCGACCAGGACGAGGAACGCAACCTCGTTCGAGGTCGCGACCGCGAGCGGCGCGATCCAGCCGCCCTGGCTGAACCCCCAGAGCCCGACCCGCTCGGCGCTGGTTGCTTCCATCACGGCGAGCGCATCCTCGACCTGGAGCTCGAAGCGTCCGCGTGAGACCTCGCCGGTAGAGGCGCCTTCTCCCCGCCGGTCGAAAGTGACCACGCCGATTCCCGCGGGTGGCAGCAGCTCGTGGAGGTGCGCGTAGGTCGCGGAGTCCCTGGTGCCCTCGCCCGCGCCGTGGAGCGCGACGAGGGCCGTCTCACCGCCCCGGGAGTAGCTCGCCGCGAGGGAGAGCCCGTCCCGGTCGATCTGCAGCTCCTCCATGCGGCGACGATACTTCCGGTCGTGCCCGCGCTGAACACCATCGGGATCGCCGGCCGACATCGAGGTCATTCGGAGCTTCAGGCCTGAGTGGACCCGCGAGAACGGGAACGAGCTTTCGTTCGCGCTCGAGTGCGCGAGCCCGGCCGAGGTCGACGAAGTGTACGCGCGGGTCACCGGCCAGGGGTTCGAGGGCGAGTAGGCTCCCTGGGACGCGTTCCGGGGGCAGCGCTACGCCCTGCTGATCGACCCGGACGGCGTCCGGGTCAACCTGTACGCGCCGCTCTGAGCTCGCGCGGCAGCGGCCGCGAGTGGACGAGCACCAGCGTCCGCGTCGGGCGCGTAAGCGCAACGTAGAGCTCGCGCAGGCCCTGGCCTTCCGCCGCCTCCTCGACGATCTGCGCCGGCTCGACGACGATCACGTGGTCGAACTCCATGCCCTTCGCCTCGCGCGGCGTGAGGACGGCGATGCGGGTGTCGTCGAAGAGCGAGCCGGGCCCCTCTTCGCCGCGGAAGGAGCCGGGCGCGATCACGGCGAGGAGGCCTTCGGTGCTCGAGAGCAGCGCCGCTTCCTCGTAGGCGACGCGCATCGGCTCATCGGCCGGCACGATCCGGGGCGGCTCGGCGCCGACGCGGTAGGCCAGCGGCGGCTCGACGTCGGGGGCGATCCGCTCGAGCAGCGGCAGCGCGACGGCCATGATCTCGCGCGGGACGCGGTAGGCGTGGCGCAGCTCCTCGACCTGCGCGCTCGTGCCGTCCGGGAGGAACGGGAGCAGCTCGTCCCACCGGTCGTAGGCGATCGGGCCCGTCGCCTGCGCAATGTCGCCGAGGATCGTGAAGCCGGCCGCCCCGCGCCGCGCGACCATGCGCAGCTGCATCGGCGTCAGGTCCTGCGCCTCGTCCACGATCACGTGCCCGTACTGCTGCGGCGGCCCGACGATGAGCGCGCGGGCCTCGTCCAGCAGGGGCAGGTCCGCCTCGCTCCATCCCCGTGATCGGGGCAGGTCCGGCAGGCGCCTCACGATCGTCTCCGGCTTGGGAACGGGCCAGCTGCGGTTGAGGAAGCGCGTCAGCCGCCCGTCGCGCCGCAATGCGCGCTCGACCTCCTCGAAGTTGCGATAGGCCTGGCCGCCGAGCCGTGCGCCGTAGTCCTCGTAGAAGCGCCGCAGGACGTTCATCCGGAAGCGCTCGCGCGAAGCCGCGGAGAGCCCGAGCTCCGCGCGCGCCTCGGCGAGGAGCTCCGCGACCTCGTCGGCCTCGACGCCCACGAAGCGGCCCTCCATCCGCACGACGAGCTCCTGCGGCTCGCCCTCGGAGGCCTCCTCGACCAGCCGCCGAAGCTCGTCGGCCAGCCGCGTGTCGGCCTTCAGGCGCTGCACGTCGAGCGGATCCGTCCGCGTCACCTCCACGCCTTCGACGAGCTCGCCGACCGCGCGCTGATCGACGCTCTCCTCGCCGAGCGTGGGGAGGACGTGCGAGACGTACTCCATGAACGCGGGATTGGGCCCGACGACGAGAACCCGTCGCAGCTTCGACCGGTGCGCGTAGAGAAGGAACGAGGCGCGGTGGAGGCCGACCGCGGTCTTGCCCGTTCCCGGCCCGCCCTGGACGACGAGCGGCGGAATCGGGTCGCGCGCGATCAGGTGGTACTGGTCGGCCTGGATCGTGGCGACGATGTCGCGCATCCGCGCATCTCGGGCGCGCTCGAGCTCCTCGAGCAGGAAGTCGTCGACCGAGGCGGCCGCATCGGCGAGCGAGCCGTCCAAGGCCTCGTCGCTGATCCCGGTCAGCGTGCGGCCCTTGGCACGGAAGCGGCGGCGCAGAGTGACGCCGTGCGGTGCACCAGGGGTCGCCGTGTAGAAGGGCCTCGCAGCCGGCGCCTGCCAGTTGACGACGACCGGATTGCGGTCGTCGTCGTGCACCCAACGGCGGCCGATGTAGATCGAGTCCGCCGCTTCCTCGGAATCGATCCGGCCGAAGACGAGGCCGCGGTCGGCGTCCTCATAGGTGCGGAGCCGTCCGGTCGCCCAGTCCTCGATCGCCTGCTGCGAGATCTCCGTCGCGCCCGCCTGGGCCGCGCGCAGGAGCGCCTCCTTCATGCGGTCCAGGCTCGCGTACGCCTCGTCGACGTAAGCCTGCTCCGCCGGCAAATCGGGATGCGCCACGAGGAGCAAGCCTAGCCTCCTGCGTTAGACATATGTCTTTTACCTATACTGCCGTGAAATGAGGCATCGAGGACACCCCCGCGCACGGAGCCGCCGGCTCGTCCGGCCGGGCCACTGGCACGTGCATGCGCGGGTCGAGCGGTTCATCGAGCCGTCGCTGCTCCTGTTGCTCAGAGAGCGCCCGCTGCACGGCTACGAGCTCCTGGAGCGGATCCCTGAGCTGGGCGTCGAGGGCCGCGTCGACATCGGCAACCTCTACCGGCTCCTGCGCTCGCTGGAGCAGGAGGGCCTCGTCCGATCCGAGTGGAGCGCCGACCTGCCCGGCCCAGCCAAGCGCACCTACGAGCTGACCGCCGAGGGCCGCCGCTTGCTCGATCACTGGGCCGAGGCGCTCGGGCGTGCGCAGACGACGATCTCGGGGTTCCTCGAGCGATACGACGAAGGGAGGTGAAACGCATGCATGGACATCGACATTTCCGCGGCCGCCCAGGCTTCCGCGGACACCGGCGCTTTCCGAGCCGCGAAGAATGGCTTCGCCGCCTGGAGGAGTACCAGCGCGATCTCGAGCAGGAGATCGCCGACGTCGCCGAAGTGATTCGGCACCTGAAGGGCGACGAGCCCGCCGAGACCGGGACCGCCTAGGAGGGCTTGCGGGCCCGCAAAGGCGCCGCTTGCGGCGCCGCCATCAGGTCGCGCGAGCCTCTGCTCGTGCGACCGTCTGAACTGACCGGTCGATGCGCGACGAAATGTCGCGCTACGGCCGTGAGCGCGGGCCTAATGCCCAGCGGCAGTTGCTATCCTGCTCACACCACATTTCACCGGTTTGGCGAAATGGGCGCGAGGCGCCCATTTTTTGTGAGGGATTCGAATTGGCAAAC
>Ga0126383_10002539_pt1 | contig 11810 bp, 21 predicted proteins | sample PanSoiMetPlot_35_FD_96882 | JGI IMG/M metagenome (GOLD analysis project Ga0126383, IMG submission 96882) | Tropical forest soil microbial communities from Panama - MetaG Plot_35 | ecosystem: Environmental > Terrestrial > Soil > Tropical forest > Bulk soil | place: Panama | collected 2016-02-17
CCTTTCCGGGGTTTCGGTACTACCGTTTCCATGGTTTCGGTCTTACCGGTTCTCATCCGGATGCCTCCTTGTTTCCGCCCTTGCGGAATCGCTCCAAGCTCGCCTGCACCTGTGCCCTGTCCTCCGGGGATGGGACGGGAGCGCTTTGACGTATGCTTTCTTCGTCGAGGGCTTCCACGCTGGCGCGCAGTTTGGCTAATGCAGCATGACCAGCATCACGGCGAGTTTGCCACCCCATGGGCGCCTCTCTGCGCCCTCTTCGTTTCCTGCTCGGTTCGATGATCTCGCAATCGGCAACGCCGAGCTGTCGAGCGCGCGGTCGCAGATCAAGTCGCAGTTGCGGATTGCGTTGGAGTGCCCGACATCGCCGCCGCCAGTTGGCGTCGTGGTCGTGGCAGCGAAAATCGGTCTTGAGGCAATAGTCGATGTGATCGGCGAGCTGCGCTTCGTACTGATCGCCGAACACTTCCTTGCCGAGACGCTCGCCGTCGGGGTCGGGTCGCCAATCTTTTGAAATTGGCGACCCCGACCTTTCTTTTTTTTCTTCTTCTTTAAGAAGGGGATTTTCGTGAGGCTCACGAAAATCATTTTCGTGAGGTTCACGGCGATTTTCGTGAGGTTCACGGCGCGCCTTCCCCTTTGCTTGCCAGTACCGCCGACGCTGACGCTCTGCTGGGCTAGCGGCTCGGTCTTGAGGATAGGCGTAAGGTCGCCCGCGGCGGCCCTTCGGCGCATCGGGGAGCGTCGCAAGGACCGCCGAGATATCCTGCCCGGGAACCAAGGACGCGAGATGTGCAAGAGGCCCGACAGGCTCGCCGGCGGGCTCGACCGCCGGCGCCGGCTCGACGGTCGCTGCAGCGGCAAAGCCGACGAGGGCGCGCCGAACATGGTTAATGATGTCGCGGATCATGTCGCCTCCGCACGTTGCCTGTGGATTGCATGCAGGCGGCGCGCGGGGCGTCTAAATTTTTTAGACATCGGTTGACTTCGACGCGAGCTTGTGTCAAATAACCGTATCGAAAAAATTTTGATGCACCTTGTAAAGAGCCCCGGCGCCGGCAAGCACTACGGGGCTCTTTTCTTTTTCGTCGTCTTTCCAACATGACTGGGAGAAGCACACGCACGACGAGGCCTCATGAAAATTCCGCAAGTCGTGGTCGAACTTCAAGGCAACATCGTGCGCCTCGAATTGAGGTTTCGCGACCGCTATGAAGCCACCATCTACCATGACGACGTGTGCGAGCGGCTTCGCTCCGGTGATGGAATTAGCCTCGGCCTCAAGTGCCCGCCGCAAAAGGGCGTCAGAGAGGTCATCAAGGACGATTGACGGCCCTACACCACCCCTTAACCTTTTCCCGCGATTCTGGCCCCGGCCGCCGGCGGACCCGCCATGGCGGCATGTGTCTTGCGTAGGGCCGCCATGGCGACAGCCAATCGCGAACAGCTTGCTGCGGAGTTGATCAAACTGCGCAGGGTCTATGAGCCCTACGAATCCCGCGACAAGGAGATCTGCGCCGAGCTTAAGCGCCTCGCCGCCGGTGCCGGCAATTTCGAAGTCGTGGTGAGAGGCAAGGGCCGGATCAAGGTATCGGCCCCCAAGGACAAGGCCATGAAGGGCACGGCGCCTGAAATCGTGGTCGAGAAGTTCATGGAGCTGCCCCAGCGCGAGCGCGACCGAATGACCGAGCGCGGCATCGTGAAAATGGAACCGCAATACACCGGGGCCTACTACGGCGCCGTCACTGTGGAATTTTTCTGAAAGGAAGGGCGACAATGGTTGGAATACCGCAAACGCAGTTTCCGCAAAGTGTCAACACAACGCGCGAGCCCGGCGTCCTGGAGCGCCTCGACAATATCGTAGGGGGAGTTAGAACCCTTCACGACAAGCTGGAATCGCTCGGGGTGCGTCTCGCCGGGCATCCGCAGCAGGACGGTGCTGCCAAAGCCGGCCCATCGCTGCCGGGGATTGGCGGATCTCTCACGATGGCGGAAGCCTGCTTGCGCGAATGCCATCATCTCGTCGACTCGCTTCATCAGGCGTTCTGATGAACCTGCAACAGGCAGAAGCCGAATGCGCCGCCGTCGCGAAAGCGCCGCGGGTGTCGTTGCGGGATATCGAGGCCGCCGTCAATGCGCGCTATGACATCATGGGCCATGTCGCGGCCGGCGTCGCGCACGCAGGCGAGAACCGTGGGCCGTCCTTCACTTCCCACGACCCGCTCGCGCTGCTTTCAATCTGCATCCTCGTGATGCGCAACGGCTTCGTGATCGTCGGAAAGAGCGCCCCGGCGAGTCCCGACAACTTCAACGCCGAGCTCGGGCGCAAGCTCGCCTATGAAGATTGCATCCGCCAGCTTTGGCCCCTGATGGGCTTTGCGCTGCGCGAGAAATTAGCGGGGTTCGCATGATCTCACATGAAGAAATGAAGCATCGCCCCGATCTCGGAGACAAGCCACTCATGATCAAGCCGACACCTGGCCGCTTCGTTTGGTTTAGCCCTTCGCCCACCGACGCCGGGCTAAGATTCGACCCACAACAGCCGCTCGCGGCGATCGTTGCCTATGTTTGGAATGATCGCCTTGTCAATCTTTCGGTCATCGATCAGAACGGGACGCACCATAATCGATCATCGATCACCTTGCTTCAAGAAGGCGACGAGCCGCCCGAGGATCGCGCTTTTGCAGTGTGGATGCCCTACCAAAAGGGCCAGGCCGCCAGGGCCGAGGCGCTAGAGAAGGAATTGAACGCGCCGGGCACCGCGCACATTGCCACAAGCTCAACAGAGCTGGGCAGCCACTAGAACGAATCCGGCATTCGCCACATTGCCTGCATCGCCCGCCGCTCGCGCAGCCCCCGTTGCTCATCCCGCATCGCCTGCATTGCCTGCGCCATCGTCATTGACATCGGGAAGCCCGATTGGTTTGCGACCTTCAGTGCCCCTTCCTCGTCAGTCTCTAGCGAGATCTTTTGGGCGAGCATGATATCGCCGAGGGCAGGCGCGCCCTCGGGCTGGAAGCAATAGTGAACACCGGTTGGCTGCCCGCCGCGATCGAGCTCGTCGACATTGTAGGTCGAGTCTGCCCGAATCCTATAGCGGCCGCCGGCCGAACCTTTCACCTCAAACGCGCCCGATTCGTATTGGGTGAGCTGGTCGGGGGAAAGCCACGACTTGAGAAGGGCAAGCGATTTTTCGATCGCGGCGGGGCTCGGCTGGGCGGGGCTCGGCTGCACCCAGCCCAGGGGCACCCGCTCGACGAGACGCTGCGCCGCTATGTCATGGAGCTCGGCGCGGAATTGCTCGCGCGCGCGCCGGTCCTGCTCGCGCAGTTGATCGACGTACCGATCGGACATCTCCCGGCGTTGGTGGCGGCAAGCGGGGCAATGGCAGCGCTCAGGCCGCGGGGCCTGTCGGCGCTGTTGCTCGACCTGCCGCATCATTTCGACGGCGCGCCGGCATGTTTCCACGGTGAGTGTGTCGGGAGGATTCGGGGGCGGCATCTGCGCTGTGGTGATTTCCGCGACTTCGCGGAAGGTCACGCCGTTAAAGACGCCCCGCACCTCGCTTTCCCGAACGAGCTGGCGCGTGTGCCGATATTCGGCGCGGACCGCTTCGTAAAGATCTCGATAGGCGAAATGTCGCTGCGCCACTTCGCCCTGCTGGAACAGCTCGGCCTCGCTGATGCGCCATCGGATGTCATTTGGGGGCGGACCGTGAAACAGCGCGGCGAAGGTGAAGTGGCGATCGGCGGCATCAAAAAGGACGTCTATCGCGCCCCACTCGGGCAACGGTTCTTCGCGCCCCGCGAGGAAGTCGCGGAAGGCGAATGCGGCCCTATAACGCCAATAGCTCAACCGCCGACCAGGCGCGGGAGGAACAGCGTTTCGGTGGCGGTCGGATCGAAGCTGCGGACAATCTTCGACTCGCCCGGCCCGGTGCGCTCGGCGGCCGTGAAGCCGCTTCCGGTCAGTTCCTTGAATCGTTCCTCGGCCAATGCGACGGCCGCCTTGTCATCGGTCGAGAATTCGTGCCGGGTGTCGCCGGTGTGATCCATGACGATTTGGACGGGCATGAAAATCACTCCTTTCCTGAGTTGGCGTGCCGCCTGTGGAGAGGCCCCTATTCATAGCCGATTTGCCTAACCAAAAGCAAAAGACCCGCCGCCAGCTTTCGAGGCCGACGGCGGGCAAGTGGGGTGGTCACTACCAAACAGTAGCGTTACATCTTTAGCGCATCACCTCCCGAAATGCCAAGCAGGGCGCCGATCGCGGCGGCGACGCCGGACAACCACCATTGCCGGCGCTGTACCGAGTCGATGCGACGGTCGCGCTCGATGTCGAGCTTGTCTTTCGCGTCCAGGCGCGAGGCTATGCCGTCGATCTTGCCTTCGATACGGCCAAGCGACCGCTGGACTTCGGATTCGGCCATGGCGCGGGCCTCAATTTTGAGGGCAAAAAGTTACGCGGCCCTACTTTGTGACGGTCGTTGTGGCCGCGCTATGTCCGGCGCCGGCGACGGTAGCCATGACGGAAATCAGGCCGCCGATGGTCGAAGGATCAATCCAGCCCTTCCCCATCGCGAACATGAGCGCCGACGGAATCACCACTTGTGCAAGTCCGGTCAGCAGATTGGTCAACCACGGTGCCATGAGAGACTCCTTTTTCGAGAGTTGGACAGAGCGGCCAAAAGATGATTGAGAGCGCGAGGCCGGATTAAGCGCTCGTGATCGGTTCGCCGGCCCATGTCGCGGCGAGCTCGTCGGCGGTGCCTGCAAAGGAACTCACATCGACGTTGCCGGCAAAGCCGGGGATATGGTGGGGGCCAGGCCCTTCGCCGTCGCCGGTGAACTGCCACAGCCATGGGCTCGACCAGATGTGCGGCCAGGTCGGTTTGGCGCCGTAGTGGGCAAGCCATAGCCGGCGCCGGCCGAGATAGATTTTCTGCGCCGCCGTCGAGCGAACGATCTGCGACTTGATGAGAGAGCCGGAATAAAGGGCGACGTCGCGCCCGATTCGGCCCTCGACCGTTCGCATGAACTCGATGACATCGGCGAGCGAAACCTTCGGATCCTCGTGATCGACGATGAGGCACGTTTCCGCGGTAGGATAGGCGGCGGCGAAAAAATGATCGGCCTGGGCCACCGGGTCGCCCGGCCGCATAAAGTGATAGGCGCCCCATAAGAAGCCCGCCTCGACGGCCTTGGCGCGCCGGCCGGCGTAGGCCGGATCCGTCTCGCGCTCGCCTTCGGTCGCTTTGTGGATGATCCCGCGGATCCCGAACTGGAAGGCGGCCTTGAAATCCTGGACGACGTCGCCGTGGTAGACGTCGACCACCTTGGGATTGATGATCATGGCTCCTACAGTCTGAAGCTAAGTTGCACTGGCATGGTATCGAGCGCTGGAACCGGCTTGCGCCGCCCGCGCACGCGGTTGATGCTGATAAAAACGCGCTCGAAGTGCTTCGCCTGTGCAGGTTGGTGAAGGCCTACATAGAACTTCATATGGCCATCCCCGGAATCAAAAGCGCCGCCTCAAAAGGGCGGCGCGGCCTAGCGGCTAAGTGGCGGCTTAACCCTTCAATCTGGTGAGCGCGAATCCGAGCAACGTGCGGATGGCATCAGGCCTCGACTGCGCGCCGGCGGTGCGGGCAAAGGCGTCCACTTGCGCGAGTTGGTCGGGAAGCAACGTCAAATGAATCGACGTTGGGTCTTTGCGCGGCCGACCGCGGCCGCGTTTCTTCACCAATTTTCCGGTACGGGATATTGCGCGCGCCATGAATATGGCGTACAGTAAAAGGCGTCAGAAAGCAAGGAGGGACGATGACCTTTGAGGCACTAGTTCAAGAACTGTACGACGCGGCCGCGGAAATCGCCAAAGACGATCAGGACTTCCGTCAAATCGACTTTGAAGGCTTCTGCCGCGTCATGTGGCACGAAGACGAGCACATGAAAAAGCACGGCTTCGATCGGGAAACCTATCGGCTCGCCATGCAAAGCGCTTGGGAAAAGCTCCCGCGCTAGAAACAGTCGGGCCACCGGGACGGTTGCGACGCCCCGGCGGCCCTAGCCCGAACCTGAAAACCTTTCGAAGGGATCTCCAATGTCACGAGCTGACGAATCACCTACCAGATTCATCGACACGGCGGAATACCGCCGGCTTGTTTACAAGATGTTCCGCATGGAAGGCCGGCGCCGCCGCGGCGGCCGCCCGTATCGCCTCCCCGCCCTGCAGGCGTGGCAAAAAGCCCGCCGCTACGTCGAGGCGCTGCAGAAATGAGCGCCCGCGAACTCACATGGGCCATGCTGGCGGCCCTCCCGGAAGATCAGCAAAAAGCCTACTGGCGATCGCTCGTCGATCGCTGGCAGGCCAACGAGCAACGCGAAGCCGATGCCGACTTCGCCTTCGACCACTCGCCCGAGCGGCTGCAGATGTGGGGGGCCTGCGCATGACCGACGTCGCCCTCTCCCCGCAAGCACTCCCCGCCGCGACGCTCGTCGGCGCGATCGCCGCCGTGATGGCCGAGGTGCACACCGTCGCCAAGCTCGGCGTCAACGACTTCCATGGCTATCGCTATGCCCGGATCGGCGACATCCTGCAGGAAATCACGCCGTTGCTCGGCAAGCATGGCCTCGTGATCTTCCAGTCGGAAACCGGCCGCGCGATGTTCGACGACGAGAACGTGATCGCCGTCGAATACTCCTTCACGGTCGCCCATGTCTCGGGCGAGACGTGGCCGCATCCGTTGCGACAGACGGGCGTGTCGTTCTGCAGGGCCACAAACGGCCGTTGGGACGACAAGTCGCTCAACAAGTGCCACACCGCAGCGCGGAAGTACTTCCTTCTCGCGCTGTTTCAGATCCCGACCGGCGACGAGGATGACGCCGACCAGGGCGAGAACGAGCGGCCCGCAAGGCAAATCAACAGCCGGCCGCTTACAGTCGTCCCGGCCCCGAAGCATCGATTAAAGCCGGGCGGCAATGCCGCTCGCGCGATCGACCGGCGCTATGAGGCCACGATTCGCACCGAACGGGCACTACAGCGCAGCGGGCCGTCGAAGCCCTTCCGTGCCTCGGATGCCGGTAAGGAATTTGCCCGCCCGCGCTATGACGAGCGCAACCCGCCGCCGCACGAGGGGATTCCGTCATTCCTCGACCGGCGGACTACCGACGCCGCCAAGGCGCTCAACCGGCGTCTTCACCCGATCGACGACGAGGTGCCCTTCTAGGTGCCTGCAGCAACTCGGCGGGCTCGATGTCAAGCACGGCCGCAAGCCTCGCGATGATGTCGAGCCCCACCGAAGTCGTGCTCGTCTCGATCTTGCTCAAATAACGCCGATCCACGTCCGCGTCATGCGCCAAGGCCTCTTGCGAGAGGCCTTTCGCATGGCGCGCTCGGCGCAGATTGGTCGCGAATACTTGGCGCAAGTCCATGGCGCCAAGGAACCTGTTGCCGTTTATTAGCCCACGGCTTATAAACGGCAAACCGCCAACTCAGTTCATGGGGGATTCACTATGCCGCACTTGCTTTCTGCCATTTGGGCCGCCATTCCATGGGCCGCCATCGCCTGCGCCGTCGCCGCCTTGTTTACCGCCGGCTTCATGGTGGGCTTTGTTGCGTGTCTCGCGGTGGCGTTCGAACAGAACGGCGACCGCGAGACAAAAAACAGGCCGCCGCGCCTGCCCGAGCCTTCGGGGCCGCCCCAAAACCGGGACGACAATCCATTCTACAAGAGGCCTCGCCCGCAGCCTACAGGCGTGCAGTCGACCGGCGTGCCGCATGTAGCGAACGGGGGCAAGTACCTCTGACAGATGCCGCTATTGCGCGCGGATCGCCTGATTACGGCCCCACGTATTCAATAACAATGCAGATCCCCCGAGTAGCGCCGCCGCCAGATGATGCCGCGCTAGACAATCCCGCCGCTGAACCGCCACCACCTGCGCCGAATCCGGTCGCGCCGTTGCCGACCTGCGCGCCGGTCCCGGACATCGCCCCGGCGCCACCTGTGCCAAGCCCTAGTGGCGTATAGCCGCCAATGCCGCCTTGTGTAATCTGTTGACCGGCCGGAAGTAGGCCCCAACCATCCTCGCCGCCGCGCCCCTGAATATTTACGACATTGCCGCCGCTCGCTGTGCCGCCAGTCGAGCCGCCAAAAATAAACGAAGAAGTCGTCGCAGTGCCGACCGGGCCGCCGCCGCCGCCATTCGCGGTCAATAAAGCCCCGAATGTCGTATTCCCGCCCGCCCCGCCGGCCGTGTTCGAGCCGGTGGTCCCTGCGGCGCCGATACTGAGACTTTGGCTTACGCCGATCGTTGCCGCTGAAAAAATTCCCCTCGCAACGCCGCCTGATGCTCCGCCACCACCGGCAGAAATTTGAGCCGCCGTAGTGACCGGAGTCCCACCTCCACCGCCGCCACCGCCCGTGCAAGTGGCGTCAGCAAACAGCATTCCTGATGTCGGGGTATATGTGCAAGTCGGGCTGCAAGTCGTCGTACAGCCCGACCCGCAAAAAGTCTGCTGTGCTATACTGGCAATCTTGCCGGTGATGATGGCGCCGGCCTGGGCCGCAGTGCAATCAATCGGAGTTGCCGAGCCGCCGGTGTTGTTGCACTTGATCGAATTCGCCGCCATGTTGGCGAGATTCGAATTTGCAACAGTGTTGCTTGCAATATTGCCGCCCGTAATTGTCGCCGATGCAATGTTGCCGCCCGTAATTGTGGCCGATGCAATGTTGCCGCCCGTGACTGTGCCGGACGTGATTTGCGCCCCAATGATTTGACCGGGCACGGGAAGCGGCACCTGCGACCCGGTGGCATTGCCAAGCACTGTGTTCGCAGGCAACGGCCCATTGTAGGTCTGCGCATAGGCATATGCGATCAACCCGCCCGCAATCGCGGGCAGGACCAAGAGTCTTTTCATCATGTGCGATTACTCGATGGCCCAACCGCTGTTAACGCCGTCGTTGAAGGGGACAAGCGTCACGCCCTGGCGATTGACATTGAGGACAAGGCTGGCGGCCCCGTCGATTGTCTCGATGCCGTTTGGCGTGATTGTGAGATTGTGAGCGCCAAACTGCGCGCCCACATCCTTGAAGGTAAGCGGCACGCCGAGTCGGGTTGCCGCGGCCGGCAGCGCGCAGCTCGCGGCCACATTTATGTTGACGTTAAGAATCGCGTCACTGCCCGCGATGACGATTGGGGAGGCTGTAACGGAGCGCTGATTTCTCGCCCCTTGCAAGGTCTGCGCAAGATTGGATAGCGAGATCTTGAAAAACTGTTGGGCGACCGCGTCAAAGCCTAGCAAAAAATCGGTCGGGTAGTTGCCGACCGGCGGGTTTTGTGAGCCGAATGCGGCGATCGTAAATCCGATTTTCCAAACACCGATTACCTTTGTAAGCGTGATCGGCCCCGAGCCCGTGACCAGCGCGGGAAACGGGACCGGCACATTGGCGCGGATGTCGGGCGGGACGTTGCCAACCATGTCAGTTTGCCATCATGGTTTGCCAATTCGTCCCATCAGACTGCAGCGCGGCAAATTTGCCCGCAGTTGCCGCCAGAATCGCCGTCCCGGCGGCGCCGCCGGCGAGCGGGACAACATTCGACGACGCGCTAACCACCGTTTGCGCCGCAATGGTGCGCAGGATGAGCCACCGGCCGGCGTTGGCCGCGGCCGCGGGCAGCGTTACGGTGATTGAGCCCGCGCCGTTGAAGATGATCGATGCATCGGTTTGCGCGACCGTGTAATTGCCGGTTTGCGTCGTCGGCGGCGTGTTGACCGGGACGGCAAGCAGATTCTTGAACGATACCTGAAAGAATTGTTGTGCGATTGCATCAAAGCCGATCAGCGAATCCGTCGCATAGTTGCCGATCGGCGGGTTTTGTGAGCCGAATGCGCTGATCGTAAAGCCGATTTTCCAAACACCGTTTAGCTTCGTAAGTGTGATCGGCCCCGATCCGGTCACAAGCGCGGGAAACGGGACCAGCACATTGGCGCGGATCTTCGGAATGCGCGGCGTGACGGCCATCAGTTGGTCACTCCGCCGTAATAGAACGGCTGCGAGCCGATGAGGAATTGCCGCGTGTTGACACCATCCGTCCCGGTCATGCCGACCTTAAAGGTGCCGGGTTGCCGTTCGCTGCCGAATATGCTTGTGCCGCCGAGCGTCTTAACGGTCGCCTCGGGGATGAGAATTTGAATGATGTTGACGTCGACGAGCGACAAAAAGCCGTTGTCGAAACTGGCCTGCAGCACCGGCCCGAGATCATCGGGAATGCCCCAATCCCAGAACACATCATAGCCGATGCCCTGGTTGCGCATGCCGCCGCCACGGATCTCAAATTGAAATGTCCAGCCGATTTGCACGACGAGCACGCCCGTCGAGCTCGCATAGGAAACCGCGAAGCCGTTAAGGATGTTTTGGCCGGTGGCCGTATCCTGGATTTGGATCGGGTCGCCAGGATTGATCGCCAACCCTGCGGCAATCACGAGTGACAGCGCGGTAAGCCTGTTCGACCCGATGATGGGAAAAGTTGGGATCGTGATCGTCGTTGCGGAGGTGGTGACGATGTTTCCGTCGATCACCGTCCAGGCGGACGCCGTGAACGGCGCCCCGGTGTTGGCGAGCGTAATACCGGATAGGCTGATGGGCTGCAGCGTGTCGTCGTCGAATAGCGCAATCGTCAGAAAATAGTCTTCCCGGTTCGTGAATGGCGGGAGCACGGTGTCAAGCTGGAACAAGGAGTCGACTCCGCATCACGGTGGGGGTATGAATGAATTGAGACAACGGAGGGGAAGGGCGATGTTTACTCTATGGTGTAAGGTGGCCCACCGCCGCTATCATTGGGCGCGAATTGCCGGTTTTTTCTTCGTCTGTGACAAATGCGGTCGCGAATGGAAAAGCCGATCAAAGCTTCAGATAACAAGTGCCGAGCATGAACGGCGGCATATTGTTGTGGGGCGTTCCTGACCCGGTCGTAGCAGTCTGATTTGCGGTGCCGCCGCCGCCCGACGTGTCGCGGACCGTGATGCCCGTCGTATTGGACGCGATCGTGATAGTTGCCGTTCCGCTACCACCACCACCGCCGCCGCCGGCGCCGCCAAAATTATTTTGCGCCGCATTATTTGCACTGAGCGAATGCGCGTGCCCCGGATCATTCAGAAAAACCGGATGGTTGTGCTGGGCGAGCTCGGCGATGCTGAGCGCGTGATTGGCCTCGCCGCCGGTCGCGTTCGGTGTCGTCGTGGTATCACCGCCGCCGCTCGTGACGTTGCCGGCAAGGATGCGCCCGGCCGCCGTGTTTCCCATGTCATCGAGGCCGACGAGCGTGCAGATGCGCCCGCGTAGGTCCGGCAACGTGAGTTGTTTGTTGGCATTGAAATCAGCGAGGCCAGATGCGCCGCGTCCGCTCAGCACCGGGCAGTGTGCATCGGGGCAATTCGTCCATAGGTATGTGAACAGCGATTGCGTGTCGGCGTTGGCGCGCTGTGTCGCGCCCGACACCGCGCTTCCGATCGTCTGCGCGTTGGCCTTGACCCATCCGGTGACGAATTCGGAGGTAAGCCGGGATTTAATATCGCCGGTCGAAAGCACCGTCGTCGGGTCGACCGATGCTGCGCCGCCGCCGCCGCCCGACGGCCCGATAACAAGCGCGCTAGGCAAGTCGAATTGCACGACGCCGTTGGCGTCGGTAAGCCTGACGTGTACAGACCCATTGGCGAGATAGAAATTCGGGATCCGGCCATTGGCATCGAGCGGCAACGGCCACGGATTCGGCAAAGTTAAGCCGGTATCCTGAAAACTATTCTGCTGTGTGGCG
>Ga0126383_10002541_pt1 | contig 11807 bp, 7 predicted proteins | sample PanSoiMetPlot_35_FD_96882 | JGI IMG/M metagenome (GOLD analysis project Ga0126383, IMG submission 96882) | Tropical forest soil microbial communities from Panama - MetaG Plot_35 | ecosystem: Environmental > Terrestrial > Soil > Tropical forest > Bulk soil | place: Panama | collected 2016-02-17
ACGGGCTGCCGGAGGAGATCTGGGCGGCGCACCGCCGGGTCGCTGCGGCCATCGAGGCGCTGCCGGAGTAACTGCCTGGGGCGTGAGGGGATCCATGCTGCCCTTAGAGGGTCAGCAAAGTTACCAATGAGGCCCCTCAAGAGTGGGCGCCTCACCCGCGGCGGGTGGTGCAGCCGTCCAACGGCCCGATGTTAGCGTTCCGTTATGGGGGAACTACGTTGCGTTGATGGCTCTGTGCTGTCTGTCGAGCCTGTGAGCTGCCATGATCGCGCGGGCCAGCCGTATGAGATCACGCTGAGCCTCACGAGGGACTCGGAGCCATTCGCCGCCGTCGGGCAGCGGTGCGGCTACGAACTGGCCCAGCTCGCCGAGCAGGTCGGCGCGGCTCGCAGCGACCCCTCGCAGGCCGATGCCTGGCCAGACCCCGACGACCGGTTCCCGGTCCCCGGCGCCGGCGAAAGCGCTGTCGCCAGCAGCCGAGTGCGTCGGACCTCGTCGGCCGGTACCGCGCGCCCTGCAGGCGAGGTGCCCGGCGATCACGAATACTTCGCGCTGCGCTCCCGTGACCGCGTAGACCCGCCGGGAACGGGCGAGCTGCGCTGCGTGCTGCGGTCGAGCGCGGTCTGGCTGGGAGAATGCGCCGGGATCGGCCAGCGCACGCCGCCGCGCCAGCGGTCGGGCCAGCGGCCATCGGCGCGGCCCCCGGCCGGCGGTCACGGCAGCTGGCGGCTGACCAGGCGCGCGGTGATCGAGGCCTGGGGGACAGGAGGGGTAGGAGTTCGAGCCGTCCTGACTTCTGCCGAACTGATGGCATTCTTGGATACGGTTCTGAGGGGGCTGGCCGCCGTTGCGGCAGCCGACGCCGCGCCGGCCCGGCAGGCGTCAGCTAGGGATCAGTCAGCCGGGCAGGAACCCGGCGGCACGGCCACGCCGCGCTGGCGGCAGCGAGGAAGGGTGCCGGATGGGATTCCGGAGTCTCGTCTACCGGCTTTACGAGCACCGGCTCGAAGCGGCCTTGTCGCCTCAGGCGATTCCCCGGCACGTCGGGGTGATGTGCGACGGCAACCGGCGGTGGGCGCGGTGGGCCGGACTCGCCGACATCAGCAGCGGGCATCAGGCGGGCGCGGACAAGATCTTCGAGCTGCTCGAGTGGTGCCAGGAGACCGGCGTCGATGTGGTCACCCTGTGGCTGCTGTCCACCGACAATCTCTCCCGACCGGCGACCGAGCTTGAACCCCTGCTGCGCATCATCGAGGACACCGTCAGGGAACTGGTGGCTCAGGGCTGGCACGTCAAGCCGGTCGGTGCCCTCGACCTCCTGCCGGCTGACACCGCCCAGATCCTGAAAGCCGCCGCCGAGGCCACGGCCGGTCAGGACGGCCTGCTGGTCAACGTGGCCGTCGGCTACGGCGGGCGGCGGGAGATTGCGGATGCGGTTCGCTCGCTGCTGCAGGAGCAGGCCAGCCGGGGCACCACGATCGAGCAGCTGGCCGAGGCCCTGGACGTCGAGCACATCGCCGAGCATCTTTACACGGCTGGCCAGCCCGACCCGGACCTGGTTATCAGGACGTCGGGAGAGCAGCGCTTGGGCGGCTTCCTGCTCTGGCAGAGCGCTCACTCGGAGTTCTATTTCTGCGACGCCTACTGGCCGGCTTTCCGGCGGGTCGACTTCCTCCGCGCGCTGCGGTCGTACGGCGCGCGGCATCGCCGGTTCGGCGCCTGACTGGCCGGCCCTCGCGGGGCTGACCTGCGTAACCCGTGTGAAATGCTCGTTACGGTACTTCCGCCTCCTGCCCCGCTTAGGTACGGTCTGAACTGACGGGTGGTGCCTATCCGCCCGCCGGGAAGGCCCTTGAGATCCTCGAGCTTCGCGTCCTGGTGCGCAGGCGAGATGAGCGAAGGGCCGGGTTCCTGGCCCCTCGCCGGGCCGTACCCGGTCCCGCCGACACGTCTGTTGTGTCCGACCGCGGCGCCGTCCGGCGCCCAGGGGAGAGCGAGTGGCCAGTTCCTCAGCACGCCGGTCCGCATCCGCTCCGCACGCGCTGGCTGCGCAGCCAGCGGCTGTCGCTGACACAGGGCTGGCGCGTCCCGCCCGATCTGGCAAGCGGGCGAGTGTCACGAGGTCTCGCCGGAGCCGTCTCACCTACGTCCTGGACACCAGTGTCCTGCTCGCGGACCCGGCAGCGATCGGCAGGTTTGCTGAGCATCGGGTAGTGCTGCCCGTCGTCGTCATTACTGAGCTCGAGGCCAAGCGCCATCACCCCGAACTCGGCTACTTCGCCCGGCAGGCGCTTCGTCATCTCGACGATCTCCGGGTCGAGCACGGGCGCCTTGATGCCGATATCCCGGTCGGTGCCGACGGGGGCAGCGTCCGCGTCGAGCTGAACCACTCCGACCCGGCCGTTCTCCCGGCCGGCTTCCGGCTCGGTGACAACGACACGAGGATCTTGTCCGTGGCGTGCAGCCTCGCGGCCGAGGGCGACGACGTGGTCCTGGTCAGCAAGGACCTGCCGCTGCGGGTCAAGGCGGCTGCTGTCGGGCTGACCGCCCAGGAATACCGGGCCGAGCTGCCGCCGGACTCGGGCTGGACCGGCATGGCCGAACTGGACGTCACCGCGGCGGACATCGATGAGCTGTACGAGACGGGACGGCTGGAGCTGTCAGCGGCGCGCGATCTGCCCTGTCACACCGGACTGGTCCTGCTGTCCGGCGTGACGGGGGCGGGCAGCGCACTCGGCCGGGTTCAGCCTGACAAGTCGGTCCGCCTGGTCCGCGGCGACCGGGAGGCGTTTGGCCTGCGTGGCCGGAGCGCCGAGCAGCGCATCGCATTGGACCTGCTGCTGGACACCGAGATCGGAATCGTGTCCCTCGGCGGCCGGGCGGGGACCGGCAAGTCAGCGCTGGCGCTGTGCGCGGGCCTTGAGGCGGTGATGGAGCGTCGGCAGCACCGCAAGCTCGTGGTGTTCCGGCCGCTGTACGCGGTTGGCGGCCAGGAGCTTGGCTATCTGCCGGGGTCCGAGGCGGACAAGATGAATCCGTGGGCGCAGGCGGTCTTTGACACGCTGTCCGCGGTCACGTCGCCGGCCGTGATCGAGGAAGTGATCGACCGGGAGATGCTCGAAGTGCTGCCGCTGACCCACATCCGGGGTCGGTCGCTGCACGACTCCTTCGTCATCGTGGACGAGGCACAGTCACTGGAGCGAGGCGTCCTGCTCACCGTGCTGTCCAGGATCGGGGCAGGCTCGAGGGTGGTCCTCACGCACGACATCGCCCAGCGTGACAACCTGCGCGTGGGGCGGCACGACGGCGTCGTGGCCGTGATCGAGAAGCTCAAGGGCCACCCCCTGTTCGCGCACGTGACCCTCGTACGGTCAGAGCGCTCGCCGATCGCTGCGCTGGTGACCGAGATGCTCGAGGACTCCGGGTTGTGACAGTCAGCCGGCCTCGGCCCCACGGCTGATCAGGGCGTTCGCGATGGCGAGGTCGTCGGTGTAGGTGATCTTGAGATTGCGCTCGCTGCCGCTAACCGCGGCAATCACCACCTCGGGCAGGTAGCGCAGCACGATACTGCAGTCGTCCGTCGCGGTCACGGCGGCGAAGGCAGGGTCGGCATCTGCGAGCTGGTAGGCCCGGCTGATCACTGAGAGTCGGAATCCCTGCGGTGTCTGGCATCGGGCCAGGGCGTGGCGAGGCAGGACCCGCTGGATAGTGCCGTCGGCGACTTCGACGATCGTGTCGGACGAGGGGACTACAACCCCAATGGCCTGCCACTGGTCAAGCGCCGCTACGCAGTCGGCGATGATCCGCTGATCGACCAGCGGCCGCGCGGCATCGTGAAAGAGCACCTTCGGGTCGCCGGGCACGCTGGCCTGCAGCCACGCGAGCGCCTGCCTGGTCGAATCGGTGCGGCTGGCTCCGCCCTGGATCACGGCCGCGACCTTGCCATGGCCGGCCAGGTCTCGTGCAACCTGTTCCTGGATGACCGCGGCGGTCACGACGAGGACGTTGTCGACCCCCGGTGCTTGCTCGAATGCCTGCACGCAGTGCTGAATCAGGTTGCGCCCGGCAAGGACGCGGAGCTGCTTGGGGCTGGCCGAGCCGAACCGGCTGCCCGATCCTGCCGCCAGCACCACGGCGACGGTGTGCATGGGCGGACCCTACCTGGTCGGGTTCGCTGGCGTGCGCCGGCGCCCGCCGGCTGCCGCATCACTGTTAGTTACGCTGGGTGGCACTCTGACTACCACGCGCTCCTAAGGAACGTGAGTACCGAGGATGCTGACGCCGCCGGCGGTAGCCGGATGGCGCCCGATGCGAGTGCCTCACCGGCCGGCAACGACGCCGAAGCCGGAGGCGAAGCGCGCCCGAGGGGGCGCCGGTTCTCTGGCCGCCGCCCGGCCCGCGCCGCGCCATCCGGGCCACCCGCGTCCGGCAGCCGCTCTCGTACCGGCGGCATTGCCGCCGATGTCCCGACCGCCGCAGCACTGGACGCGATCAGCCTCGATGGCGGTGGCGCAGGAGCAACGGCGCCGCAGACAGCGGAGGCGATCGTCGGTTCCGGCGCGGCCGATGTGTCGGCGGAGCCGGGCCCGGGCAACCCCGGTAGCGGGCAGCCAGGGGAAGCCGGCGGGACGGGGCCAGGCACGCAGGCGCCCGCTGCCGAGGTGCCGAGCGAGCAGAGGCCAGCCTGGCCGGTCGCGCGGCGCCGGGGCCGGGAGCCAGCTGCCGACAACGCGCCGAGCGCGGGCGTCATCTCGGCCAGCAGCCTGCCCGGTGCTAGTCGGGTCGCTGCCAGCGGCCCGGTTGTCACCGATGCCGGCGAGCCCCTTCCTCGCGGCGCTGGCGGCCGTGCGGCGGGCGCAGACGTGGCCGGAGCCCCGCCCTTGTTCGTCCTCGACGCAAGCCGGTCTGTCCTGAGGTGGGCACGCCACCGGTATCTAGGACTCAGCTCAGCGACGGGTATCTCGGTCGCACTCGCGGTTTGCGCAGCGGCATGGTTCTCGGCCGGGACGACGGCTGACGCGGTCCGCGGCGTGGCCGCGCTGTGGTGCAGCTATCTGGTACTTGTCGGCGGGCGGGCGGTCGCCCATCAGATCGCGACCGCGGACAAGGACCATCGCGTCGTCGGCCCGGTTCGCTGGCTCGCTGCGCTCGGTGGCAGCGTCGCCGAGGCCACCGTCATCGCAGGTCTCACGGTCGGCACCGCGGTGCAGCGCTACCCGGGCACGTGGGCGCTGGGCATCGGGGTCGTCGGCCTGGTCGCGGTGCGGAATCTCATGACCGCCTCGTCGACACCGTACGGTCTTGGACATCCGCCGGAGAGCCTGCTCGGCCGGACGTGTGAAGCCGTGATCACAATGGCCCAGGGAGGCCGCATCCTGATCGTCGGTGTTGTCACGCCATTCTGGGGACCACGGACGGCTTTGCTCCTGCTACTGGCCTGGGCGATCAGTACCGTCGGGTACGGACTGGCGGGCCGCGCGGTCACGGTGGTTACCGCTGAGGTTCCTGCCGAGGGCGAGCAGTCCGCCGTTCCGTCAGCGAGCCTGCTCCGGCTGCGCGACGATGGCATGCTCGCCCGCTACCTGGGTGGCCTGGTCCGCGGCATCCTGCTGCCGCTCCCGCCTGCTCTGCTCGGGCTGGCAGCAGTCACCGCCCTCGCGTTGCTCGGGCTGCACGGATTGCCCGGCCCGCTCCTGATAGCTCCTGCGTTCGTCCTTCTGCTAGCTGCGCCGGGTTCAGCCAATCCCCACCTCGGCCGGCACGACTGGCTGGTGCCGGTGCTCCTGCTGAGCTCGCAACTCCTGTATATCGGGGCGGTGGGCGCCGGCGGCCGGGTCCCGGGTCCGGTCGTGTATGCCTTGGCAGCGGCCCTGCTGCTGCGGTACACCGATCTCGCGTGCGCGCGGCGGCCCGTTCTGCTCATGACGCCGCACCATCGCGACAGGGCGCCACGGGAGTACGGCACGGAACTGGGCTGGGAAGGACGCCTGTTCTTTATCGGACTCGCCGCGGCGATGGGCGCTGCGACGGTCGGCTATCTCGTACTGACCGTGTATCTGGTGCTGCTGATAGGCGCGAAGGTCGTCCGCAGCTGCATCCTCTCGCCCGATGACGAACGCACGTGAGGCCCTCCCGGACGAGCACCGGCTGTCAGGGTCCGGCGCCGGGCTTGAGCCGCCAGCCAAGGACGCTGCCGATGTGCGTGGTCGGCTGGCCGAACAGCCGAATCAGGAACTGGCCGAGCGAGCTGGTCGGCTGAGTGACAGCCACCACCGCGCCGGGATCCCAGCTCGCCAGGTCGGCTTGAATCCGAGCCTGTGACGGGTGCGGTGCGTCGTAGTCGCCGTTGTACAGGTAATCGATGTAGTACGAGGTCGGCGTCATGCCGGATCGGCCAGCCCGGCCCTGGCGACCGGGCTGGTTCGGCGCGATGAAGTCACCGCCGATCATGCTGGCTGGCTGGCCGGTATCGGCCTGCCACCGCATGACCTCAGTGGTGCCTGAGTAGGGATACGGGGCCAGCAGCACCCGGGCGCCTGGCGCGAGGTGCAACGCGGTGAAGGTCGCGGCGTATCCGGCCGGCAGCGGTGCGGCCGGCGCCGGAGCGTACGGGGCGGGCACCAGCGGCAACAGGGCGAACACCGCGATGCCCGTCGCGATCGCGCCACCAGCGCGCCAGCGGGAGAACGGGGCCGGGCGGCGGCTGCGCACCAGATCCAGGGAGAACGCCAGCACCGCCGCTGCGCACGCGTCGGCCAGGATTGCGAGCCGGTCGGGCACCATGCCACTGACCACCGGCAGATGCTCGACCAAGCTCCAGGGCAGCAGGAACGACGGCAGGGTGACGGTCGGCTGGAGGGGCCTCGCCCCCATGCCCAGCCACTCGAGCAGCAGGAAAGTTATGCCAGCGACACGGACCGGCAGGTGTGACCAGAACCGGACGATCGCGAACAGCAGCACGATGATCAGCGGCACGCCCAGGTAGGCGAGGTACTCGGGCAGCGGCTGGGGATAGTTGTTGGCGAGGTGGCCCATGGCTGGGGTGTGCAGGACCACGCCCTCGGACGGGTCAACGAAGGCAATCGGCAGGGTCCCGAGGCTGGTCAGCCGGCCGTGATAGCTGATCACCGTCGTCGCTGCGGCACCCTTGGCAGCGACACCGTGGAACTGGACCCAGAGGCCGCGGGAACTCAGCACTAGTCCGACGACCGCCGCGGTGGCGAGACCGATCGCGGTCGGCCGGACAGCAGGGCGCACCTCACGCGGCCTGCTCACGGCCAGCACGATGAGCAGCAGCACCGCCGCGATGACCGCGTCGATGAGGGCTTCCTCACTGATGAAGATCTGAGCGGCGGCCATGAGGCCTAGCCAGATGCCGTTCCGCACGGGCCGGCCCTGCCCGGTGGCGAGCCTGAGCACCCGGTCGATCATCAGCGGGGGCAGCATCGCGAGTACTAGCGGATAGTGCCCGATGCCCGAGTTGACCAGGGCAGGGGAGAAGCCGTACAGCGCACCCCCGAGAGCCGCCGCGAGTGGGCTTGCGTGCCACCGTCGGAGCACGTAGAACATGCTGGCGGCCGATCCTGCGAAGCCGATGACGAGGAGAACCGTCAATGCGACTTGCGGGCCGGACAGCAGCGTGACGGGGGATAGGACTACGCCGGGCAGCAGCAGTGACGTATTCCACATCAGGTTGACGCCATGCGGGGCGTTCATCGCCGTCGTCATCAGCGCTGGCAAGCGGAAATGCTGAACAGCGGTCGCGGTGTAGCGCATGAACCAGGTGGCCTGGTTCACGTCCGCGATATCACCGTTCTGAAGGGTGCTCGCCGGGCTGACGAGAATCCGCGAGGTCACGTAGACGGCGCCCAGGAGGTAGCCGTACAGCGTTATCGCCTGCGGGCTAGCGAGCCGGGCTAGCAGTCCACGACGGGCAGGCGATTCCGGTGACTCGACCACCTCCGTGGCAAGTCTCGTCACCGATCCTCCTTTGGGAATTCTCTAAGCTCATCTTCAGGTAGTAATAACCGCGCCGTGCTGCGGCAAAGTTAAAGCAATGGCCTTAGGCGCTTGTCAGCAACTGGTGGATCGTTATTGTTCCGGTACTGCGCTTTGCACCCGCCCAGTTGCCGGGTCGGCGAAAATGTAGTGGTCAGTTTACGGTACGGTCGAGAGCGGCCAAGGCGAATAGCCTCGCCTGATGCCTGATCATGCAGCGCAGGGCCGAGACTGCCCTCGGCGGTTTCCTGCCTGGCATGGCCGATAGGCTCATGGCGCTGCAGCAGCGCTCACCGGGAGTCATGGGTGCAAGACCTCAAGGTCAGCGGTCCGCGGGTTACAGTCGCCGCTCGGCCCGCACGCCGGCCGCTGAGCCGGGACAGCGTGCTGTGGCTGGTCGTCGTTGCGGGTGCATTCCTCGCGGCCGAGCTTACGCCGGCTTTGCTCCGGATGCCGCTCGGAACAGACGAGATTACCTATATCGCAAGGACGAGTGTCCATGCCTCCGGCGTCATGCTGCCGCCTGTGCACGGCCAGGGCGCGGGCCTGCTGGCTGCACCGGTAACGCTGGTCACCGATTCGCTGCTGGCTATCCGGATCTGGATGGCCATGTTGTCCGCGGTGGGGTTGTTCCTCGCCATGCTGTGCTGGCGCGGACTACGCCCCATGTGGGTGCTCGCGCTGGCGGGCCTGATCCTCGCGAGCCTCGCTATCACCCAGGACAGCGGCGTCCAGATCTATCCCGATTGGTGGGGAGCACTCGCCGTCCTGGCGCTGACCGGGCTCTTGCTGCACGCCGTCGGCGGCACCATGCGAAGCCGGCACGTGCTGCCCTTGATCGCCGTCGCGAGCCTGGTCATTGTCGTGATGCGACCGCAGAACCTCGTGTTCATCATGGGCCCGGCCATCCTTGCCGTCATCGTGGTGCCGGGCTGGCGCAAGCCAAGGATCCTGGCCGCCATGGCCGCCGGGACCGCGCTGGGCTTCCTGGAGTGGGTCATCGGCGCCTACATCTGGTACGGCGGGCTCGCCGCGCGGCTGCACCAGGCGGGCCAGGAGCCGCCGGCCCTGCGCCCGTACTTCTCGCTCGGCACCCAGGTGAAGGTGCTCAGCGGGCCCTGGTACTGCGTGCCGCCAAAGGGCTGCCAGGGCTGGGTCATGCCGGGCGAGTCCGTCTGGTGGGCGGTCTTCCTCGGGGTGTCGGTCCTGGGCCTGGTCGTCACCTGGCGCACGGCGGCGCGGACGTCTGCCGTGCTGGCAGCGGTCACGGCCGTCTGGGTGATCGCGCTCTACGTGTTCCTCGTACCCTTCGGCGCGCCGCGGTACATCATGCCGTCGCTCGCGCTGATGTCCGTCCTCGCTGCCGACGCGGTCGTATGGCTTGTGACCAAAGCTCGCTGGCGGAGGCCGGGCGTGGCGTTCGCCTGCGTCTTCCTGCTGTCTGGGATCGTCTCGCAGCGGTTCGTGGTCCAGCAGCTCGCGGCCGCGGAGCAGAGCGGGCGGCCATTCCTTGCCAAGGCCGACCGGCTCCGCGAGCTCGGCGTCAAGCCGCCGTGTGCCGTGGGGTCAACGGCGGTTGCCTATTACCTGGGCTGCACCGCTCCGTGGGATGGCGAATCGATGCACGAGGTGCTTTCTGATACTCCGCAGGGCTTCAGCGGCTGGCAGCGGGAGCGGCTGGCCGAGGGATCGGTGGTCTATGCCCCCCTCGCCAGCGGGCAGGCGATAGGGCAGTAATAAGCGGCGTCCCACAATGCCGTCGTGCGCTTCCCGTACGAACTGGATTTAGCCGTTGGGGCCGCTGAATGCGCCGCTGTCGCTGCAGATAGGGGTGCTGCCAGTTATGCCACCATAGGTGCTGGCAATGCTGGAAAGCGCCGAATTGGTACTTCCACCGCTGCCCGCGCTGCTATTGCTTGACGCCTGCAGTGAGGTGAATGTCGATCCGAGGATCAATTGCATAGTCGTCCCGGTAAGGCTCGGATCCTGTTGCAGCGTGACGTTCGGGATGACCCTGGCGAGTGTCTGGGCCTCGGGCAGCTCAGCTGAGCCGCTGTACTCAATAACCGAGCTGGTGTAGGTATTCGTGGTGGCGTCGCCGGGCGCACCCACTACCGTAAATCCGCGCTGGCTCAGTGCAGCGGACGTCGACGTGGCCAGGCCCCCGGTCGTTGACCCGTTCAACACCTGCACGCGCACATCTGCTGGGCTGACGGTCTCCACCGACGACGACGCATGGGACTTCGTGGCCTTCGGCAGCGAGGTGTCGTGCGCAATGGCCGAGAACAGGTCGTTGGCCTGCGGCTGTGCCCACTGCACCCAGTTCGGGTTGCCGGAGTTGGGGGTCTCCGACGAATGGAGCCACTGGGCGTTCCCGGTATAGGTGGTCCACGGCACCGTGACGAACTGCACATTGTGTGCCTTGACGCCGCGCAGCGCCTCGCCGATTCTGAGCATGGCCGGCGCCGTCAGGCCACTGTCCGTGACGACGTCCTGGTGTGAGGTCAGCGTGTCGATGACCGACAGCATGGTGGAGGGACTCTTGAGCAGGCTGCTGGACTCGATGCCCCTGAACAGCGAAGCCATCAGGAACTGATCGCGCTGGATTCGCTGCGTGTCCGACCCCGTGCCGAGGTCTTCCCTGGTGCGCCAGAACGCTAGTGCCTCGCGGCCATACACGTGGTGGACACCAGCGGACAGGTTGAGCCTGGACAGGGGGATGTCGACGGCCTCGGGCAGGCATACGTCGACGCCGTGCAGAGCGTTGATCACCTGCTCGAACCCGGCGAAGGTGAGTTCGATGAAGTCGTTGACGTGGATGCCAGTCGTCTGCTCGACGGTCTCCCACAGACAGCCAGGTCCGCCATAGGCGTACGTCGCATTGATCTGCTCGACGTCATAGGACGGCTGAGCGTTCTGCCCAGACGTGCCACCCTCGGGCGTGCAGTTCAGGATCGGCACGACTGAGTCGCGCGGGAAGCTGAGAACGTCGATGTGGTGCGCGCCAGGAGCGATGTGGACCAGGATGATTGTGTCGGAGCGGGCCCCGGAGACGCCCTCCGTCCCGCCGATCTGGCCATTCACCCCGACCCTCGTATCCGAGCCGATGAGCAGGATGTTCTCGGCATTCGGGTCGGCAGGCGGCCGGTTCGCCGGGTGCAAGTCGCCAGACACGTCGACACGGGCGATGCCGTCCCAGGCCGCGCGGTATTTCAGGTAGATCGCGAGAACCCCGCCACCGACGACGACGGCGAGCAGGACGGCCAGCGAGGCCAGGACCGCAGTGGAGGTCTTGAGCCGGCCGCCGATCCAGCGGGGTGGGGTCTGGCTGCCGGCGGGCGGCCACGACAATCTGCTGTCAGACTCGTCGTCGGCGGGCATGACTCCCCTGGGTCGGCGTGAATCGGCCTGGTCAGCGACCAATTCTTCGGGCTCAATGGTACGTGGTGCCCAGGAGATCGCGAAAAAATTGGACCTCGATGCATAGGTAGCTGATAGTTCCCTGAATGTGACTGTGACGGTTGCCACAGCCGCTGCCTATCTCGAACCACTGCGCCGCAATGACAGGCCCGCTGCGATCACCCGTACAGTTGACCCGTGGTGCCACCCGACATGGCCGACGGCGGCCCCGGCGCTGATCCGCAGCCGACGCACGTGGATGCGGGTGAGGCGAGTCAGCCTGCCGAGACCGGTGGCGCCGACAAGTCGGCCGGTGTGCCGCCTATCACCGCTGTCATGGCTCCGGCATCCAGAACGCTGCTGCGCAGACGCTCTCCGAAGGAGCCAGCCGGCCGGGTCAGGTGGCTGCG
>Ga0126383_10002542_pt1 | contig 11806 bp, 8 predicted proteins | sample PanSoiMetPlot_35_FD_96882 | JGI IMG/M metagenome (GOLD analysis project Ga0126383, IMG submission 96882) | Tropical forest soil microbial communities from Panama - MetaG Plot_35 | ecosystem: Environmental > Terrestrial > Soil > Tropical forest > Bulk soil | place: Panama | collected 2016-02-17
AGTTGAGCCTGAACGGCGGAAGGGGCTGTCCGGCGGCGCGCAGCTTCGCCTCCCAGAAGCATGAATGTCTCTCCTCCGCCTCTCCCAATCGTTGATAGACGCTTTTGAGTTGCGGGTTCCGCTCGACCTCGGCGATGGCGCGGTAGAGCGCGGCGCTGTTGCGTTCGTCCTGCCAGTTGGCCACATACCGGTCAGTACTATTTGTGTCAGTCATCGGTCTCCCCCGCTTCCTTTGACGGCGCGATGCGCTCGCGAACGAGCGACGCTTCCTCGCGGATATTGATGAGTGAGAGCTGTGTCTGATCGCTATTGCGAGCTACAGGTCAAGCCATTCCAAGGTCGCGGCGCGGATTCCCGACCATTTTCTTCGGATCTACGATCCGGTCGAACTCCTCCGCGCTGACGAAGCCTCCGTTCACCGCGGCGTCGCGCAAGGTCGTATTCTGGTCCAGCGCCTGGTGGGCGATCGCAGAAGCCTTGTCATAGCCGATGACGGGGCTCAGCGCGGTCACCAGCATGAGTGACTCACTCACAAATTTCTCGATTCTGCTCCGGTCGAGCGTGATTCCCTCGACGCTATATTCACGGAGCTTGACACAGGCGTCGCCGAGAATGCGCGCGGCGTGCAATACGTTGTTGATGATGACCGGCCGCATTGTGTTCAGCTCGAAGTTCCCCTGGGACCCGGCGAAAGCGACGGCGTTGTCCTCCCCAATTACTTGAATGCAGACCATTACCATGGCTTCTTCCTGAGTCGGGTTGACCTTCCCGGGCATGATTGAGCTGCCCGGCTCGTTGGCCGGCAGGTTTAGTTCATGTATCCCGGCCCGCGGTCCCGAACCCAGCCATCGCAAATCATTGGCGATTTTCATCAGCGCGACCGCCAATCCTCGTAGGGCCGCGCTCGCCGCCACCATTGCGTCCAGAGAACCCTGTGCCGCGAATTTGTTGGGGGCCGTGATGAACGGATGGCCGGCGAACCTGGCGATCTCGGCCGCAACCTTTTCGCCGAAGTCGGGCGGGGCGTTAAGACCGGTTCCGACCGCAGTGCCTCCGATGGCCACCCGATACAACCATTGGAGGGATTGCCGGACCAGCGCCAGCGCGCCGTCAAGCTGCGCGGCGTAGCCTGACCATTCCTGGCCCACCGTCAACGGCGTCGCATCCTGGAGGTGTGTGCGCCCGATCTTAACGACATCCACCCACTCGCGCGCTTTCGTCTTGATAGCTTCCGTCAGGTCTGCCACTGCAGGGATCAGGCGATCGCTGAATTCGAGCACGGTTGCGATGTGCATGGCCGTGGGAAACGTGTCATTGGACGACTGGCTCATGTTCACGTCGTCATTCGGGTGAATCGGATGTTTGCCGCCGAGAACGCCGCCTACGAGTTGGATCGCCCGATTGCTGATGACCTCGTTCACATTCATGTTCGACTGCGTGCCCGAACCGGTCTGCCAGACGTATAGCGGGAATTCGCCGTCCAGTTGACCGGAGATGACTTCGTCGGCCACTTTGGCGATCAGTTCGGCTTTCCATCGCGCCAACCGCCCGTCGGCGGCGTTGACCAGCGCCGACGCCTTCTTCACATAGCCGTAGGCATGGTAAACGGCCTTCGGCATGCGATCATCGCCGATGCTGAAGTGGATCAACGACCGCTGAGTCTGAGCGCCCCAGTAATGCTCGGCGGGAACTTCGATCTCCCCTAGCGAATCGCTTTCCTTGCGTAGGCCCGTCGCGCCTGTGCCTATGGGCAGATCGAGGATCCGCGGCGCCTGTTCAACTTTTTCAGGATCTTTTGTGGTCTCAGGCGGCATGGGGCGCCTTCCAGTCTGCTTCCGTGTAGGCCGGGTATTCCGGTTTGTAGAGCTGTCCCTCGATCCAGTCTCGGATGTCGCGTGGCCGAGGCGCCTGCGCCAGCCCCTTGTCAAACATGAACTCGGCGACGCGTGTCGCCGTCGTGACTTCGGTTTCCAGGATGTTGGCCTGGCTCGGGAAAAGCATGCCCTTCTAACGCAGGATCGGGCCGACCTGGTCGGCGCTAGCCTCGGCCGCGACGATGAAGCACTCGTCGGTGATCAGCTTGGGCCGCGCCACGTATGTCGCGAGTCCGATCGCCGGGAAGGTGTAGAAGTTGTTCGCCTGTCCGGGGTGAAAGGTCTTGCCGTTCACCGTCACGTCCGGGAATTGCACGCCCGCCGCATAAAGCGCCTTGCCCTTCGACCAGGTGTAGGCCTGCTCGGCCGTGCACTCCGCCTTGTCCGTCGGATTGGAGAGCGCGAAGATGATCGGCCGTTCGTTGAGCCTGTTCATCGTCTCGACCACGCGCTGGTTGAATGCGCCGCCCTTCGTGCTGACGCCGATCAGAATTGTCGGCTTCAGCGACTCGATGGCCTTCACGAAGTCCTTCGACGGCTCCACCTTGTGCGCGTACACCTTCTGCGATTCCGACAGGTAGGCGCGGGACGGCTCGATCAGCCCGTTGATGTCGAACATAGAGATGCGGCTGCGCGCCTCGTCCTGCGAAAGCCCTTTGGCCTGCATGGCGGAGACGATCAGGTTGGCGATGCCGATCGCGGCCGAGCCTGCGCCCAGGAACAGGATACGCTGCTCCGTCAAAGGCGCGTCGATGATCTGTAGCGCCGTCGTCAGCCCTGCGAGCGCGACACTGGCAGTGCCCTGGATGTCGTCGTTGTAACACAGGACCTTTTCTTTGTATCGGTTGAGCAGCCGGATCGCATCGGTCCCCTTCCAATCTTCGAAGTGTATGCAGCAGCCGGGAAAGGCCTGCTGCGTCGCCTGAACGAACTCATCAACGAGTTCGTCCAGCTCCGGCTCGGCCGGGGGCTTCTCACGCAGACCGAGATAGAGCGGATCGGCGCGGAGCGCGTCATTGGTCGTGCCGATGTCGAGCAGCACCGGCAGCAGGCAGTCGGGTGGCACGGTCGCGCACGCGGTATAGAGCTGCAACTTGCCGATGGGAATCCCCATGCCGTTCGCGCCGATGTCGCCGAGACCGAGAATGCGCCCGCCCGAAGAGACGCAGATGAAGCGGACGTCCCGCTCCGGCCAGTTGCGCATTACTTCAGCGATGCGTCCCTTCATCTCGCGCGTGATGTACATGCCGCGCGCGCGCCGGTAGATGTGGCCGAATGTGAGGCAAGCCTCGGCGACCGTGGGGTCATAAACAATCGGCACAAAGCGCGCCGGATCGGACATGAGCGTGCGGTAAAAGAGAGTCTCGTTCCGGTCAGACAGGCCGATCAGATAGATGTAGCGCTCGAGGTCGTTCGGCTTCGCGTCCAGGTGCTCCATCACGCGCTCGAGCTGCCTGTCGAGGGTTTCCACCGCGTGGGGCAGAAGCCCTTCCAGCCCGTATTCGCGGCGCTCTTCCGGAGTGAACGCCGTGCCTTTGTTCAAGGTCGGAGTGTCGAGCAGCGCCGGGCCCCGGAGGTGTGGATGCGGCGACTTCTCTTGTGTCGCTTGTCGTTGTCTTGTCATTTCATGCCCTCTTTTTAAAGTTAATCGTCTAATCCTCGCCGCCGCGGAGGAGGGCGCTTCACCTGCGCGCCGCTTTTTTAGCGCTGTGTTTCACGGTCGCGGCTGTCTTGACATATTGGCCGGCGTCCGACTCGCCCGGAATCTCGTCTTTGAAATAGAGGCGGCTCGACACTTTGCCGCTCTCCGGCTCGACGGCGAAGAGCAGATCGGCCAGCTCGTCGGCGTGCTCCTCCTCCTTCGCGAGGATCTCCTCCATCATCAGGCGCGAGACAGGGTCTTTCTGGCCGAAGTAGCGCGCTAACTCCCGATATATTTCAATCACGATGCGTTCCGCGATCAGGTCTTCACGGATCATGTCGGCGAGCGAGACACCTTCTTTGTACTCGGTGTGACTCGCTTTTGCGACGGAGCTCGGATTCATCTCGGGTTTGCCGCCGAGTTGCTTGATGCGTTCGGCGATTCTCCCGGCATGTTCTTGCTCTTCCTCCGCATGCTCCCGAAACTCGTCGGCGATCGCTTTGGAATGGATGCCGGTAGCCATGAAGTAATGAAACTGATAGCGCAACACGCAGACGATCTCGGTCGCGAGCGCCTCGTTCAAGACGCTGACGGCCTGATGGCGGTCTAGAGGATAATCTTTGGTAACCGCCCCGTCTTCAATCTGCTGGCGCGCCCGCGCCCGAATCTCTTCCAGCTTGCTCACAAATCCCATAATTGGCCTTCCCCTCAATCCTGTTAATGATGTCTGCAAAAAGTAAAACCGCGAACTAACTCCGTCACACTATCACCGCTTCAGTAAGACTACAGTACGGGAATGAACCGAGAGTTACGAAAAGCTCTGCGCGACTGCTCGCTACCGCACGAGCAGTCGGTGATCGAGTGTCTTGACGAGACGTTCTCTCCCGAATCGGAAGGTGGCGAAACGATCATCTTTGCCTTGCCGCAAACAAAACGGCGCGCCAGCCGGAGACTCAATCAGCGTGATACGTAGCGGAAGCGAACGAATCATCTCGATACCTTCTCAGTCTTATTAATCCGCGACCGAGCGTGAACAAAAACCGCTTGCGTCTGGGCGATTAATCTGGTTAGCTGCCGGCCAACGATTCGGATCAGTAACTAATTTCATTTCAAAGACGGATGGTAACGTGAAGTTAAGAATCCTGATTAGTTTTGCGCTCTCCTTGCTTTTTTCCACCGTATCAGTAATAGCCATCACAACTCAAGAGCCGCCGGAATACGGTCCGGCCAAAGGGGCCCTGGTCATTGTCGGCGGAGGATCGTTGAATAACACAGGGATCCTTGAGGAGTTCGTTCGACTGGCCGGAGGCGCTGACGCGAAATACGTCATTGTCCCGACCGCGGGCGGCAATAAGACCCCGGACGGCAAGATCAAAATTTATAAAGAGGAAGAAGTCATCGCGAACTGGCTGAAACGCGGGCTTAAGAACGTGCATATGCTTCATACGCACGATCCGAAAGTCGCCGACACCGAAGAGTTCGTCAAAAACCTGCGCGAGGCCAACGCCGTCTGGTTCGACGGCGGGCGCCAATGGAATATCGTCGATTCCTATATGAACACGTTGACCTATCGTGAATTTCATAAGGTGTTGGATCGCGGGGGCGTGATCGGCGGGAGTTCGGCGGGCGCGACGATTCAAGGCGATTATCTGGCGCGGGGGGCGATCGCCGGGCCTGATATTATGATGACGCCGGAACCGGAACACGAACATGGGTTCAATTTCCTTCGCAAATCGGCGATCGATCAACACATCAATACCCGCAATCGCTGGGATGACCTGATTCCCGTCATCAAGAAATACCCGAATCTTTTAGGGATCGGTCTATCCGAAGGCACGGCGATCATCGTCCAGGGAGATCGTTTTGAAGTGATCGGAAAATGGAAAGTGGCGATTCATGACAACACCCGACTCTATCAACCCTGGGAGAAGTCTTTTTTTGTTCTCTCGGCGGGCGACGTATACAACATGAAGACCCGTAAAATCGAGAGGTTAGGCAACGGGGCGCAACCGCCGCCGCAAACGGCGAAACCGGCCGGAAATTTTTAGTCGATTAGGTGGAGAGCGTCAATTACGACGGCGCAGTGACGGTGGCTTTTCTTTCGAGCTTACCCCAGCCGACCATCGCGCCCCGCGCCGCGGTCAGCACAGATTTGATCATCACGTAATACATCACCTGCCGGTAGCAGAAACGTTGCAGGAATAACCACCAGAGTAGACTCCACTGTTCGCGTTTTTCCAGCAGGAACGCGAAGGCGGCCCCCAGGGAGTCCGCCGCGAGAAAGAGCGCGTAATAGAACAACACCTGCCCGAGGTTTGTGACGGCGTACTCCGCCGGGTGTTCCAGGCGTTCGAGCGCGGCGGAGAGGAGCGTCCAGAGCAGCGTCAGATCCATGACGGGTGAAAGCAGCGGGAAGAGAATCTGAAAAACCCAGACGTTCGGCATCGCGATCAGGCCGAGCGCGCCGTAGCGCGGACGGAAGAGCGCGTCGCGGTGCTTCCACATGCATTGCAGCGTGCCGAACGACCAGCGGAACCTCTGCTTCGCCAGCCCGCGCACGGTGTCAGGCGCTTCGGTCCAGGCGACGGCGCGCTCTTCGTAGCCGATCCGGTAACCGAGCCGTCGCACCCGCAGTGTCAGGTCCTGATCTTCGGCTAACGTGTCGGAAGTGAAACCGCCGACGCGGTCGAGCAGTTCGCGCCGCCACGCGCCCACCGCCCCCGGCACTACCGTGATGCAGTCGAGAGACGCAAACGCGCGCCGGTCCAGGTTCTGTGAAGTAATGTATTCCAGCGCCTGCCAGCAGGTGACGATGTTGATGCGGTTGCCGACCTTGGCGTTACCCGCAACCGCGCCCACGCGCGGATCGTCAAAGCGCCGGGCCAGCGCGGAGACTGTTTCGGGCTGAAAGATCGTGTCGGCGTCGAGCGCCACGACGATCTCGCCCTGCGCGCGTTTCAGGCCGAAATTCAACGCCTCGGCTTTGCCGCCGTTGGATTTCGTGAACAGGCGCACGCGCGGCTCGGCTCCGAACCGCTCGCGCGCGACCGCGCTGGTCCGGTCGAGCGAACCGTCGTCAACCACGATGATTTCGAAGGCCGGATAATCCGAGGCGAGCAGGCTGCTGATCGTCTGCGCGATCACTTTCTCTTCGTTGTAAGCGGCGACGATGATCGAGACGAAAGGCGGCGTGGCGCCGGGCAGACCGGGCGACAGGACGGAGCTCCGCTCCGCCCCCCGCGTTCTCATCCATTGAATCAGCGCCAGCGCGCCGATGAAGACCAGTCTTCCGAGTCCCAGCGCAATCCCGATCAGAAACACCCAGCGCAACGTCCACCCGCCAACAGCCAGCGCAAAAAAAGTCAGCCCGTCGGCTTGCGCCAGCCAGCCTCGTTCGGCAGGCAGAGGCGGCATCGTCTGATCGCGCGTCAATCCGGCCAGTTCCGAAACAGTGACGAACCTGTATCCACGTCGTCGCAGTTCGCGAATCAGCGTGGGCAGCGCCGCAACCGTCTGAGAGCGGTCGCCGCCGCCGTCGTGCAATAAAACGACCTGACCGCGCCTGTCGGGGTCCGGGTTCGTCAAGCCGTCAACGGTCCGCTGCACGATGGCGTCCGCGCCAGGCAAAGCCCAGTCGTCAGGGTCGACGCGCAAACCGACGATGATGTACCCAAGCTCTTTGGCTCGCGCCGCCGGCTCGACCTCATCAGGCGACGTCGGCTCGGCGTCGCCGAAATACGGCGCGCGGAACAGTCGCGTTGACCTTCCCGTCAGCGATTCGATCAACCGCTGCGTCGCGTTCAATTCGAGGACGGTGATCTCACCCGGAACCTCTCCGAGGTTCGGATGCGTGAAGGTATGATTGCCGATGTCGTGGCCTTCAGCGACCAGCCGCTTCACCAACTCTGGGTTGGCCTGACCGTTCCCGCCGATGACGAAGAAGCTCGCGCGCACGTTCTCACGCTTCAAAATATCCAGGATCTGCGGAGTCCATTTTTCATCAGGCCCGTCGTCGAAGGTCAACGCGACCAGGCCGGGGCGATCGCCGGCGCGGCGGATGACATACGACGACGGGATCGCCGTGTATTGCGCCGAGCCGATCAAGCCCGTCGCCGCGTCAACCTCGATTTCACGCGCCCCGTCTTTCGGTCTGGCGGCGACGTCGAGAATTTCGCCCGAGCCTTCAAAGTCCACATCATAGCCGTACCTGATCCGCATTAGCCCGTCAGGCGCGGCGTCCATCTTGTTCCTGCCGAAGACCGACCACAGCGATGGGTCTTCAGAACCCATCCGCCACAACGCGAAACCGGCGACGGCGTAGGGGCGCGCGGCTTTCATCTCGTTGTAGGCCGTCACGCCGTCCAGAAACCATACCGTATGTTGTGAACCGTCTTCTTCTTCGTAGCGGAAAAACGGATTGCGCGTGACCGGATCGAAGCTGATCTGCGCTTCGGAATCGCGCGCCGCCAGCGCCGCTTCCTGAAAGGTCATCTCGGTCGCCTCGCCGCCCTTCTCCCAGTCGTAACCGTAGCCGCCGACGCAGACGATCGTGCGCCCGCCGTCAAGCTCGCGCATTCGTTTGGCGAGCGCCCCATCGAACCAGCTCTGACCGCAGACGCTGCCGGGATCGCTCTCCGCCCAGTGCTCGTCATAGGCCATGAGCATCAGGTAATCGGCGCCGGCGGCGTAAGCGCGATAGTTCCAGGCCGGATTATCGAAGGGCACGGCCTGCGCCACGATCCAGTTATGTTGTTTGAACGCCGCGTGCAATTCCTGCATAAAACGCAGCAGGTGTGGCTGCGCGGAGTCCGGCGTTTCTTCGAAGTCAATGCACACGCCCTGGAAGTTTTGCTCGGCGACAAATCGCGTCAAGTCATTCACCAGCCTCGCGCGTGAAGGCTCATCGGCGATTTGCCGCGCAAGGGTGTCCGGTTCCCATGTTCCTTCCTTCGAATTGTGTAGCGACGGGATGATGGGCGTTCCGGGCTGCGCGTGGCGGATGAGATCGAGCGCGCGCGGATCAATTTCGCTGGCGAGCGGCTGATCGCCCGCCTGCAAACGCAGCCATTCCGGCACGACCCAGTCGAGTTCGGAGAGGTGGCGCTTGAGCGACTGATAGCTCGAATCGTCCCAGTTGACATAGAAGCCGATGGCCAGCGGCCTGTTTGCAGGCTGATGCGCCGCGGCCTTGACAGAAGCGGCGGTGATTTTGATTTGCGACGGCCTTTGGCCGGGGACGATCCGGGTTTTGGCCAGCGCCCTTCGCAATGCCGCCTGAGCGCGTTGCGCTCGCTGGGCGCGCTTACTGGTAATGAGTTGCGGCGCCAGATGGCGAGCGTCGGCGACGCCCGGCAGGCTGGCGAGAGGCCGTAGATCGAGGCGCGGCAACCACGGGTTGATGAGCACGCTGGCGATCAAGGTTCCGACCAGCGCGGTGGCGATCACCGCCAGCCCCCACCAGACGCGGCGCAAGTGGCGATGCCGCCGCCCGGCCGGATCATAGAAAACAGGTTGACTGGTCATCGGCGCTCGTCAGCCCTTCTCTTCACTCTGTTTGGTCGTGGATTCGGTTGGCCGTTCGTGATCGCCCTCATTGACGCCTCGCTTGAAGCTGCGAATCGCTTCGCCGATCCCTTTGCCGAGTTCCGGCAGCTTCTTGGGCCCAAAGACGAGTAGAACGATGGCGAAAACGATTATTAGATGTAGTGGTTGAAATAATCCTTCGAACATTCGACTTCTCCGCATTGCATCAGATTAACGCGCTGCGGCAATGAGGTCATGAAAATTGACATCCCGATTCTCCCGCAGTCTTTTCCGAAATTTGCGGAGCAAGTGAGGCGCCACGAAGACAATCAAGCGTTCTGGCTGTTTGAATGAGGGAGCGGCGCCGGTTAACCGAATTTATGAGGTTGCGTTTTGCCTCACTGCAAGGCCGCGAAAGCAAAATGGCCACAGTCATGCGCGATGAAATGAAAGACCGTGCGGAATTATCGGCGGTCAGCCCGGCTTAGCGCGTCTAAAATCTCTTCTATCGCTGGCGCATTTCACGATGGCAAACCATTCGGGCCAGTCTCCATGAGCTTGCCAAAGAGCAAAGGGTCGGTTTCAATTCAACGATGAAAAAAAGAACGTTTCTGAAAATGTCTTCCGCCGCGCTCGCTGGAGCCGCTTTATCCCATATGAACAGTTGCAAGCGAGTTGACACGTCCGTGGCGCCGCCGGGCAGCCAGGCGGCCGCAAGGCTCAAAAATTGGGCGGGAAATCTGGAATACAGCGCCGGGAACGTTGTCTATCCCGAATCGGTCGAGCAAGCGCAGGCGTTCGTGATGAAGGCGGACAAAATACGAGCGCTCGGCTCGCAACATTGCTTTAACAAAATCGCCGACTCTCCGCATCAGCTGCTTTCGACGAAGAACTTAAACAAGGTGGTCGCCCTGGACCCCGCCAAAAAGACGGTTACCGTCGAGGCGGGCATTCGCTATGGGACGTTGGGAGAATACCTGCAGGGCAAAGGGTATGCGTTACATAACCTCGCGTCCTTGCCACATATTTCCGTCGCGGGGTCGGTCGCGACGGCGACTCATGGCTCCGGCGTGAAGAATGGGAATTTAGCGACCGCCGTTTCCGGAATAGAATTTGTCACCGCCGCGGGTGAAGTGATTACGTTATCGAAGGAAAAGGATGGCGACCAATTCCTGGGCGCGGTGGTGGGACTCGGCGCGCTTGGCGTCGTAACCAAGGTAACACTCGACATGCGACCAAGCTATCAAGTCCGGCAGGATGTTTACGAGAACCTGCCCTTTGGAGAATTGGAAAAGAGTTTTGAAGCCATTATGTCGAGCGGTTACAGCGTCAGCCTGTTTACGAATTGGCGGAAAAATAACGTCAGCGAAGTCTGGGTGAAAAGTCTTATAGTTGAAGGAAAGCCGGCGACCATCAAGCCGGAGCTTTTCGGCGCTACGCCGGCCAAGAGGAACCTGCATCCGATTGTCGAGCTTGCGGCGGAAAATTGCACGGAACAAATGGGCGTGCCCGGTCCCTGGCATGAACGCCTACCGCACTTTCGCATGAATTTCACGCCGAGCAGCGGCAAAGAGCTGCAGTCTGAGTACTTTGTTCCATTCGGCAATGCCTTCGCGGCGCTGAAAGCGATTAACGGCATGGGGGATAAATGGATACAAGATCTTTTTATTTCTGAGGTACGAACCATTGCCGCCGACGATCTCTGGATGAGCCCATGTTACAAACGGCCCAGCGTCGCCATTCATTTTACCTGGAAGCAAAACACCGATTCGGTGATGAAGCTGATTCCCATCGTCGAAGAGCAATTAGCCCCGTTTGGCGCGCGTCCGCACTGGGGGAAATTGTTTACGATCCCTCCGGCGCAACTGCGATCCCGCTATGAAAGGTACGCTGATTTTCAGCAATTATTACGGCAATACGATCCGAAGGGGAAATTCAGGAATGAATTTCTTGATTTCAATCTGGCGTAATGGCGAAGGCCTGGCGCCCCAGAAGGAATAGCGCTATGGATCTTCAACTAGCAGGCAAAGTCGGGATTGTTACCGGCGCCAGCCGTGGAATTGGCCGGGCCATTGCGCAAATGTTGTCGGACGAAGGCATGCGCTTGGCGCTGGTCGCGCGCTCGCGCGCTCAGCTTGAAGAGCTGTCTGCGTCGTTGGCACCCGAAAGCCTTGTTCAGGCGGCGGACCTCCGCGCGCCAGAAGTCCCGTCTACCGTGGTCGCCGCGACGCTGGAACGATTCGGACGACTCGATCTACTGGTGAACAACGCAGGCGCAACCAAGCGGGGTGATTTTTTCAGCCTCTCCGATGATGATTGGATCGACGGTTTCGCGCTGAAGTTTTATGGCGCGATGCGATGCAGCCGGGCCGCATGGCCCTACCTGCAAGCCACCGGTGGGAGCATCGTCAACATCGCGGGGATCGGCGGTCGCACGGGTAGCGCAGATTTCACCATCGGTGGCGCCGTCAACAGCGCCTTGCTCAATTTGACAAAGGCGTTGGCCGATCGAGGCGTGATCGATGGCGTACGCGTCAATGCGATCAACCCGGGATCGATTGTTACAGAACGATTGAAGCTCCGGTTGCGGACGCTTGCCGCCGAACAGGGGGTCGAAGAGTCGGAGGCCGCGCGCGTGATGACGCTGGCCTCGCGCGTGGCGCGGTTCGGAGAACCCGTTGAAATCGCCCGGGCGGTGGCGTTTTTGGCTTCGCCACAGGCCAATTACTTTCAACGCGCTCTCCTGGATATTGACGGCGGTCAGACG
>Ga0126383_10002543_pt1 | contig 11805 bp, 10 predicted proteins | sample PanSoiMetPlot_35_FD_96882 | JGI IMG/M metagenome (GOLD analysis project Ga0126383, IMG submission 96882) | Tropical forest soil microbial communities from Panama - MetaG Plot_35 | ecosystem: Environmental > Terrestrial > Soil > Tropical forest > Bulk soil | place: Panama | collected 2016-02-17
GAGTCTCTGGAAAAAATTCAAGGGATTACCACGGTCGCCAATTGCCGCGCCCAGTTGACGCATCTTCCTCCCCACGCATATCATTTTCGTTTGGCCCAACGACAGGAAAGGGTTCTGGAATGCGGTCATTGGGACCGCAAGCTATTCGTACATGGATAAGAAGAAGCTGGATCAATTCAAAAAGAGGCTGGAAACGCGGCAGCAGGAGTTGCGCCGCACGGTTTCCCGCACCGAGCAGGACGGCCGCAGCGCCGATGAGGACTCCGCGCAAGACATCGCGGACCGCGCCGCCAGCTCCTACAACAAGGAATTCCTGTTTCACCAGAGCAATAACGACCGCCAGTTGCTCCAGATGGTTGAAAAAGCACTGGAGCGAGTGCGCGAAGGCTCGTTCGGTGAGTGCATTTCGTGCGGCAAGGAAATAAATCCCAAGCGCCTGGAAGCCGTGCCTTGGACCCGTTACTGCATCGAGTGCCAGGAAAAGCTGGAACAAGGCATTCTGGAAGAGACTTCGCGGTAGTCCCCTAATAAACCACCGCAATCGCCGTTCAGAAGGAACCTAAGTGCGCGCAGAAACGCGACATTCGCTGAAGCAAGACCGGTTCAGCAAAGTTACCATCAACGCTGCCGAGAAGACGGTCGACTGGACGGTCGAGCACCGGAAAACGCTTGTCATTGCCGGGGTGCTGGTTTTGGTCGTCGCTGCTTCCGTCCTGGGAGGCTGGTACTATCTTAACCAGCAGGATCAGAAGGCGAGCGTGGAATTCAGTCAGGCCCTCCGAACACTGGATACACCGTTGCGACCGCCCAATATGCCCGCGCAACCCGGGGTGCCGTCCTTTACTTCAGCCCAGGAACGAGCCACCGCAGCCCATAAGGAATTTCAAGTGGTCGCTGAAAAGTACCCGCACACGCGCGCAGGCGAATTTGCCCGCTATTTTGTGGGTGTGACCGCGTCAACCATGGGCGATACTGCTGTTGCGGAGCGTGAGCTGAAGGGAATCAGTTCTTCCCGTGATCGGGACTTGGCCTCTCTGGCCAAGTTCGCTTTGGCAGCGGTGTATCAGAAGACGAACCGACCCAAGGAGGCCATTGAAATTTACAGGCAGTTGGCCGAAAAGCCTACCGCTTCGGTGGGTAAACCCATGGCGCAACTCGAGCTCGCCGCCCTGTATCAGGACCGGCAGCAGCCTCAGGAAGCTAAGCGAATTTACGAGCAGTTGCAGAAGGACAACCCCAATACGGATGTGGCTAGCATCGCCTCTTCGAAGCTCGCGGCACTGAAATAGACGCTGGGCGCTTGCCTAGCCGCGCGCTTACAAATTCCCAACCCTCCCGGTCCAATTTTCCGCCATGCACGAAGCGGAGAGACATTCCCACCCCTGCGCACAGATGAAATGGGGGACATTGCCAGATCTCTTGAAGAACGACGCGGGTTGTGCGGTCGTGCAACTCGATCTCACAAACCAGTGGCTTTCGGACACTCGACCGAACCACTCGCCCAAATTGACGTAGTCTCCTTCCACGTCCAGACTAATCTGTCATGAAAAAGCTGCGTGTCGGCGTGCTGTTTGGTGGGCGCAGCGGCGAGCATGAGGTCTCGCTGCTCTCCGCCGCCTCGGTTCTTAATGCGATTAATAAAGACAAATATGAGGTGGTGCCGATCGGCATCACCAAGGAAGGACGCTGGCTCACCGCAGAACACGCCGAGCGCCTGCTGAGCGGCCTTTACGAGGGACGTCCGCTGCGCGCCGGCGATCCGCAAGCGACCCCTGGCGCCGCAGTATTAGAGAACGGCAAAGCCGTCCTGGTCCCGCCAGAGCCGATCGCCCGTCACCGCGGCTTGGTCCCCTTTCAAAGCGATTCCCAAGTTATGGCTCGCCGCGCCAGCGACCGCGCCATCAATGTAGACGTGATCTTTCCTGTCCTGCATGGGACCTTTGGCGAAGACGGCACGATTCAGGGTCTATTGGAATTGGCGGATATTCCCTACGTCGGCGCAGGCGTGCTGGGATCCGCCGCTGGCATGGACAAGGACATAATGAAGTCCCTGTTCCGCGCCGCTGGCCTGCCAATTGTCAAACACGTCACCCTCCTGCGCAGCCAGTGGGAAGCCAATGCCAGGAAAGCGCGAAAGTTGCTCGAGAGCAAGCTGAAGTATCCCGTTTTTGTGAAGCCTGCCAACCTGGGATCCTCCGTTGGAATCACTAAGGCGCACGATGGCAAAGAACTGCCCGACTGCATCCGAGAAGCCGCTAAGTTCGATCGCAAGATCATCGTGGAAGAGGCAGTAGGCGGAAAACGGATGCAGGCTCGCGAGATCGAGTGCTCTGTGCTGGGCAACGATCAGCCGCAAGCTTCGATTCCAGGAGAAATAGTCCCGATCAAAGAATTCTACGATTATGCGGCGAAATATTTGGACGAGGGCTCCAAGCTGGTCATTCCCGCCCAGTTGACCAAGGCGGAAACTAAGAAAGTTCGACAGTTGGCCATCGCCGCCTTCCAAGCCGTGGACTGCTCCGGGCTGGCACGCGTTGATTTCCTGATGGACCCGAAAACTCGGAAGATTTATGTGAACGAAATCAATACCATGCCGGGATTCACCGCGATCAGCATGTATCCAAAGCTGTGGGCGGCCACCGGACTCTCGTACTCCGAACTAATTGATCGGCTCATTCAACTCGGGTTGGCGCGCCATGCGGAAAAGATTCGGAACCAGTACAGCCGGTGAGCTGGAGGCTTCTGCGGTAGCTCATGGAATAACCATCCGCGGCTGGTTCGAGGCGTCAAACACCGGCGTCCCATTTCTGCAAAAAAAAGCCTCTGGCAGCGCAGTTCCCTGAGAGGATCTTGTAAGCTGATATCATCTACGTCGGCGGGAATGCTCTGCTTATGATGCGCGTCGGGCGGCGCCTGGGGTCGATCGGTTTCTCAAGCAGGCCTACGAGAAGGGAGTTTTGTGCTTGGGCACGAGTGCTGGCTCGATATGCCGCGCCTGGTTCCGCGTGCTATGGATCGATGTCGCTTAGATGATTTGATGGGGAGGTGACGCCCATGTTGATGTCCGTCAAGCGACGGTTTTCACGACTGTCGTACCCTTCTGTGGCGTGGCTCCTGTGCGCCCTGACTACAATGTCGTTCTCTGCCGAGCCGCCACAGGAGCAGAACAAATCCGTGCGTGTCATCGCCTTCGGCGCACATCCCGACGATTGTGATCTCGGCGCGGGAGGCCTCGCTGCCAAGTATGTCGCGCTCGGCGACAAAGTCAAATTTGTGTCGCTGACCAATGGCGATGCTGGACATCAGTCGCAGCATGGAGAGGAACTCGCCAACCGCCGCCGTGCCGAAGCGCAGGAAGCGGGGCGACGCGTTGGCATCGAATACGAGGTGCTCGATAACCACGATGGGAAGCTCTTACCTACCCTCGAGGTTCGCGAACAAGTAATTCGTGAGATTCGCCAATGGAAGGCGGACATCGTCATCGCACCGCGCCCTAATGACTATCACCCCGATCATCGCTACACGGGAGTGTTGGTACAAGATGCGTCTTACATGGTGATCGTGCCGAATTTGGTGACCGACGCAGCGCCACTGGCGAGGAATCCGGTTTTCCTTTATTACAGCGACCGGTTCACCCAACCACAGCCCTTCCGTCCAGATATTGCGGTGTCGATTGACGATGTGTTTGACAAGAAGATCGATATGCTCGATGCCCATGTGTCGCAGTTTTACGAGTGGCTGCCGTGGACGATAGGACAACTGCAGATGGTGCCAAAGCTTCCCGCGGAGCGGAAAAAGTGGCTGGCAACGCAGCCTTTGGCTGCAAGAGAAATACAACCCGACTGGCGGCAGGCCTTGGATAAGCGCTATGGTGTACGGGCGGCTCAAATCCAGCATGCCGAGGCTTTTGAGATCACCGAATACGGCCGCCAGCCCGGCGAGGCGGAAATTCGCCAGCTCTTTCCCTTTTTTCCTGAGACGGCGCAACGCCCTTAACGCGTTTCCTTCTCCAGTCCTGGTGAGCGGGGAAGGGAAGATGACCAGCGTTCCCGCATAATATCCGGTGCTCCGAACTTGGAATGGAAACGCGCGCGCGAGGTTCGAAGAGGCCTCTTAATTTCGCCCCAGAACATTTTGGCGATTCAACCTAACTGCCGAGTACTACTTGTGGCTCTAATGCTTGCTCTTCTGATGGCTACTTTTCTGGTCCCTTCGACTTAAGCGAATCACCGCGCTTGCTGCGGTGTATTTGACCTCGGGCCTTTCGTCGTAAAGATAGAGCTCCGCGGTTTTGAGCCCGGAGGAATCTCCACGAAGGGCCAGAGCTTCGAGGGCGGCCGCGCGGACCAGCCAGTTCTTGTCCCCGGCAGCGGTGGTGAGCGCCTTGGTGGTGGCTGGATCGGGGTCCTCGGCCAGTTTGCGTGCGGCCGCGGCACGCAGCGGAGAGGTGGCATCCTTGGTGATGGTCTTATAGGCCTCCCAGCTGATACCGCCAAAGGGAATGAAGCCCAGGCCCTCATGAAAACCTAGATCCAGCAGCTGTTTTGGGTCTTTGAACATGGCCTTTTCGCTGGCCATGAGGCCACCTCCGGCTTTGCGCTCACCAGTAAGAATTTCGTAGTAGACCTGATAGCCATCTTCGTCCTTGAGCTCGATTAAGGCTTGCGCCGCGGACAGGACCACCTTGGGGGCTTTATCGTCGAGCATCTTCTTAAGTGTGGGGATGCTCTTTTTTCTTCCTATCCTGCCAAGCGCCTCGGCGGCTGCAGCCCGGACTTCGGGTTTGTCGTCATCAACCCCGCTTTCCGCCAACCTAATCGCCTGGGTGTTGTTGTGGAGGAGGCCAAGGGCATGTATCGCGATTGCCCGTTCACTGGCCTTATCGGATTTCACGCCGGTTTCCAGCAGCTGCCAAGCGCCATCCAGTGGAGAGAGCGAGGGGTTGGGTATCGTGACCTGCTCCTGGGCGGGTTTCTCCTGATCTTGCGCTTCGGCCCGTTGTGGCGCGGCCGAAGCCGGAGCTTGCTTTTCGGTTTGGTTTGGTTTCGGTCGAGATTCGTTCGATTGCGACTGGCTCACCACTGAGCATGAGAGCAGGAGCAATAGGAAAAATCGAGACGGTGCGGCAGCAGACATCTGGTATCTTTCGGCGTGCCCAAAGCGGACTAGCGTTCCTTCCCCCGTTTTTGGGCAGAGCCCTTCCTCGAGTGAATCGGCTTGCGGCCGTTTTCAGGGAACACCCGCGCAAAGATCTTGTCAACATTTCGTAACTGCCGTTTCAGATCGAAGGCAGCTTCGATCTGCTTGGGCGGCACACGCTGGGTGATCTCGGGATCGTTCAAGACCAACGCTCGGAAGTTCACTCCCTCCTTCCAGGCGCGCATGGCATGACGCTGTACCATGCGGTAGGCATCTTCGCGGGAGACGTCATGCTCGACCAGATCGAGCAGCAGCTGCCCGCTGAAAACCAGACCGCCAGTGCTTTCCAGGTTCGCCAGCATGCGGTCAGGGTAGATGAACATTGTTTCGATTAGGTTGGTCGTTTTGCCAAGCATGTAATCGACCAGGGTGGTGGAATCGGGAAGGATGATGCGCTCCACCGAAGAATGTGAGATATCGCGCTCATGCCAGAGGGCGACGTTCTCGAAGGCTGCCTGTGTGTTCGATCGAACTACCCGGGCCAGACCGCTTATCTGCTCGCACGTGACTGGATTTCGCTTGTGCGGCATGGCCGATGACCCTTTCTGCTTTTCGCTGAAGAACTCTTCAACTTCGCGGACTTCTGTTCTCTGCAGATGGCGAATTTCGGTGGCAATCTTGTCCAGAGTGCAAGCAATGACCGCGAGAGTCGCGAGGTAAGCCGCGTGCCGATCACGCTGAATGACTTGCGAGGAAATAGCGGCGGCGCGCAATCCCAGCCGGGCGCAGATTTTCTCTTCAATATCGGGGCTTAGGTGCGCAAACGTACCCACCGCGCCGGAAAACTTTCCCACCCGCATATCGTCGGCGGCGCAGTCAAAGCGGGCGATATCGCGTTGTACTTCGGAATACCAATTGGCCAGCTTGAAACCGAAGGTAATGGGCTCGGCGTGGATGCCATGGGTTCGGCCGATCATGGGTGTGTCCTTGAATTCCCACGCGCGGCGCTTCAGGGTGTCGGATAATTTTCGTAAGTCTCCGGCGACGATCTCAGAGGCCTGCATGATGAGCAGGCCCTGCGCGGTGTCTACGACATCGTTGGACGTTAGGCCGAAGTGGAACCAGCGCGCTTCAGGACCAACAATTTCTGCCACTGCCGTGGTAAATGCGATCACGTCGTGCCGAACTTCCGCTTCAATTTCCTGGATTCGCTTCAGGTTGAAGTCCGCGTGTTGTCGAATGGCCCGGGCTGCCGGTTTAGGGACCAATCCGGCTTCGGCCAGGGTCTCGGTGGCAGCAACCTCGACGCGGAGCCAGGTTCGAAAGCGGTTTTCGTCGCTCCAGATACGCCCCATCTCGGGCCGCGTATAGCGTGGGATCACCTGAGAACTCCTTGTGTTCGGTGGAATGAGAGGACTAGGGATTCTAAATGGAGCATTCAGTACTCAGCAATCCGGCGGCGGTTTGATTGTGGTCGATCGTAGTCTGTCCAGCAGCAACGTCCACGGGCGAGCCCGCTTACCCTCACCCAGCAGAACAATTCCCGAATAGACTACCTGAGTTCTTTCCTGACCAAGGTCATGGAAGAAATCGATGGCAATTAGCATGACGCGGGTTTGCCGAATTGCTGGAATCGGTACCACTCCGCGATACCTTCACAACCCTCTCTTGCTAGCCGAGGCGGGGAATCGTTTCGTTTTCTTGGTACGAAAACAAATATATGTGCGCCGATATTCCTGGCGTGCTTGCCCCTGTTTTCCGTCGTGTTATTCGAAGGCGAGATTCGCGCGGTTCGTCACCGCGCGCTCGAGTAGTTCAGATTTAGGTCGGATGGAAATGACGGGATTGGGGCTTTTCCTGACGAAATGAACCGACCAGTGTTCAGACCTTGACCCAGCTTGCGGAGGACGCCGACCGGAGGATTGCTTCCAGCACTTTTTGTACTTCGAGTGCGTCCTCGAAATTGGCGTGAAAGGGTTCCCCTCGCTCCAAAGCTTGGAGAAAATCTCCAAGGGTAGCTATGAAAGTATGCTCGTAGCCAATTTCATGGCCAGGCTTCCAGAAGTTTTCCCAATAGGGATGGTTAGGCCCGGTTACCATGATGTCGCGCATGGCTTGCACTTCGGCGGGTCCGCTAGCGTCGAAAAATTCAAGGCGATTCATGCGCTCCAGGTTGAAGGCCAACATGCCGCCTGATCCGTTAACTTCGAACGCATTGCGATTGCGGCAGCCGACGCCATAGCGCGTGGCCTCGAAGGTACCAACGCTTCCGTTGGCGAATCGTGCCAGCAGGGCTACGGCGTCGTCCACATCTCGGCCAGGAGCGAAGGTATGCGCCATTGCAGAGAATTCCGCGATCGGACCGTTTAGATAGTGAGCGAGATCAATTGAATGAGACAAAAGATCGCCGAGTGCGCCGGATCCTGCCAGGGCGCGTTGGTAACGCCAGCCCGAGGTCTTGGCAGGATTGTTTCCTGACTGATTCAGATAGAGGGCGCGGTAGTGGTAAATCTGGCCAAGGCGTCCTTGATCGAGCATGACTTTCGCGAGGGCGACCGCGGGCACTCGGCGATAGTTGAACCAGACCAGGTTGGGGATGTTCTTCACAGCGCCGGCCATGGTCTCGGCTTCCTCTACCGTCAGGGAAAGAGGTTTCTCGCACCAAACGATTTTTCCAGCCGCAGCAGCTGCTAGAGCAATGGGCGCATGCAGGGCGTTCGGAGTGGCTATGTCTACTACCTGAATATCGCGGCGGTCGACAACTGAGCGCCAGTCCGCGGCCACCTCGCGCCAGCCCCAACGCGCCGCCATGGCTTCGGTCTCTCGACGGTTACGCCCGCAGATAACCTGCGGGACCAGTTTGTAGGGCGAGTCAAAGAAGTGACTCACTTGCAGGAAGGCATTCGAATGGGCACGGGCGATGAAGCCGTGGCCGATCATGGCGATGTTCAGAAGCTGCTTCTTGGCGTTCATGGCGTGAATTCCTCATTCAATCCAACTTTTCTTCACCGGGGCCACACCGTGTGCGCGGCGATATGCGCGAATCATGGCGTCTCCAGACGACCTCGAGCAGACGTGATGGAGTATTCTGTCCGATGGAAATGTCGAAGCACAAACGCTTTTTCGTTTGGATCTCGACGATTTCCAACATCGATACTTGCTTCCCATTACAGGCGCGTGAATCGGTGGCTCGCGGCAAGCTGCGGTCCACGAACGCGGGCGATGACACTTCGGCACTGGATCTCAGGCAGGAGCAGTCTTTAGGGAAACTATGGACGACTTTCCACGATTTAGTCTAAACGGTGATGTAGCCCTGGTCACCGGTGCTGCTCGCGGCCTCGGACGCGCCATTTCGTTGGCATTGGCCAACGCAGGCGCCGATATCGCATTGGGCCTGCGCAACGTGAATAGCGGGGCGGATCTGGTGCAGGAAATCGAGGGTCTGGGCCGGCGCGCGCTGCCTCTGCAGATGGATGTCGCCGATCGCCATCAGGTCTTTCGAGCCGTCGAGCAAACCGTCGAGCATTTTGGCCGGCTCGACATTCTGGTCAACAACGCCGGCGTCGCTCCGGAGAATCCGGCAGAGAAGGTGCGCCAGGAAGATTTTGACCTAACTCTGGCCGTCAATCTCGGGGGAACGTTTTTTACCAGCCAGGCGGTTGGACGGGTGATGATCCGGCAGCAGCGCGGACGCATTATCAACATGAGTTCGCAGGCGGGATTTGTGGCCTTGCCCACCGAATCGATCTACTGCATGACCAAGGCCGGTATCGCGCATTTGACCAAGTGTCTCGCAGTCGAGTGGGGGAAATACAACATCACGGTGAATGCGGTGGCACCGACATTTATTCGAACGCCCGGCACCGAAAGCGCGCTCGCGAACGATGAATTTCGTGCGGAAACGATTGAAAGAATTGCCGCCCTTCACCGAATTGGAGAACCGATGGACGTAGCCGGCGCCGTACTATTTCTGGCTTCCCAGGCGGCATCACTCATCACTGGGCACACCATTCTCATCGATGGTGGCTGGACAGCCAGATAGTTGCGCAGTTTTAAGATTCGGAGAATCCCGACTCGGGTGAGGGCATAAGAACTTCTCTCGCCTGCGGGACTTGCTCGAAGACAACCACGCTCTTCCCAGCGCTGAAGCGCCGGGCTGTGGGCAGACACTTCTCCTCTCCGGAGCTACGAAGCCGACTCGACCTCTCCAAGGTTGAATCCTGAACGTCAAGCCTTACAAGGGCTTGAAACGTTGCTTAATCGGCGGCGGCTTGAGCGTTGCGGGCCAGCAGCACAGGCTGCGGCTGGGGTTGTGGGCGGGTTTGGCGGCCAAAGGCGAACAGAATGCCGTGCACCAGAATGTAGGCGGTTAGAATCCCAAAGACGACAGCGAGAACAACCGTACAGAAGAGAATAGCGGAGATGTAAAATGCGTTCACTGATTCGGCCTCTACGAGCGCGCCTACTCAGATGCCGGGCCCATAGCTTTCGTTTCATGCGGTTTCCCTGGCTTTGCCCAGCTTCCTCACTGTACCCGCGTTGACCGCTTCCGGTAGTTACAATTAAGATACGGAGTAGAGGTGCGCTTCCCCACTTTCCAACGTTTCTGGGGGACCCTTCCGCATTACGGAGGGTCGCAGCCCACTTGTACATGTCCATAACCAAAATTTCGGTGCGCGGGGCCCGCCAGCATAACCTTAAAAACATTGATGTTGAGATCCCGCGCAATGCCCTGACGGTTATCACCGGGCTGAGCGGCTCGGGTAAATCTTCCCTGGCGTTCGACACAATTTACGCAGAAGGGCAGCGGCGCTATGTGGAGACGCTGTCTGCATATGCCCGGCAATTTCTGGATCAGATGGAACGGCCCGACGTGGATGCCATTGACGGGTTAAGTCCATCGATTTCTATAGAACAGAAAACCACCAGCCGCAGCCCGCGCTCGACCGTGGGCACCATCACGGAGATTTACGATTACCTTCGTCTACTGTTCGCCTCGATCGGCGTGCCGCACTGTCCAAAATGCGGGCAGGCCATTACCCGGCAATCGGCTGAGCAGATCGTGCAACGTGTCATGGCGCTCACGCCCGAGAATCGTGTCATGATCCTTGCCCCCATCGTGCGCGGGCGCAAAGGCGAATTCAAGAAAGAGATGGACAGCCTGGTGCAGCACGGCTTCACCCGCGCGCGCATCGATGGCGAACTGGTGAGCCTGGAGAGTGAGATCTCGCTTGATAAGCGCAAGAACCATACCATCGAAGTGGTCATTGATCGCCTGCTGGTAAAGTCCGGAATCGAACCAAGGTTGGAGCGGTCCATAGCGGTCGCCATGAAGTTGGCGGGCGGTCTGGTCCAAGTGGTGGTCGTCGGCGGGGAGGAGCACCTCTATTCTGAACGGCTGGCGTGTCCGGATTGCGGCATTAATGTGCCGCAGCTCGAGCCGCGATCTTTCTCGTTCAATAGCGCCTACGGCGCCTGTCCGGAATGTCACGGTTTGGGCAGCAAATACGACTTTGATCCCGCTAAGATCATTGTGGATTGGTCAAAACCGCTGCTCGACGGCGCCTTGGGTCCGGGATCCGCGTCGTCAAGTCTGGTGCACATGATCCGGATCGTGGCGTCGGCGTATGGGTTCGAGCTGAACACTCCACTGGAAAGGTTGCCAGACAAAATCCAAAACCTGCTGTTTTACGGAGAGGCGGAGCGGAGCGGGAAAACCGGATTCCGCGGAATCATTGCTTACCTCAAGCAGAACCTCGATGACTCAACCTCGGATAACTACCGCGAATATTTGCTTGAATACATGTCGGCGACTGAGTGTCCGGCGTGTCGGGGAAGGAGACTGCGGCCCGAGAGCTTGGCGGTGGAAGTAAGCGGGATGTCGATAGCCGACTTCACCGCGTTACCTGTCTCCCGTGCTCTGGAAAGTGCGCGTCAAATCAAACTGGCCGGACGCGAAGAAATCATCGCTGGACGAGTTGTGCACGAGATTGTGGAACGTTTGCAGTTTCTCAATGCAGTAGGGCTGGGCTATATCTCGCTTGATCGTTCGGCGGCTACCCTTTCCGGTGGCGAAGGTCAGCGTATCCGGCTGGCAACCCAGATCGGATCGAAACTGCGGGGAGTTCTCTATGTACTGGACGAGCCCTCGATCGGGCTGCATCATCGGGATAACAACCGACTGCTCGAAGCCTTGGAGTCCCTCCGCGATCTGGGGAATACCATCCTTGTGGTCGAGCACGACGAAGAAACGATCCGGCGCGCTGATTACGTCATCGACCTTGGACCGGGCGCTGGTCGCCATGGTGGTGCTGTGGTCGCCTCCGGCACGCCCGAAGAAATTGTGAATGTTCCCGCCTCGCTTACCGGCGCCTACATTTCCGGTAGGCAGCAGATTGAGATGCGCCGAGAGCGCCGGCATGCCAACGGTAATGCCATCGCCGTGCTGGGTGCGCGGGAAAACAATCTGAAAGGCATCGATGTGGCCTTTCCTCTCGGCGTTATGACCGTTGTGACCGGCGTTTCCGGGTCGGGCAAATCGACGCTGGTCAATGACATCCTGTACCGCGCGCTGGCTCGACAGCTCTACCGGTCTCGCGAGGAGGCCGGACAGCACAAGGCGATTTCCGGGATCGAAAACATTGATAAGGTGATCCGCATCGACCA
>Ga0126383_10002544_pt1 | contig 11804 bp, 11 predicted proteins | sample PanSoiMetPlot_35_FD_96882 | JGI IMG/M metagenome (GOLD analysis project Ga0126383, IMG submission 96882) | Tropical forest soil microbial communities from Panama - MetaG Plot_35 | ecosystem: Environmental > Terrestrial > Soil > Tropical forest > Bulk soil | place: Panama | collected 2016-02-17
ATTTCCGCAGCCATCGCAGCGAACCCGCGTAAAGCCTTCACTTAAAATGCCGCAGGCCAGGTATCGGGCGAATTCAAGCTCGACATACCGGGGCAGCCCGCGTTCATCCACCTCGCGCAATTCGGCGAGAAATGTGGCCAAGTGCGCTTGCACGGCCTGGTAACACGAGCTCTATAAAGATCAGGGGTTGGTTGAATTAGGGGTCTCGAATCGAGACGCTCATTCCAAGGTGCCACGCGCTCGCCCGCTTAGGCGCGGCGCAATTACAACTGAGGAAACACAGCGGATGAACAGGCTCACCCTGGAGGAGCTTCGCTCGCGCTCATTCGCGAAAATTCTGGCAGGCCGAAGGCGATAGAGCTCAGCTTCCTCGGTAGGTGGAGTAGCCGAAGGGGCTGAGCAGCAACGGGATGTGATAGCGCTCCGTTGAAACGCGAACCTCAAAGACGATCGGGATGCTCGGATGGAAGCATTCCGCGCCCACGCTGCGAAAGTATGAGCCCGCGTCAAAGGAGAGCCGGTAGAGGCCCGGGACCAGAACATGACCGGCCGGGAGCAAATCGCGGAGGCGGCCGTCCGCGTCGGTGAGGCCGCGCCCGAGGTTTTGCCACTCGCCTCCCTTGAGTTGAAAATCGAGGACGACGGGCACGCCGGAGGCAGGCCCTCCCCGGCTGAGGTCGAGGACGTGGGTGGCGATCGCGCTCATTGGGAAAGAAGCTTCTCCAGTCGAATTCGGGTGATCTTTTCCTCCTCGGCGGCGGCGATGGCGAGCTCGGCTTCGGGCGGGTGATTCAGTCGCTGGCGCAGAAGGGCGAGCATCTCCTCGCCGCTCTTTCCCGTGGCGCAGACGATAAATACATGGCCGAACTTCCTCTCATACTCGCGGTTGCCCTCGGCCAGCGCGAGGCGCACCGATTCCGCTGCCCGAGCCGCCCCCGATTGCTCGCCTTCGGCCCAGGTTCGTTCGGTATCATCGAGAGAGCGCGCGCCTCGAAGGTCGCCGATGCGTGGATGTTGCGAGAATGCCTCCAGCCAGTCCGCTCGGGCCAAACGTTGCCAGCAAATCGCAGCGCAATCATAGACATGTTTGGGATCGCGAAAAGGCCGTTGAGCGAGCATTGCTTCAACCCAGCGCGTGCTGGAGCAACAATGCATCAGGCCTTCTCGGGCCTTTTCGGCGTAGCCATTGAGAACCTCGAGTTGCGACAGAGGCTTGCTCATCACTGCGCCTGGCTCGGTTCGCCGAAGAGTCGCAATCGGGCAATGCCGCCGTCGGGATAGATATTCAGTCGGACGTGGGAGATCGGGCCGATGTCGAGGAGCTCGCGTTCGAAAAGGTGCTGCGAATGCGCCTCGAGCGGGCTTCGCGGCAGGACTTCCTTCCAATGGGCGAGCGATTCTGGGCTCCCGTCGTGGGTCAGGCACCCTTCCAACGAGCAGCTCTCAGGGAAGTTCCCCTTGAAATGCGTCGTATCCACTTCGATCCGGGTGAGCTTGCCGGGCTTTCCCAGTTGGAGGATTACCCAGTCATGACCTGGTCCGCGGCGCCGGCGAGTTTCCCACCCGTCGGCCATGTTCTGCGAGCGTCCGGGCATGATCAAGTTCCTCCGGTCGGAGAAGAACTCGTCGCTGGCAGATAAGACCCGGCCCCCGTGCGCCGCCGCGGCGAGGTCGATCACTCGATGCTCGGCCAGAATCCGATGCCAGTCCGGCGTGACCTCTCCGTAAGCCCGAAATCGCGCGACGCCCCCATCGGGATAGATGTGCAGGCGAACGTGCGACCAGGGCTCCGGGCTGGAGATCTGAAACAAGTTTTGAGAGCCCGGTTTCAGGGCCGAGCTCTGGAGGATCTCGGTCCAGCGTACCTCCTTTCCAAGGAGCGGCGCGCTGGACGGAAAGCCCTCCAGCCGGCACGCGTCCAGCGAGCATGCCTGAGGCGCGTTTCCGAGAAAGTGATTCGTGTCCACGTCGACGCCTCGAATCACTCCTGAAAGCCCAAGGCGAATCACGCAAGAGTCGTGGCCCGGGGTGCGCCTGCGGCGCGACTCCCAGCCGTCCATCCATTTTCCGTGCTCGGTGTATTTGTCCGGTACGAAAATCCCTCGGCCCGGACGCAGCAAATTTTCCTTGGGTGCGAAGAATTCGTCGGTCGCCCAGACTGCCGCGCCTCCCAGCCGCTCCGCAGCGAGGTCCACCAATTCTTGAAAATCACCCAAGCGGCGCTCCCCAGACGCGATGTGGTTCTCTGAGCAGTGGACGTCCCGACGGCGGGCCGAGAAATGTTCCGCGCTCGTAAACTTTGCGCCCTCGAAGATAGGTCATTTCCACGAGTCCTTGCAGGGAGCGTCCAAGGTAAGGAGTGACTGCATGGCGATGATGGATAATCTCAGGCGTCAGCGTAAATTTGGCTTCGGGCTTCCAGACCACCAGATCCGCATCATATCCCGGCGCGATGATGCCTTTTAGTTTTTCAAAGCCTGCCAATCGAGCGGGCGCCGCGGACATCCATTTCGTCAAGTGCTCTAGACCAAACCCGCGCTTTTGCGCTTCGGTCCAGATAAGCGAAAGGCCGAATTGCAGCGATGAAACGCCGCCCCAAGCTTTAACGAAGTCCCCGGCTTGCGGAAGCTTTAGCGCGGGCGCACAGGGCGAGTGATCGCTGACGATGGCGTCGATCGTTCCCTCGGCCAGCCCCTGCCAGAGCGCTTCCCGGTTTGATTTTTCGCGAATGGGGGGAGCGCATTTGAATTCGGTCCGTCCGTCGGGGATTTCTTCGGCGGCCAAAGTCAAATAGTGCGGACACGTTTCCAGCGAGAGGGGCAGTCCTTCTTTGCGTGCGCGCGAGGCGTCTTCGAGGGCCTCGGCTGCGGACAGATGAACCACGTGCACGGGGCAGCGAAACTCGCGACAGAGCCGTACCATCCGACTCACTGCTTCGACTTCCATCTGAGAGGGTCGGGAAGCGAGATAGGTGGAATATCGGCGCGGGTCTCCCATCGAGCTCGATGGCGTGTCTGAAGTTGCGATCTCGGCGTGCACCAGTAACGGCAAGCCTGCGCGAGCGAGAATTGGCATGCCCTTTCGCAGCTCATCCTCGGGTGCCATCGGGAAATCATCGATCCCAGAGTGAATCAGAAACGCCTTCACTCCGGCTACGCCTGCATCGACGAGCGAATCGAGCGACTCGGCGTTGGACGGAACCAGCCCGCCCCAAAATCCGCAGTCTACCCAGAGCTGACCCGCCGCTGCCCGCACCTTTGCTCGCAAGGCATCTGCAGTCGTCGTCACCGGGTGACTGTTGAGCGGCATGTCGACAATCGTCGTGATTCCGCCGGCTGCCGCCGCGCGGGTGGCAGTCTCAAAACCCTCCCACTCGGTTCGCCCCGGCTCGTTCACGTGAACGTGCGTGTCGACCAGGCCGGGCGAAACAACGCTGTCTCCCACGTCGACCAGCGGGCAATCGGACGGTATCTGATCTGGCGTCAGCACGCGTGCGATCTTACCGCCCGCGATCGCAAGCCCCACGTCCGTCGTCCCGCGCGGCGTCACCACGCGTCGACTGTGCAGCACCCAATCAGCGCTCATGATTGCGTAAGATACCGCGATTGCCTCCCAGAACGCAGATTTCCAAGGCTGCCAAGCGGCTCATTCTGCTTCCTTGTGATACGGTTCGCGGCCCCAATGCCTGGACCGAGCACCATTGGTCGACGCCTGCGCCGAATGGCTCAAGCCTTCGACTCGCCGGCCCTGGCAGGCTTCGTCGCGCTGCTGGTTTATGCAGCTGTAGCGAAGGGGCACCCGGGCGGGTTCAAGCCGTCTCCGTCCAACTATTTTAGTTACCTCGCAGATGCCTTTCTACATGGACAATTTCATCTGAGACTTCTGCCAGCGAGCACGCACGACCTGAGCGAGCTGACTGGAAAGATATTTCTCTACTGGCCCCCTTTCCCGGCGATCATCCTGATCCCCTTCGTGGCGATCTGGGGCGTGAACTTCAGCGACGTGCTATTCACCGTGGTTTTCGGGGCCGCGAACGTCGCTGCTGTTTCGGTGCTCCTTCGCGCGGCGGCAGTGCGGGGGGTTGCCCGTCTCTCTCGGGTGCAACGGTCTCTGATGGTGTTCTTCTTTGCCTTTGGAACCGTGCACTTTACACTGGCTCCGTTTGGACGTGTCTGGTTTACCGCGCAAGTTGTCGGTTTGGGTTGTGTATTGCTGGCGTATTGGGCCGCGATTCGACTTCGCGGATTCCCGGGGTTTGTGACAGCCGGCACCGCCATGACGCTCGCATTTTTAACGAGAAACCACCTCGCCTTCGCCGGATTGTGGCCAGCCGCATATTTGGTCCATTCCCACCTTCGCGAGCGTCTCGGTCAGGTTGATTCGGCTCTCGTTCGTCGCCTTCTTGCCGCGGCGACACCGGTCTTGCTCGGGCTGATTTTTCTGGGGCTGTACAATTCGCTTCGGTTTGGAAACCCTTTCGAGAACGGGCTTCGCTTCCACCAAGTCGGTTTCGAGTTCGCCAAAGACTTTGCCCGATATGGCGCATTTCATCCGCACTACGTAGTCACCAACCTGTATTACCAGTACATCTTTTACCCGCTACCGCTCCGGGACGGCAGCTATTGGGGGGGAGGGCTGTTCTGGATGAGCCCGCCGTTTCTTGGTGCCTTCGTTGGTCTATGCACGCGACCCCATTGGTCCACTTGGACGATGGCGGCCTCTATTATCCTGCCCGCCGTGCCGATATTGCTTCTGATGGGCACTGGTTTCGTTCAATGGGGACCTCGCTATACGTTAGACTTCACCGTTCCGTTGTTGCTGCTGTCTGCGAAAGGCATTCGAAGATGGCCGGTCGCGTTGTTCGCAGTGCTCGTATTGATCTCCGTCTTTAACTACGCTTATGGGGCCCGTCACTTCATGAGGTACCTTTAGAAGCGGCGATCGGTCAGCCTCTGAGCACCTTTGCGGCTCCCCAGCCCACCAGGATCAGCAATCCGAGAATGGCCCAATTGTAGTCGTTGCCGTAGGTCGCGCTGGGAAAGTGATTGCTGATCATGATGAAGACCAAAGGCACGACCATGTATGTGTTGTGCTTGGAGCGTCCCTTCGCTCTGGCTGCGAGCGCGGCATCGGGGGCCGTTTTCTGCTGGATCGCCCCGACCATCTGTCGCTGCGCGGGTAAAATCCTCAGCCAGACATTTGCCGCCATCAGCGTCCCCATCAGCGCTCCAACCTCGATGTAGGCGGCGCGGCCGCTCAGCACGTGCGTGAGCGCGAACGCAATTGCAATCAGGAGGAGGTATGAGACCGACGCGGAGGCGAGCGGGCTTCCGCTCAGCGGGGAACGCCACAAGAAGTCATAGATCACCCAACCGACCGGCAAGAGGACGAGCCCCAACGCGACCGCTGCGCCAGTGCTGATTTGCGACACGCTTTCGTCCACCATCAGACCGCCGGCGTAATACACGAGGATCAGCAGCGCCATTCCACTGAGCCAGGTGGAAGCGGCCTCCCATTTGAACCAGTGCAGCTTCTGCGGGAGCAGCTCAGGCGTCTTTTGTTTTTCGACCAAGTAAAAGCCGCCGCTGTGAACCATCCACACCTGGGCCGACGGGTTCGCCTGCGTCGCCTCCTCCAAGCGCGCATCCAGCCAGCTGAAGAGGTACGTTTGGCCGATCCAGAGGATTCCGGCAAAGACATGCGTCCAACGGATGAGCAGATTGAGCCACTCGGTGACGCTCGCCTCCATGTCATTCCGTTCCGGCCAGACGACGCAGCATTCGCTCGAGCACATTGGCGCTGGCGAGGCGGCGGTACTCGACGGACCCTCGGACGTCGCTGATCGGGTGGATGTCCACATCGAGCGCGGCTTTCGCCGCAATCACCGCGCGCTCGTCAAGCTGTTTTCCTTCCACAGCCGCCTCGACCGTCGGGCAGCGGATCGGGGTGGGCGCCACGCACCCGGCCGCCACGCGAACGCGGGAAAGTCTTCCGTCCTTCGCAGTCGCTCGCGCGGCAAGGATCGTTCTCGAAATCGACTGCGCGCGCCGAGTCCCCACCTTCCGATAGATGAGCTTTTCCCCCAGTCCGCTGGCGAGGACAGGAACCTCGATGTGCAGAAGCAGCTCATCCCGTTCGAGCGCCGTCTTTCGATAGCCAGTGAAGAATTCCGCGGCCGGGACACATCGCGTGCCGCGAGGCCCACCGAGCAGGAAGCGAGCATCGGCGGCGAGGAGCAGCGGGAGCGTATCACCGGCCGGCGAGGCATTGCAGACGTTGCCGCCCAGCGTTCCTCGATTCTGTATTGCCCAGGCCCCTACCTCTCGTGAAACATCTGCGAGCGCTGGAAAACATTCGTTCACCAGAGGAGACTTGATGAGATCGGAATAGGTCGTCAGCGCGCCAATCGCAAGCGTGCCGCCGTTGCGCTCGATGCCCCGAAGCTCCTCGAGCTTCCAGATGTCAAGGACATGCCCGATCGAATCGATTCCGAGGCGGGCGTTCACCTGCACCATCAGGTCCGTTCCGCCGGCGAGGACGCGCAAGCCCGGCGGCGATTGGGCGAGCAGCCCATAGGCTTCGGCGAGGGTTGAGACACTGGTAACCGGCAGCTGGGAAATCATGTCTGGTTTGCCGTACCCGCGCGCTGCACCGCGTCGATTATTTTTTGATAACCGGTACAGCGACACAGGTTGCCGGCCAAGGCCTCGCGCACCGCCCGCTCCGTCGGGGGTTGACCACTGTCCAGGAAACACTGCGCGGCGACGATCATCCCCGGCGTGCAGATGCCGCACTGAGCCGCGCCACACTCGATGAACGCGCGTTGGAGGGCACTTGCCTGGCCGTCCTTGGCCTCGTGGGCTTCAATGGTGACCACCCGTGCTGCCGCCGTCTGACAGGCAGGCACCAGACAGGAATTGACGAGCTCTCCATCGAGCAGCACCGAGCACGCGCCACATTCTCCCTCGCCGCAACCTTCTTTGGCGCCGGTCAGCCCCAGATCTTCCCGCAGCACGTCGAGCAATCGCTTGAGCGGCGGGACGTCCACGCTGCGCGCCTGCCCATTGACCTCGAAGGATAGTTTCACCTGCGAGCCTCGAGCATGCGAAGGAGTCGGTCGGGTGTGATCGGTAGCTCTGGGACGAGGACGCCGGTTGCATTCAGAACTGCGGCAGCGACGGCCGGCGCCGGACCATCCATCGGAAGCTCTCCAACGCCCTTCGCCCCGTGAGGACCGTATGGATAAGGATTTTCGATCAAGATTGTCTCGATGTGCGGGGCATCGAGCGACGTCGGAATGATGTAATTTTGCATTCGCGTGTTTTGAGCCCGGCCCTCTTTCATCACCAATTCTTCGAGCAGCGCGTAACCCAACGCCTGCACTACGCCGCCCTCGACCTGACCGGCGCACAAGACGGGATGAATGGCCTTGCCCACGTCGCACGCCTGAATGACTCGCTCCACTTCTACTTCGCCGGTATCGAGGTCGACCGCAACTTGCACCGCGGTTCCCGACCAGGCGTAACAAGCATACGCATCGCCCCGATAGGATTGTTCATCCCATTCGATGCCGGGTGGCGGCGCGTACTGCTCGATCACTTGGAGGGGTCCGCGGTCGCTCAGGTAGCGCTCGGCGATTGTCGCGAACGAGCAGATCGCGCGGGGGCCGTCGTACAAAGCGCCGCCGCGGCAAGTGACGTTTTTTTCGGAGACGCCGTGCAGTGCGGCGGCGTAACCGCAAAGAATGCGAGCCATCTCCTGAGCCGCCTTGGCAATCGTTCCGCCTACGACCATGCAGGTGCGGCTGGCGACGGTAGGACCGCTGTCCGGCATGCGAGAGCTGTCGGGGAGAGCCACTTCGACCTGGTCGAGCGAGATCCCGAGTGCGTCGGCGGCCATTTGCGCGAAAATCGTGATCGTCCCCTGGCCGATGTCGGTGGAGATGGAAAGCACTCTCGCGCCGCGCGGCGTTAGCTCGACGCCCGCTCGCGATTTCAGCTTGACCTCGCCGGCTCCAGTGAACCCCGCGCCATGCAACGCCAGCGAAAGCCCGATGCCGCGCCGCTTGCGGCCATTTTTCTCGCGAGCGAATCGGGCCCGCTTCTCGGTGTATTGACTGCTGCTCGCCGCCGCCTCGAGCGCCTCCTGGGCGGCCACCGACCAGGTCAGCTTCTGCCCCGTGGGCGTTTCGTCTCCCAGGGCGTAGGCGTTCTTTCGCCGCAGCTCGAGCGGGTCCATTCCCAGCTCCACTGCAATCCGTTCCATATGTGCTTCGATGGCGAAGAGAGTCTGGGGAACGCCGAATCCGCGGAACGCACCGTTGGGTGGAGTATTTGTTGCAACGACGCGCCCTTCGATCCGGCACGCCGGCCATCGGTACGCACCGCCAGCGTGTAACACGCCGCGCGAGGCGACTACTGGAGAGAGAGTGCAGTAAGCGCCGCCGTCCATCACGATATCGATTTCGCAGCCGAGGAGGGCGCCGTCCTTGGCCACCGCGGTTCGATGTTTGACGATGGCCGGGTGGCGCTTGGTGGTTGCGGCGATGTCTTCGTCTCGCCGATACACCATCTTCACCGGGCGGCCCGCCTTGCCGGCCAGCAGCGCTGCATGGCAGGCGATCATCGATGGATATTCTTCCTTGCCTCCGAAGCCCCCGCCGGTGACCGTTTGGATCACCGCGATTTTACTCTCATCGATCTTGAGCAGGCGTTGCAGCGCTCGATGCACGTAAAAGGGGCACTGCATCGAACCGTGAAGCGTGATGCCGCCGTCGGCGCGAGGCGTGGCGCAGACCGCGTTGGGCTCGATGTACATTTGCTCCTGGTGCCGGACGAGGTAGGTCCCCTCCACGACTCGATGCGCCTTCGCAAATGCGCTCGCCAGCGACTCGACGTGGTGCGCGATGGACAATTTCTTGAATACGCTCGTGGACTTCAGCGGATCCAGCACCGGTTCGAGCGGCTCTATTTCCAGCTGGACGTGGCGGAGCGCCTCCTCGAGCCGCTCGCGATCGTCCGAGGCAATAAGCGCGATCGGTTCCTCGCAGTGTCGTACCATCTTTGCGGCGAGACACGGCTGATCGTCCTCGATGAGGTGAATCACGTTCTCGCCGGGGATGTCGTTCGCGGTGACGCGAATCACCTGAGTCCAATCAAACGCGGGGTCGAAGCGCACTTGCTTGATCAGCCCATGCGCGACGGAGGAGCGAACAGTTCGGCCCCACATCTGGCCGGGAAATTGAATGTCGTCCAAGTAGAGGGCTCGGCCGCTGACCTTGTCCGCGCCGTCCACCCGCTCCGGCGAGCGGCCTATTGTCTCGCTGGAGGCGAAGCCCTCTTCACCCATCGCCCCAACCTACGATGCAGGCGCTCGCGCGAGCAACATTTCGCTATTCGGCGCAGGGCTCAAACCGCAAATCGCGCCACTGCTTCCTATTCCAGGCGACCCGGTACCGCTTGCACCCGGGAGGAGGCAACCATCCGGTCACGCCGCCTAACTTCATCACGCCCGGCATCACTTAATCCGAGCCGCGCGCATCAATCGCTTGCGCATTTCATGCGGTCCCACCCAGTTCTCCCGCATTGGATCGGCGTCTTGCGCTCGCCCGCGATCCAGGCGCGCCCTTCAGTTCTGTGTCGAATAATGGACATTTCTTCGGATCGCTTCGCGATGTAGTGAAACATCCCGTCTTGACTCGGTGGCGGGATGAAAGTACCAGGCGCGCACCGGTTAGGACGCGTCCCAACTTCTTGAGAGCGATCTTCACCGTCAGGGGGATTCAACGTGAAAAAATCTGCGATAGGAGTATCCGGAGTTGTACTCGTCTTCAGCTTGGTCGCGTTCGCTGGCAATCAGCAGGTGATTAAAGTTGCACCGCGCGTGAGCGTCGTCAGCGGAGTATCGCCAAGCGCGTGCGATGGTGTCGACGGAAACCTCGTGGCCAATTGCGGCTTCGAGACCGGCGACTTTACCGGCTGGACCCAATCAGGTGATCTGAGTTTCACCAGCGTAGAAATCGGTTCACCTGTCGCTCACACCGGCTCCTACGGCGGGCGGTTCGGTCCGGTAAACGATCTGGGTTTCATCACTCAAGTCCTAGCAACCGCCGCAGGCGGGACGTATAACCTCACTTTCTGGCTTCGGAATGCAAACTCTCCAAATGAATTCGTCGTTATTTGGGATGGGACCGTCATTTTCGATCAGACCACTAAGCCGGATTTCGACTACATGCTGGTCGAATTCGACGGTCTGCCCGCGTCGATGGACGGAACCCAGCTAGATTTCGGGTTTTACAATCTTCCCGATTACTTCTACATCGACGACATCGTAGTGGTGCCAAACTAGACAGTCCAAGCGCTGGAGCGAATGCCCGACCCGAAGGGCGACCGGGTGAAGCTCACCATGCCCGGGAAGTTCTTGCCCTACCGGAAGTACTAAGGCGGGAATTTCGCTGCCGAGCCATCGGCGGCTGTGACGGCGAGCGAAGCGCCCGTGTGTCAGAGACCTTCTCGAAGATAAGTAGGTCTCCCTGCGGCCAGCGCCAGATCGACTTGGCTAAGCGCGGGATTTTCAGCCCCGGAGCTCCGCGGCACAAGCGGTGGTGCCTTCACACGCTGTGATCCGGTGTAGGGCCAACAGGGCCCCTTGCGTCCGGGACCAAGGCCCTTGATGGTATCCTCCTCGGTGCCTATCTCGAAGTCACATGAACCCGAAGGGCCGGAAGGGAAGTAAGCGATGAACAAGCTGATGCTGGTGGTTGGGCTCGCGGCTTTCGGCGCGCCAGCGGTCTCGAACGCGGATCTTGCATTGCGGGGTGGCCTCGAAACACCGATCTACACGCATTTCTCCCAGAATGGACAGAGCGGCTCATACTGGATCGGCGATACATTTCAGCCCGCTATCAATGTCCTCTTCGAGTACTATCCGATCGGCCTCCTGGGATTGGGCGTCGAATTTCGGGAGGGCTTTGCCGCAAGCGGCACGGGTTACTCGCGGACCGGCACCTTTCTCGGACCGAACGTCACCTTGGATTTCGAGGGGCTTTTTGCGCGCGGGGCGATTCCGATTCACATCGAGCCGGGCGACGTCACGATGAACCTTCGCCTCGCCGGTGGCTTGAAGATCCTTGGGATCCTGTACATCGAAGCGACGGCAGACTTTCCGATGGCCGGGTCCAACGTGAGCTTCTTTGGCCAGCAGCAGTTCGGGGTTGGCGCAGGCGTCTGGTTCAAGCTCTAGCTTGGCCGTTTGGTTGCTCGCGGGCGCTGCTGGACGCGCGGCCCGCCGTGAGGTCTAATGCCCGCCTCCTGAGGGGAGGTGGGGCGATGAGATATTCAGTCGCGTCATTCTTAGCTGGCGCAGTAGCGACGTCTCTTCCGTTGTCCGCGCTGGCGGACGTTCCGCGCCGAGGGCCGTACGGCGGTTGCGGAGAGATTGCAGCGAGATGGGACGCCCCCCGAGGCGCTTTGGTGCTGATCGACTCGGGTCCGAATTCGCTGATTAAACCGATCATCAACGCGATCGGCGAAACGTACACTCACGAGATGGTCGCGGAAAGCGCGGACGCCGCCTCGCAATCGGAGATACGCACCCCTGGCAGCGGGACGTGCAACTATCCGATCGACGTGCAGGCGCTCACCTATGGTTATCCGGGGATGCAGCGGTCGATGAACATGGGGGCCATCTACGCCGACATCTACGGCGGCGTTGCCTTCCGCGATTCCGGGAGCATCGACATCATCTGGCACTACGGAGATGCGTCGCGCGCGAACGCGATCGCCGACGCGATTCAGTCCACCCCG
>Ga0126383_10002546_pt1 | contig 11800 bp, 8 predicted proteins | sample PanSoiMetPlot_35_FD_96882 | JGI IMG/M metagenome (GOLD analysis project Ga0126383, IMG submission 96882) | Tropical forest soil microbial communities from Panama - MetaG Plot_35 | ecosystem: Environmental > Terrestrial > Soil > Tropical forest > Bulk soil | place: Panama | collected 2016-02-17
CGAGCCAGAGCAGCTTGATGACGTCGCTGACCGGGCCGGCCTGCAGCGTGGACAGGAGCAGCAGGGTGAGCGACAGATACAGCAGGCCATCGACCGGGCGGGCGACAGCCCCGAGGCGAACCTGCGCCGGCTCAGCCGCTCTGAGCGGCCAGGTAGCTGTCATGATACTGATAGGCCTCACGGTACGCGGGATCGCGGCGTTGATCGATGTCGTTGAGCACCGTTCCCACGACCGCCACCCGGAGCTGGCGCAGCTGCTCGAGGGTGTAGTCCAGCGAATCCGGCACCGTCACCCCGGCGCGGGCGACCACAATCACGCCGTCGCAGGCGGTGGCGAGCTGCGTGCCATCCGAGACGACGTTGATCGGCGAGGAGTCGATGATCACCTGGTCGTACTGCTGGCGCAGCGTGTCGAGCAACCCGCCGAGGTCGGCGGTCCCGACGAACTGCGAGGCATCGGGCACGAGCGCCCCTGTCGTCAACACGTACAGCTCCGGACCGCGTCCGACCTCTACGCGGTGCACCGCCTCGTCGAGCGGCGTGCCCGCGAGCACCTCGGCCATCCCGGGCGCCCGCGGCAGCCGGAACAGGCGGTGAATCATCCCGCGCCGCAGATCGGCGTCGACCAGCAGCACCTTCTTGCCGCGCCAGGCGCTCGTCAGGGCGAGGTTGACCGCGCTGGTCGTCTTCCCTTCGCCGGGGAGGGCGCTGGTGATCATCAGCACCTTCAGTGTTCGGTCCGGCTGGATACTGAGGCTGGTCGACAGACGCACGAACGCCTCGACAATCTCCGCCTGGCTTCCCGGCGCGAACGCGCGCCCGCCTTCGGCGTTCCCGTCGCCGTTGCCGGCGGCGCGGCCCCGCTTGTAGACCAGGTCGGGCAGGCGCTTGCGCTCGTCCTCGGCTTCGCCATGCGGAATCACGGCGAGCACCGGCACTCCGGTGACCGCGATGACGTCACGCCGCGTGTGCACCGCGCGGTCCACGTATTCCCGCGTCAGGGCGCCCGACACGCCGAGGATGAGTCCGACCATCAACGCGAGGGCGAGGGTGAGGCCGCGCTTCGGAGCCACCGGCTTGCGGGGCAGGATCGCCGTGTCGATCTGCCGGACGCTCGGATCCCGCGCCACCTGCGCGATCTCGGCCTCCTTCAGCCGGGATTGCAGCAGCGTGAAGATCTGCTCCAGCCCGCTGACATTGCGTTCCAGCTCCGCGACACGGATTTCCTTCGTGGGAATCGTCTGCAGATCCGCCGCGGACCGGCTCAGGGTGCTGTCGATCGCGCCGATTTGATCGGTGAGGCCGCGCAGGTACGTCGCCGCGATGCCCTGCAGCTGCCCGCGCAGATCGGCGATGCGGCGGCTCAGGATCTGCACGTCCCGATCCTCCGGGGAGCGGCGCGACAGCAGATCACTGCGGCGATTCTCGGCCTCGGCGAGCGACCCGAGCAGCGTCGCGGCGACCTGGTTGCGCAACAGCGTCGGGAAGGCGATCGGCGTCGGCGCCGCGGAATCGGCGCTCGAATCCGCCGTCACGCGCAGCAGCTCCGCCAGTGCTTTGCGCTCGGCGTCGAGGTCGTTGCGCTGCGCCTGCAGTGCGGCAACCCCGCTCACGCCGGTGCGCGCCTGTTCCGGCAGACTGACGATGTGCGCCGCCACCCGATAGCGCCGCAGACTGTCCTCGGCGAGCTGCAGCTGCCCGGCGATCCGCGTGGTCTGGTCGCGAAGGAATCCGACGAGCCCGCGGTTCTCCCCCTGCTGCGTGTTCTGCCGGTCGGCGATGAAGCGCGCCACGAGGAGGTTGGGCACCGCCTGCACGATGCGCGGATCGGTGCCTGCGTAGGTGACGTCCACGATATTGGCGTCACGATTGCGGCGCGCGATCGTCAGCCCCTGCTGCAGCGCGAAGACGGCGTCGTCGTAGTTCGCCACGCTGAACGTGATCGATCCGAGACCCCGCGCGTACGCCGACAGCGCGACGTCGAGACCGGGAATCGGCAGGGCGGCGCCTGGCACGACATGGCCCAGCGTCTTGCCGGTCGAATCGTTGCGCAGCGTGAAGCCGTCCCGCCCCTCCGGGCGCAGCGAATAGATCGACGCCGCAGCATCCCGATCGACGTGACGGACCACGAGCGCCCGGTCCCGGGTGGCCCAGCGCGGCGCCGTGAGGCGCAGCTGCAGGCCGAGCGAATCGACCACCGCCTGCGCCAGCATGCGGCTGCGCAGCATTTCGATTTCAGTGTTGACTTCGTTGCCGCCAGTCAACCCCAGCGCCGAGAGCCCCGGCGCCTGGTCCTGCTCGCGGCGGTCGTCGATACGGACCGACGCGGCGGCGGTGTACGAGGGACGCACCAGTGCCACGTAGAGCAGCGCCGCCGTGAAACACACGACGCTGCACCCGACGATCCACCACACGTTGCGGCGCAGGATGCCGAGCAGGTCGTGCGCGTCGCCGGCGATCCTGCTGCCGGCCGCGCTCGGGGTCGGGGTCGGGGTCGGGGTCGGAAGCAGCGACCGCGCCGGCTCATGCGATGGTGTGAGCAAATGATCCATGTCGGTCAGCGGTGCAGGACGATCACGGCCGTCGTGGCGATCACCGAGAGAAGGCCCACGGCGACGGCGGGGTTACGGCTGATCCAGCCGCGGTTCGGCACATAGAGCTGATCGCCGGAGCGGATCGGAGAATCGTTGATCGCCATGCGGCGGCTGAGCTGGATGGGGACTTTCTCGCCCTGCCGGATCAGCTCGATATGATCGGGGCTGCCGTCCGTGGTCACCCCGCCTGCCAGGGCGAGGCCGTCCTCGACGGTCATCGTCGGATCCACGGCGTACAGGCCGGGATTGCGCACCGCGCCGAGCACCTGCAGCCGTCGCAGCAGCGTGACCTCGACCGACGAGTGAGAGAGAAACTGCTCGTACGCGCTCACGAGGCGCGTGCGGACGTCACCCGCGGACGCGTTGCCCAGAGTCACCGCCCCGAGCCGCGGCAACACCACGGTGCCGGTTTCGTCGATCGTGAACTCGCCCGACAACTCGGGCTCGCGCCAGATGCGCACCCGCACTACATCGCCGGGGCGAATCAGGTTCGCGGCCGGTGCCGGGGGATCGACGGCGCGCGACTGTGAAATGGAGCCGGCACACCCGAGCGCAACGCCCGCGAGGATGCCGGTAAGCCGCCGAGCGATCATCGGGCCCCCGTACCTCTGAGAACGGCTGGAATCGTCTGCAACAGGATTTTGGCGTCGAGTCGCAGCGTCCAGCGATCGATGTAGTCGAGGTCGAGCGCGACCCACCGATCGAAGCTCACGTCGCTGCGACCGCTGATCTGCCACAGGCAGGTCAACCCCGGGCGCATGCTGAAGCGGCGCATCAGCCATCCCTGCTCGAACAGACCGACGTCCCGCAGCGGGAGGGGACGCGGACCGACGAGCGACATCTCCCCGCGCAGCACGTTCCACAGCTGCGGCAGCTCATCGAGTGAGCACTTGCGCAACACGGCGCCCACTCGCGTCACCCGCGGGTCGCGCCTGATCTTGAACACGGGTCCCTGCGCCTCATTGCGCTGCTCGAGCGCCGTCTGCATCGACTCGGCGTTCTGGACCATCGTGCGGAACTTGTGCATGCGGAAGCGGCGCTTGTTGAGCCCGTAGCGCAGCTGGCTGAAGAACACCGGTCCCGGGCTCGTGAGCGTGATGACGAGCGCGATCACGAGAAACAGCGGGGCCAGCGTTACCAGGCCGACCGCGGCTCCGGCGACGTCGACGACGCGCTTGATCTCCAGCCGGAAATCATCCTGCACGACCTTGACGGTGTGCACGGTGGCGTGCTCGTACCCGACCCGTCCCAGCGACGGCTGGAACAGGTCGGCGAGATAGGTCGACTGCACGCCGAGCCGCTCGCAGGTGTGAATGACGCGCTGGATTTCCTCGTAGCACGACTTGATCGGCAGCGCGATGACGACCTCGTCCACGACGCGACCCATCAGCACCGACTCCAGCTGGGTCAGGGGCCCGAGCCAGCGCTGGCGGACGCTGGGGCGGGCGCGGGTTTCGCTCGTGTCCATGAAGCCGACGAGCTGCGCCCGACGCCCGTGCGGGTTGTACAACTCGCGGGACAGTCGCTCCGCCCGCGAGCCGCTGCCGACGATCAGCACGTCCCAGTCGCGCTGCGGCGCAAACAGGTTGTTCAGATGGCGGAGCAGCCGTCGCATCCCGACGGCGATAGGGACCGACAGGGCCCAGAACAGGACGACGGTGCGAAGGGTGAACGAGCCGCTGGCGCTGAACAGGGGGAAGAGCAGCACCGGCATCGTGCCGAGCGTGCAGGCCGCCGTCACCCGCGCCAGTCCTTCCACCGCCCCGTTGCGCAGGCGCCGGTACAGGCCCAGCCAGCTGAAGGCGGCGTTCCACGACACGGCCAGCGCGCAGATCAACAGGAATTTCTGGAGCGTCAGGCGCAGCGCGAGGAACGCCGGCACGCCGTTCGGCAGGCGGTCGATATTGAGGACCAGCAACGCGCCGGCGAGGGCCAGCAGCACGGCAAACAGGTCGGTGACCTTGAAGCGGCGATACAGTGCCGCCGGGGTAGGCCGCGTCGCAAGCGGCGAGCGGTCGCGGCGCCACCGCGGGACGAGGGGCGGCCCGGCCGCCGGCAGCGGCGACGGCGCGATGCCGGCTACCATGCCCGGCCGCGCATCATCGCCGTCCGACTACGTCCCCACTGGTGATCCTGTCGAGCCGCCGACACGTCGAGACACCCGGTGCAAGAGTCGCGCGATGTACTGCCAATCATCGCTATCTGGATGGCTCGAACGATCGGCTCACCTCATCACACAGCCCGAGGTGAGGGGGTCACAAGACTGTAACGGGTGGCTCTCTCGAAAATGACAGACCGTCGGTGAGGATGACACGCGTTTGTTGCTAGGCCGCCCGCGTATGCTCCGTCGCTTTCACGAATCCCACGCGCTCAAGCTTGCCCCATCTGCGGAGCCCACGCAGATACTCCCAGAACGCCTGGATCTTGAACACCGCCAGCGTCTGCCGGAATCCGAAGTTCTCGGCCACGCCGCAGAACAACAGCTTCCACAGGTCCGACCACGACGGATAGCGGCGGTAGCTGATCTCTTCCAGCAGGATCGCGGCGACGGAGAGAAAAACGCCGAATGCGACGGCGAGCACGAAGAACAGCAGGAAGAACTTCGTGTTGAGGAGGCCCAGCGCCCAGGCGAGGGGCACCGAGACGTAGCCCAGCGTCTCGATGAACGGGCCCATCGTTTCGAAGATCAGGAAGTACGGCAAGACCACCAGTCCCATGATGCCGTATTGGGGATTGAACATCATGCGCCGGTAGCGCGACAGACTCTGCAGCATGCCGCGGTGCCAGCGGTTGCGCTGGCGGCGCAGCATGCGCCAGTTCCCCGGGACTTCGGTCCAGCACACCGGGTCGGGGACGAAGACGATGCGATACGGCTTCTTGCGCTCGCGATACACGGCGTGCAGCGCCATCACCAGCTCCAGATCTTCGGTGTCGGTGGACGAGTCGTAGCCTCCCACCTCCACCACCGCCGACTTGCGGTAGACGCCGAACGCCCCGGAGATCAGCAGCAGCCCGCGCAGCGCGCTCCAGCCGAGCCGGCCGGAGAGGAAGGCGCGCAGATACTCGACGACCTGGAACACGGGGAGCAGCTGGCGCGGCAGCGCGATGTGCGTGACGCGCCCCTCGTGCACGGTGCAGCCGTTGGCGCAACGCACGATGCCGCCCACCGCCACCGTCTCCTCGGGCCACTCCATGAACGGCTTCACCGCCTTGAGCAGCGCGTCGTCCTCGATCACCGAATCGGCGTCCATCGAGGAGAACAGCGGGTAGCGGCTGAGGTTGATCCCGCAATTCAGGGCGTCGGCCTTGCCGCCGTTCTCCTTGTCGACCACGACGAGGTTCGGCACCATCGGGCTGGCATACAGGGCGCGCACCGACTTGGTGGGGAGCGAGCGTTTGTAGACGCGGTCGACGCGACGCAGATCGTAGGCCTCGAGCAGCCGCTCCAGCGTCTGGTCCTTGGAGCCGTCGTTGACGACGATGATCTCGAACTCCGGATAGTTGAGCATCTGGAGCGAGCGCACCGTGTCGACGATCGTCTTCTCTTCGTTGTGCGCCGGGCAGATCATCGAGATCGGCAGCGTCATGTCCGAGCGCAGGATCTGCTGGTAATCGGAGAAGAACGTGCGGCGCAGGAACGTCAGCACTTCACGCAGCGAGACGAAGAACAGCAGGATGTAGCTGATGTTGAGCGCGAGGAAATAGGCGAGCACGAAGGCGTTGAAGCCTTCGATCGCGCGCGCGACCCAAAGCGCCCAGTTCACCCGGCGGCGGCCACGGGTTCAGCCTGCGCGGTGAGCAGCCCGGTGACCGCCTCGCGGACGGCGGGATCGTCGTGGCGGGAGGCGATGTCCTGGAGCAGGTCGGTGCGCTGCAGCATGACGAGCTTGCCGAGCAGCTTGCGTGCCGCAGCCCGCTCGCGCGGCGTGCCGTCCACGAGCTTGCCCACGAAGCGGTCGAACACCCCCGCCTCCTGCAGCATCGACGCCGCACGCTGCGCCGCATAGGCGTCGGGCGAATCGAGCAGCCCGGCGAGCGCCTGATAGCCCTTCTCGCCCTTCGATCCCAGCGCCAGCGCCGCGTTGGACCGCACCCACCACTCGCGGTCGCCCAGCGCCGTCTTCAGCTCGGGGACGCCGGTGGTGCCGGGGAGCATCCCCAGCGCCTTGGCGGCCATGGCGCGCACCGGCCACTCCGAATCCTTGAGAGCGAGCACCAGCTTCGGCGCGGCGCGCGGGTCGCCGATCACGCCGAGCGAGTGGGCGGCGCGGGCACGGGCGTTGTCGTGGCTGTCGTTGAGCAGATCTTCGAGCAGCCGCACCGCCTTGGGGGAGCGCAGCCGTCCCAGGATGTCGATCGCGGGGACGCGGGCCATGGCGGGGAGCTTGGGCACCTCGCGCAACAGCGGGTCGACCGCCGCTTCGCCGAGCGTCGCCAGGATATCGGCGATGCGCAGCGCCGACCAGCGGTTGGTGTCCTTGAGGGCGCCGAGCAGCGATTCCACCGCTTCGAGCCCGCCGATCGCCCCCAGCGCCTTGGCGGCGCGGATGCGCACCTCGGGGACGGGGTCGCGCATCAGCTGGACGAGCTCGGGGAGCGGGCGCCGGCTCATCATGCGCCCCAGCTTCTCGGCTCCCTCGACGCGGTTGACCCAGCGGCGGTCGGCGAGCTTGCGGCGTTCGGCGTCGACGAATCCCAGCTCTTCGAAGGCGGCGGTGATGCGGTGCTGCACCCTGCCGCGGACGTAGCGGATCTGGTCGAGCAGCGTCCACAGGATGACGCGGCGGTCCCAGACGCCGAGCGGCCCCGGGATGTACTGGCCGAAGTGGCCGGTGTCGGCGTGGATGTAGGCGTGGATCTTCGGCAGGAAGACGGCGCGCTGGCGCCGCTCGTAGCCAGTACGGATCTGGACGAGCAGTTTGTGCCCCAGCGTCACCAGGAGGACCAGACCGAACATGCTGCCGACGACAACGATGACGATCCAGACGAACTGAACGAGCGTCGCCTGACTCACGCGGTCTTACGCTCCAGCAGCTTGCGCACGCGCGTCACCAGCTCGCGCGCGCGGAACGGCTTCACGACGAAGTCGTCGGCCCCTGCCTCGAGCGCCTTCACGATGTCCTCTTCGCGGCTGTTCGACGAGAGAATGATGACCGGGACCCCTTTCGTTTCCGGGGCGCCTTTGAGCTCGCGCAGCACTTCGAACCCGTTCTTGTAGGGCATCAGCAAATCCAGGATCACGACGTCGGGGACGCGGCGCCGGGCGTGCGCCAGTCCCTCGTTCCCGTCCGCCGCCAGGTCCATCGCGAACCCCTGGGCGGTGAAGACGGCCTTCAGAAACTGCCCCATCGCGGCATCGTCCTCGATCGAGAGGACGTGGGGCGCGGGCGCTTTCTTAGGCATATGAGAATGCCCCAGGCGCCCCGCAGCGACTTCCGACATCGCTGAGCGCTGCTCCCTGCGGGGGCCTGACGCGGTTCACGAGCGGAAGCCCCACGGACCTGGGGCACCGCCCAAGATAGCAAGTCGGGGCTACGGATGCACCTGAGCGGTATAATCCGCTCGCAGCCCCGACCCCTCGATCACGACGCCAGTCGACCCGCCTTTCCCAGCTGTAAGAGTAATCGATCCCCCACCCGAGTCCGAAGTGACCTCCGTCACGCGCACGATCCGTTCGTCTCCCGAAGACGCGCGCAGCCCCTCGAGCGGCGCCACGTTGCCGAACCGGTCGCGACCGTAGATCCGGAGCTCCGTCGCCCGCCCCCCGAGCAATACCAGCTCACCCACCATCGCGTTCCCCCCCGACAACACCACGAGCCGCGTCGGCGCGCCGGACCCGGGATAGAGCGTCGCATCGTGCACTATGTCGCCGATCGTCCCCGTCACCACCGTCGGGACGCCGGCCCGCTCGCCGAACTGCACTCGCACGCGCGTGCGGCCGATCGAGTCGGTGAGACTGGACGCGGTGCCGACGATCTCTCCGTTGGTCACGCTGAACAACACACCCACGCCGCCGAGCGGTCGCCCGGCGCCGTCGCGTACCTCATAGACCAGGGGCTGGGATGCGACTTCACCCGCGGCGCCGCGCTGGTTGGCACCCGATACGAACCCGGTGCGCTCGGCGAAGGGACGGCCCAGCGGCACGGTGGGGGTCGGCCGCTCGGGCGGTGCGGCGGTCGGGCGGTCGGGCTGTCCGGCGGTCGAGGCGGTCGGACGTTCCGGCGGTCGACTCCCGACAACCGACACCTGAATTTCCGCCGGACCATTCAGCGAGTCGCCGCCTACTTTGGCGACGGTCAGTCGGTTCGTCCCCGGGTTCGAGCCCACGGGGATGCGGAACAGCGCGATGCCGTGGTCATCGGTGACTGCCATCGCGTCCGAGTCGCTCCCCGAGAGCCGCGCGGAGCCGCGCAGCACGAGCCGGATTCCCGAGACGGGATCGGCGCCCTGCTTCAGCACCACGGTCACCGTCGCCGTGCCGCCGGCGGCGACGCTCATCCGTGAGGAGAGCGGCACGGCGACGAGCGGCGGCGGCACATCAGCGAGCCGCGGTACGGGAATCGGCTCCGGCTGGCTCGACGCCGGTGGACGGGGGCGCGCTGCGGGGGGCGTGGCGGCGGGCCGCGTGCCCCGCGCGCTCGACGCCGCCGGAGTAACGGCGCGCTCGCGCACGCACTGATCGATCGCCTTGAGCAGCGTGGTATCGCCACCGAGCTCGGCCAGGTCCTGGCGGTCGCGCGCTGTGGGGGTGAAGGAGACGCAGCTGCGGCGCACCAAGGCGACGATCTGGGGCAGCGTCTGAGTGTTGGCCGTCAGCAGGCGGACGAGGTCGGTCTTGCGCAGGGCATCGGTGCCCTGAGCGTTCAGCTCACCCATGGGCCCCAGGACCAGGAGAGCGATCGCCAAACCGCGCCGGGGCGACACCCTAAAGGGTGGGCCTCCAAGTGCACTGCGCTTTAGCGCAGTGCTTGGGGAGGCGCACGCTTCAGCGTGTCGACCCTTTTGAGGCACACCCTTCAGGGTGTCGTGCAACCCGGGGACAAACCCTTTCATGGCCGCGTACACCCGGAGCGATCGAAATCCCGCTCCACGCTGTCCACCGACGCATAGAGTCGCGCATCACGCGTGAACCGGCTCTGGTCGAGGTTCGACACCTTGCGCTTGCCGATGTTGTAGCGCGTCCAGGCGTCTTCCATCGCCGCAAGGGCCAGTCCCAATCCAGGACAGTCCGTCTGGTTCGCTTCCACCCGCGCCCTGTAGATGTCGGTCAGGGCGGAAACGGAGTCGGCGTTGCGGTCGAGGTGGACGAGGGGAGAGTCGCTCGTCACACCGGGCCCCGGAGTCCGGGCCCCGGGTCCCGGCGGAGCCGTTTCCTGAGTGGGGGCGGCAGATGTCCCCGCACGCTTCGTAGTGTCGGGTGCCGGCACAGCGGCCGATGCCGGTGCCGGTGCCGCTGCCGCCGGCGTAGCGGCCTGTGCCGGGTGGTTCGGCAGCCACCAGTACTTCCATCCAGCGAAGCCGCCGCCGGCGATCAAGGCCATCACGAAGAACGCGACCAGCCCGGGGTGGCCGTCAGAGCGGCGCGGTGCCAGGGCCGGCGCGAACGGCTTGGGCGTGATCGTCGGCCGGCGCGGCGCGACAGCCGGAACGTGTTGCGCGTCGCGCGAGCGCGGCCGCACCACCCCCGGCTCCGACGCGCGCGCGTCGACGTCGCCGAGGTGGTATCCCCCCGCTTCGACGATGGGAAGATCCGAGAGCGCGTTGTGCGGCGACTTCATCTGCGTGTCGCGCCTCGGCGCCTGCGGCGCCGGAGGTTTCGGAGGCGACGGAGGAGGTGGAGGTTGTGGAGGTTGGGTCACCTGCGGGCGGTCGCCGAGTGCCGGGCGCGCCACCGTGCCAGTGGCGGACGCCGCCGCGGGCGGCCGCGGATTCGCCGTCGCCGCCGGCGCCAGCGGCGCGGCGGGCTTCAGCGGTGCGGCGGGCGGCGGCGCCGCCGGGGACGGCGGCGCAGGCTTCGGAGTCGGCGTCGGCGTGGCGGGTGCCGGCTTCACGGCGCTCGGGATTGCCGGCGCGGGTCTCGGCGTCGGAGTCGCTTTCACGAACTGCAGCGCGGACGCCGAGGGCGGCGGTACGGCAAGCGGCGTCGACCCGTCGGCGTGCTTCGCCGCCTGGTCGTCGGTGAGGTAATTGATCCACGGCAACACCGACTGTTTGGTGGTGGGCTTCGCGCCCTCTTCGACGTCGTCGAGCAGCTCGTAAAACGGCAGCGACCCGGACGTCTCGCCCGGCTTGGGGCGGAACAATCCCGCCACCGGTCCCTCGTGCTCGGAGGCGAGCACCAGGGCGACGTGCCAGGGGCGCTTGAAGTACTGCAGGTGCGTTTCGACGTCTCCCGGGGCCAGCTCGACGGTGATCGGCGGGTGGCTGTGGTACCAGCCGATGAGGTGGCCCTCGGTCTTTCTCAGCTCTTCCTGGATGCGGTCCCACAGCCGCGACACGATGACCAGCGTCTTGTCGCCGTACACCGCCTGATTGAGACGAATCGTCTGATCGACCACCACGAAACGCTGGTGGTCCACCGGGCTCTCGAACAGATCGCCCACCAGGAATCCCATCATCCCCTGCCGCCCCGCCGTCTCGTAGTGCGCATTGACGGCGACGATCGCCTTCTGCTCGATGAACACGGGATACGGTCCCGACGGCGGCTTGCGCTGCACGATCGTCGGTGACGAGGGATGCCACAGAATCGACTGGCCGACGGGCAACTCGCGCAGCAGGTGGACGCCGCCTCCGCTCGACACCTCGGATGGCCGGCCCTGCGGAGGGACGCCGGTCATGCGAGCACCGAGCAGACGATGTCGGCGGCGCGCTCGACCGCGGCGCGATCGACGTCGCGGTGCATGACGGCGCGCAGCCGGCGCGGCCCGTAGGGCGAGATGCGCACGCCCGCCGCCTCGATGCGGCTGTTCACCGCCTGGATGTCATCCCGGTCCCGCACCAGATCGATCATGACGATATTGCTCTCCGGCGTCTCGACCCGCACCCCGGCGCACGCGCCCACGCGCTGGGCGAACGCCCTGGCGTGCTCGTGGTCACGCGGGATGTCGGGGAGATGGTGCTCCAAGGCGTACAGTCCGGCCGCAGCAAGCACACCGGACTGCCGCATCCCCCCGCCCAGTCGCTTGCGAATCTCCCAGGCTGCTGCC
>Ga0126383_10002547_pt1 | contig 11799 bp, 12 predicted proteins | sample PanSoiMetPlot_35_FD_96882 | JGI IMG/M metagenome (GOLD analysis project Ga0126383, IMG submission 96882) | Tropical forest soil microbial communities from Panama - MetaG Plot_35 | ecosystem: Environmental > Terrestrial > Soil > Tropical forest > Bulk soil | place: Panama | collected 2016-02-17
TCAATGCCAACGGCGTGGATTTCCCGCAAAATCTACTCTTTTTACGTACATAGGGGCGAGCACTCCAAAGCCTTGATTTGCCGGCAGTCGCGCTGATCTTTTTCGGAGGGGTTTTTCCACACACTGCGGACGCTGGCGTGATCGGGCGGGAAACACCTTTGCCGCATCAACGCGACCTTGCCCGCTTCGGCGAAGCAGAACCGGGGGCGAACGCCCTGGTGGGAGGGGTTTCTGGGGACTATCGAGAATGGCTTTCGCGGCGTGGAATCGACAAAACTTCGACCAGGGCGAAAAAGGGCGCGAACGCCTGCCAGGCGGCGTTTCCGACAACTATCAAGAATGGCTTTGGCGGCTATTTATCGCCATTTCTCGGTTTCGATGACAGCGCCACTGGTGAAGCTTTGAGTGCGTTCAACTCACCGTCCTCAAGGATGGGCGACGGACGTCAAGTCGGAGAATCTTCTGTTGCGTTTGTGGGGACAGTCGTTGCTGGTATGCGTTCATACAAGCCGAAGAACAGAATTGCATTCGCCAATAGCGATGCACGCGAAGGCCGAGTTTTCCGCGGCAGTGGTCACAGCATGGCGAAGTCAAGAGCATGTCCCTGCCGCGGTCAAACAATCTAAATTTCGGAAAATCGATGAGACTCATAAAATATTCCCAAGAGCCGCGCTTATAAAGACGCGTGATTACGTAATTAGGACTATTAAGCAGCGCGACGCCGTTTAGTGTTTATCCGGCGCTCGAATCTGAGAGTTGGAACTTCGATATTGAGTGTGCTGCACTGCCTAGCCTGTAGCAGTTCTTCCCAACGATGCGCCAAACGCAACCAAAACTCTCGGTCGCCTTTATTAGACGCTCGGGCGGCAAGGTCGCTGCATCGCTTCATTTGCTCTTGAAAGAAATCGTCTGTTTCTAACATTGCGATGACCAAAACTCGCCCCGTTCGGAACGGGGCTTCCAGGTAAAGTTAACGCTATAGGCCGATATTTGTTCCGCCACGCCAAATCGCGTAGCATTGTCGGTGTCACGGGTCTACTTGATTTCTTTGTGCAGCGGGAGCGGTTATGCCCAAGCACAAATTCAAGATCGGCGAGCGGTTGTTTCTTGCACGCTCTATTGGCTTGAGTACGCGGGGCGCAGCGTATGTCGTCGTCAAAAGACTGCCACGGCACGACGGCCAATTTGAATATCAGATAAAGAGCGTCAATGAGTCTGACGAGCGTGTCGTGCGCGAAGGGGAGTTGAGGACAAATCCGTGGCGAAACAACCCTGGACGACCCTAGCGTATAGCGCAGGCGAAGGCCGCGGCTGCTACTGACAGCCTACGCGAGCGAGTAGCTTAGCCGCCGATCGCCGCCCCTGTTCAGCAGGGAAACCGATATGCCTCACGTAGGACCAGTCTTGGAAGGGCGCACCTTCTTCTGCCTGCATTGCGGAGCATTTTATTCGGTGACGCGTTCGCAGTTTGCCAAGAGCGAAAGCAATACAGCGAAATTGTGTAGTTTGCTTAAAGGTCATGGACAGGTGGGAAACGACCGAGGTACGCATCTTCCATTCACCGACCTAAGATGGCTGACTGTTTTCGGCATGTGGTCCCGTGTCGCCGTGATCATGCGGATGGTGGCGGTGGCCGAACCAAAAGAGTGCGATACGGTCTGGTCGTCTATTAACCATGCAATGATTTTCCTTAGCGGAGACCATTCTTGCTGAATGAGCACTAAATAGCTTTCTGCTAAATTTACGTGGTCGCTTTTTCAAGGGGATGGATGATCTGGTGAGAGTGCTTCTCATCGGCGCTCTAGCCGTGGCTTTAGTAGGGTGTACTTCTGCTCCACAGCAAAGGCACCAGGCTTTCGAATTTGGCGGCCGTGGACTGTATCAAACCCACTATGAGCAATCCTCAGAGGTGCACTCAAAGCGCCGCTTATTGCATGGCCGGACCATCACTGCGAATAAAACGAAGGCTCGACACCGCAAGAATAATTATTCCACCAAAGTTGCGGAATCCCACGTCGTGCCGAAGATGGATGCTTCATCATTCGTTCGGCCCAATAAATCCAACATAACCACGATACCTACCTTCCCAACGCAAACGGAGAGTCCGCCATCCTCTCAGTTCAACGATGACGCAAAGAAGACCGAGAAGCTCAACGATGAGGCAAAGAAGACGGAGATTCCACAATCCTCTCAGTTCAACGATGACGCAAAGAGGACGGAGATTCCGCCATCCTCTCAACTCGACGATGAGTCTGCGATAAAAAAAACAAAGGCAACCATCGCAGCAAAAACGAGCGATCCGAATTCTGTTAAGTTTGAAAAGATAAAGATAGAGCGGGCCGCCAAGAACAATGCGCTCGGCAATTCTATCGAAGCCATTTGTGGCATCGTTAGGGACAAAAACAGCGGCCCCAGACCGTTTCTATATCTCGTCCAAACGAACGAGGCGTACATCGGCGGCTACGCTATAGCTACCAGCGAATACCGCAGTATTTGCTCAGACAAATGAACCATTGGCCGTTATGGCAAACCGGCACTAGCGCAAGCTAAAGCGTTACTTGCGGCATCCGGGGCGGCTTAGCATCCCCGATCATTCCGTTTACAGCGCGCGGCGCACATGCAGCACGGCGTTCCATCCTAGCTCGACCATTGCCGGCCGAATGGTCCGTTTGCCGAGTTGGTGACGAGCATCGCTACGAGATGCGGGAGGAGCATCGTCGGCGTGTATTGGGCGACTAGGTTCGAAAAAAACTTGCGAGCGCGACATACTGTGCGTACCGGCTGATGACGCCTTCTTATGGATGTCCGAAACCTCAGTCAGATAGCGGGAGGAAAATGCTTCTAGGGTCGGAGCAGCCTTCATTTTGTGGCGAAGCACGGCTGGATCAGTGCCCTTAGCAATTTCGCCCAAAAGTCTTTGCGCTTCAGTACGGGCCGTCTACACGGTCCACGGGGAGCCATGAAGACCGATTGTGTAAAGGCGTTGCTTGCCTCCTGCTCGATATTTCAGGACGTACACTGGGTCTCGGCGTTGCTTCCGCACACCAAATCCTCGCACGTCACGATCCCAGATGGCACCACCCACTGGCAAAGCATCGACTCGAGATTTCGTAAGGCGCGCCCCGCTTGACATGGATGTCCCCCGTAGAGCTAGCAACCAATTAGCTACCACGCGCGAGCAAGTGGCGGGAGAGGCCATGCAAAGAAAAGCCCATTACCTGGGGATTTCTGCTACATGATGCAACACTGTCAAATTACAGAAAAGGCGCGTCTCATCACTGTGGATCAGGAGGTCGGTGGTTCGAATCCACCCAGCTGTACCAGCGCTGCCCGGCGTAATTTCCTCGATAGAGCACACACTCGCGCATCACCACCTGTCGCCTTGACTCGCTCTCGCGCCTTCCTAGAGTTGCCTTAGTTTCCGTGACGGTGATGAAAATGATCTCCGTTCCTAAGCTCTCCCAGCTCGTCATCGCCGCTTGTTTGCTCGCTGCCGCCGGCGCGGCGGTGGGCGCAAATGCCGAAGACCGCTACCCAACGCGCCCGATCACCATCGTGGTGCCATTTGCGGCGGGCGGGCCGACCGACATTCTGGCGCGGCTGATCGGGCAATCGATCGGTTCCACGCTCGGGCAGCAAGTGGTGGTCGAAGATGTCACCGGCGCTGGCGGCACAATCGGCGCTACGCGTGTGACGCGCGCCGATCCCGACGGTTACACCATGGTGATGGGGAATCTCGGCACCCATGCCGCGAGCCTCGGCATCTATCAGAACCTGCCCTACGATCCGCGCACCGATTTCGAGCCCGTCATTCTCGTCGCTTCTACGCCGATGGTGCTGGTGACGCGCAAAACGCTTGCCGTACACAGCCTCGAAGAAACCGTCGCCTATGCCAAGACGAATAAAGGCAAGACCACCATGGGCAACGCCGGGATCGGTTCGATCTCACATTTAACCGCGTTGCTATTCAATCATCTGACCGGCGCCGATGTCGTTCATGTGCCGTATCGTGGCCTGTCCGAAGCCAGCAACGATCTGCTCGGCGGCCAGATCGACCTCTTGTTCGATCAGGTCGTCACCGCAACGCCACACATCGTTAATGGCAACGAGAACCCGATCGTCGTCACCATTCCGCAGCGCGCGCCATCGATTCCGAATGTGCCCTCGGCGGACGAAGCCGGATTGCCGAAGCTGCAAACCGTCGCCTGGACGGCTTTGTTCGCGCCGAAGCGCACCTCCGCCGCGATTATTACCAAGCTCAACGAGGCTGTGCAGAAAGCGATGCAGGTTCCTGTCACCGCCAAACGCCTTGGCGAGATCGGCGCCGATATTCCGCCGCCGGAGCAGCGCTCGCCTGAGGCGCTACGGCAGTTGGTCAATGCCGAAGTCGACAAATGGGTGCCGCTGATCAAGGCGGCCGGCATTGTCGGGCAATAGGCTTTCAAGGCGAAAAGATCAGTTTTATTTCTTGTATGATCTTTTCCGAAAACCGGTATCCACTTTTCGGGATCATGCAATTGTGAAGCTGAGCGACGAAGAACAAGCGATGCGCCGCGGCGAATTCGGCCCGCTGCGGCAATGGGCGATCGAGCACCAGATCAAAGTCGGAAATTATCTCGGCGCTGCCGACTTTGTCCCGGTCACGCAGGCTCACATCATGGCCGACACCGAATCGCTCGGCCGCGCCGGCGTGGAATGGCTGGAAAGCTGGACCAGGCTGCCGCGCGAAGCACGGCAGGTCCGCATCCCCACCATCACCGATCCACGCGGCACCGATTTCGCGCAAGCACAAAAGCTCAAGCAACAGTCCTGGATGCTCGATCTCGAGCGGCGCGCCATCGCAGCGTTCGAGGCGTTCGGCGTGCTGATGACCGACACCTGTATAAATTATCAGACCATAATGCCGCCAGTGCGCGGCGAGCACGTCGCCTACGGCGACACGGGCGTCGTGATCTACTCAAACAGCGTATGCGGGGCGCGTTCGAATTTCGAAGGCGGTCCTTCGGCGTTAAGCGCGGGACTCACCGGACGGACGCCGCGCTACGGCTATCATCTCGATGGGCAACGCCGTGCGACTTTGGTGGTCGAGCTCTCGGCCAAGCCGTGCGAGCTCAGCGATTGGGGGGCGCTGGGCGGGATCGTCGGCCGCCTGGCCGGCGATTACTCGCAAGTGCCGGCGCTGGTCGGCGTCGAGCATGTGCCCGGCCCTGACGAGCTCAAACATTTCGGCGCGGCCATGGCGAGCTTCGGCTCGGTCGCGCTGTTTCACATCGCAGGCGTGACGCCGGAAGCGATGCAGTTCGCCGACTTGCTTCCGCAAGGGTCGACTTTGCCGAGGCGTGCGATCGGCGAAGCCGATTTCCGCGCCTTTCAGGCGCGCTATGCCCGAGACATCGGCGCCGTCGACCTCGTCGTGTTTTCGGCACCGCAGCTCAGCTTGATGGAAATGCGCACGCTTGCCGGTTTGCTCGACGGGCGCAGCGCTGAAATTCCGCTCTTCGCGGTCACAAGTCCGCAGGTGAAGCCGGATTGCGATCGTCTAGGGCTTACCGCGCGGATCGAAGCGGCGGGCGGCACAGTGCTTTCAGGCATGTGTTTTTATCAAAGCTATGCCCGCGAGATGGCGGAAGCCAATGGCTGGCATCGGCTGGCGACGAATTCGGCTAAGCTTGTGAACATCATCGGCGGCTACGGCTATCGCCCGGTGCTGTTGTCGATGGAGCAATGCATCGAAGCGGCTTGCGCCGGCGGCAAGCTTGCCGCGAGGACGCAGTCATGAGCGGAAAAATCTTTTATGCGGCCGCGGGAATGGGCCGCAAAGTGCGGGCCAAAGCATTGGTCGCGAGCGACGGTTTCTCGGCGCGTTACGACCTCGATCGCGTCCGCAGCGTGTTCTCGCGGCCGGAGCACAAACTCGCCGGCCAAACCTATCACGGTCGCGTGCTGGTGCTGGACGCGGCCAAGGGCGGCGTCGCCACCGCCTGGATGCTACACGAAATGCGAGCCCGCGGCGTCATGCCCGCGGCTTTGGTGCTCAATCGCGTCAATCCGATCATGGTGCAGGGCGCCGCACTCGCCGACTTCACCATGATTTCGGGATTCGATTGCGATATCACCAAAGCCATCGCCTACGGTGCCGAGGTGGAGGTCGACCCGAGTGGAGAGCCGCCGTTCATTCGGCTGGTGTGATCGTCGCTACGACGATGCTCAACAGTCGCCTTTTTGGACGATTCTTCGCCCGAGGGTGGCGGTTCAAAAACCCCGCCATTTCCACCGTCGGTGGTTAATGCAATTGGGGCTGCCCCATCAGCCGCTTTCGGCGCGGTATCCTTGACCAGATTTTCTGTGCTGCTCTCTGACGGAGACTCTGTGCGTTCGAGAATGTGACGTTCTTCAAGCTGCGTCGATTTTAAACGGAAGCGGCACTCGAGATCGCTAAGACGCAGGGCTAGCTCGGTCGCGTTTGCGTTCACCTTTTTGAGCCGTTTGACAAACAAGCTGATCAGGGTCCCCAGATCCTTGCGTGCTTTTTCTTCCAGTAGCAGCCGCGGCGATAATTCATCCGCCCGCGTCTGGGCATCGAGGACACGAGAGTTCATAGCTTCGATTGAATTCTTGATGTTTTGTTCTCGTATAGTAGCCCCGTCGATTGTTTGCTTAATAAACGTATTGAATCCGTCTGCACCCACAATTGGAAACTTGTCCCCAGCCTCCGCCCATTGTTGAGTTAGCGCTTCAACTTTCTTTGAATGATATCCGACGCAATGAGACCTCGCATCTCTGTGCCCAGGAGTCACATTTATGAATGGTACTTCGGGCGGAGCTCCTGCCCAAAATGTGGCGAATCACTAAGCGCGCCCGCATATTCCGAATTTCTCAAGCGATGAAAGCACACTTGCTTGCTGGTTTCGGCGTCGATCCAGCGGTCATCCGCAAGACGGCGACACGGAAAGGCGACAAGATGCGTCCCTTTGGTGTCAATAACCGCGAGTTGCAAATCGCGGTCGCGCGGTGCGGTATCTATTAGCTTCCATTCCATGATGGGTGATAATCACCCACTGCCGACCGACGTCTGTGATCTAAATCACTGGAGTGGGTATTGTGTGGTTAACAAGGCGTTGTCGCGCGCGAATAGCAAACACGTCTTTCATTGCGGAACGTCGCCGTCGGATACGAGCCGAAGCTCGATCTGTCCGATGAGCGCCGTCCGCTTTGCCTCGGCCGCGCTCAACTCATGCGTTGCTTCTTTCGCAGTGCTGTGACTCGACCCGGCGGCGACGATACCGCCGAGCACTGCCGCAACTGCCATGGCCATAACCGAGGGATCGAACTGGAGCGCACCGATCAAAATAGCGATGAGAACCGCTCCACCGCCAACCACGACGATCCGCCCGGCCAAGATAAACTTGCGGCAGTTTTCAATCCTGGCGGCGAGCTCATCAATCTGCTCCTCAAGCCGTACGATCTCGTCGCGATAGTCACGATCGTTCATAGCACGATCCGGAAAAGTGGATACCGGTTTTCCGAAAAGATCATGCTCAAACAAGAAGCCAAAGCGAAACGTGATTCAACTTAAATTCATTTCGCTTTAGCCCACGACCACGCCGCTGTGGGCTCTCAAATCACTTCCTTGGTCTTGTCGTCGGTTTCGCCGTAGCGGCGCAGCGTCGCCGGCCGGGTGCCGGCATAGTGCTGCTCCAGACCCGGCGCAATCTTGGCGTTTTCGCGCTCGAACAAGCTGTTGCCGGCCAAATCGCTCTCGACCAGAAACGGGCCGAAATTTTCCACTTCCAGCACCCATATGGCCTGTGCCAGGCCGAGCTCCTCAAGCCAATAAACACCAGCGACGCGCTTGATGCCGCGGCCGAGCAGAGCGCCGGTGCCATAGCCGACCGTCGTGAGATAGATCGCGTTATTCGGCACAAAGAACTGGCGATAGACCTCCGACGTCATGCCGCCTTTGCCGATGATGATGTTGCAGCCGGATAGGCGGAACCAACCGTCGAGCCATTGCGCGAACCGGAATGACGCGGTCGCCGTCACCGCGCCGACGGTGTAGCTGCCGTCGGGATTGATGCTGGCTGCCGGCGAGCAATGGAAGTTGGTGGTGCCGAGCGCGTCCTTTGCCGCCGGCATGCCGAAGCCGTCGCCGATGGCGCGGTTGTACACGCCTTCGCGCGCGGTAAAGAGGCGGCCGCTCAAATAAGCGACCGAACCAATCTCCAAGTCGCCAAGCTCCGCGGTGCTGGCCGGGAGCTTGAGATGAACGGTTTTCAGGTCAGTCATCTTATTCCGCCGCCTCGGCGGTTTGCCGTCCCCACTCGACCGTTTCGCGGCGCATATACTCGGTGAACCACATCGGGTCGGTGCGAAACGTCGCCTTGCCCTGGGAGGAAATCTGCGCGCAGGCCCGGCGCGAGGAGAGACAGAACATGTGCACCGACATCGGCATGCCGCCGGTATGGCAGTAACCGACCTCGATGTGGCAATCGATCACCATCGACGAGCCGACAAAGCCCATCGCGCCCATGCCTATATTGTTGCCGAGCTCCTTGAATTCCTCTTCCAAGGCGGCGATGCGCGGATCGGGATTACGCGAGCCGACGATGCGCAAACATGACGCCTGTTTGCCCAGCACCATACTGGTGTCCTTGGAGCCGCCGAGCCCGATGCCGACGATCGCCGGCTGGCAGGCAAGACCGCGCTTGCCGAAGCCGATAAGCGTGTCGAGATAAAAGCGCTTGACGCCTTCGATGCCGTCGCCGGGAAACAGCATGCGGTAGTCGGTGCCGAACAAGCCGCCTTTATGCACCGTGGTGAATTCGATCCAGTCGGCATCGGGATGGAATGCATATTCGATCTCGGGCGCGTTGATGCCGACATTGTTGTTGTAGTCGGTGCGCCATAACGGATGCACGCGATTGGGACGCAGCGGCACCGACGCGGTTGCCCGCGCGGTGGCGCGCCGCAGCGCCGCTTCGAGCGCAACCGGGCCGCCTTCGATGCGCGCCGCATTGCCGATCTTGACGTACCAGCGTGGCAGGCCGGTATCGCCGCACATGGCGCGGCGATCCTCTTTGGCCGCCTCGTAGTTCTCAAGCATCGCCTTGATGACGAAGGCCGACAGATCGCCCTTTTCGGTATCGGCGCAGCGGCGCAGTCCGTCGAGATAATCCTCAGGGATTTCGATGGCGGCTTTCGCCATCAGTTCTTCGGCGGTGCGCTGAATCGAAGCGAGTGGAATCATTTCAGCAATGCCTCATTCGGCGGCGATCGGATCCCGCAGCAGTGTCTCGCCCGGTTTCACGTGCGTAAAGAGGACCGGCGCGTCCGTCATTTCGATCCGCCCGGCTTTCTGGCGCGCCACCGTGAACGTCGAAGTTGCAAGGTCGCCCGGCTCCGGGAAATCGGAACGATAATGCGCGCCGCGCGAATTTTCCCGCCGCATCGCGGCGAGCGCGATCACCCGGCTGATTTCGCACAGCGAACGCAGATTGAGCCAATCGTGCCAGGTCAAATTGAAGCGGCGGTCGCGATCGGCGACGCCGGCGGTGAGGAGCTCCGTTTCGATCGAGTCGATTGCGGCAAGGCCGCGCTCGATACCGGCGCGATCGCGCACCACGCCGACATCGTCCCACATCGTGTCGAGCAGCTTCTCCCGTAACGCATTGAGATCGCCGGGCTGTCGCGAGAATGGGTGCTCGGCGCGCGCCGCCTCGAAATCAAGGGCCTCCGGATCAGGCGGGCGATGGCCCGGATTGTTGGCAATCCAGTGCGGCATCACGTCTCCGGCAATGCCGCCGAACACGGTTGAATTGGCGACGCCGTTGCCGCCGAGCCGGTTCGCCCCATGCATGCCGCTCGCATCCTCCCCGGCGACGAAAAGGCCTTGGCACTCCGTCTCCGTGTCCCGGTCACAAATGACCCCGCCCATGAAATAGTGCGCCGTCGGCACCACTTCGACCAGCCCGCCGGCGAGATCGAAACCGCAGTCGCGGCAACGGTCCACCATGCCTTTGAACTCTTTGGCAACCTTGGCCGGGCCGAGATGCGACATTTTGATGTAGGCGCCGCCATTCGGTGTAGTGCGGCCGGCCTTCATCTCGGCATAGATGGCGCGGCTGACGACGTCGCGGGTGGCGCGTTCCAGCTTCGGATCGTAATCGGCCATGAAGCGGTGCATGGCGCCGTTGAGGAGGTGACCGCCGGCGCCGCGCAAGCCCTCTTCCAGCACTGTACCAGTCATGCGCGTGTCGGGGCCGGCGAGCAGTCCGGTCGGATGAAATTGCACCATCTCCATGTCGCGCAGCGGCAGGCCGAGGCCGAGCGCCATGGCGAGTCCATCCATGCTCTTGTCGCCGGACGGCGTGTGATAGCGATACATGGTCGGGCCGCCGCCGGTTGCCAGCAGCACGGCCTGAGCAGTGACAAAGCGGAATTGGCCGCTGCGGATATCGATCATCAGCGCGCCGGCGAGCGCGCCGTCTTTCGCCGGGATCAACGCCACCGCGCGATGCTCTTCGAGGCGTCGGACCGGCCGCGCCCAGACCTGCTCCATCAAGCGGTTGATGATCTCGATACCGGTGAGGTCGCCCTTGTGCACGGTGCGGTCAAAGCTCTGACCGGCAAAGGCCTTGCCGTGCAGCGTGCCGTCGGGATTGCGATCAAAAAAGCAGCCGATCTCGTTTTCAAGTTCGCGCACGCGTTCGACGGCGGTCGAGACCAGTGTCCAGGCGAGCTCCTGATGTGGCAACCATTTGCCCCCCTCGATCGTGTCCATGAAGTGCCGTTCGATCGAGTCACCGGGATTGATCGCAACGTTGTAGCCGCCTTGCACCATGCGGGTGCAGCCGCACTTGCCAAGAAGCCCCTTGCTCGCGACCGTCACGTTGAGATCGGGATTGGCTTTGAGCGCATGTAGCGCCGCGAACAATCCGGCGCCGCCGGATCCGAGAATGAGAATATCGGTCTTGATATTATCGACGGTCATGAGCTTTTCAGAACACACGGACCAGAAAGGCGAAGGCGACGAGCGCGGAGAGTGCCGCCGCCAAGGTGGCCAGCTGCTTCTGGCCGTCGCGCCAGTTGAAATTCTCGATCACCAGAATGCGCAATCCGCCGAGCAGATGCACGGTGAACACAAATACGAGTGCGATTTCGCCGGCTTTGACCAGGGGCTGATCGCTCCAGCGCAGAAAGCGTTCCAATCGCGCTTCGCCCTCGATCGCCAGACCAAGCGTCAGAAAGTGCAGCGGCAGAAAGATCGCGAGCGCCAGCCCCGAAATCCGGTGCACCATTGCGGCGATCCACAAGGCGCTGTCGCGATGTTTGAGCGCACGTCCGATCACGGCAGCACCACCGCGGCAACCGCGCGCAGGCCGAGCACCGCGAGCACTAGGCCGAAGAAAACCGCGCAAGCATCAACGCGCCGCTCGTTGAGCGGTATCCATTCGCTCAACACGTTGCGCACGCCGATCGCGGCGTGGATCGAAACCGCGAGCACGAACGAGCCATAGAATGCCGTCCAGGCGACGCTGCCGCGGGTGCGCGAAAGAATGTCGGCCGCGCTCAGGCCATGCCGCGTCGCATGGAAGATCACGCCGATATGAACCATGACCAGCGGCGCCATCACGGCCGCGGTGGCCCGCTGCCAAAGGTACAGCCGTACGTTCATATCTTGATCTCGCCTTTGAGATAGGCCGCCGCTGTCCGCCGCTTGAGCGCGGCAATGGCCGCGGTCGGGTTGAGCGCCTGCGGGCACAGTTCCTGGCAGGATTGATGCGAATGGCAGGCATGGCA
>Ga0126383_10002548_pt1 | contig 11797 bp, 8 predicted proteins | sample PanSoiMetPlot_35_FD_96882 | JGI IMG/M metagenome (GOLD analysis project Ga0126383, IMG submission 96882) | Tropical forest soil microbial communities from Panama - MetaG Plot_35 | ecosystem: Environmental > Terrestrial > Soil > Tropical forest > Bulk soil | place: Panama | collected 2016-02-17
CTCGAAGCGGCCCTTGACCGATAACGTGTCGTGGTCCAGCACGAAGATGCCGCCGGGACCGTCTCCCTCCGGCGAACCCAACGCGCTGACGTAGACGCCGTCCGGGCCGCAGTGGACGGTGTGTGGCCGGCTGTAGCCCGCGCGGCGAGCGATCTCTTCGGCCTCGATGGTCTTTACGATGCGCGGGCTGCGCGGGTTGGGCTGGGTGTCCGCGATGTAGATCCGGCTGGACCGGATCCCGGGCATCAGGAGGTAGCGCCGCTCGGTGTGCGGGTGGGGCGCGTAGGGGCAGAGAGCCGAGCTGCAGACGTTCAGCCGAAGTGATGCAGCTCGTCTCCCAGGTTGGGCATGTCGAGCCGCCCGACGACCTCGCGATAGCGAGGTGAGCCAGCATCCACGTCGATCGTGAGCAGTGCGTCGGGCTGCCGCGCCGTAGGGTCGTAGGTCACCATGTAGGCAAGCGTCTCGGCAGGTGCTTCTCTCGCCAGCCGTGGTGAGGGGTAGAGCGTCGGATCGGGACGCAACGTCGCTGACATATCAACAGGGCCTCCTTCTCGCCATGAACTTGGATCTGGCCGGCGCCCTCTTGGCGCCCTGACCGTTGGCGGCTATGCTGGGCCCGTAGATTTCCGGTTCCTGTCCGTTTCGCGTCCCCCGAACTTCCCCCGCGGAGGCGGCACGACGACACCGGGCAACGAGGAGATGATGGGTGTCCGGTGACTTGCGCATTTCGCTGCTGGGCGGCTTCCGCGCCGAGGTGGGCGGCCTCCCCGTCGCCGAGGAGGCCTGGCGGCGGAGCGGCGCCAGGGACCTCGTCAAGCTGCTGGCCCTTCGAACTGGCCACCGCCTCCATCGGGAAGAGCTCACCGACACGCTCTGGCCGGAGCTTGATGCTTCCGCGGGGGCCGGGAGGCTGAACAAGGCCGTGCACTTCGCCAGGCGGGCGCTGACGGCGGATCACATCCGCCTCCGCGGGGAGCTGCTCAGCCTGGAGGCGGACCCGCTCTGGGTCGACATTGACGCGTTCGACGCGGCCGCGCGACGGGGTGACACCGAGGAGGCGCTCACGCTCTACATCGGCGACCTCCTTCCCGAGAACCGCTTCGATCCCTGGGCGGAGGCGCCAAGAGCTCAGCTGCGGGCGCGTCTCGCCAGCCTCCTCCTCGACCAAGCGGCGAACCGCGAGGTCACCGACAACGTCCGAGGTGCCATTTCGTCACTCGAGCGGCTGGTCGCCATCGACCCCCTGCACGAGGCCGCGCACGCCCGGCTCATGCGCCTTGCCGCGCAGGCCGGCGACCGTCACCTCGCCCTGCGCTGGTACGGCCGGCTGGTGGAGGGATTGCGGGAGGAGCTCGGGGTCAATCCCAGCGAGGAGCTTCGTCGGCTGCACGGTGACATCGCCGCCGGTCGTCTCGCTACCCGCGTGGACTCAGCCGCGGAGACCGCCGACCGCCCGCCACCGTTGGCTGCGCCGCCGGCTCCCCCGCGGATTGACGAGGAGCGCAAGCTCGTCACGGTCCTTGCCGCCGACCTCCGGGGTATCCAGGGCACAGCCGAGGCCGCCGACCCAGAGCATTCACGACGAACCACCGGGACCTGGACCGACCTGCTCTGCGAGGTTCTCGGCAAGTGGCAGGGAACCGTGGAGCGCCTCGTGGGGGGCGGCGCGGTGGCAATCTTTGGCTACCCCGCCGCGTACGAGGATCACGCCGCCCGCGCGCTCTGCGCGGGGTTCGAGATCCTGCAGAGGGTGCCGGCGTCGGTCCGCATCGGGATCGACACTGGGGAGGTCATCGCACCGGCCGTCAGGGTGACCTCTCTGTCAGACGTCGGCGGTGAGGTGCTCGACGTCGCTGCTCGGCTGCGCGAGGCCGCGGCACCCCGTACCTTGCTCGCCGCCGAGCGAACCCGCCGGGCCGCCCGCGTTGGAGACTTCCACTTCGGCGAGGCGCTATGGCTCGGCGGCTCCAGCGCCCGGCCGCTGGTTGGCCGGCGCCTTCTCGCGGCGAGCTGGGCGGCGGACTGGCGGCAGCCGGAGTTCGAGCCGCCGATGGTGGGACGCGAGGAGGAGAGCCGTGCCGTGCTCAGTCTTGTCCACGAGTCCGCGACCAGCGGCCGGCCTCGCCTCATCACCGTCGTCGGGGTCGCCGGCATCGGGAAGAGCCGGCTCATACGCGAGGTGGTCTCGGCCGCCCTGCAGGCGAGACCGGACACCCGGGTGCTCCGCGGACGCTGCCTCGCCACCGGCGACGGCATCACCTACTGGGCGCTGGGCGAGGTCCTCCGCGACGCCTGCGGAATCGCGCTCGGCGAGGCCGGGAACGTCGCCCGCGACAAGCTGCGGGTGAGGCTGCATGAGCTGCTGTCGCTGAGCGGCCTCGACGACAGCCAGGTCGACGAGACGATCTAGGCCCTGGCCGCCACCGCGGGCATCGAGCTGTCCGACAGCCCGCTGGACGGCGCCATCCCACGCACGGTCGCCGACGAGCTGGCGCGAGCCTGGCCGCGCTTCGCCACCGCGCTGGCGTCGGGAGGACCCGTGCTCATCGTGGTGGAGGACCTGCACTGGGCGGGGCCGCCCCTGCTCGACATGCTGGCGCGGCTGGTCGCGCGCTCGGAGGGCCCTGTCGTGCTGCTGACGACCGCGCGTCCGGAGCTCTTCGAACGTTATCCGGCCTTTGGAGCTGGCTCAGCGGACGTGTCGATGATCACGCTGCGGTCACTGTCGGAGAGCTCCAGCCGTGAGCTCCTCGACCGCCTTCCCCCCGGTGCGGACCTGACCGCCCAACGCCGCGAGGAGATTCTCGCCCGGGCCGAGGGAAACCCCTACTTTCTCGACCAGCTGGTGGCGCACGTCACCGACGGTGAGACAGGAGCTCTTCCGGACTCAGTGCACGCGCTGCTGGCGGCACGCGTCGACGGGCTGCCGGCCGCTGAAAAGCGGGTTCTCCAGGCGGCGGCCGTGGTGGGCAGGATCTTCTGGATCGAGGCTCTCCGCGGTCTCGCCGGTGAGGACGACCTCGACGACGCGCTCAGAGCTCTCGAGAATCGGGGGCTCGTCCTCGCCCGGCAGACCTCGAGCCTCGCTGGTCAGGTGGAGTTCGCGTTCAAGCATGCTCTGCTGCGCGACGTTGCCTACGCGTCCCTTCCGGCGGCGCTCCGGGCGCGCGGTCACGCGCACACCGGCGCCTGGCTAGAGGACCTGTCCGGTGACCGGGCGGGCGAGCTCATCGAGCTGATCGCCTACCACTACGCCGACGCGGCCGACACGAGGGATCTGGACCTCGCGTGGCCTGGCGGGCCGGTGAGGAAGGAGTGGGTGCGCGCGAAGGCGTTTCGCTCGCTGATCGAGGCGGGCGGAGCAGCGCGCCAGCGATACGCGGTCTCGAAGGCCCTCGACCTCCACCGGCATGCGCTGCGGCTGGCAGAGGGCGTCGCCGAACGCGCCGAGGCGGCGGAGGCGATCGGTGACGACCATGAGGCCGCCTTCCTCGGCGACGCTGCGATCCCTGCCTGGGAGGAAGCGCTGGCGGAGCTGCGACAGGAGCGGGGTCACGAGGACTGGCGCGCGAGCCTGTGCCTCAAGACCGCGGTGATGGCCGTCAACCGTTGGGGCGGATTTCGTGTTCCGCCGGACCCCGTGATGTGCGACCGCGTGGTCGACGAGGGCCTCGCGGTCGTCCGCGACCCGGCGGCGAGGACCCAGCTTCTGGCCCTTCGCGCGCTGTGCGGGAGTCGTTGGGCATGGACCGGCAGGACCGACCCAGTGCCGGCAGAGGGCCGGCGCCGCGCCGCGGAATCGGCGCGGCGGCTGGCTCATGAGCTCGGCGCGCCGCCCCTCCAGGGCCTCGCTCTCCTCAGTCTTGCGACCGCCCACTTCATCGAAGGCGCGTACGACCAGGCCGTCGCGGCGATCCTCGAGGAGGTGGATCTCATGGACCAGGGAGGGAGGGATCGCGACCGCGCACTGGGGCACGCCATCGCCTGCCTGGTCGTCGGGGACGTCAGCGGAGCCTGGGACCGGGCGCTCGCGCACGCGCGCACGTCCTACGCGTTGGGCCGGGCCATCTCCCCGCACGACGGGCTGCACGGGACATTCTTGGTGATGGCCTGCCTCTGGCACCTCGGACGGTGGTCGGAAATGGAGCCTTTTCTCGCTGAGCACCTCGCCCTACTCGAGGGACCGGAGGCTGACATGAGCTGCCCGTACCTCCGCGGCGGTCCCGTGCTGGGGGCCATCGGTCTCTGTCATCTTGGCGAGGTGCAAAAGGCGCGGGAGGTCGCTGCCCGCGTAGCTCCGGACCCAGACCACCCGGGATATGTGGACGCACTGCGCGGCCGCCTCGCGATCGAGCTCGGCGACCCACAGACCGGGCGAGCCCTCGCGGAGCGGCTAGTGCTCATGGGCCGCCGTCCTGGGCCGTGGGAGATCCCGTTCGAAGCGATCGTGCTGGTCGAAGCGCTGGAGGCCCAGGGTGACTGGGACGCGCTCGAGCGCTTCCTGCCCGCCACCCGCTCCAGAGGCGGCTATCTGGCTGCCATGACGCCCACCTGCGACCGAGCGGAGGGCGTCGCGCGTGCCGCGGCCGGCTCCGCCGGCGATGCCGCCGCTCTGCTGGGCCGCGCCGTCGACGGCTTCGACCGCCTTTTGCTGCCGCTTCAGGCGGCCAGGGCGAGAGAGCAGCTGTCGCGCGTCGTCACAGACCGTACCCTGCTCCGCTCGGCGCTCGACGCGTTCGAAGGGCTTGGAGCCGTTCGGGACGCGGCCCGCGCCCGGGAGGCTCTCAGTACCCTTTGACGGTCGGTGGAGGCTCTGCCAGCTCGTCCAGGCCGACTTCGCACCGCCACCAGCGATGCGATCCTTGAGATGTCACGGGCAGCACCATGGGTGTCAGCGGCGCCGGCGATCTGGCCTGGAGGTTCAGGCAGGTGGCCCCGATCGCGACCCAGTGGTAGGTCGCCGAGGACACGGATTCGGGACGGCTCGTCGCACTCGAATGGCCCACATCGCGCTGCGGCCCTCCTCGGTCGCCGTGGTCGACTTTCGCACCCGCCAGCCGAGTGCCCTCGGAGGCGTCGAGCCGTGACCGAACGAATTGGATCGGCGCGGGCACGCCAGTTCTTCGCCACCGACGCCGAGGTAGTTCCCTGGCCGGAGGTTCGGCAGAGAGAGAGCTGCTGGGCCTCCGTATCACGCCGTGGGACGTGCCAGCTTTTCGGTGCGCTACCCTGGCCTCCTGGTCAGGCGTCTGGCCCAAAAAGCCGCTAGCGCCGTCGAGAGTGGCGAGCCGACTCGAAAGGATCGACGGGGTCAATCTCGGGAAACCGCCGGAAGCCGCGATCACGTGTGTAGATGACGCGGACGCCATGTTGACGCATCAGCGTCGCCAGGTGGGTGTCGGGCACCTCGTTACCCCGAGCTCGATCCTGACCGGTTGCACGAAAGAGCTTCCAGAAACCCTCCCCTTCCCCAGCTGTGCGGACGTGCGGTCGGTCGAGCAGCGATTCCACGTTGGCGGTCGCCTCTCGCGGATTCAGAGGCCTCGGCAATATGGCCGGGTGGGTGACGATTCGCAGGTAGCCAAGCAGCACCGGCCAGAATAGATAGACGAGCTCGGGGCCCAGGGCGAGTCGGCTGATCAGATCCCGCGCATCCTTGTGAACGGGCTCCGCCTCGTTGCTCGCGTACACGAGAACGTTGGCATCGAGAGTCACGCTCATCCTGAAGTCTCAAGGAGTGCTCTGACCGCCTCCTTGTCCTCCAGGTCGACCCTCGGCCGGCCCAGATCTCTTGAAATCCATGCAAGGCGCGGTGCCGCCTTGTACTCAGCCTGCTCCTCACGAAGTGAGCGGGCCAACAGTTCCGAAGCGAGTTGGCCCATGGTTTTGCCCGCGCTTTGGCTGCGACGACGCAACTCCTCGAGAACCGAAGGATCGAGGTCGATCGTGGTCCGCATGATGCGTGATGATAGCTCATCACACATCAGATGATTACACCCCCACGCTGGGATTCGGGTCGGTGGCCTGGGCAGGCTCCGACACATTCCGGTCGGCGTAGCTCGTAAGAACGCAATGTCCGCCTGCTCGTCGCCGGTGCCGACGTCCGCATCGTCACCGGGGACGGCCAGCTCCTACGTGCCTTGACCCTCGACCCGACCCGGTCTTACCAACCACTCGGAGGCCGCTGGCCTGTCTACGATGTCTTGCAACAGGTGTCCACCATCTCCTGAGACATGGCAATGGCTGGGGAGGAAGGATTCGAACCCTCGATCTCCTGATCCAGAGTCAGGCGCCTTACCACTTGGCTACTCCCCATCGCCAGCCGGGCGGTCATCCATTGTAGCTACGCCGCAGCCAGCCACCCACCCGCTGCGCCCGGGCCCGGGGATTTTTCCACAAGTGTTCCCCAGCCGGGGATAAGTAGCCTGCTCACCATGACATCTCTAAGCCCGGAACAGCTCCTCACGGTCGCCCGTGCCTACAGGCCGACGCCTTCTGCCGGGGGCAGCCTCTACTTCGCCTCCGACATGGCCGGCCTCAGCCAGACCTACCGCCTCGACGCCGCGGACCACTTCCCGGTGCGCCTGGCACCCAGCCAGAACCGCACGCTTCCGATTGCCGAGACCCCGCTCGGACTGCTCGTCCGGCAGGACCAGGGCGGCAACGAGACCTGGCAGCTTGCGCTGGTGGGGCCCGACGGCATCCTCAGGCAGGTCACCAGGGACCGCAAGGCCATTCATCGCGACGTCAAGCTCACCCCCGACCGCCGAAAGGCGGGCATCTCATATAACCCGGGTGGGCAGGACGACTGGGTCCTGGCCGTGATCGACCTGGAGACTGGAAACATCGAGCACTGGGTGGACCGCGGCGGCAACTGGTCGTGGCTGGCCTGGAGCCCAGACGGCACCGTGGCAGTCGTCGCCAAGGCCACTCACAGCCATCGTGACAGCGCCTACCTCGTTGCGCCCGGGGCAGAACTGAGACCGTTGCTGAGCGACGCCCTGCTCGTCGCCGGGGTTGTCTGGACGAACGGACGCCTGCTCGCGCGAACCGACCTTAACCGCGAGTACATCGGCCTGGTTGATGTCGACCCCGACCAACCTGACACCATCCGCCGACGTCTCATAGACGAGGAGCATGACGTCATGACGGTGGTCCCCGACCCGACCGGCCACCGCGCGGCCGTCGTCGTCAATGAGGGAGCCTGCGACGGGCTGCGCATCCTCGACCTCGAGACGGGTGCCGAAGGATGGCGCGCGACCCTGCCACAGGGCATGGTCTACTTCGACAATGCGACGACCGACACCAGTGACCACCTGGCCTGGAGCTCTGACGGGAGCCGCCTGTTCGTGGCCTGGGAGTCGCCCACCGCGCCCGCCGAAATCTACGAGCTGCCTTCGGGCACTCGCTGGACGCGCGCCAGCGGCGATTCTCTTCCGGGATTGGTCGCCCCCACGGATGTCAGCTATGGCTCGTTCGACGGCCTCGAGATCCCGTGTCTTCACTACCGGGCAGACACAGCCCCGAAGCCGACAGTCGTTCTCTTTCACGGCGGGCCCGAGGGCCAGTCCCGAGGGAACTTCAATCTTCAAGTCGCCATGTGGAACGCCGCAGGTTTTGATGTGCTTGCGCCCAACGTCCGCGGCAGCACCGGCTATGGCCGCCGTTTCTACTCACTGGACGACAGGGAGCTGCGCTGGGACTCGGTACGCGACGGGGTCGAGGCGGGGCGCTGGCTCCGCCGCGAGGGTTTCGCCACCCACCTCGTGGCCATGGGTGGCTCGTATGGCGGATTCATGACGCTGGCGGTTCTGGTTGAGGACCCAGAGCTGTGGGACGCGGCCATCGACGTGGTCGGCGTGACCGACTTCCACAGCTTCTTCAAGAACACCAGCGGCTGGCGGCGCGCCATCAGGGCCGCCGAGTACGGCGACCCGGATACCTCCGACAGCGAGTTCCTGGCCGAGTTCAGCCCGCTGCGCCGCGCACACCGGATCAAGGCGCCGCTCCTCATCATCCATGGCCGCAACGACGTGCGCGTGCCAGTCTCCGAGGCGTACCAGATTCACGAGGCTGCGAGTGACTCGGAGCTGTTGATATTCGAGGACGAAGGCCACGGCATCACGAGGCACGGCAACCGCGCCCGCGCCTTCGGTCGTGCCCTGGAGTTCGCACGCGAGCGGCTGAGCGGCTGACCGCGCTACCGTTACCTGCTACGGCGCAGCTGAATCGGTTGCGCCTTCGCCCCCTCCCCGGCCATACGACTGAACAGCCTGGAGAGCAGCACACGAGCCCGATAAAGATTGATCGCCCAGCCCACGCCTACGACCCGCTCAGTGAAGAGTCGGGGATCGTTCGGGTTCCAGTACGCTTGCTGGACCCGATCCCACGTCGGCAGTGTGAGGTCATAGGGAATCACGCCCAGCACCCGGCCACGCCAGGTCCGCTGCGCCGGCGGCTTGGTCACTTCCTGGGCGACCGCCGCCACCACCAGGCCCACGGCAATCAGCCGCATCATCCGTCGCCAGCGCTTGAGGGAGCGCACGAACCGATTATCCAGTCAGTAACTTCGCCTCGCCGCACAGCGTTCACTTGCCAGAGGTCGAGCCACATCTAGGTATGCGTTCTCGCATCAGCTGGCTGCGCTGGCTGCGCCCGGGACTGGAGGTCAAGCGGTGGATACTCCTGCTTGCGATCAGCATCCTCATCCTCGACCTGGCAGTCGCCTACTTCCTCAAGGATGCGTACAAGATTCTCACTCTGCCCGGAGTCTTCTACTACATCACTCTGCAGCCCCAGCCCTACTGGTTACGTGGCCTGGTGTTCACCTTGTTCGGCGCCGGCCTGCTCAGCTTCTCGATCGTCCAGCTTCAGCGTTCGGTCCTCGGACCGTTTCTGCCAGGCGGGGACCGCAGCGTGGCCGAAGTCATCTACTCCTTCCGCACTCGCAGCCGGGGGCCGCGAGTGGTCGCCATAGGCGGTGGCACCGGGATGTCGACGCTCCTGCGCGGCCTCAAGGAGTACACAGCCAACCTGGCAGCCATCGTCACCGTTGCGGACGACGGAGGTTCGAGCGGGCGGCTGCGCGAGGAGTACCGGATCCTCCCACCCGGTGATTTCCGTCAGTGCCTGGTCGCCCTGGCCGACGCCGAGCCGCTGGTGAAGCAGCTCTTCAACCACCGCTTCCAGAATGGCTCACTGGGCGGTCACTCGTTCGGAAACCTCTTCATCATGGCGATGGCCGAGGTGACAGGGAACTTCGAACACGCGCTTCGCGAGTCGGGCCGCGTCCTGGCGGTCCGCGGCGACATCATCCCCTCGACGCTGCACGACGTCACGCTGGTGGCCAGCGTCAACGGCTCGATGATCGAGGGCGAATCCAAGATCCCGATGCAGGCCGGACCCATCAGCAGGGTGTTTCTGCGCCCAGACGACTCCGAGCTCAACCCGGAGGCGGCGCTCGCGATCATGAACGCCGAGATCATTGTGGTCGGACCCGGCTCGCTCTACACCTCGATCTTGCCCAACCTGCTGGTGCCGGGCATGGTTCGGGCCATCAAGGAGTCGCCTGCGCTCAAAGTCTTCGTGTGCAACGTCGCCTCCCAGCACGGTGAAACAGACAACTACAACGTCAGCGACTACCTCCGGGTGCTGCGCGAACACACTGATGAGGATCTCTACGACTTCGCGATCGTGAATTCGAACCTGAGCCACCTGCCGACCGGCGGGCAATCACAGGTCATATTCGACTATCAGGTGATCCAGCGGCACAGTCCCGAAATCCGCTTCATAGCCGCCGACGTTGTGAACGTCCGGATCCCATCCCATCACGACCCCAGCAAGCTCGCCCGTGTCGTGATGAAGCGGGTCTGGGAGGCGTAGGCCCGCCGCCTACCGGCGCACCACCGCCGTCGCTGCAATTTCCACGGTTACGCCACGCGGCAAAGAGTTGGTGCCGACCGCCGCCCGCGTGTGCTTGCCCAGCTCACCTAGGACTTCGACCAGCAGGTCGGAAGCGCCGTTGATCACCTGCGGCTGGCCGTCGAAGTCGTCCTCGGACAGAACCCAGCCGACCAGGTGAGCCATCTCGATCACGTTGTCCAGGCCGACCGCGGCTTCGATCTGGGCGAGGATGTTGAGAGCACAGCAGCGGGCGGATTCCTGAGCCTGTTCGAGACTGACTTCCGTCGGAACGCGCCCGGTCATGAGCTGGCCGTCTTTGATCGCCACCTGGCCTGCGACGTACAGCAGCCCCCGGCCATCGCCGATTGGGACCAGGCGGGTCGGCACATAGGATGCCATCGGGGCAGGTGCCGCTGGGAGCTCGTAACCGAGAGCGCGGAGACGGTCGGTAGGTCGGTTCACGAATGCGAAGTGTGCTACAGCTGGCGCCCACGTCGCAGGTAGGCGACCGCCGCCAACACGACCACCGCGAAGGCCGCGGCGCCCAGTGTCAGGTACGGCGCCTCGGGCCGCGCGATCAAGTCGGTCCACCAGGCGCGACCGGTCCCACCTGTAGATGCGCCAGGGGCTGGTGGGCCGGTCCTGGGCGATGGCGGCACGGCCACCGGACCTTGCGGCTTGCCGCCAGCGTCGTGGTAGGTCCAAAGCGACACCGCGTGGTCCGCAGGTCGGAATGTCGCCACCACCAGGGTGGGCGTGTCATCGCCGGTCACCACGAGGGCCGTCACCTCGGGGAGCGGCGGCGCCAGCGACGTGAAGTGCCCGCCAGCATCTGAGGACACCCACAACCCGCCCTGCGGAGATCCACCGCCGTCACTGGCGACGTACAGCCGATCGGCGTGTCGGGGCGCTACCGCGAGCGAGGTGACGTCCGTGGCCGGCAGCCCCCCGCCAGTCAACTGCTGCCAGTTGGCCCCCTGGTCCCGGGTCATGAAAAGACCGGTATTCGTGCCCATGAACAGCGTGCGGACGCCCTGGGCAAGCGCCGGGCCGTTGGCCAGCGCGGACACCATGCTGCTGCCGCCGACCACGCCCGCCGGCCCCGTCACAGACACCGCTGCCCAGGTCTGGCCGCCATCGGTGCTGCTGAACAGCGGCAGCGGCTCAGTGCCCTGGGTGGCGTCGCCGCCGGCGATCACTGTCCCATTCGCCCCAGAGCTGCTCGCGGGCAGGACCGCCAGCGCGCTGAGACGAACCTGCGACAGGCCTGCCATCGACCAGGGTCCGCTGTCACGACTACTCAGGATCCCCTCGTCACTGGCAGCCAGGGCGGCACCGTTCAGAAATGCAAAGGCCCTCACCGTCCTGGCCTCGCCCCCTTGCGAAGACTGCCATGTGACCCCGGCATCGACGCTCCGCCAGACTCCCGAGCCACGCGTGCCGGCGAAGAGCGCGCCTGGCCGGCCGGGGTCGAATGCAAGGGCCAGGACTGCGCGCCCAGAGGTCTTCCGTACCTGCCTCCAGGAAGTGCCGGCATCGGCGCTGAGGTAGATCGCGCCGCTGGCCGTGCCCGCCAGCATCCGCCGGCCATCGGCTGGGTCGACGGCCAGGGCGAAGACGGGGCTGTCCAGTTTTTCCAGGAGTGCTCCAGCCGGCGCCCACGTATTGTCTGGGCCGGCCGCCATGACCCTGAGGCCCGTCGTCACAAGCAGGCCGCAGACGGCAACGAAGAAGGTCGCGACAAGTCTTGTAAGGGTCAGCGACATCCGGTCGAGTGCGATTATGCATGAGACGAACTCTCACTGTTTAAGAGGTTGCGCCGGCATTGCGGCTGGGCACATGCGGTCTGGGACGGGCGCTTATGCCCAGCTGAGGGTGGCCAGACGGTGGC
>Ga0126383_10002549_pt1 | contig 11796 bp, 13 predicted proteins | sample PanSoiMetPlot_35_FD_96882 | JGI IMG/M metagenome (GOLD analysis project Ga0126383, IMG submission 96882) | Tropical forest soil microbial communities from Panama - MetaG Plot_35 | ecosystem: Environmental > Terrestrial > Soil > Tropical forest > Bulk soil | place: Panama | collected 2016-02-17
CGAGACGGCTCGGGCGTGAGCTGACCACCGTCAGCACCAATCCCCCGCGTTGCAGTGCTGCCTCCCATTTGTCGACCCGTCACGCCGCGCAGCGGCACTTACTCAGTAGGGGCTACCGCTTCCCTTACCATCGTCAGCGCGAGGCCATTGTCGCTGCACAAATCCAAGCCGCCGAGTCTCCAAAAAACTCAGGGCGATTCAGATCTCCCTCTTGTGATTCGGTTGGCCGCGGGTGGAAGCGGTGGCGATCCCCATCACCAGAGCCAACGCGCCGTGAGTACGGGATACAGAACGGCGTGTCGAGTCCTAAGACCAACGTCCGATTGCGGGCTGCGACCAACCCCGTGAGAAGCTGCCGGCCATGCAAGCCGCAACCGCGTACATCGCTCCAATAGAAGGGTGGTTCGACCTCCTGGTGGAGATCCAGCAGCTGGAGGCAGCAGGCCTGGTGGTGGTTTCGATCGACGATGAGGCGGAGCTCCGGGTCGAGCTCACGAGGCAGGGCCACGAGTGCCTGGGCCACGATCCGACGTGGGACGAATCGGGGCCGTGACCGGCGATGCGGAGCCATGGCTCCGCGTCGTCGAGGGCCCGATTCGTCACTGCTTGAGGCCGGCGCTCGGGGAAGCAGACGGGGTAGATGCGTCCCACGGTACCCACCTCTGGACGACCAACGTCGGATCGGCGGTGAGCACACCTGACAGACCGCGCGTCCGGCTGACTGGTGCTGCCTGATTCTCTTGTCTATTCGCGAGGATGCCGTTCGACTACTGGTCATCGAGCCCTCTCCCTGCAGTTCTCGAAATGAGGTGAATCCAAAGATGACCGAGTTGGTGTCCAGGCGCGGTGAGTACATTCGCGCCTCCGCAACCGATGTGTGGCGCGCGCTGACCGACCCAGATATGACGGAGCAGTACCTCGGTGGCGCTCGGGTTCAGTCCACGTGGCGGCCGGGTGACGAGATCACTTACCTGGCCCCGGACGGCGTCACCCGCTTGCTCGAGGGCAGGCTGGTCGAGGTTATTCCCAACCGCCGGCTGGTCTTTGAGTGCAAGCTGCTCTTTGATCCCCGCTTCGCCGCCGAGAAGCCGCATCGCGAGACATTCGAAATCGAAGACTTTGGCAACGTTTGCCTTCTTACAGCCACATTCGACCACTATCAGCCCGACAGCCTCTCGTACGCGTTCGCATGCGATTCCAGGGGTGGCATGGATCTGACGGGGTCCTCCTTGAAGTCGCTGTTGGAGACAGGAAGTCCTATCAAGCTCGCAGTAGAACCGAGCGCAAAGAGCTGACGGTCCGGCATGCCGCGGGCCACCCCCTCGGGTAAGTGAGTTCGCCATGCAGGTCAACCCTTGGTCGATCCTGCCGCCAGTCCCGCCACAATCCATTTCTGGACGATCATGAAGAGGACGACCGCCGGAACGGCGCTGATGATGCTGGCCGCCATCAGCTGGTTCCACAGCGGCAGCGTGTTGTCCGCGATGTAGTTCTGCAGTCCGACCCCTATCGTGCGCGTCGAGGGCGAGGTGAGCACGCTGGCGAAGAGCACGTCGTTCCACGCGAGCAGGAAGGAGAAGATGAAGGTGACAACCAGTCCAGGAACGGCCAGTGGGAAGGTCACGTAGCGCAGCACCTCGTACCTGTGCGCCCCGTCAACGAGCGCCTGCTCCTCGATCTCCTTCGGGAGGCTGGCCACATACACGCTCAGCATCCAGATCGCGAAGGGCAGCGCGAAGGTCATGTAGGTCAGGACCACGCCGAAGTAGGAGCCGACAATGTGGATCGCGAGAGTGTGCTGGATGACGACGTAGATCACGAACAGGGGGAGTAACAGCAACACGCCCGGGACTGCCTGGGTGGCGAGCAGCGAGATGCGAAACGGGTTCCGGAAGCGGAATCGGAAGCGAGCAACCACATATGCGGCGCCGAGCGCGAGGACCGACGCGCACACGCCGGTGAGGATGGCGATGAGCAGGCTGTTGCGCAGGTAGAGGCCCAGGTCCACGGTGCTCCACATCTCGGCGAAGGTCTGCCAGTGGATGCTCTTGGGCAGGAGAACGGTACCCGCGCTGACCGAGTCCTGCAGGGAGACCAGGACCATGTACAGGACCGGAAGGAGCACGAAGGCCAGGTAACCCATCGCGGCCGCGTAGCGCCAGGCCACGCCCCGCGAGCGTCGGGCTGTCCGCGGACGTCGAGCGGGCGCTGCCACGATCATCTCGACTCGTCTCCCACCCTGGCCGCCCGAAGATAGAGCACGGCCGGGGTCAGCATGATCGCCAGCGCGACGACTGACATGGCCGCACCGAGGCCGAAGTTAAAGGTGACGAACGAGTTGACGAAGATGTTCAGCGGCAACACGTTCACCTGCTCGGGTGGGCTGATACCGAACATGACATAGGGCAGGGTGAAGTTGTTGAAGTGGTTGATGGTCGACAGGACCACGGCCAGACCCAGCGTCGAGCGGATCAGGGGCAGCGTCACGTAGAGGAAGCCGCGTGGTCCGTTGGCTCCGTCGATCGTGGCCGCGTCGTAGAGCTCGCCCGGGATCGTCTGCAGCGCGGCGAGCGACATGAGATAAACGAACGGCCAGGCGGCCCACACGTCCGCGATCACCATGGCCCAGAGGGAGTTGGGACCGATCAGCCAGAAGGTCTCCCTCGACCCCAGGTGCAGAGCGGACAGAAGCTGGTCCACAACGCCCGTCCCGTTCATGAACACCAGCCGCCACAGAATGGCGTTCACAAAGGTCGGGATGATGTATGGAATCAGCATCATCGCCCTGAAGAAGGCGCGGCCGGGGAGCGACTGGTTGAAGAGCAGGGCCGCGCCCAGGGCGATGGGCATGATCAGGGCGGTTGTCAGCAGGGAGAAGGCCAGGCTGGCCTTGACCGAGTTGAAGAGCGAGCTAGCGAATGGGCCCTGTGGCTCGAGCGTGTCCATGTAGTGGCGCAGGCCGACAAAGGGGGCGCGCAGCCAGTCGCCGATGGTGTACTGGTTCAGGCCGGTCAGGCTGATGTAGAACGCGATCAGGATGGGCAGGAAGACGATGAGCGCCAGCAGAGCAACGCTCGGCGTCATCATCCAGTACGGGGCCCTGAGCGGCGAGCCGCGGGCCGGCCGGCGCGCCCGCACCGGCGCATGCGGGACCGCGACCGCCGAGGGCGCCCTTTCTGGCGTGATCACGTAATCGAGGCCGCCAGCTGCTGGTTGGCCTGGGTGAGCGCGGCCTTCAGAGCGTCCTTGCTGTAGGTGCCCGTCACGCCGATCTGCTGCGCGATGGTGTTGATGGCCTTGCCGAGGACCACCTCAAGCTGCAGCCATGAGCCGAAGAACGGCGTCGGATAGGACTTCAGCTCCGCGTCGTAGAGGGCGTCCCAGGGAGCGACCTTCGCCTCCGGGTGCTTGCTGAACGTCTCCAGCACGACAGGCTGCTGCGCCCGCAGCTTGAACAGCTGGTACTGGATGTCGGGGCTGGTCATCACCTTGATCAGCTGCAGAGCCAGCTCCTTGTTTTTGCTGTACTTGAAGATGGTCAGGTACTGGCCCGAAACGAATCCCTGGGCGGGCTTGCCCTTGGCCGGAAGGGAGCTCACGCCGTAAGGCACGGTGGGCCCCACGACGTACTCGTACTTGCCAGCAACTGCGCCCTGGTCGTAGGTGGGAATGCCGCCCGGTCCGGTCATCACCTGCATTCCGATGTTGCCGGAGGCGAAGGCCTTGATCTCGTCGGCTCCCTTGTAGGTCGCGCACTGCCGGGATGCGATCTTGAAGTTCGCCATCCAGTCGAGCCAGAAGGCACACGCCTGGACCGAGGCCTCGGAGTCGAGCAGACCCTTCTTGCCCGTATCGTCCATCAGCTGGGCACCCATCTGGGTGGCGAACAGCCATATCTTGTGCCAGGGATCGAACCCATCTGCCGGCGCCATCGCGGTGCCCCAGCTGTCCTTGCCATTGCTCATCGCTTTGGCGGCGTCGACGAACTCGTTCCAGGTCTTGGGAGGGCTCTTGATGCCAGCGGCTTGAAACATCGCCTTGTTGATCACGAGGGCGTAAGGGTTCCCGCTCCAGGGGACCCCGATGAGCTTGTCCGAAGACGGCCCGCTCATCGCCAGCTGAGGCTGGAAGAACGCCTTCTTGCCACCGAGCTCGTCCCACATCGAGTTTGTAATCGTCTCGAACGCGCCGCTCGCGTAAGCGGTGGGGACGACCGTGGAGCCGAACTCGAAGACGTCGGGGCCCTCGCGGGCGGCAACGCCTGTCTCGAGCTTGGTCTGCTCTTCAGCGGCGGAGGCGTAGGTGTCCCAGGTGAAGCTGGAGCCTGGGTTCTGCTTCTCGAACGTCTGCTTGATCAGGTCCATGAGCTGGCTCTGCTGCTGCGGGTGTGCCGTGTCCTTCGAGATGAAGAGCGACAGCGTGGCCGGCGACAGCTTTGACGAGGTGGTCGCCGGTGTGCTGCCCGTCTGAGCGCAGGCCGCCATGACGCCCGGCATAGCTACCGCCGCGGCGCCCACGCCGGCGACCTCCAGGAAACGCCGGCGAGTCATCGTGCTCTGTCCCACGTCGATCATTCCTTCTCTCCTCCCTAGGCCCTGGATCAAGGCCTTGTCGTCAACCAGCCGCGCGGTGGCGGCAAGGGCGACGGTCATCCAGACAGCGGCGATCTCATCTCTTGGAGCGCTGATGCGCTAGAAGTCAGGCACTAGCCACCCCCTCCAGAACGAGGCGTCTGTGTGACTCGCGCAGGATCAGATGCGACTCCAACACCAGCCGCTGGCCGCGGCCCGAGTCTCCATTCGACGCCATCAGTAAGCGCGCGGCGGTCTCTCCCAGCTCCGCGGCGGGCTGCTCGACCACGGTCAGCGTCGGTGTTACGAGCGAGGCCCAGACCACGTCGCCGTAGCCGACCACCGCGATGTCCTCCGGCCAGCGAAGACGGCGCGCGCGGAGCGACCAGATCACGCCCGCGGTCAGGATCACGCTGCTGCTGAAGATGGCGTCCGGCCGCTGCGGCAGCGAGAGCAGGTCGAGCGTTGCCTGCCGGCCGTGCTCGACGCTGAACGCGCCCAGCCGGACGTACCTCTCGTCCACGGCAAGCCCCGCCCGGTCGAGCGCGTCGCGGTAGCCGCGCAGACGTTCACGAGCGGTTGACACCTTCTGTAGTCCGTTGACCAGCGCGATCCGCCTGTGGCCGCTTTCGATCAGGAGCCGGGTCGCCTGGAAAGCACTGCCGTAGTTGTCCATCACGACCCTGTTCAGGTCCGTGGATCCGCCTTCGCGATCCATGAGCACCACTGGAACACCACGTGCCGACAGGCGCTCGACCTCGACGGGCACGTCGGCGCAGGGCGTGAGGATCAGCCCGTCGACCCGAGCCCGAGCCAGCGCCTCCAGGGCCTGGAGCTCGCGCCCGGGGTCGTCGTCGCTCGAGGCGACCACGAGCACGTGCCCTGGCACACTCAAGACCGACTCCGCCCCGGCCAGAGCCTGCGAGAAGAAGGTGTTGCTGGCGTCGGGGACGATGGCCCCGATCGTCAGCGACCGTGTCCGGGAACGCCCGCGGCCACCGGCCTTGTAGCCGGTGTGACCGACGGCCGCCAGGACACGTTTACGCGTCGCCTCGGCAACGGGCTTCGGCCCGTCGTTGAGAACGTAGGAAACGGTCGCCAGAGAGACCCCGGCAACTCGCGCCACGTCGCGCATCGACGACCGGTCTGAGCTCATCGTTCGACTCTATTGTTCGACTCAATCGAGCCTACCACACAATCTGAGCGGGTTCACAGCCAAGCTCGACACTTCATCAAATAGGCACATGTTCGACCTGGTGTTCGAATTAGGGTTGGCGGCCCGTCGGTAGGTTGCCGCGGACTGGCGGCCGAGGCGGTCGATTAGCCAGGCTGCGAATCCGCTCGTACATCAGGTGGACTCCACAGCCTTCCGCGCGGCGCGGTCGTCGTCCACGGCAAAGAGATCAACCCATCCCCTCCCGGAGTCGCAGCCGCGCTAGCAACGCGTCCACGCTCAGAGGCCGCGGGTCGACCGTCGCCAGCGCCCAGGCCCCGGCAGCGAGCAGGAAGACCGCGTACGGAAACGTCGATACGATGCCCAGCGAGATCGACATCGCGATCCCGTACGTGAGCAGCAGCAGCCCCGTGCCGAGCGCAGCGAGCTGCACCCGCACTCCGAGCCCAAGCCCGAGCCCCAGGCTGATCTCGGCGATCGTCGCGAGCACCGCGAGTGCCGGCGCCAAGCTCGCCGGCAGGAAGGCATTGACCTGATGGGTGTACCTGACGAAGTGACTGAAGTCTCCCCATGACACGCCCGTGGCTCCCGGCGGTCCGAGCAGGCCGAACCGGTCTGCGACGGAGCCCAGGAAGGTTAGGCCGACGAGCACGCGGAGCCCGACGGCGATCCAGGGCCAGCGCCCGAGCGTCGCGGCCAGCACCGCGAAACCGGCCGCGATGATAACGAGGTAGAGGGTGTGCGTCGCGAAGCGATCGCGGACCATCCAGCCGACCTGCACCAGAAGGGTGATCCAGAGCGCGGCGAAGGCATATCGCCTCATGCGCGGGCCCTCCCCACTGACCAGCGGGACAGCTCCGCGACGGTCAGCACCACCAGCAGCAGGGCAAGCAGCCCGAGCAGCAGCGGGCTGGCGGCGGGAGCCACTATCGCCCACAGGCCGAGCCCGACAAGGAAGAGCGCCACGGCGCCGACCAGTGCGGATTTCATGAGTGGGTTACCTCCAATCAGATTCCATACGCTATCGTATGGTCTAGCATACGCTATCGTATGGTCTGTGCGGAGGCAGGAGACAACGCCTCGTGGTGCCGATCGTCTGGATCGATCGGCCTGGGCGCAGGCGGCGCTTCAGGCGATGCGCGAAGGCGGTCTCGCCGCTGTAGTCGTCGAGACCCTGGCGGAGCGCCTGGGCACGACCAAGGGCAGCTTCTACTGGCACTTCAAGGACCGTGACGAGCTGGTGGTGACCGGCCTGGAGCTCTGGGAGCAAGAGATGACGGAGGCGGTCATCGCTCGCCTGGAGACGGTCGGCGATCCGGTGGTGAGGCTGCGGCAGCTTTTCGACCTGATGTTCGCCGACCAGCCGGGCGGCTTCATGACCACCGCCCTCCTGAGCCACGCGCAGGATCCCAGGGTTGGCCCCGTGCTCCAGCGCGTCACCAGGCGCCGGCTGACGTACCTCACCGGTGCGTTGGTCGAGTGCGGCGTGCCACCCGACCGGGCCCACCATCACGCCGTGGTCGCGGCGACGGCGTACCTCGGCTACTTCGGGCTGCAGCGACAGCTGCCAGATGAGGCCGTCTTTGGTGCTGAGGCGAAGCCCTACCTGCGCCATCTGCTGCACGTGCTCGAGGCGGAGCTGCCCGCGGCCCGCGTCCGCCCATCCGGTGCCTGAGCGCCCACCTCATGCCACGGCCGAGCGGAGCTGGACGGGAAGCGCGACCACTCCTTTACGTTCCCGCGCTGTCGCGAGCTCGGGGTTTCCCGCCGCCCCCCTTCGCGGCGAGCCGGATGGGTGTTGATCCGAATTTCGGGGCCGCCGGACGTACTACGGGGCCCGAGCCTCCCACGCGCGCCCAATCTGGCGCATGAGCGCCGGGTAGATGAGCATGTGTCGGAAAGGTTGGATAAGCACCATGTACGTCGCACCAAGCCTGCCGCGTGTCTTGACGTAGACGCCCATTTGCGCTTGATATCGATCCTCGCCCTGGTCCACCCACGCAAGGTGCAAAACGCCATGCACAGTGTCGTTCGAGAGTTCGGCAGCCCACTCGTCCGCGGTGCGATACAGGGGGATGAACCCGTACGCAGCCGCGATCCCAGGACCCTTCGCGCTACCTCGAAGCTCCTCGGGAAGGCGAGCGCTCAGCGTCGTTTCAGTGCACCTGGGGACCGGACGTATCCTGGCGGCATCGTCCCAACCAAACCAGCGGCCTAAGCGCCAGCGCAACGAAAAGAGTGCGCGACTGGCTGCCGACTGCGCGTTCGTACGATCGAGCGAGGCCATGACGTCGAGAAAGGATGCGAAGTCCTCGGGACCCCCCTGTGCCGGCACCGCCCAGGCATCGAGCAATTTGAAATCGGGGGCGATCTGGGCGATAACCCACGGATGCGCTTCATGGGCGGCGTTCGGCAGCCTCCCGTGCCGTTGAGTATTCATCGCCATGCGGCGTCGAACGCCGGAGCATCGTTTGGAACGATGGATGCTTCATCCATACAGTTGTGTATGGATGAAGTATTGGGCATCATCTGCGGCAGTGTCAACCCCCCGCGAAACGCGATACCGATAGACGATGGCCGCCCCGACCCGCACACCTCGCGGCAAATGGATCGATGAGGGGCTGAGGGCCCTTGCCGCCGGGGGCCCCGACGCCGTCCGGATCGAGCCGCTCGCCCAGGCGCTCGGCGTCACTCGGGGCGGCTTCTACTGGCACTTCGATGACCGGCGGGCGCTGCTCGAGGAAATGCTCGACACATGGGAGCGGGCGACCACCGACGAGGTGATCGAGCGGGTCGAGAGTGAGGGAGGCGACGCCAGGACCAAGCTGCGCCGGGCGTTCACGCTCACCTCCTCCTCCGACGGGCTGCTCGCGATCGACCTCGCAGTCCGCGACTGGTCCCGGCGCGACCAAACGGTCGCCGAGCGGCTCCGACGCGTCGACAACCGCCGAATGGATTACCTGCGCTCGCTGTTCGGCGCCTTCTGCCCCGACGCGGCCGACGTCGAGGCCCGCTGTATGCTCTCCTTCTCACTGCTGATCGGCAACCACTTCATCGCCGCCGATCACGGCCCACGCAGCCGCGGCGACGTGCTGAAGCTGGCCCTCAGAAGACTGGGGGCCGAGTAGCGCCCCGAATACCTGTCGGCGTACTTTGGGCAGCGTAGTCCTTCGCGCGCGCTCCAGGAATGAGGGTCAGGTCATGGGTCTGCCGGTCGCAACCCTGGTCGCGTACAAAGGCGTCACGCAGTGAGACGTTCGACGAGCTCAAAGTCCTGGATCTGGATCCAGACCATCGTGGGCCCAGACAGTGGGCGGCCGCCTGGGCCGCGTAGTGTGACCTTGCGACGCGTCGGCACCATGACGCCCGACATCTCGCGATAGTCGTAGCAGTAGTTCGAGGAACGGGCCCAACGGGAAAACACCTCCGCCGTGTAGTCGAGGCGACGGAGGAGGCCGCGCTCATCGAAGAAGAATGTCTGGTCGCGGGAATGAGTCGGGATATCCGAGGGGAAAACCACTTCGAGGCGCCGCCAGGTCTCGCCCCCCTCGTGCCACGGCTCACCCTCTCGCAATTGGAATCCAGGCCGCGCGAGCATGAACGGGGTGGCGACATAGTTCCAGAGGGCATAGCCGATGAAGTAGAGAACATCCAGCGTGTCCCATTTCAGTTTGTGGCTCATGTGCGAGAAGGCCTCTCGAGCGTTAGCCCGGGACAGCTGTCGATCAGCCCGATCGGACTCGATGCGGACGGCTCCCTCAACGAAATGGCCCTGGAAGCCGGGGCGCGGAAAGCCTTCGAACGTCGCGCGCGGAGAATCGGTCGAGAAACGGACCAGTGCACCCGACCCCGTCGCCCTGGAAATGGTGCGGCCTTGGAGCCGCACGTCAAACATTCTCCCTCCACTGCGCAGCCGCACGCGCACGTGCTCTGCAGCTTGCCATCTTTCGAGCCCGCCGTGTGCGTCGAGGGCTCGTTGCAACAGATCGACCACTAATGCAGCCTAAACACGCTGACTGCTGTCATGCAAGTCAAAGGCCGACGTCCCACACGTTCCGGGCGGCTGGCGGCAACGCCGAGCGCTGAACTCGGCATGTTGGCGATAGCGATTATCGACAGTTGGCGCGGCCCCGAGCCCAAAGGGATGCAATCCAGATCGAGATCGAGAGCTCGTCCATGGTGGTGGTGACGCCAGGCTGCGTACCGACGTGCTAGCGCTGCGCCATCAGCTCAGGGTGCTCCAGTATCACCACCTCCGGTGGCCGGCGCCTGCCCGAGTCCCTTTCGACCCCGAAACTTGCGATCGCGCGTCGAGAGACAGTCCGTTTGGCGGCGACGCTCGACGATCGCGAGGGCACCCGAGCCTTCGTTGAGATGCGACAGCCACATTTCACCTGAGAGCCTGTCGAGCGCGAAACTCGGAAGCACCGGACGCTCCACCTGTGCCGTACACCACGTGGCGTCAGTTCGATCCGGGCGTCCACGATGAGGCCGCCCCGCATGCCGCTCGGCTTAGTCCCCGACGGCGGCGGCAGCTGCTCGCGGTGGAGTCGGCCTTGTCGCGGGGACCGGCCTGGCCGACGGCGAGTCCCGGCCGGTCCCGCTTGCGACCGTCAGGCCGCCGGCTGGCTGAAGGTGGCGACCAGCCGCCCGAATGCCAGTATGTGGAGCCTCATCGAGAAGGCGACCACGGCACCCCGCGTGGCTGCCGGGAGGCCCAGGCTGGGCACGTCCAGGGCGAACACCGACAACCGATAGCGGTGGGTGCGGTCACCCGGCGGCGGGCAAGGGCCCAGGTAGCCGGTGAGGCCCGCGTCGCTGGTACCTGAGACCGCGCCGGCGGGCAAAGCGCTGTCCAGGGACGTGGCGCCCGGCGGGATGTCCCAGGTGAGCCAGTGCCAGAATCCGCTGCCGGTGGGCGCATCGGGATCGAACATGGTCACGGCGAAGCTTCGGGTGGCTGCGGGAGCCCCGCTCCACCGCAGCCTCGGTGCCTGATTGCCGCCGTGGCAGCCAAAGATGTTGGCGATCTCACTCTGAGGGAACGGGCGGTTGTTTTGGAGATCGGGGCTGGTCAGGTCGAAGCGGGACGTCCCTTCGGGGATGCCTGAGCGCACGGCGGTGAACCCGAACTGGTCGGTTACGTCCCTGGCGGCCGCGGCGAGTGGGGCAGCGAAGCCAGTGCCCAGCCCGACCGCGACAGCACCTGCCGCCAGCACGGCGAGCAGCTTCAACCGTCCTCTGATCCTGTTCATCTGGTCCTCCCCAATTTGGCGCCGCTGAGAAAACAGGCAGAGGCCGGCGAGCCTCCCCTTTCAGCGGGTCGTGTTTGATGATGACAGCATCGCGAACCTGGCAGAGGGGTCGGGCCGCCCGTGATCCACGTGCGGCCCGGTCCCGCGCCATCAAGGAGAGTCGTCTGGCTCGGCTGGGCACTGTTTTACAGCTGCTTGCCCGTCTGGACAGGGTGGGCGATCTTGTGCACCGCCCTGGCGAAGGTTGTGCGGTGGGAGGAGCGCCGCCTGCTGGAACACTTTGGCGACCATTACCGGGCATACATGGCGGCAGTCCCGCGCTGGGTGGGGTCGAGCCGAAGGAGAGGCTTGCCGGGACCGAAACCAGGAGCGTGGACTAGTAGGGCCTTGGGAGCCGGTGCGTCAGGGCGGCGAGAACGAGCCGGTCGGCCAGCGGCAAGTCGACAACCCTTCACCCGACGTCGAATCCGGCCCTCGTAGCGTCGAGCCAGCATGCCGCCCGAACATTTGGCAAGGCCGGGTTCGTTTGAGTCGTCGGTCAGCACGCCCCCGAGAATCGGCGGTTGCTGCTGGCAGGGTCATTCCGTCCGTCTGCCGGGTCCGATCGTCGCTCCCCCGACTCCCACCGCGTACCAAATAGTTGTCTCCAGGCGCGGGGGACGACGTGCAATCGAGTTGGGCAGCCGCCTGACTGGGTGTCGAAGCACGCCTTTCATCGTCTCGCCATCCAGGTCCCGGCGCTTAACAGGCAGTGTTCCCATCCGGGCTGCCCGCCTCTAGCGTGGACTCCGCAGCA
>Ga0126383_10002552_pt1 | contig 11793 bp, 11 predicted proteins | sample PanSoiMetPlot_35_FD_96882 | JGI IMG/M metagenome (GOLD analysis project Ga0126383, IMG submission 96882) | Tropical forest soil microbial communities from Panama - MetaG Plot_35 | ecosystem: Environmental > Terrestrial > Soil > Tropical forest > Bulk soil | place: Panama | collected 2016-02-17
ACGGGCCGCCCGCCAGCGGCGCTCGCCGGCGATCAGCTCGAAGCCGCCGGCCGCGCGCGGACGCACGACCACGGGCTGCACCAGGCCCTGTGCACGGAGGGAGTCCGCGAGCGCGCTCGTGGCCTCGCCGTCGAACCGCTTGCGCGGCTGCCGCGGGTTGGCGTGGATCGTCTCGACAGGCAGGTGCGCGAGCTCGGGCTCTCCGGGCCCGCCGACGAGCAGCTCGAGTCCGCGGCCAAGGCCGCGGCGCTTCTCAGGAACGGCCGACAAGCTCCATCGCCACCTTCCAGTACGCGTCGGCGCCGGCCGAATCGCGGTCGTAGGTCGTCACGGGCAGGCCGTGGCTTGGGGCCTCGGCCACCCGCACCGAGCGCGGCACCGAGGTCGAGAAGACGAGCTCGCCGAAGTGCCGGCGCACCTCGGCCGAGACCTCTGACGCGAGCCGCGTCCGCCGGTCGACCATCGTCAGGATCACCCCGCCGATCGCCAGTCGCGGATTGAGACGCGCGCGCACGAGCTCGACCGAGCCGACGAGCTGGGCAAGGCCTTCGAGCGCGTAGTACTCGGCCTGCACCGGGACGAGCACGCGGTCTGCGGCTGCGAGCGCGTTCACCGTGAGCGGGCCGAGCGAGGGCGGGCAGTCGACGAAGACGAACGAGTAGCCCTCGCCCGCGTCCTTCAGCGACTCTGCGAGGTAGCGCTCGCCGTCAGGACGCCGCGCCAGCTCGACGGCCGCGCCGGCGAGGTCCGGCTTCGACGCCACGAGCTCGAGGCGCGGAAACCGCGTCGGCTTCGCGAGCTTCCGGAGCGGGATCCCGTCGAGCAGATCCAGCGACGAGGTGCCGTTCGCCCGCTCGCCGAGGCCGGACGTGGCGTTCGCCTGCGGATCGAGGTCGATTACGAGCGTCCGCTCGCCCGCCTCGGCAAGGCAGGCCGCGAGGTTGATCGCGGTGGTCGTCTTGCCGACCCCGCCTTTCTGATTGGCAAGCGCGTACACCCGGCCGGGCATACAGCCACGCTAGCTACGCGAGCGGACGCTTCTTGGCGACGCCTGGGCGCCGCGGAAAGCCTCTGGGGGTCGGGCCGTGCTTTCGCAGCACGAGCAGCCCGGGCGGCGACTCCGCGAGCTCGGCCGCGAGCTCCTCGGCGACGCGCGCCACTCGCTCCGTGTCGGCAGAAGGGCCGGCGAAGAGGATTGCCGCTCCGCCCGGAGCGACGAGCGGGAGGCACCACTCGGCGGCCACCGGCGGGCTCGCGAGTGCCTTCGCCACCGCGACGCCCCAGCGGTCCACCGGCTGCTCCTCGGCTCGCCCGCAGATGACCTCGACGTTTGGGAGCTCACGCGCCCAGCGCTCGAGAAACGCGCACTTGCGGCGGTTCGCCTCGAGCAGCGCCACCTCCCGATCCGGGAGCTCGACGGCGAGCGGGATCCCCGGCGCACCGCCCCCCGATCCGACATCGACGATCCGTCCGTCGAAGCTCCGGACGACCTCGAGCGCAGCGAGGCTTTCGCCGACGTGCACCCGCCGCGCGTCTTCGGACGAAACGGAAGTCAGTCCGGGAGTCTCTAGAAGGGCGGCGAGCCAGCGCTCGATCACTCAGGCTCGATCACGACGAAGCGGTTGGGCTCGGTGCCCTCGCTCCGCGTGGCGACGCCCGGGAAATCCTTCAGGCGCAGGTGCACGACCTTCCGCTCGACCGCCGTCATCGGCTCGAGATCGACGGAGCGTCCCGACGAGGCCACTCGCTCGGCGCTGCGCACCGCGAGCGACTCCAGCGTCGCCTCCCGGCGAGCCCGGTACCCGGCCGCGTCCACGACCACCTGCTTGCGCCCGTCGACCTGGCCGCGCCAGACGATCGCGTTCACGAGGTACTGGATGGCGTCGATCGTCTGTCCGTGCTTGCCGATCACGAGCCCGAGCTCTCGCCCGCCGAGCGACGCCACCACCGAGTCGTCGTCCTCTCGCAGCGAGATCTGGGCCCGGACGCCGATCGCGTCGAGGATCCGCTCGATGACTTCGCGCACCTCCCCGCCGAGCTCGGACTCGTCTTCCGGGGCCTCGGAAGCCTCGACGACCGCGGCCGGATCGACCGAGGCGATCACCCGCGCCGGCGCGTAACCGACGCCGAGCAGGCCCCGCTCGCCCTCGGAGAGGACCTGAAAGCGAACCGCCGTCTTGTCGATCCCGGGCTGCAACCTCTCGAGCTCGCGCAGTGCGGCCCACTTCGCCTCGCCGACGGTCTCGCCCGTCGTCTCGACCTGCAAGGCCTCGGTCATCGACGGGCGCCGCCTCGCTTCTTCTTCTTGCGCCGGACCCGTTTCGGCGGCGCGGGCGCTGCGGCAGCCGCGGGGGCGGGCACCGTCGCCGGCTCGCCTGAGCCGTCCGCCGGCTCCGGCTCTTCCTCTCGCGGCGGCGTCCGTGAGGTGCGGCGCGGCTGGAGCTGCGGCTTCGGCATCAGCCGGCGCGTGATCAAGCCCTGGCCGACCGTCCACAGGTTGGTCGTCACCCAGTAGATGACGAGCCCGACCGGGAAGTTGACGAGGAAGAAGACGAACCCGACCGGCAGGACCAGCAGCATCGTCCGCTGCGTCTTGTCCATCGTCGTCGCCATCAGCAGGGTCGAGACGAGCTGGCTGACCACGTAGACGGCGAGCAGGACGTAGCCGGACCAGTGCGCGCTCGCGTGCGCCGCGATGTTGGGCACGAAACCGTGCAGCCAGGAGAAGTCGCCTCGGGCGACGCAGTACTGCGGATGGAGCTCGTGTCCCGGGCACGGCGGATGCTTCGAGAAGTGCCGCAGGACCAGGTAGAGCGAGATGAAGACCGGGAACTGCGCCAGCAGGGGGAGGCACGATGCGGCCGGGTTGATGTTGTTCTCGCGGTAGAACTTCATCAGCTCTTCCTGCTGCCGCTTCTTGTCGGCCTTGTACTTCTTCTGGATCTCCTTCATCTGCGGCGCGTGGCGCTGCAGGTTCTGCATCGAGTGAATCTGCCGGACCGTCAGCGGAACGAGCAGCAGGCGGACGATGATCGTCAGCGCGACGATCGACCACGCCCACGTGAGCCCGATCGACGAATGCAGCCAGTCGAGGACGTTGCGGAGAATGTGCTCGAGCGGCGACAGCGGCGAGGCGATGACCACGTGCAGCAGCGCGATCATCGGAACAGCCTCTGGCTCTCCACGTAGTCGACCCCGCCGCGGCTCCAGGGATTGCAACGAAGGAGCCGCCAGCCGGCGAGGATCGAGCCGCGCACGAGCCCGAAATGGCGCAGCGCGTCGATCGCGTACTGCGAGCAGGTCGGGTGGTACTTGCAGCGGCCGCCCCAGAGGACCCCGAGGGTCCAGCGATAGGCATAGATCAGCGCGAGCCCGGCGTAGGTCGGAGCACGGAGCGCGTATCTCATCGCTTGTCGCCCGCCCGGCTCGCGGATCGACCGGTCATTTCGGACGGCCGCACGGGCAAAGCCCGCACGGCCTGAAGTCGACATCGCAAGGGACGTCTCATGCCGCGGCCTTCCCGAGGATCTCGTCCACGCGCTCCCGCAGCCAGTCGAAGCCCCGGGTCTCGGCGGCCTCGGCGAGCCCCGGGCGGACGACGAGCACGTAGTCGTGGTCCTGGGGGAGCTCGGCGGAGCGCTCGCGGAAGAGCTCCCGCAGGCGGCGCTTGATCTGGTTCCGCACGACCGCCGTTCCGACGGCCTTCGGCACCGCGAGCCCGAGCCTCGCCCCCTCGCCGCCCTCGCGCGCAAACCAGTAGAGAACCAGGAAGCGCGTCGCGACGGACCGGCCCTGTCGGTAGACGGCGTCGAAGTCGCGCGAGCGCGACAGGCGGTGGCGGCGGTTCACGCGCGCGTCCAGCGAGCTAGGCAGAGAGGCGCTTGCGGCCCCTCGCGCGACGGCGCTTGAGGATCGCCCGCCCGGCGCGCGTCGACATGCGGGCGCGGAAGCCGTGCCTCCGCTTTCGCCTGCGCACGTTGGGCTGATAGGTCCGTTTCACGAGGTCGAAGAGGGAAGAAGAGCGCCGCCCGATCGAGGGCGGCGGAAAGCCAGTATAGACGAGCCACAGGGGGTCGCTGTCCACAGGTCCGGCCGGGCTGCAGAAGGGCCCGAGTTGCAGCGAAGGTGCCGCCCGGCGCGGCGCAAATGTTGCCGTTCTGGGCATCGCCTTCCACAGCTGTGGAGACAGGTGTGGAGTGTGAAGAACTCCCTGTAAATCAGCACCTTTTGATCCAAAGAGCGGTCCGGCAGGAGGCCACGAAACGGCTCATTGAGGATCGGTCTGGACGCTGCTATGCTCGGTCGCTCGCCCGTCCTCTCGTCCGAGCGTGAAATAGGAGTTTGCCAGCGGCGTGGAGCCCTCAATCGAGCTGACTGCGGAGAGCCTGTGGAGCGAGGTTTCCAGTCGACTCAGAGGTGCGCTCAACGAGACGACCTATCGCACGTGGTTCGACCACGTCGGCGGCGTCCACCTGACCGACGACGAATTCGTCCTGTCGGTTCCGAATGACTTCGCGCGCGACTGGATCGAGGGCCATTTTCTCGGCCTGATCCGAGCCGCGGTCGGCGATGCGACAGGCCACGAGCGGCGCGTCCAGCTCCAGATCGCCGAGGCGGCCCAGGAGCCCGCACCACCCGTCGAGAACCACCGGCGCGAGACGCCCGTCGGCGGCCTGAACCCCAAGTACACCTTCGACTCGTTCGTGATCGGGTCCTCGAACCGCTTTGCGCACGCGGCGGCGCTCGCCGTCGCCGAGGCCCCCGCGCAGGCCTACAACCCGCTCTTTATCTACGGCGGCACAGGGCTCGGCAAGACGCACCTCCTGCAGGCGATCGCGCAGTACGTCGGCGAGCACCAGGGCGAGCTCTCGGTGCGCTACGTGACGAGCGAGACCTTCATGAACGACTTCATCAACGCGCTGCGCGACAAGCGGATCGAGGGCTTCAAGCAGCGCTACCGTGCGTACGACCTGCTCCTGATCGACGACATTCAGTTCTTCGAGCACAAGGAGCGGATCCAGGAGGAGTTCTTCCACACCTTCAACTCGATCTACGAAGCGGGCGGCCAGCTGGTGATCTCGTCAGACCGGCCGCCGCGCGAGATCTCGACCCTCGAGGAGCGGCTCCGATCACGGTTCGAGTGGGGGCTCATCACCGACATCCAGCCGCCCGACCTCGAAACGCGCATCGCGATTCTGCGGAAGAAGGTCAAGACCGACGGGATCCACATCCCAGATCCGAAGGTGCTCGAGTTCATCGCCGGCCGGATCTCCTCGAACATCCGGGAGCTCGAAGGGGCGCTCACGCGGGTCGTCGCCTTCTCGTCGCTCACCGGTCGCCCGATGAGCGAAGACCTCGCCCAGGACGTGCTCAAGGACGTCTTCCCTCAGGGCGAGGTGCCGCAGGTCACGATCGAGCGGATCCAGGAGCTCGTCTCGGAGCGCTTCGGCCTCTCGCTCGAGGAGCTCTGCAGCGACAAGCGCTCGCAGAACATCGTCTACCCGCGGCAGGTGGCGATGTACCTCTCGCGCGAGCTGACGGACTCCTCCCTGCCGAAGATCGGCAAGCAGTTCGGCGGCCGCGACCACACCACCGTGATCCACGCAACCTCCAAGATCGCGCGAAAGATCCGCGAGGACCGCTCTGTGTACAACCTTGTCCAAGAGTTGACCGCGAGGATCAAGCAGGCGCGGTGAAGATGTGGATGACGCGACCTGCCCCTTCGAGCCCTGTCGACAAGGCCTCTTCGTCCCCAATCTCCGCCAACAGCCGATTTCCCATGGCTATGCGGCTTCGGGACATCATCCCCGTCGTCCACACTCCCTATGACTACGACAAAGGAATTTCATAGATGATCGAAGCTGAAGCTGTGGTGGCCGCCGGAACCTTGAAGACCACGTGTGCCCGCGAGGAACTCCTGCGCGGGCTCGGGATCGTCTCGCGTGGGGTCTCGACGCGAACGACCGTCCAGATCCTGGCCGGGATCCTGCTCGATGGCCGCGACGGAAGCCTGTCGCTCGCCGCGACCGACATGGAGCTCTCGCTGCGCACGGCGATCGAGTCGAACGTGGAGTCCGAAGGATCGGTGGTCGTGCCCGGACGGCTCCTGCTCGACATCGCGCGCCTGCTTCCCGAAGCCGAGGTCTCGCTGGAGCACCGGCTGGAGGAGGCGGTCGTCGAGGTGCGCTGCGGCTCCGCGAGCTACCGCCTGCATACCTACAACGCGGAGGACTTCCCTCGCCTGCCCGACACGCAGGGGATCGAGCTGCACGAGGTCGACCGGGAGACGCTGCTCGAGACGGTCTCGCGCGTCAGTCGCTCCGCGTCGCGGGACGAGTCGCGCCCGGTTCTGACCGGGGTGCTCGTCCACTTCGAGCCGGGCAAGCTCGTGATGGCGGCGACCGACTCCTACCGCCTGTCGGTGAAGGAGACGGAGCTGGAAGGCTCGGTACCGGAGCTCGAGGCGATCGTGCCGGCGCGTGCGCTGGGCGAGCTGGCGCGGATCGCTGCGGATGGGGAGACGATCCAACTCGGCGTGCACGAGAACCAGGTGGTGTTCGGGACCGGTGGCGCCTGGCTCACGACGCGCCGCATCGACGGGCAGTTCCCGAACTACAAGCAGCTCGTTCCGGAGGCTTTCGAGCACGAAGTCGCCCTGCCGAGGGAGGAGCTGCTGGACGTCGTCCGCCGCGTGTCGGTGATGGCGCAGCGCAACTCGCCGCTGCGGCTGCGCTTCGCGGACGGGGAGCTCGTTGTCTCCGCCCAGACGCAGGACGTCGGCGAGGCCCGCGAGTCGCTCCCGGTTTCCTTCACGGCCGAGGCGCTCGAGATCGGCTTCAACGCGGAGTTCCTGCGCGACGGGATCGACTCGGTCAGTGGTGAGACGCTGCGGCTGAAGCTGATCAGCCCGCTGCGGCCGGCCGTGCTCCAGGGCGAGAACGACGACTTCCTGTACCTGATCATGCCGATCCGACTCGCAGGCTGATCGTCAGCTCGGTCTTGCTCCGAGACTTCCGCTCGTACTCGAAGCTCGATCTGGAGCTGGAGCCCGGGCTGGTTCTCGTGACCGGTCCCAACGGAGCAGGGAAGACGAATCTGCTCGAGTCGCTGCATGTGGGGACGCAGGGGTTCTCGCCCAGGACGCGCGCCGATGCCCAGCTGGTGCGTTTCGGGCGGGACGCAGCACGGATCGTGCTGCGCGGTGACAGGGCCGGCGCTCCCGTCGAGCTCGAGGTGACGCTGGAGCTCGGGAGCGGCAAGCGGGCGAACCTCAACGGCGCGCGCCTGCGGGCGGCCGAGCAGCTGCGCGGCGAGGTCACGACCCTCGTCTTCACGCCGGACCGCCTGGTCGTCGTCAAGGGCGGCCCGGCCGCGAGGCGGGCCTACTTCGACCGCGTCCTCGGTCGCCTCTCGCCCTCGCGAGTCTCGCTGTCCGCCGAGTACGCGGCCGCGGTCGGCCAGCGGAACGCCGCGCTACGGCGCGTCGCGCAGGGCATCTCCTCGCGCGATGCTCTTGCGCCCTGGAACGAGCAGGTGGCACGGCTCGGCGCCGAGCTGGTCGAGGGCCGCCGCGAGGCCGTGACCGCGCTGGAGCCGCAGTTCCGGGAGCGCGCCGCCGAGCTCGGCCTCGAGGCCGCGGGCCTCTGCTACGACGCCGTTCCTCCAACCGCGGCCGAGCTCGAGGCCCGGACGGAGCGCGACCTCGAGCGCGGTGCGACCGGCCTGGGGCCGCACCTCGACGACATCGCGGTGCTGGCCGGCCAGCGAGACCTGCGGGCCTTCGGGTCCCAGGGCGAGCAGCGGCTCGCCGTGCTCGCGCTCCTGCTCGCCGAGGCGCAGCTACTCGAGGAGCGCCGCGGCACCCGCCCGCTGCTCCTCCTCGACGACGTGCTCTCGGAGCTCGACCCCGAGCGCCGCCGCATCCTGGCCGATCGGCTCCGGGCCGGAGGGCAGGCGCTCGTCACGAGCGCGAGCCGCAACGCACTCCCGGGTGACCCTGCGCAGGCGATCGCGGTCGAGCAATCGGGCGACGGCACGAGTCAGGCGAAGTGATGGAGCGGATCGGAGGCACCGTTCGGAGCGAGCTCGGCCGGTTCGGAACGGCGGGCCCGATGACCGATCTCGTCGAGGTGTGGCCGCGGGCCGTCGGAACGGCGGTGGCAGCCAACGCGTGGCCGGCTCGGCTCAGCCGCGACGGCACGTTGCACGTGAACACGAGCTCCTCCGCGTGGGCCTTCGAGCTCGGACAGCTCGAGAGCGAGATCCGCGAGCGACTGGGAGAGCACGCGCCGCGCAAGCTGAGGTTCGCCCCCGGGCCGCTTCCGGAGGCCGCCCCCGGCGTCTCCGAGCACCTCCGGGAGCCGCTTCCGGAGCCGACCGAGGAGCAGGCCGCTCGCGCTCGGGGCTGGGCTGCAGAAATCGGCTCCGAAGAACTGCGCAAAACAGTGGAAATAGCGGCGCGCGCAAGCCTCGCAAGGGCCGCTTCCGACCGCTTGGTCTGGTAGACTTACATCAGCCCGGAAATGCGCAAGTTGCAGGGCTTTTTTCATGACTAAAGCTTCCTATACCGCTAAAGACATCACCGTTCTGGAGGGCCTCGAGCCGGTCCGGCTCCGCCCGGGCATGTACATCGGCTCGACGGGCGCCCGCGGCCTCCATCACCTCGTCTACGAGGCGGTCGACAACGCGGTCGACGAGGCCCTTGCCGGGCGCGCCGACGCGATCGACGTGACCATTCATCCGGACAACTCCGTGACCGTCCGTGACAACGGCTCCGGCATCCCCGTGGACAAGATGGCCGACCAGGGCGGCCTCTCTGCGCTCACGGTCGTGCTGACGAAGCTGCACGCCGGCGGCAAGTTCGGCGGGGACGGCGCCGCGTACAAGGTCTCGGGCGGCCTGCACGGGGTCGGCATCTCGGTGGTGAACGCGCTCTCCGAGCGGCTGACCGCCGAGGTGCGCCGCGACGGGAAGCTCTACCGCCAGACCTTCGCACGCGGCGAGCCGACGAGCGACCTCGAGATCGACGGGAAGGCGGCGGAGACCGGGACGACGATCTCGTTCCTCCCGGACGCTGAGATCTTCGAGGAGGTCGACTGGTCGTACGAGACGCTCAGCCAGCGTCTGCGCGAGACGGCGTTTCTCACGCGCGGGCTGCGCATCCGCCTCACCGACGAGCGGGCCGGCGGCGAGAGCGTGGAGTTCCACTACGAGGGTGGGATCAAGGACTTCGTCGCGCACGTGAACTCGGCCAAGGACCCCGTGCACAAGCGGATCGTCTACTTCGAGGGCGAAAGCGAGGAGGGGGCGGTCGAGGTCGCGATGCAATGGAACTCGTCGTACCAGGACTCGGTCTACACGTTCGCCAACAACATCAACACGCACGAGGGCGGCTCGCACCTCTCGGGCTTTAACGCGGCCCTGACGCGGACGCTGAACCGCGTCGCGCGCAAGCTCGACCTGCTCAAGGAGAAGGAGGAGAACCTCGAGGGCGAGGACGTCCGCGAGGGCCTCGCCGCGGTCGTCTCGGTGAAGCTGCAGGAGCCCCAGTTCGAGGGCCAGACGAAGACGAAGCTCGGCAACCCCTGGGTCAAGGGCTTCGTCGAGACGACCGTCAACGCGAAGCTCGCCGAGTTCCTCGAGGAGAACCCGCAAGATGCGAAGCAGATCATCCAGAAGGCGATCGCGGCCGCGCGGGCTCGTCAGGCCGCGCGCAAGGCGCGTGAGCTGACCCGCCGCAAGGGCGCCTTTGGCGGCGAGATCGCGAAGAAGTTCGCCGACTGCCAGGTGCGCGACCCCGAGCTGGCAGAGCTCTTCATCGTCGAGGGCAACTCGGCCGGCGGCGCCGCCAAGGAGGCGCGCGACAAGTCCAACCAGGCGATCCTGCCCCTGCGCGGGAAGATCATCAACTCCGAGAAGAACCGGATCGACAAGGTGCTTTCCAACACCGAGATCCAGCTGCTCGTGCAGGTGATCGGCACGGGCATCGGCGACGAGTTCGACATCTCGAAGCTCCGGTCCCACCGGATCATCGTCATGACCGACGCCGACGTGGACGGCGCGCATATCCGCACGCTCGTGCTCACGTTCCTCTACCGGCACATGGAGGCGCTGTTCGAGCACGGGAACGTCTACATCGCGGTGCCGCCGCTCTACCTGGCCCGGTTCGGGAACCAGCAGAACTACCTCGAGAAGGACTCGCAGCTCGAGGAGCTGCTCGTGCGGGAGAAGTTCGGCGATCTCGAGATCGAGGGCCGGGACGGTATCCAGGTCAAGTTCACCGAGAACCGCTACCGCCGCTTCACGCGCACGCTGAGCGAGTACCTCGGCTGGGTCGGGCGGCTGCGCTCCGATTTCGGCGCGCAGGCCTCCGACTTCGTGCTCGCACACCGGTTGGTCGAGACCGACGCGTCCTCGATCGCCGATGCGGCCAAGGCGATCGCCGAGCGCGATCAGAACGGCTTCGGGCTCGAGGCGAAGGTCGACGGCGACTCGCTGCTCGTGCAGGTGATCGAGCAGGAGACGAATGCCACGGTGAACGTCGTCGTGCCGAGTGCACTGCTCGAGTCGCCGATCTACGAGCACGTGCGGAAGGCGCATGCCCGCCTGGCCGAGATCGTCGGCGGCTTGCCGCCGTTTTCGCTCAGGCTGGGCAAGGAGTCCGAGTACGCGCTCACCTTCGAGGACCTGCGCAACTCCGCGCTCAACCTCGCCAAGACGGGGATCCAGATCACGCGGTTCAAGGGCCTGAGCGAGATGAACGCGCCCGAGCTCTGGAAGACGACGATGGATCCGCAGCGGCGCATGATCGTCCGCGTCGACGTCGAGGACGCGGCCGCCGCCGATCTGTGGTTCTCGCGTCTGATGGGCGACGAGGTCGAGCCCCGGCGCGAGTTCATCGAGCAGAACGCCCTGGAGGTCCGGAATCTCGATGTCTGAGGTCGAGAGCGGCCCGCTCGGGGCCGGCCGAATCGAGAGCCGCGAGCTAGACCAGGAGGTTCGCACCAGCTTCCTCGACTACGCGATGAGCGTGATCGTGAGCCGCGCGCTGCCGGACGTGCGCGACGGCCTGAAGCCGGTGCACCGCCGCGTGCTCTACGCGATGCACGAAGCGGGGCTCCAGCCGAACCGCCCGACGCGCAAGTCGGCCCGCGTGGTCGGCGACGTCATGGGTAACTACCACCCGCACGGCGACCAGGCGATCTACGACGCCCTCGTTCGCCTGGCGCAGCCGTTCTCGCTGCGCTACATGCTGGTCGACGGCCAGGGTTACTTCGGCTCGGTCGACGGCGACCCGGCGGGGGCGATGCGCTACACGGAGTGCCGGCTCTCGAGGATCGCGACCGAGCTATTGCGTGACATCGACGCCGACACCGTCGACTTCATGCCGAACTACGACGAGTCGCGCCGCGAGCCCCGGGTGCTGCCCTCGCGCTTCCCGAACCTGCTCGTCAACGGCTCGGCGGGTATCGCCGTCGGCATGGCGACGAACATGCCCCCGCACAACCTCGGCGAGGTCGTGAAGGGCATCGTCGCGATGATCGACGACCCGGGCATCAACGTGGAGAAGCTGATGAAGCACGTCAAGGGCCCGGACTTCCCGACCGGTGGCTCGATCGTCGGCTACTCCGGCATTCGCGATGCCTACCGCACCGGCCGCGGCCGCATCAGCGTTCGCGGACGCGCGCACATCGAGCAGCTGCGCGGCGGCAAGAGCGCGATCATCATCACGGAGCTTCCGTACGGGGTTCGCAAGGCCGGCGAGGGCGGCGTGATCGAGAAGATCGCCGATCT
>Ga0126383_10002553_pt1 | contig 11791 bp, 11 predicted proteins | sample PanSoiMetPlot_35_FD_96882 | JGI IMG/M metagenome (GOLD analysis project Ga0126383, IMG submission 96882) | Tropical forest soil microbial communities from Panama - MetaG Plot_35 | ecosystem: Environmental > Terrestrial > Soil > Tropical forest > Bulk soil | place: Panama | collected 2016-02-17
CGGGAATTGTCGCCGTGATCCGGTACCAGTTGAAGCAAACTCGCCCGGTGGACAGGCGCCGCTGGGTGTCCGGGGGAGCAAGCACCGGCCAGGCCGAGTCGTCGAAGTCGGCTGATTGTGCGTGCGGCACCACCTCATAGCTGTGGTTCGGCGGGCCACTCGGGCCTAGATCCGGTCCGGCAGCAACGAAGTCGATCTCCCGTACCTTCGTGTCGCTGTACCGCCACTCGCCGCCCACCAGAGCCACGCCCTCGTGTGTCTGCAGGTCGACGATCGCGTCCGGGCAAGACGGGAGGAATTCCCGGGGGCTTGGAATGCTCACAGTTACCCCGTTACCCGGCTCAGCCGATCGCCACGGGCGCGACCCACGCGCCGGTAGCGCCGCAGAGCTTGGCGTGTGAGATGACCAGCATGAACTCGTGCATGCCCTCGCGCGCGATCTCCTCGAGTCGCAGATTCTCCATCACAACCACGCCGTAGCGGACGTTCAGCGCCTGCGGGATGACGAACGGCTCGTCCGGATCTTCGGGTGGGTACGGGCCGAAACTCCAGGTGCGACTTCGTGGTCCTGGCCATACCTGAACGGCCACCAGCCGGCAGCCTCGCGCTGCCTGTTTGCGGTCTGCGTGTGCGTCACCATGCCGTTTTGTATCTTCAGGGGTACGGAACGTTTCACGATTCCTGCAGGTAGTGCGCCAACACTGAGCAACCGCAGGAGAGATGGCCGCCACCAGGCCTGCCACTGCCGATCCCGTCCGCTGATCCGGCAGGGCTTGCGGCACTGGCCGTGAAGTATCACTGGGCCGGATCGAAAACCTTCCAGGCTCTCTTCGCACACGAGCTGGCGGCTCACGCCCAGCAGATCGCATGCCTTCTCCCAGTTGGGCTGGCCTTCATCGCATGGAAATGGAACTGGCCCATTGGCGGCACCGCGCTGGTGATGTGCACCTCGTCTTATGCTTTCCTGGCATTGGGCGGGCCCGGTGGCGCACTCACTGGTTGCGGACCGACCCTCAGCTTCGCGATCCGCTCCCTGATCCGGCCGACACTGCGGCGTCGGCGGCCAGGTCGAGATCCGCGTCCGGTCAGTCCGGCGGGTACTACCCCGGTGTTCAGCGCGGCCGCCTGACGCCCTGGTTGGCCGGACACGCGGCAGGCCCGGGGTACCTCGGGCCTGCCGCGCTGTCGCGGCTATTTGTTCACCGGGAAGCCGAGGCTGACACCGATCTGTACCGGCGGGTATTTCCGCGCCGTTCGTGCTGGGAGCAGCGGCGTAGCGGTTCTCCGCGACTCTCCCCGACACGGCGGGCGGCATGCGGGCCTCTCAGGCCCCGGCCGCCCGCCTCCGTTTGCCCCCGTGGCTCCTGCGAACGCGGACGGGCACCTGCGCCCCACCAGCCCTCTGTGGACAGCCATGTGGATAAAGACACACACCCTGTGGATAACTGTGTGTATTACATGGGCGTAACACATCTCACGCGTGCCAGTTTGACTTACAGATCACTCCGTGACATGGTGAGGTCCATGCAGATCACGCAAGCCCTTGCACAGGCCCAGGCTCGGGTCGCTGATCTGCAGCGCCAGAGCAGGGCTGCCCGCGAGCACTGGATCCAGCTTGAGGTAGAAGTCAAGGAGGCCCAGGAGGAGGAGGAGGTCCTGCGCCGCATCGCGGAGCGCAACGCGATTCCGATCCCAGGTAAGCAGCCGCCACTCCCGAATGAGATCGAGGAATGGCAGCGCCTGGACCGGACCACGGCGGTTGAGCGCACTCTGCGGTCAGCAGGCGTGCCTTTGACTCCCAAGCAGATCACGCAGGCTCTGCATTACAACGGGCGGGACGATGACTACCACGCGGTGAGTGCCGCGTTGGCCCATCTCAAGAAGGCGAAGCGCGCTCACCAGCAGGAACGCGGCCAGTGGGTGATCTGGACTGTACGAGAAGGCGGAATTGCCGTGCCGGACCATCCAAAGAGTCTCCCGCCAGGCGGCCCGACAGGGATGGAACTCATCGAGCGGCAACTCGGGGGCACGGTGATAGAGGCAATAGACGAGTAGGTCTCGCGTCCCAGAGAGGACGCTACAGCCCAGGCATCGCTGCGTGCGCATCGGCCAGATGCGCCAGGGCGCATGCCTGAACACCGGGCCGGAGGGCTGGCACATCAGCCAGATATGTCACGCCCTCCGGCCGGGTCCCGCATCAAGAATAGCTGGTCAGCGGCCGAAGTGGCGATACAGGAGCGCGGCGAGCGCCACGCCCGCGACTGCTCCCTTCCACTTCTTCGGAAGTACGCCAAGCGAGATGAGGGCGCTGATCAGCGGCAACCACTTGAGCCAGTCGCCGTCCCAGTTCATCCCGCCCACAACGGTCTTAGTAGGCATGTCGCGATCGTACGGGCGCCGCCCGCCGCTCACTCTGGGTTACGCCGTAGGCGTACCGGCGCCCGCGAGCAGCGCGCCCGTTTCGTTACGAGACAATCAGCAGGATGTCCTTGTCTCGGTTGATGAAGCGTGCGTTCGTGGGCAGCACGCCAAGCTGGCCGGGTCCCATCACCAGGGCGTACTGGCCGGGCGGAAACTCGCTGATCTTGTGCCCGTCGTTCAGGGCGCGCAGCATCTCCTGCTGTCGTCGGTCTTGCCGTCCTTGCGGAACGTGTACCCCGTGAGCGCCATGGCTCCTCCTCAAGTCGGTAGCTGTGCGGGGCGCACGCACAGGAGGCCACCCAAGGCGCGCGCCCCGCACAGCAAGTTCATGAATCATCGGCGGCCCAGCCCGCAGCGGGAGGGTGCGCGAGCCCGGTTGCCGGGAGCCCAGCACCCACGACACCCGGTTGAGCGCCCGGTGCCATGTGTCCAGCGCGACGCGCGCCTTGTTCTCCACGAGCAGGAGGCGGCGACGATCCGCAAGGCCGCCGAACTGCTGGTCGATGAGGGCCGGGACCTGGCCTCGGCCGCGAGCACGCTCAACGCCCTGGGCATGCTCCCCCGCAAGGCCCCGCGCTGGTACCCGGACCTGCTGCGGCAGGTCATGAGCGAGCGTGCGCGGATGGGCGAGGTGATCTGGGGCAAGCCAGAGCGCATCAGCAGCCGCAACGGCGGCACGCCGTTCGGCCCCGCCCACGCTCATCCCGGACGTGCCCGCCGTGCTCCCCCTGAACGCTTCGGGCTCGTGCAGCAGGCACTGCACCGCAGATCGCCAGCGGCCCTGGCCGCCTCACGGACCTATCCCCTGTCCTTGCGGATGACCAGTCCGTGCGGGCAGGTCTACCACGGCGTCAGCCGCAACGACATCGGCCTGGTCCAGTACAAGTGCCGGGGCTCCAAGTGGCAGCCGTGGCCCGAGTGGCGGTCGTGCGGCTGCCCCCGGCTCAAGGCCGAGGACATCGAGGCCCGAGTGTGGGCCGAGATCACCAGCCTGCTGACCGATGGCGACCGGCTGCGCGCTCTGGCCGAGGCGTACCTCGGTATGACCGGCAGCGACGGCGAGGCACAGGCGGGCAAGCTTGCTTCGCTGGAAAGCAGGATCGCCACGCTGCGGGACCGGGTATCCGCTGGCGTGGCCGGTTACATCCGCGCGGGCCTGGACCCCGAGGACGTAGCGGCAGCGATGGAGCAGCTTAAGGAGGAGCTTGCCGCGCTGCGCCGCAGGCGCGACGACATCGCACGCGCCCTGGAGGACGGCCAGGCGCGCAGCGGCAGCCTGGACGAGCCTGGCAAGCTCGCCGCCCTGGCGGCCGGGCGCTTGGCGCACGCCGACCTCGCTATGCAGTCGGACGTGCTGGCGCTGCTGGACGTGCGGGTCACGGTGCTGGACCGGACCCGCACGCCAGCCCTGCGGATCGAGGGCGTTATTTGTTCGTCGGAAATGCTAGACCCGGCCCAGGCTGGGAACCCAGCTGACCAGGGACCCCGCCGTGGCTGGGATCCAGCCAGCGCGAGGTGACCGCCTTGCCCCGGGTGTAGAAGTGGATGCCCTCGGTGCCGTAGATGTGGGTGTCGCCGCCGATCACCGGGTGCATCCGGCCGTCCACCGCCAGCGTGGCGCCTTCGGCCACCCCGCCGTCCAGGTAGGACGCGACTTTGTCCCGGTGCGTGGCGGTGACCAGCGGGCCCATCTCCGAGTGCTCGTCGGTGCCCGGGCCGACCCGCAGCGCGCGCACCCGTTCGCCGATCCCACGCCCAGCGGCTGGCGGATCGAGTAGGCATCGACGCCTGTCGGACATGATTTTAATATAATTTTGTCCATGAATACTGGCACTGGCAGCGTAAAGCCCGTCGACATCTACGCCCGGGTCAGCCGCCTGAAGCGCGACGAGGAGCGTGAGCCGTCGACCACCGGCCAGGTCGCGGTCTGCCGCGTCAGGCTTGTCGATCTCGGCTTGCCAGAAGGCAAGGTTCTGATCGACCTCGACCGGTCCGCCTGGAACCCGAACGTCAAGCGCGAGGCGTGGGACGAGCTGATGGACCGTCTGGAGAGCGGCAAATCCGGCGGAGTGATCATCTTCGACCTCGAACGATTCACCCGCCAGCCGAAGGATGGCGAGCGGATGATCGACCTCGCCGCCCGCGGACTGCTGGTGCTTGACAGCGAAAGCGAGTACGACCTGACCACCCCCAACGGCAAGAAGGCGTTCCGTGACGCGATCAACGCTGCTGCCTACTACTCCGATTGGCTGTCGACCAGGAGCGCCCGGGGCAAGAAGCTCAGGGCCATGTCCGGCGAGCCCAACAACTCTGTCCGATCATTCGGATTCGAGGAAGATCGGGTAACCATCCGGGAAAACGAAGCGGAAATCCTCCGCGAGATGACGAACCGGGTGCTAGCTGGCGAAACGCTCATGGCGCTGGTCGCCGACCTTGACGTACGTGGCATCCGGAGCAGCCACGGTAATCGGTGGGAGACCACCTCGCTGAAGAACCTGCTGATCCGGCCCATCAACTGCGGTCGGATCATCTACAAGACCAACCCCGAGACGGGGGAAAGAGCAGTGGTGGGCCGTCTGCCAGGCGAGCCGATCGTAAGCGAAGAAGACTTCGACCGGGTATGTGCGATCTTCGCGGCGCGCCGCCGCGGGCGGCCAACCCGCTACCTCTGCGCGGCCCTGGCCATCTGCGGAGCCCCGGGCTGCGGCTTCCCCCTGTACGGCCGAGCCCAGAAGGCGATGAAGCCCTACCCGGATGGCTCGGTACGTCGTCACTACTGGTGCGTCAGGAGCATCGGAGGGTGCGGAAAAACCTCCATCGACCAGCGGGCTCTAGATATAGCCGTATCAACACTCGTGATCGAGATCTTGTCGGACCCGCACAATACGGCTGCGATCGAGGCTGCGGCGCGTGAGATCGCCAGCGACGCGGCCCGGCTCGACCTGGCGATTGCCGAGGCGGAGGGTGTCGCGGAGGCTCTTGGGGACCGCTTGGGGCGCGGTGAGCTGACGCTCAATCGCTATGACGTGGCTATCAAGCCACTCGACCAGCGCATAGCCAAGCTCCAGGCTGAGCGTGAGGCGCTCTCCAGTCCCGGCTACAACCCGCCAAGGCAGGTGCCGCTGGAGGCGAGTCGGGAACAGTGGCAGCGGAGGTGGGATGCTGCTGACCACAAGGAAAGGCGAGACCTGCTCAAGATGGCTCTGCGGGCTAGGCACCTAGTCATTGCCCCGATGGAGCGCGGCGCGGGTGGCATTAGCCGGGCGGAGATCATCCGCCGCGTCAAGATCAAGTAACCGCGCCTGATGCCACCGGTTCATCGTTGAGGCGCATGTCGAGCTGCGTCGCGATCCTGCCAACGACGGTGGCCTGCCGTTCGGTGAGCGGCGGCAGGGTAGCCGCGAGTTCAGCGGCCCATGCGATGAGATCTTGCTGTTCGGCTGGTTGTGCGGAACGTCGGCCCTGGCGTGTCGCGTGATCGTTTGCTGGCTTGCCGCCCATCGCCCCGGTAGCGCGATGGATGGAGCGTGCGAGACGAGCCGTCTGCCCTTCCCTTCCTAATTTGTGTGGATGGTGCGGCTAGGTTCCCGGCAGACAGGGCAGCACCGGTACCCCCGCCCGGCCGCAAACGCAGAAGTGGCACGCCATCAGGACAGCCACTGCCGGAACTCCTCCCCTACGGCCTGGTCGTCGTCCTCGTCGTCACGGCGGAGTGCCCGCTGATGTTCATCGGCCTCATGGCGCTGGCGTGCCCGCTCCTGCCGGTACTGGTGCCATGGGTCGGGTATCGCGTCGTCCAGGTCGATCAGCCGCGCCTGGAGGCTCTCGTGGCCGGGCAGGGGCAGCCATACCGGCCCGGCTGGGCTGGTGACGCGCGGGTCGATCGCCGTGGTCGCGATCCGCAGCTCGGCGGCCTCCCGGGACGCGGACATGGCACGCGGGGCGGACTGCTCGCGGCGCGAGGAGCCGAAGCAGAACAGCAGCACCGGGCACGCCTGCCCGTGCCAGGCCAGCCCCGCGGCCAGCACCTGGTAGCCGCGGAGCTTGCCGGCCAGCACCGTCAGGTTCTCGGTGCCGGTGTCATATTCCAGCAGGAACGACACCGCCCTGCCCTCCTGCGCCCAGGTGCCTGCCCCGTCCGGGTGCGCCAGCAGCATCCGGTCATCGAACCGGACCACCGCGCGCTCGCACCGGAGGAAAGTGTCGGCCTCGTTCAGCCACTCCTGCAGTTCCCCGCCGCCCTCGCGGGCCTGTCTGGCCAGAGCCGCGAAGAACCAGTTCCGTCCGGTCATGTGCGCCAGCCGCGCGGAGCGCTCCAGGGCGAGCTGCCGGTCGGCGCGCACCTGCGGCACCCACCGCTTCTCGTCTCGGTCCTCGGCGCCGAGCAGAGCGGCGCCGACCCGGCCGAGCAGATAATGCCACGGCGCGGACCCGGTTTCCGGGTGCGGCCGGAACCGACGCAGCAGCCCCAGCCGTACCAGCACCGACAGCCGGTGCCGCGCCGTCGTGATGCTGCCAAACCCGAGCGCGGCGAACTGGTCGGTGGTCAGCACCCGGTGGACGGCCACCAGCCGCACCAGCATGCGGTCACGCTCGGTTAGGTGTGCCGATACGGCGAGCAGCGCAGCATCCTCGCTGCCCTTGCGCACCGCCCGGGTGCCCGTCCCCCCGCGCGCATGAGAACGCGCATGAGAACGTGATGCCGTTGTCATCAGTCCGGGCACCCGCCGCCAGGTACAGAATCGCGCTGACCAGCCTGTACGGGCCGCTCAGGGTCGGCAGGCGGGGCGGCAGTTCTGGGCTGCCGGCCAGGCTGCCAGGCAACCATCCGGCCAGCCTGCCAGGCCAAACACCCGCAGATACCCGAGCCTGTCAGGCCGCTCGGCCGCCCCGGTGGTTGCTTCATGTATCCGGTCGTGGTGGTTGCCTCCTTGCCACTCGGGGCCGTCCGGAGCCGTGGCGGCGCAGCACGCCGGCACGGCTCCGGACCCGCCTGCGCAGCCAGTCCTGACGTCCGCCTGACAGGCGTACGCTGTCAGACGGTCATCGGCCGTGTGCCTGAGTCAGCGCCCTTCGCACGAGAGCCCGCCTCACTATGAGAAATCAGGGAAATCGGGCCGATATTTACGCGCCGTTACCGAAACGTGACCTGTGCACTCTCGAAGCGCGGGTAGGGATACGCCGAGGATGTCCTGCCGTGCCCTCACGCTGAGATCCAGCCAAGCCAGCGCGGTCCCGCCCCAGTCCGCCGTGGCACTGCGGCTCGCCTACACCGGTAGTTGGCCATCAAGCGGCGCATCTGGCTAATGGGCACAATCGATGCATGCGCTTGCTCGTGCTCGGCGGTACCCGGTTCATCGGTCACGCTATCGTGACGGCTGCTGTCGGCCGGGGCTGGGAAGTAACTACGTTCAATCGCGGCTTGTCAGATGCCGACGTGGCAGGTGTGCGCGCAGCGCGGGGTGACCGGGCACGAGCCAATGATCTCGCCGGCCTGGCCACGACCGGACGGTCGTGGGATGCCGTGGTCGACACCTCCGGCTACGTTCCCCGTGATGTACTGGCCGCTTGCCAGCGCCTGGAGCCGCTGGCCGGGCGGTACGTCTTCGTGTCGACGGTGAGCGTGTACCGCGGCTGGCCGGTTGAGCCGCTTTCGGAGGCCTCGGAGGTACTGTACTGCCCGCCCGATGCCGGACCCGACTACGGTGAGGACACGGAGGACGGGCCGACCCGGTACGGGTATCAGAAGTCCGGGTGCGAACTGGCCGTAAACAGTACCTTCGGCCCGGAGCGTTCGACCATCTTGCGCCCGGGGGTAGTCCTGGGTCCGCGCGAATACGTTGGCCGGCTGCCATGGTGGCTCAGCAGGATCGCGGCAGGCGGGCGCGTGCTCGCACCGGGCAGGCCGGACCGGTCGATCCAGCCGGTTGACGTCCGTGATCTCGCAGAGTTCGCGCTCCGGACGGCGAGCCTGGACATCGCGGGTGCCTACAACGTGGCAGCGCCGCAGGGCCGGGAGACATTCGGCGGAATGCTGAGCGCATGTGCGGAAGCTACGGGCTCCGATGCCGAATTCGTCTGGGTTCCAGATGAGCAACTTTTGGCGTATGGGGTCCGTCAATGGTCAGAGATGCCTCTGTGGCGGACATTCCCCGGTGTATGGCAAGTCGACTCGGCCGCGGCTGCCGTCAAGGGCCTGTCCGCTCGCCGCCTGGCAGCGACCGTGGCGGACACGTGGTCGTGGATGCAAAAAGCGGATGTGCTGTCCGAGGACGAGCGTGCCGGAGAGATTGGCATCAGTCGGCAGCGCGAAGAGGAAATCCTCGCCGTATTCCAGCCATCCCTATGATCGGCCCGCTAGCCACTCGCCAATAGCTTCATCGAGCTGCCGCGCGGTTGCGTCTTCTTGCCAGTGCCGCGAGCGCAAGACTCGCCTTGTTCTTGTTATGCGCCCGGCCAGGGAGACGTTCCTCATTGCGGTGGGAACGGCAAGGACAGCCTCAAGGGCTTCTTCTGCTTCGTCGCGCTCATTCTGCATGAGGCACGCACTCGCGAGATCGATGCGGATGCCAGCAACCTGAGAGAAAGGCTGGCTTTCATGAGGCAGGGCATCTAGTTCGGTCAGGGCGCGATAAGCCGCTTCTTTGGCCTCTTGGCCGCAGTCAAGATCAAGCCAGGCCGCTGCTGCACATGCCTCGGCCCTGGCGCGGCCGAAAGCGAATTCCCCTCCGACCTCCTCACTCAGCGGGTCGCGGAATCGGTCCGCATCGTCCTGGTCCCGGCGCGCTTGATCGAGTACTCCCGCAACGGACGACATGTCACACAAGAGAGCGAACGAACGGGCGGCTATATAGCGCAGCCGGACCCTCGGGGTTCCTGGGGGCGCAATCTGCAGGCCGTGGTTAAAGTGGGTCAGAGCGATATCTGGCTCGTGGCGCCAGTTGGCAAGCAGCGCTGATAGGCCTAGGGTCCACGTTTGAAGAGAGGGACTACCGACCAGCATTGCATAGAAAACGGCTGAGCGCGCGAGGCTTGCTGCCGCATCCCACTGGTTAAGGTCGAACGCAGTGCTCGCCATAAGTGCCGTTGTCTGACCGACTATGGAGTAGAGATCTGAGAGGCTGCCTGGGCTACGAGTGTGTTCTGCGGTACGTAGCGCCTGTCTGCGGATCAGCCGCGAAGAGGCGAAAACCTCTCGGGGGCTGCGGCTTGTTGATCTCGCAACTTCAGCTGCCTGGTCCCACAGGAACGCAGTCAATTGCCTATCTGGCTCGGTAAGCAAGCCGACCTGTTCGGCCTCGGCCTCATAAGCTGCCGATTCTATCTCGTCTGCGGATTCCGACGATGCACTGTTATAAGGGCTTTGCTCTATTCGAGCAGCACTTACCACGGTTGCCTCCCGTAGGAGGCGGAAGCGTGTTCTGACATCGACGGGTACTTGATCGAGTGCGGCATCGAGTATTTGCTGCATCGACAATGGTGGCGTGAAAGCGGGATCTGCTTCCCATTTACCGACAGTGCGGGCGCTTACGCCAAGCTTGTCCGCGAACTCTTCGATAGTCAGTCGCCAGGCGACGCGGAGCGTGCTTGCAAGACCGCCAGTCCAGGTTGCGACGACGTCCATGGGATTAGCCTTCCCCGCTTGTGCGCCTGGATCAAGAGTAACGCTCGCTGTGTAGCGGATGCGGCTTCCGTGCATGACGCGTGCATGACGCGTGCATGATCCATTCATGGACCAGCAGAGTTCCTGGATCTGAACTAGAAACACCTTTACGTCGTGCTCGCATATCCCGCGCGGCAAAGGACGCCGAGACAGGACGTGATGGGTCCCGCGGAGCGGACGCTGACAACGCGAAGGGGGCTCAGGCCCTATGGCAGTCATCTCCGGCCAGTCCTTCTACTCACCAGGTGAGCATCTGCTCAGCGCCGGGTCACGTGACGATCGCCGTACCGCACGCGGCACCGCGCTCCCGCCAGGATGGGGACCAGCGGTGCGCGGACCGATGGATGGTGATCCCGCGTGCCGCCTGGCCAGGAGCGGAGACGGTCACATGACCGTAGCGGCGCGGATGTTTCCGGGCCGCCCCGAGCAGGTGACCGCGGCGCGGCGCTGGGCTGAGGCGCTGGCCGGCGCCTGGGGAGCCGCTGCAGCCGATGCGGGGCTGGCCATCAGCGAACTGGTCACAAACGCGCTCCAGCACACCCACTCGGGACAGCCGCATGGCACGATCACCGTCGCCATCGCAGGCGATCCGGACGGCGTCACCATCCATGTGCACGACCTGGGCGCCAGCAACGGCCAGGTACCCAGGCTCCGCCCGACGACCGTAGACCTGGACGGGTTGGCCGACAGCGGACAGGGCTTGCGGATCGTTGCCGCTATCGGCGTCGAGTGGGGATACGCTCCCGCGGCCCGGTGCCCGGCAGAAGGACCAGACAACCCAATGGCGGACGCCGACGGGTGCTGTACCTGGTGCCGCCTGGCGCTCTGGTCGCACGAGCAAGGCAGGTGCGGTCCCGCCCCGAAGGCCGTCCAATGAATGACGCGGCAGGCCGTCCCGACGAGCCATTCCGCCGACGGCCCGAGGGTATCGCGACGCCTTTCCGGGTGGTCATCCGCCGACCCCAGCGTGGCTGGATGGCGGGCCTGCTGGGCGCGGGGATTATGGCGCTCGGCGGGCTGCTGGCTCTCGCCACGGTGCTGGCCGTACTGGCGGGCGTCACGGTGGCGCTGTGGTGGGTTGGTGACGCGAGCATCCCGGTCGTTGTCCTGGGCTATTGGTCTGCCGCGATGGCCGGGGGCGCGTTCGCGGTCGGCAGGGCCGGCCGTGGCTCTGCCCGGCGGCCTTTTCTGCCGGAAGGACCCAGTCAGATCGTCTGGCAGCGCGGGCTCGGCCGGGTGCGAACCGGCCTGGTGTGGGAGCGGCCAGACGCCGCGATCGCAAGCTCCCCCGAGGCTGTGGGGCAGGCGCCCGGGCCGACGTCGGAGGAGGACGCCCAGTGACCTGCTTGTGCATGGCACAGTCAGGCGCGCCTGGCCTGCACTGGCACGTCGCTCACCTGGGCTGGTGGGCCGTGGCCATCGTGGCGGTGCTCGCAATGACGGGCCTGTTGCGCGCGGGATTGGTGCGGCTTATGCACGGGCCGCGCAGGCCGTGGCTTTCGTTCGGGCGACGGGTGCGGCTGCGGATGCGCCCGGGACCGGGCTGGGCTGGCCGGTGGCAGGTGTGGCGCGCTCACGGGCTCCCTGCGGCACGGAAGGTGGCCCGGCACGCCCGCCCATCGCTGTCGGGGCCGGGTCGGCGGCTCGGGCCGTGGCGGGAGTACGCCACCTTCGTGGGCTGGGCGCAGGGGTGGGTGATCCGCTGGC
>Ga0126383_10002554_pt1 | contig 11786 bp, 11 predicted proteins | sample PanSoiMetPlot_35_FD_96882 | JGI IMG/M metagenome (GOLD analysis project Ga0126383, IMG submission 96882) | Tropical forest soil microbial communities from Panama - MetaG Plot_35 | ecosystem: Environmental > Terrestrial > Soil > Tropical forest > Bulk soil | place: Panama | collected 2016-02-17
GCCGTAATAAAACAGCCCGTCGTAATCCGCGTCGCGCGTCCGGACGGCTTGCCAAAACTTTTCTTCGGCAGGCGCCGCCTTCGTAGTCGCGATCCTGATGATTGATGAATTCGTCATATCTCTTACCTCCGAGCGTGATCTTAGCCAAGCCGGGCGCCGGCGATCTATCCGGATTATGCTGCGCAATTCCCAACCATACCTCAGTCCGGCGGCGGCGTCACGATCGGCGCGACTTGACACCGGCGTTGGTTTCGTGGATGTTGGCTTCCGCATACCCGGAGGACATTTTTTATGATGAAACGAACACTGAGCGCCGTATTTTTCGCCGCGCTGCTGTTGTCAGTAAGCGGCTTCAGGGAGTGCTACGGACCTGCCGGCCGCGGCGAGAAATATGGCGCTCAGTGTTCGTTTCATCATAAAAAATCTCCTCCGGGTATGTGTAAGCCAACATCCACGAAACCAACGCCGGTGTCAAGTCGCACGGATCGTGACGCCGCCGGGCTGAGGTATGGTTGGGAATTGCGCAGCATAATCCGGATAGATCGCGGGCGCCCGGTTTGGCTAAGATCACGCACGGAGGTAAGAGATATGGCGAATTCATCAATCATCAGAATCGCGACTACGAAGGCGGCGCCTGCCGAAGAAGGGTTTTGGCAAGCCGTCCGGACGCGCGACGCGGATTACGACGGGCTGTTTTATTACGGCGTGCGCACGACCGGCGTTTATTGCCGCCCGTCGTGCGCCTCGCGGCAGCCGAGGAGTGAAAACGTTCTCTTCTTCGCGCTGCCGGAGGCCGCGCGGCAAGCCGGGTTTCGCGCATGCCTGCGCTGCCGCCCCGACGAAGCGGCCGTCCGCGACCCGCAGGCCGAATTGACCCAAAGCCTTTGCCGTTTGATTGACCAACATTTGGAAGAGCCGTTGAACATCGCCGCGCTGAGCGAGCAGGTTAAATTGAGCCAGTTTCATCTGCAGCGGCTCTTTAAAAAATTGATGGGCATCACGCCGCGCCAGTACGCCGAGGCCCGCCGGGCCGACCTTTTTAAAACCCGCGTCAAGGCCGGCCAGAGCGTGACCGAAGCGATGTATGAAGCGGGCTACGGCTCAAGCAGCCGGCTTTACGAAAAAGCCGCCGCGCAATTGGGCATGACGCCCGCCACGTACCGTAAAGGAGGAAAAGGAATGAGGATCAGCTACACGATCGCCGAATGCCCGCTCGGCCTGCTGCTCGTCGCGGTGACCGACAAAGGGATTTGTTCCGTGACGCTCGGCGACAAGGACGGAGATTTGACCGGCGGCCTGCGCGCCGAATTCCCACAGGCGGATATCACGCGCGACGAGCGGCGGCTACAGACTCAAGTCCGCGCGCTGCTCGGGCGCCTGGAGGGCCAGGAGCCGCATCCCGACTTGCCGCTCGACGTGCAGGGGACGGCTTTTCAGAAAAGAGTCTGGGAGGAGTTGCGCCGCATTCCCTACGGCCAGACGGCTTCGTACGGCGAGATCGCGCGCCGCATCGGCCAGCCTTCCGCGACCCGCGCCGTCGCCCGCGCCTGCGCGACCAACCCGGCGGCCCTCGTCACGCCATGTCACCGCGTCGTGCGCGAGAACGGCGAGCCCGGCGGCTATCGCTGGGGCGTCGAGCGCAAACGCCGGTTGCTGGAAAAAGAGAAGTCCGCGTCACTCAAACGGGCGGCGAAACAATAACCACAAAGGATGGTAACGAATGACCGAAGCGGTTTCACAACTGAAAAGTCCGCGCCAACGAGCTGCGACCAGTGACTGGCCGCGACTCGCCGCGCGACTGGATGAACAGGGCTACGCGCTCACCAACCCGTTGCTTTCGCCCGCCGAATGCGATGAGTTGATCAGCCTTTATGCTGACGGCAAAGCATTCCGCAGCCGCGTCGTGATGGAGCGGCACAACTTCGGGCGCGGCGAGTATCAATACTTCGCCGCCCCGCTGCCGCCGCTCGTCGCCGAATTGCGCGAGAGTTTCTATCCGCCGTTGGCTGAGATCGCCAATCGCTGGGTGGAACGCATGAACCGGCCGGAACGATTCCCGCCAACGCTGGCGGAATTCCTCGCAGTCTGTCACCGGCGCAAGCAAACCAGACCGACGCCGCTGTTGTTGCGTTACCAAACGGACGATTACAACTGCCTGCATCAGGATTTGTATGGCGAGGTCGCCTTCCCATTGCAAGCGGCCTGCGTCCTGAATCAATACGGGCGCGATTACACCGGAGGCGAATTCCTGCTCAACGAACAGCGCCCTCGCGCCCAGACGCGCGGCGAAGCCATCACCATCGAGCAGGGCCAATTCATCATTTTCCCGAACCGCTATCGGCCTGTACACGGCGCTCGCGGCGATTACCGGGTGAATATGCGTCACGGCCTCAGCCGGCTCCGATCAGGCGAGCGCTATTGTTTAGGGGTGATTTTCCACGACGCTACTTAGCGGATCTCCAAGTTACCTTTTATATTATAAGAAAAGCTATTTCCATGTGCTGCGGCGTTTTCCAGGGTTTCATTGATTTCCGTTCCCAAAGAGCCACACCCAAAGAATTTCAGCCACGAATGAACACGAATATTCACGAATAGCAGCGAGGAGATCAACATTACCGAATATCCCCGGAGTATTAGCGACGTGTTCTGTGATGACGTTCGTCATAAGTCTAAACTGCTTTAAAGCTTGCATTTGCGTCGAAGTATAGCGCGCAGCCCGGATTTGAGCCTGTTCAGATGTAAATCTGTTGACGATTGGAGAAAACGCGCATAGACTCCCGCCGTTCTTGGGCACTTACGCTTCTTTGACCTGCGAGCTTTATGGATTCAACGCACTTATCCTGGCCCAGTTTGGACGAAGGTTACACTGATGAGTTCGGCGTTATTCGCCCTGAAGTTTACCGGGCGGCTGGCGAGTTGTGGCCACAGGCTGAGACCTTCGTTTATTCGAAGCTCCACGACCAGCCGGCGGGATGGCAGCTGATGCTCAAGGCGGCCGCCGCAGTTTCGCGCAAGCTTCAAGAGCAGCCGGATCAAATCCGCGATCTTAAAGCCTATCTGTGGATTACCTTTAAGCGCCTTATCTCCGACGAGGTGGAAAAAGAGAACCGGTACCAACCGCTGGAGTCTGAACAACAGCCAACGACCGATGTCAGCCCCTCATCCGAAACGCTGAACGAACAGATTCTGATACAGGAAGTGATGGCGCAGATGGACTCGTGGACTCGAACCGTCTTTGAGTTGCGCGTGCTCGGCTATCAGTTCGAAGATATCGCGCACATGCTCAAGTTGCGACCCAATCTTCTCCGCAGCAAATTCAACAAAAAGATCAAAAAACTGTGCCGCCAGCTCCGTGGCTGACGCTCTCAGGCCAATGGTATATTAAGTTATTGCGCTCTCCCGCCGCCGATCGGCCATAGCCATCCACCGCAAATTTTCTTTTTGCGCGTGGGCGCCTTTTGCCGTTTCATTCCCTCTATGAGATGTAAGCAGGAAATTCTTGAGAAAGAAACCGATGAAGCCCCACCCCACAAACAACGATAACCCGGCGCCGAACCAGTTGAATATTTCATTCAAGCCCGGTGATTTGACCGACCCAGAAAGGTTGATTCACGTCGCACAGAAACATTTTGCGACCGGCTTTCCGAATGAGCGGCGTGTAGGTTGTCCGGCGCTCAGCGTGATTCAGGCGGCGCGCGCCTATCAGATGCCAGGCGATGAGTTACGCGCTCATCTTTTCAGCTGTTCGGAGTGCTACAACGAATTCCGTGAGGTAATACGGGATCAGTATCATTACCAACAACCCGCCTCCAACACGGCGGCCGCGGATTGGCGAACGAAATTGATGGAACTGCTGTCGAAATGGCCTTTGCCGCTGATTGCCGGCGCAACCGCGTTACTGTTGCTCGCAACCGGAGAGTTCATCTGGCGGCGGCGCCAAACAGCGTCGCCGCAATCGAGTCAAAATCGTCCTCAGCGCGCGCCAGGGGCGTCAGCGGAAAATCCGCTGACGCCGAGGCCCCCGGAGCAGCCTCCAGGCCAGATGGCCGGAAAGATGGCCAGAAAGACGGCCAATTCCGGCCGGGGGAAGCCACGCCTGGCGGAGTCGCTCGCGATCAACCTGGATTTGAACCGGCATAACGCGCTCGGCGATTCCAACCGCAGCGGCTCGCTGCGCGAAGCAGGAACTAGAATCAAACTGCCGCCGCGGCGCGCGCTCTTGAAACTGCGATTGCGCAAGGGGAGCGAAGCGGGGCTTTACCAGATCAGCATTGTTGATCCGCACAGTAAACCGCTGGTCAAAACCCGCGCGCGCAGCCGTGATGGAAGATCGCTCGAGGCCCTTCTGGATCTGCGGCGCGCGTCCCAAATGGCGCATCGCCTGCGGATCGAGCGAGGCGACGACATGAACGAATATCTGATCGAAATTGAAAAACCCTAGCCACAAGGCTCACAAGCGCATCGTATGACAGAAACACACCACCGGCCTTGGATCAGCCGATTGAGCAAATGGATGATCTGTTGCGTCATTTTCGCCACTCTGGCGTTCACGCCATCGTCGAGCGCTCGCCGAGGACAGGATGCGGCGCGTTTGGAATTGGGGCAAACCATGGAGCGGACGATCAGCGGCGGTGAAATACATCGCTATCGAATCTCACTCAGCCCCGGCTTATATCTGCGTGTTGCAATCGCGCAGCAAGGCATTGATGTAGCTGTGACAGTCCTGGACCCGGCGGGCCGCAGAATTGCGCGGATTGATCGTCCCAATGGCGCATACGGGAAGGAAGCCATTTCGGTAATCGCCGAAGCGGCGGGCGATTACCCGATTGAAGTGAGGCCGGCGTTTAAGTTCGCGGCGCCCGCAGGTTACCTGATAACCGCGACTGAGCTGCGAAAGGCGACGGCTGATGACAGGCGGCGCGTTGAGGCTGAATACGACGTCAACGAGGGCGAAGAGTTGCGCGTTAGCGAAACGGCGGACTCGCTAAGTCAGGCCATCGAAAAGTTCGGACAGGCCGCCACGATCTGGCAAAGTCTCGGCGAACGCTATGAAGAGGCGGTGGCGATCTATGGCCGCGGCTTGTGTTATCAATCGCTCGGCGATTACTTCAACGCGATTTGTGATTACCGTCAATCCGCCTCGCAAATGGAGGCCTTGCAAGATCGCAACGGCGAGGCGGTAGCGAGGGCGGCGCTCGCCTGGGTTTATATTTATGTAGGCGAGAATGAACAGGCCCAGGCGCATTTCCGGCAGGCGCTCCAGACATATCAATCGCTGGGCAACCTGCGCGGCCAGTCCATCACGCTCTACGGTATAGGCATCGCGCGTGCGCTGACGTCCGAACCTGAGCAGGCTCTGGATTACTTACAACGTTCACTGGAACTGCGACAGAAGGCCGGGGACCGTCCCGGCGAAGTTCTCACGCTCTCGTTCATCGGCATGACATATGACCTCCTCGGGCGCCCGGAGAGGGCGATTGATTACTTGCAGCGCGCGCTCGATCTGTCCCTCACTCTCAGCGGCGCGCAGATTCGAGTCAACCCTCTCTCCAAGTTGGGCATGGCGCATCTGACTTTACGACATCTGGACGAGTCTCGCGACTGTTTCGAGGAGGCGCTGCGCATCTGCCAATCAACGGGCGACCGCGCGAGCGAAGCCCTCGTGCGTCACGGACTGGCGCGAGTGGAAATGGAGCGGGGGCATTTGGACCAGGCGCGACGTCACATCGAGGCCTCGCTGGAGATCACCGAATCGCTGCGCGGGCTCAACAGCAGCCTGCAACTGCGATCCACCTACCTCGCCACCGCGCATGATTATTACCAACTTTATACCGAGGTTCTGATGCGGCTTCACCGCAGCGATCCCACAGCGGGTCACGCCTCCGCCGCGCTGCAGGCGAGCGAACGCGGCCGCGCCCGCAGCCTGCTCGACGCGCTCGCCGAAGCTCAGATTGACCTGCGCAGCGGGGTGGACGCCCGACTGATCGCCGAAGAGCGACGATTGCAGCGAAAGCTCAACGACCAGTCCGCCGCGCAAATGCGTCTGTTCAGCGGCAAATATACGGCCGAGCAGTCGTCAGCCCTCGACGCAAACATCAAAGAAACCATCGATCTGCTTGAAGAGACTCGCGCGAATATCAAAAGAACCAACCCACGCTATGCCGCGGTGACTCTGCCCCAGCCGCTCAGTCTTGAGCGGATCCAACGGGAACTGCTCGACGACGGCACGCTGATGCTGGAGTACGCGCTCGGCGAAGAGCGCAGTTATCTCTTCCTGGTCTCGTCGTCGAGTCTGCAAACCTTCGCTCTCCCGCCTGGCGCTGAGATCGAAGCGCAGGCGCGACGCGTTTACGAGCTGCAATCTGCGCGCGCTCTCAATTCGCTCAGCGAAACTTCGCAGCAGAGACGGGCGCGCATCGCCGCGGCGGACGCCGAACTGCCTCAGCAAGCAGCCGAACTGAGCCGCATGATCCTGTCTCCGGCGGCTGGGCAGTTGGGCAAGAAGCGTCTGCTCGTAGTCGCGCAAGGGGCCTTGCAGTTGATTCCCTTCGCTGCGCTTCCAGAACCTGAGAGCGAGGGACGGGGAGACGGGGTGACTGAGAGACAAAGGGACGGAGCGACTGAGAGACATTCTCTGTATCCCACAGTCTCTCAGTCCCTCCGCCTCCCCGTCTCTTTTACTCCACTGCTCGCCAATCACGAAATCGTCAATCTGCCGTCGGCTTCCACCCTGGCTGCGTTGCGACAGGAGGCGGCCAGACGCCAGTCTGCGCCGAAGACTATTGCGCTGCTGGCTGATCCCATCTTCGAAAAGAGAGACGAACGCTTCGCCGGCGCCCGAACTCGGCGCGGGACTCGATCATCGTCAAATCAAGCCGACTCGCGCCAGCAAGACTTGCAGCGCACAATCAAGGCTTTTGGAGAATCGAACGACGAGTACACTTTTCCGCGCCTGACCTCCACCGGGTGGGAGGCCGAACGGATCGCCGGACTGGCCCCAGCCGATCAGGTCTTCAAAGCGCTGGCCTTCGACGCCAATCGCCAGGTAGCGACGAGCGGCAAGCTGAGCGATTACCGCATCGTACATTTCGCCTCACACAGCTTCATCCACGCCACGCATCCCGATCTGTCCGGCATCGTGCTCTCGCTCGTTGACCGGAAAGGCCAGGAGCAGGATGGGTTTCTTCGACTGCACGAAATTTACAACCTCAAACTGCGGGCCGATCTGGTAGCGCTCAGCGCCTGCCGCACCGGACTCGGCAAAGAGGTCAAAGGCGAAGGGCTGATGAGTTTGACGCGAGGTTTTATGTACGCAGGCGCGCTGCGCGTCATCGTCAGCGCATGGGAAGTCCAGGACCGGCCGTCGGCGACGCTGATGGTCAAGTTCTACCGACACTTGCTCGGCCCCGAAGCGTTGTCGGCGGCGGCGGCCTTGCGCGCCGCGCAACTCGAGATGTGGCGCGACAGCCAGTTCTCCGCGCCTTACTTCTGGGCCGGCTTCACGCTGCAAGGGGAATGGAGGTAAGAATGATAACCGTCAAAGTCTGTTACGAATCATCGGGCGACCCGGCCAAAGACAAAACGGTTTCGCTCGGCGTTGAGGAGCTGTTCCGCACTGACTACGAATTGACCGACAGTGAAGGCGAGGCGCGTTTCAACGTCGAGCCTTGCGAGGGCAGGGTCTTCGTTGACGGATTAATCGCCTACAAGGGGCGCCTGAAAGAGAGTATTGTCATCTACGTTTGATCGTATTACGACGCGTCATCAACGACTCGCGGCGACTCTTCACCCTATTTTAGTCACAATTCCATCTCGTCAAGCACTAAAATCGTGATTCCACTCACACGTTTAAGTGTGGAATCGTTCGTCAGGAAGGCGCCGCAGCCTGCCGCAATGGCAGCGGCGATTTGGAAGGAGTCGGCGAGCTTCAGGTTATAATGCGCTCGGACTTCGGCAGCTTGCTCGGCAACCGCATCCACTCCAACGTAGCGCGTGTTTACTCCTGCGGTAATCGCACCGCGGAATTTCTGCGCCAGAGCCATATCGCCGCGCCGGTAGGGATGCACTAAACATTCGGACAGGGTGATGGATGATGTAACGGCCGATAGAGTTCCCGCCTGGATGGCTTGAAAGATTTGGTCGGTCAATGGCTGATAGGCAAGGTTGCCTTCGACATGATAGATGATCGGCGCCGTGTCCAGAAACAACTCTCGAACATTAGCCAGCGCAGTAGAGATTTTTATCACTCGGGCCTCCATTGCCGCTCGCGATCTTCGTCCGATTCGCGCCGTGTGCGTGAAACCCACGTTTGCGCATCTTCCCCATCCAGTAAATTCGGTGCGACGCCGCGCAGCGACATCCAATCATGACGTTCCGGTAAGTTACTCTCGATCGCCTGGATAGACAGATCGTAAACAATCTTCCCGATCAAACGCAGACGTTCCGCCGCAGGCAGTGGTTTTACTATTTGCTCGTAAATTTCTTCCGTTGTTGTCAATGTCATCTCAATAATCTCCTTTAACATGGATGATCGATCAATACGATCATCCTAGCGTCTAGTAAAGTTGTCAACGAGCTGATTAAACTCGTCCGTCCTGATGTCTCCGATACGGGGTTAGCTTTTCATTTCAAGAGCAGCTTGAGATATCGCTCGCAATTTCGCCACGACCTCTTCGACGATACCGCGCACTTCGGGCGAAAGTTTCTCGATCAACGCCTCATCGCCGGCTTGCAGATAATCAATCGCACGCACCAACGGGAAAAGCTGGTCCTCCATTCCAGCTTCGACAATCAATCGGCGTGCAAAAGCGATCTGTCCTGTTTTCGCAACTTCCAACAAAGCTTCGGAGATTTCGTTCGGCCAATTCTCATTCTCTATTCTTTTGCTAGACTCCAACGCCTCACTCAAACTTTGTTTTGCTGAATCAAACTTCTCTTGTCGCGCCATTTTGACGAATAGCTTAAGATAAACGCAGCCACGATCGTACCAAGCCGGTCTCAATTTTGGATTGATCTCTAACACGCGATCGTAACTTGCTATCGCTTCTTCATAACGCCCCAACTCACTAAAAGCATAACCACGCCCCAACCAACTCCTATCACAGCTTGGGACGGTCCTTAAAGCTTGGTCAAAGCTAGCCAATGCTTCTTCATAACGACTAAGGTTATTTAGCGATTCTCCTCGCCCTTCCCAAGCGGCGTGATCGTCAGGCTTGAGTTCTAACATACGATCAAAGCTTGCCAAAGCCTCTTCGTAGCGGCCTGAACTCCCAAGGGTAAGCCCACGATTGTTCCAAACCTTGTCATCGTCAGGCTTGAGTTTCAACGCTTGGTCAAAGCTCATTAGCGCCTCTTCGTAGCGGCCTAGTCTCCCAAGCGCAATGCCACGACCATTCCAGGCTATTTCATAGTCAGGCCTGAGCTTCAATGCTCGGTCAAAGCTTGCCAGCGCCTCTTCGTGACGGCCTAAATTCCCAAGAGCAAGGCCACGATTGTTCCAAGCTACTTCAAAATTGGTCTTAAAATCCAATGCTCGGTCATAGCTCGCTAATTCCTCCTCGTACATGCCTAAACTCCCAAGCGCAAGGCCACGACCGAACCACGCCGCGAAGTCAGGTTTAAGGCTTATCGCTCGATCATAACTGGCTAGCGCTTCCTCATGCCGGCCCAGGCGGCCAAGCGCACTGCCACGACTTCTCCAAGTGTTGTTATCGTCAGGGTTGATCTGTAACGCTCGATCATAGCTCGCCAAAGCCTCCTCGAAGCTGCCTAGATGCCAAAGCGCATGGCCTCGCTCGTACCAGGCTGTCCCATCGTCAGACTTTAGACTCAACGCTCGGTCAAGATAGTGAAGCGCGTTTTCGTATTTTTTCTCCTTGATTGTAAGGATTGCTTTGGCCATAGCCTCCGCGAATTCTTCATCCTGCGAGGAGGGGGTGGTCTGCGCTCTCAACACTTTGGCGTTTGTAACCTGATCCTCGCTCAGGCAACCCGTTTCAACCAATTTGTCCAAAGTCTTATCGGATAAGTCAGCTATATTGACATTCGCCAAGAGATCGGTTTTGAGAGTAGCGAAGTCTCTGAGTTCCAGATGCCCACAGATGACACGATCCATTGCCTGCAGACGGGCGGGATTATCCACCATTGCTTCCATTAAGTAACGGTGATGTTCGAGCACATCGCGCGCCTCATGTGAATGATTGGTGCGAACGTGATGGCGGAAACGACGTTCCAGACGACTGCTCTCCGCTTTCATCTCTTCAGGCGTATAAAGCGCCTTGAGAATGCCGATGAGCCATCTCATCCGCTCTCGCGCGCTGCGCCCGAAGCGCATTTGATGCCAGATGGCATACAGTGGTTCTGAAAGGGCATACCAAGAATTGCGCACGCGCAGATTCGACGCTCGCACATAGCCGACCTCGGAAAGCCTTTTGAGTTGTGAGCTAACCTGATTCGGCGATAGCCGCACTGCGGCGGCAATTTCGCCTGGCGTCAGCCCCTCATTGGTTTCACCACTAACGCGCGCAATGTGATCGAGGATTTTGCGCTGTTGTGCGGGCAGGGCCTCGATTTTGGCTTTGTAATAAGGCGTCACCTCATCAAGCAACTTTTCCAGAGCGCGCCGAACTTCGGTCACATCCGAATGGCTTACCACACGATAAAGCATCAATACCAGACGGGGGTTGCCGCCAGTGAAGTATTCCAAGGCGCGCAACCGGCTGGCATTCTGTTTGAGCTTGGTCTGGAAATCCTCAATGCGGTCAATTTTGGCGCGTCGCCGCAATAGTTCCTGCATCTGCTCAAATCGTAAATTGGCGAGATCATAAATTTTGAAGAGGTTGTAGAGCGGTTGATCATAGGCGCGGGCTTCCTTGAAAAAGTTCGTTGCGCTGCCAAGAAACATTACCGTCCCATCATTCATCAATGCGTCGCGCAATCTGGCGTTGTCGCGTTCGTCGTTGATCTGTTCCAAAATTTGATGGAAGTTTTCCACAAGCAGCAGCAGCCTTTTGCCGTGTTTGCGCCGCCAGTCCTTGATCGCGGCGTAAGCGGCTTCCTGCAATTCATCGTTTTGAGGGTATTTAGCCTTGAGATCGTCCGTAAGTCTGCGTAACTCGGCATCGCCCGTGTCGGCGGCGATGAGTTCCAGAGTTTGAATCCATAAGTCGGCTAGGTCGTAAATTCCATAGGACTCTTCGGGAAACTTCACCGCCTGCCACTGGTCGGCCAGGCCGCGATCTTTGATGGCGAATTTGACCATCAGCAGTACGGTGGTCTTGCCCATTCCGCGAGGCGCAATGATGATAGCGTGCTGTACGCCTGCGCCGTCGGGTTGTCTCTTGATCAGTTCTACGAGATCATCAAGGAGTTGTTCGCGCGCAACGAATGTCTCCTTAACCTCTGATTCCGGCATTTGGTCGGGGTTATAGAGTAGTTCCATGGGTCATCACCTCAACGTCAGTTGTTGTTTTCCATCCCGTAATGGCGCAGCCACCAATCGCGCAGTTTATCGGAGGCCAGATTCGCAAACGCCTCACGACCATAGAAATTCGTGCCTCTAACGGGTGGCCCAACCAGATTAGTGATCATATCTCCCCTAAAACTAATACAACCGATTCGTTGTACAACAAGTGCGTTGTACAACGAATCGGTTGTATTAGTCAACAAATTAATCCACTTGAAGGGATTTATTTCGCCACCAGATTGACCAGCCGCTTCGACACAACAATCGTCTTCACGACCTCTTTGCCTTCCAGCTTCGATCGCACGCGGTCGCTGGCCAGCGC
>Ga0126383_10002555_pt1 | contig 11785 bp, 6 predicted proteins | sample PanSoiMetPlot_35_FD_96882 | JGI IMG/M metagenome (GOLD analysis project Ga0126383, IMG submission 96882) | Tropical forest soil microbial communities from Panama - MetaG Plot_35 | ecosystem: Environmental > Terrestrial > Soil > Tropical forest > Bulk soil | place: Panama | collected 2016-02-17
AGGCCGCCGGTAATCACAAACGAAGCTTGCCAGTTGTAAGTGACAATGGCCCACACGACCAAAGGCGGAGCAATCATCGAACCGACCGAGGCCCCAATGTTGTAAATGCCGCCGGCCAATCCGCGCTCTGATGCGGGAAACCAGTCTGCCGTCGCTTTCATACCGGCGGGATTTGCCGACCCTTCACTAAAACCCAGTAACGCGCGCATGCCCGCCAGCATGGGCCAGTTGTACGCCAGACCATGCGCCATATTCACCAAAGACCAGGCGGTCGCGAAAATCGCCAGGCCGATTCGCAAACCCAGGACATCAAGCGCATAACCGACTAACGGCTGAAACATGATGGCCACTTGAAACGCGCCGATAATCCAGGAGTATTGCCTTTCGGTAATATGAAGCTCCTGCAAAAGCGTCGGCGCCGCCACGGCCAGCGTGCTGCGCGTGAGAAAGTTGAGAATTGAGCCCAGCATGAGGATGCTCATCATCCACCAGCGCAAACCCGGCAGTTTGAAAGTCGCGCGTTCATTCGGGGCGTAATTCATGGACGCGACGCCCCGTTCGGGTTCGGAGCGCGCTGCCGGCGATTGGTTCTTTTCTGATGAGTGTTGCAGAATCGGTTGTCTCAAACTGAAAGTGGCTGTCGCTTTAAGCCGGATTGCTCTAACCTAAAGCTGTGTAGCTCGGGGCAGTAGCCCGACCGTTAGGGAGGGCTCCTTTCGATGACCTTATGAGCCCTTCCTGACAGTCGGGCTACTGCCCCGGGACGAGCGACACGTCAAGAACTTACGGAAAAGTTCGATCATTGCTTTCGCTACAACTGCTCGGATGAACGCTCAGTTCACAATTTGGTGCGATAACGATTTCGATGACACCCAGCAACGCGAACGCGATCTGCTGCTTGAAGGTGTGGGACCGCACCATCTGCTGATGTTCGATCCGAACGATGCGACGGCTCGCCACGCGCTGCGCGATGCGGAGATCGCTTTTGGCACTCCCGACGCGCCGGCAGCTGCTGCGTCTCTCAGGCTGCGCTGGGCGCAATTGAACTCTGCCGGATATACCAGCTTTGACGATGGCGAAATTCGCGCCGCGCTCACCGCGCGCGACGTGATCGTCACCAACAGCTCTGACGTTTATGCCGAGCCTTGCGCCCAGCACCTGCTCGCAATGATCACCGGCATTGCTCGCGGTTTACCGGTCGCGCTGGACAGTCAGCGCGGGGACCACTCCTGGCGCAGGTCGCTGCGGCCTGGCTTACCGCTGCTCAACGGTCAGACAGTTTTGATTCTGGGCTATGGCGCGATTGCCCGGCGCCTGGTCGAACTGCTGCACCCGTTGGAGATGAACCTAGTTGCTGCGCGCCGCCAGATTAAAGGCGATGAGCCGATCAGCATCCTGACAGATCGACAGATCGACGAATTCCTTCCCACGGTCGATCATCTGGTCAACACGCTGCCCGCGAATAAGCAGACCGACAACTTCGTTAACGCGGCTCGGCTGGCCAGGCTAAAGGCCGGCGCGATCGTCTATAACATTGGACGCGGCACTACTCTGGACCAGCACGCGCTTATCAAAGAACTGAATTGCGGCCGTCTGGCTGCGGCGTATCTTGATGTGACTGAACCTGAACCACTCCCAACCGATCACCCTCTATGGAGCACGCCTAACTGTTATATCTCGCCGCATCTTGGCGGTGGTCATCGCACCGAGAAGGAAAGACAGGTCCGTCATTTTCTCGATAACCTCGGGCGATTTGTTCAAGGCGCTCCCCTGCGAAATCGAGTCATCTAAGAAATTCTTACGACGGAAGCTCTGCCGGATTCTCCCACTGGCCGGTCCTGGCCGAACGGAAGATGGCGTCGACGACCGCCATGTTCCCAATCGAATCTTCTAAAGTCATGGACGGATCGCGACCTTCCCGAATGCTGCGCGAAAACAGATCGCCCTGGATCGTATATTGATCGCAAATTTCAAATTCCAGCACCTCGGCGCCGGCGCCAAAGAGATCTGAGCCGTCGTCGATCATGATTCTACAAGCACGATCAGGAGGCGCATTGACGGGAATCTGCACCTCGATCTTTCCGCGCGTGCCGACAATTTGCAGGCGCTGGAACGGCGTCATCCGCGTGCCGCAGGTAAAGAGCGCCTGGCCGGCGGAAAAATCGAGCAAGGCCGAGGTCAGGACATCAGTGCGGGTCGCGGCGTCTTCATCGATCAAACCCACGACCCGCCTGGGTTCGTCCCCAAAGATCAGCCGCGCGAAGAAGATCATGTAACAACCGATATCCATCAGGCCGCCGCCGCCAATCTCCGCCATGTTCCGAATGTTCTGGGGATCCGGATTGTTGTAACTGAAGTGTCCCCAAACTGAGCGCACTTCTCCGATGCGGCCGGCCGCAATCACTTCGGAAACCTTCAGCCATTGCGGATGGTTGCGCACCATGAATGCTTCTTCAATTTTCACGCCGGTCCGATCGCGCGCCTCCAGCAATTGCTTTGCTTCGGTGGCGGTAAGCGCGATGGGTTTTTCGCAGAGCACGTGCTTCCCTGCGGCGGCGGCTTTGATCGACCAGGGCACATGCAGATGATTCGGCAGCGGAATATACACGGCTTCGATTTCGGGATCCGCCAGTAAGTCGTCGTAGGACGAGTAGGCCTTGGGAATGCCGAGTTCCTCAGCGACCCGTTTCGCCTTCAGCGGATCTCGCGAGGCCAGCCCCGTTATCTCGGACAAGTCACTCTGCTGCATTGCCGGAATTACTTTTTTGACGGCGATATTGGCGGCACCCAATACGCCCCATTTGACTTTGTTTGTCATAAGCTAGCGTCGGAAACTCTCTGGTGGCCCAAGATAACTTGCCCGCGTGGCGCCGGTATTGACCACCAGTTTTTCCAGCACCACGCCCGGATCAATGGCCCAGAATTTCAGGACATGAACACCCGAATTTACGAGCTTGTGTTTTGAAGTAATAACCCGCACCGCATCTTTCACCGAACGCTCCCATTCGGCCTGCGAATAGTCCGTGTGCAGATTCATTATTTGAGCAGCTTCATCGTCGAATGAAATTCCATAGCGCAACCCTTCGCCGGGTTGAAACTTCTGCGTCGGCGCCAGGTAGGCATCTACGGTGACCTCACCGTTATGGAAGAAGTAGATCTGATAATCGAGATGCGGACGAACCGGATCGATCATCTGACGCGCCCCGGCGACCGGAGACGTCGTCATGGCGGAAAGCGTGCGCCCAAAATCGGGAAGCTTGAGCCAATGCAACTGGTTTCCCTCGGTCCTGGCGGTGTAATGCTCGGCTTCAATCGAAACATAACCATCGCCTTCAACAAACCCATGGATTTGATCACGCTGCGGTGATTCCGGATTAACGATGGGCGCCTTCAGCGTGATCTTCCGCGCGTCCGGGCCGCTGACGGTAATAGAAGCCTGGGTGACGTCTCGCGGAATCGATGTCCAATCAACGCTGACCCAAATCCGCTCGTCGCGGGTTAACCTGCCGCCCGACGAACTCACGCGCAACCAGGGCGCCTCAGTCTCAACGCTGAACTCGAATGAAGCAGCGCCGCGATTAAAGACTTCAAAGTAGCGCGGCTGCTGGTCGTAGACGCTTAACGGCGGCAAGGCCGGTTGCCCCGGTGCGTCGGGCCAACTTAAAGGCGAGCCCTCAATTGCCACGGCCATTTCCGGCGCCGGCGTAACCTGGATTTCCTGCACGGCCGGCATGGCATTACGCACCGGCTGGTTCCAGAACGTATAGCCGATGTGCGTCTGGTCCATCAGGTGGTCCCACTTGCCGCCGGCCATGGTGTGATTGTAATAATCGGCCAGCTCCTGGTCGGCCCGGAACAACTCGCGGGCCCGGTTCGCCAAATCATTTGTCGAGGCCCGGCCCTGCACCGCATAAAGCCGATTCTTCCCCACGGTCACATACAGTTCATTGATTAACGCGCAGGCCTTTACCGGATAAAGCACCAGCTGATAAAAGGCATCCTTCTTTTCGCGCGGCATCGCGTTGTAGAGTTGTTCGGCTTTGCCCGACAGGCTCTGATAGTCTGCCAGCATATTTTCGGCTTCCTGATAATTGACCAGGCTGTAGGTCCCCGGTTCGAGCAGCTCGGGCTTACGGCGGCCATTAAATTTCGTGTACCTGGCTAGTATCTCGGCGATCTCGCCGGCATGTTCAGGTCCAAATTCACGAGTGGCCCACTCGCGCGCATATGCGCTCAACTTGTCCGCCGGCCAGCGTTCCGGATTCCAGGCAAAAGTTAAAAAGAACTCGATGGGAAACTCCATCGGCTTCAAATCACCGACGTTCACAATCCAGATGCGATTGGCCCCGTAGTGATAGGCGAGATTCATCTGCTCCTGGACTTTGGTGATCGGGATGGTGTTTAGCCACTTGTACGATCGCGGGCCGCCTACATAATCAAAGTGATAATAGATTCCGGCGCCGCCGGATCGCGTTCGTTCATCCGCCGTCGGCAACCGGCGAATGTTTCCCCAGTTGTCATCGCACCACAACAGCGTCACGTCGTCGGGAACGCGCATTCCCTGCTCGTAATACTCCTGCACTTCCTTGTAGAGCGCCCACAACTGGGGGACCTTGGTGACATCGGGATTGACGTTGTCGGCAATTATCCGGCGCTGGTCGGCGACGATGCGCTCGAGCAACGCCGTGTTTGTTTCCCGCGCCATGGGCAAGTCGCCGTCGCCGCGCATGGCCAACGAAATGATGCTCTCGAAATTCTTATTGCGCCGCACCCCGTCGGCCCAGAAGGTCCGTAACACCTCGGCGTTCTTGCTGTAGTCCCAGGCGCCCTGGCCGTGACGCTTCCACTCCTGCTGCGCGCGCAGCATCGGCTCGTGATGCGAAGTACCCATAACGATGCCGTACTCATCGGCGAGCTTTGGATTCAGCGAATCGTCCTCGTTAAAGGCGCTGTTCCACATGGCCGGCCAAAGGTAATTGCCCTTGAGACGCAGCAGCAGCTCAAAGACCTTTTCATAGAATTGATGGTTGTAGTCGCCGAATTTCTCTTTGACCCAGCCGGTCAGCGCCGGCGCTTCGTCATTGAGAAAGATGCCGCGGTACTTCACGGCCGGCTCGCCCTGAAGGTAACGGCCCGGGCGGACAAAGATCTGATCATGCGGCGCAACCGGCACGTCTGCCCACCAGTACCAGGGCGAAACTCCAATCTGTTCCGACAAGTCGTAGATGCCGTAGATCGACCCGCGCTTATCACTGCCGGCAATCACCAGCGCCCGCTCGACGCCCGCCCAGGGATGCGCGACGGTCTGAATCAGAAATGATTCCCAAGCGTTTCTGAGCGGTCCGACATCAAGCTTGCCGGCGCGCGCCAGTTCATCAATTTGCCGGTTTCTCCCGATAGTGCCGGCGACAATCGCCACCGTCACTGGTGAGGCGGAATCTATTTGCAAGAGCGGCTGCTCTTTCGTTACCCGAGCGATGTCTTTCTGCAGGTCGCCGGCGGCGCGCAGGACGCCGGGATAATCACGACTATCAACCAGAATCGGGGTCGCCTTGCCGGCGGCCACCAGGGGAAAGTCTCCCGCCGCCGGCGCGAAATTCACATAGTGAGGCTGGCCGATAGCGCGGCAATCACAGGTCCATGCCAGCGCGCAAATCAGCACTAACGAAAAGCGCACACAGTTCTGGCGAACATTTCGCACGAGTAGTCAGTTGAAAAGCAGAATTGGAGCGCAAGCTTCCTGCCTGTATTTAGGTTTGGGGTTTGCCGGCGAACCGCGGACGCTTGCGCTCTGGTCCTATCTGACGCCAAAGAGAATATCGACAGTTAACTGATCCAGCCGTTCGTAAGGCAGCGGCCGGCCCGCCAGCGCATTCCGGTCAAGCGTGGTTGCTTTGATTTCATCGGCGCGGCTGCGCGAGTACGCCATCGCCGAAGCGCCATTGCCGGGCGTTCCCGCGCGCAACTCGGCGAGCAGCGATTGGATTTCCGCATCTTCATTAAACTGCCGCGCTTTATCTTTGAGGATCAGATAATTTCGCATGCAACCGGCGGCGAATTCCCACACGCCGGCCTCGTCTTCACTGCGATAAGAGTGCGCATCGAAGTGACGCGGGCCGTCGTAAGACTCTTCCAGCAACTTGACCAGAAAGAACAGGTTCTTGATCGATTCCGAGCCGAAGCGCAGGTCCTGATCGAAACGCGGCCCTTTCTGATCGTTGAGATCGATGTGAAACAACTTCCCGGCTTCGATGGCTTGCGCCACCACGTGATAAAAATTCAATCCCGACATTTGTTCATGGCCCACCTCGGGATTGACCCCCACCATCTCCGGGTGATCGAGGGTGGCGATGAATCCGAGCATAGCGCCGGTGGTGGGCAGATAGATGTCGCCCCGCGGCTCGTTCGGCTTCGCTTCCAGCGCGAACTTATAGTCGTAGCCCTGGTCGATTGAGTATTCACAAAGAAAGTTGAGCGCTTCGCGGTTCCACTTCAAAGCCTCGCGCGGATCTTTGGCCGCATCTACTTCGGAACCTTCCCGGCCGCCCCAGAAGACATAAATATGCGCGCCCAGTTCCGCGCCGAGGTCCATTGAGCGCATGGTCTTCTGCAAGGCGTAGAGCCGTACCTTGGGATCGTTCGAGGTGAAAGCCCCGTCCTTGAACACCGGGTCGTAAAAAAGGTTGGTGGTGGCCATCGGCACTTTCATGCCGGTATCGCTCAGCGCCTGTTTGAATTCGCTTACAATCCGATCGCGCTCAGCCGGAGTCGCATCAATCGGCACCAGATCGTTATCGTGAAGATTAACGCCGTAAGCCCCGAGCCGGCTCAGTTCGTGGACGATCTTGACCGGGCCCAGACTCGCGCGCGTGGCATCGCCAAACGGATCGCGGCCGCGATTGCCCACGGTCCAAAGACCAAAAGTAAATTTGTGTTCAGGTTGCGGTTTGTAGTCGTTGCCCATTCCAAATCCTCCAATGTTTGTCAGGCGCTAGTTGGATTGCCGGCCCGTTACGATCAATCTCGCGACTGCAAAAGACGATCGCTAGCCACGAGCAATTGGCGCAATCTCAACCTCGCCCCATTCGAACGACCGCGGCAAACGCAACTTTGGGTTGTCCGGCCCGATTGAACAGCAAGGGGTAACTGGTCCGGCCTCTGACCGGCCAGTTGTTCAACCAGGAATCGCCGTCGGTTACTCCCCAGAAGGTCACGCGGTCAATCACCTCGCCATGCTTAACAAAAACGCCAAATAAGTCGGCGTAGCGCCTGGCCAAAGTTTGCTGCACCGAGTCCGGCAAGCCATTCGCATAAGGATTCAGGTTCGCCTGCAACTCTGCCGTCATCGTCACTTCTGCCGACTGGCTGCGGTTTGCTCGCGGCAGCACGTCAATATCGAGTTCAGTGATATTAACCTTTATTCCCAGTTTAGCGAATGCCGCAATGGTCGCGTGCTCCTGTTCGACGGTGGGCCAATCCAGCTTGTCGTGACCCTGGATGCCCACGGCGTAGATCGGCGCCCCCTGGGCCTTCAATTTCTCAATCAGTTTGATCGCGCCGTTGCGCTTCGGCTCGTTCTCGAGTGAATAGTCGTTGTAATACAACTGCGCCTGGGGATCGGCTTCGTGGGCGAACTGAAACGCCTTGGCAATGTAATCGTCGCCGATGATTTTTAGCCACGGAGATTGCCGCAAAGAGCCGTCATCCTCCAGGGCCTCGTTGACTACGTCCCATCCTTTTATGCGTCCCCGGTATCGTCCGACGACCGTATGAATGTGATCGCGCATCCGATTCAGCAACGTTTCGCGGTCGACGGGATTTCCTTTGTCGTCCTGGAACACCCAGCGCGGCGTTTGATTGTGCCAGATCAACGTGTGGCCGATGACAAACATATGGTACTTCTCACCAAAAGCGACGTAAGCGTCAGGTCCCTCGAAGCTGTACTTGTCGCGTTGGGGATGAACCCACTCCCACTTCAGGGCGTTCTCAGGCGTGATTGAATTGAACTGGCTGGTAATGAGAGACACACCACGGGCATCGCGCTCGGTGAATTGATTCTGGTTAAGGGCGGCGCCAATCAGAAAGTCGGGTTTGAAAGCGTCCCGCAAAGCTTGCGCCGGAGCTTGATTCGCATTCACCCTAGGATCGATGGCCGCCGCGGCCGCGATCAAAACAGTCACCGCCGCGATACACAGAAGGCCGTAGTTTTTCCTCAGCATATAGAATTTCGTGCAGCGTTGGTTCAAGCACGACTCCTTTCTAATTCACACACCGGCCACGCGCGAGTGGTCATGCAAAAACTAAATGCGTACCCCAGAGTAGTCAGCTCAATGTCCCTCAGCGGTGGCGAACTCCTGCCGGCGCTGAGCGAGTTCATCCTGGATGCGGATGTTGAGCTTCTTGCCAATCGGATAAATGATCAGACAGATCAATCCCAGGGCCATCGCCACCGCCGGATAAACACTGGCCCCCAGCCGAATTCCGAACAGCGCGTGCTCTGTCTGCGCTACATTTGGAACATAACCATAGAGGTCGAGTATCCACGCGCTCAAGGCGCCGCCTAAACTCAAACCCGCCTTGAGGGCAAACAGAATTCCGGCGTACATGAACCCGGTGGCCCGCCGGGACGTCTGCCATTCCGAGTAATCAGCCACGTCGGCAATCATCACCCAGAGCAGCGGCACGGTTGGTCCCCAACCGATGGCCCAGAGAATACTCAAACCATACATCGCCCCAATTGATGATGGTCCAACGAAAAATACCAACACGGTGGCGACCAGGGTGACGGCGACGCCGGCGATGAAGACCGCCTTTTTGCCGAAGCGGTCCGCCAGCGGTTTGGAGAAAATGATGCCGACGATTTGAATCAGGCTGCCGATGACAAAGAACAGGCTCACTCCGACGGCGGCCGCATTTGACCCGTCGGGTTTAACCAGCAGCCCCAGCGAATTGAGCACCGACTGCCAGGCGGTGAGCGATCCGTTTGACCCGGCCAGCCCGAGCTTGTCCAGGAAACCACGCAGCTGTTGCGTGTCCAGATAATAAGCAAAGAAATAATTCGACGAGCTGCCGCGCACCACCAGCATGGTAAAGATCAGCAGGGTGAGTACGAACATTATGATCCACGGCCGGCAACTGAAGACGTTTTTCAAGTCGGCGCCGAGTGAGGCTTTCTGACCGGGCAGCGGTTGCACCCGTTCGCGCGTGGTGGCAAAAGTGATCAGGTTGAAAACAATGATCAGTCCGCCAAAGATCGCCATCGTTATGGCCCAGCCCTTGGCCGAATCGCCCTGTCCGAGCTTCGCCACCAGCGGCAAAGGCAGTGCCTGGATAAAGAATTGTCCGATCAGCGCGCCGACAAATCGGTAACTCGCAATGCTGCTGCGTTCGCTGGAATCGGGCGTCATCACGCCCATCAAAGCAGAGTACGGCGTGTTGTTCGCTGAGTAGATCATCATCACCAGCGCGTAAGTGAGATAAGCGTAGATGAGCTTCCCGGCCGGACTGATATTTGGAGTGACGTAAACCAGCCAGAAGATCAAACCGAAGGGCGCGGCCGTGAACAGTATCCACGGACGGAACTTGCCCCAGCGCGTCTGGGTTCGATCAGAGAGGGCCCCGACGACCGGATCGAAAACCGCATCACCCAGTCGCAATATAAGAAACATTGAGCCGACGGCGACCGCAGACAATCCCGCCGTGTCCGTATAAAAACGGGTTTGATAAAGAATCATGGACTGGAAGAAAAAATTGGTGGCGACATCGCTAAAGCTGTACCCGATTTTTTCTTTGACCGAAAGTTTGTGCGTTGTGTTGGTCATCAGTTTTTTGGCCCTTTAAATCGCAAGGTTTTTAAAGCGGCACGGGCACGCACGCGCCAGCGAGTGCCACCCGGGAAAAGCTAGTACTTGATCGGCTTAAAAGTTCCAGGCCTCTGATTCACAGCTGGCTTCAGCCAGGTGAGCGGCGAGTTGCCGTTTGAATCGGAAACCGTTTAAACGGTTTCCCGCTTATTCTGCGCCCCACGACACCCGGCTAAAGCCAGTGTGTGAATCGTAATAAAGCATGCGAGCTCTCACGCAACCCAGGGGTTCACTTAATCACCCGCAGAACTACCTTCTGCAGATCTTCATCACGCGATGAATTACCGACCTCGATCTCAAAATCGCCGGGTTCCACGACGTGCTTCATATTGATGTCATAGAAGGCCAGCGATTCAGGTGTGATATCCAGAGCGACCGTTTTGGTTTCACCCGGTTGTAGCCAGACTTTTTGGAAACCCTTCAGTTCCTTTATGGGTCGCGTCACCGAACTGACCAGATCGCGAATATACATCTGCACGACTTCCGAGCCGGCGCGCTTACCGGTATTAGTCACGTCAACCAGCGCCCGGGTCGCGCCGCTCCGTTTGATTCTTTTCTTCTCCAAGCGGAGGTTACTGAACCCGAATGTCGTGTAGCTCAAACCGTAGCCGAACGGAAACAGCGGCGTGACCTCATCGAACAGATATCCACGGCGCGCCGAAGGCTTGTAGTTGTAAAAGACGGGCACATGTCCGGCCGAACGCGGAACCGTTATCGGCAGTTTTCCGCCAGGGTTGTGATCGCCGCAGAGCACGTCGGCAACGGCGTGGCCGGTCTCCTGTCCCAGGTACCAGCATTCAAAGATTACCGGAACGTTTTCCTTGAGGTAGTTGATGGAAATTGGCCGGCCATTGAAGAGAAAGACGATGACCGGCTTACCGGTTGCCACCATCGCCCGCACCAGTTCTTCCTGACGGCCCACCAGGTCGAGCGTGGCGCGATCGCCCATGTGCCTGAGGTTCCACGCCTCGCGCGAAGTCTGCTCGTTATCGCCGATCGCGAGTACGATCACATCGGCCTTCCTGGCCACTTTCACGGCCGCAGCAATCTGCTTTCGATCTTCCTGCGGATCGCTCGGCACCACTTCATCGATATGCCAGGCGCCGCCAATCGTGATCTTGCAGCCTTCGCTGTAAAGCACCTTCACCCGCCCGCCCACTTTCGCTTTGATGCCCTGTAACACGCTCACCTCTTGTTTGGGCACGCCGCTATATCCGCCCAGCAGGCTGCGGTCTGCGTTTGGACCAATTACGGCAATCGTCTTTATTTTGCTCAGGTCGAGCGGCGCGAGGTTGTTTTCATTCTTGAGCAGGGTAATGGTTTCGCGGGCCGCGGCTAACGCCAGCGCCCGGTTCTCTTCGCAGCCCACAATGCGTTCAGCTTGATCCGGATCGACATAAGGATCGTCAAACAGACCCAGCTTGAATTTCCAGAAGAGCATGGGCGCGACCAGATCATCCAGCTGCGCCTCTTTCAATTCGCCCTGGCGCACCAAATCGATGAGATGGAGATAGCAATCAGGCTCCGGCAGTTCGATATTGACGCCGGCCTCAACTGACAGGCGGCAGGCTTCGCGTTTGTCGCGCGCCACGAAATGGCCATGCGTGTCCGGCCGGTCGTGCAATTCCCAGATCGAGTAATAGTCAGAGACGGTGAAACCTTTGAAGCCCCAATCCTTGCGCAGGACGTCACGCAGCAACCAGCGATTTGCATGCGACGGCACGCCGTCGACTTCGTTGTACGAAGGCATAACGCTGATGGCATTCGCCTGGCGAATCGTCTCCCTGAAGGTGAACAGAAAAGTCTCGCGCAAGACCCGTTCAGATACGTTCGCCGGTGCGCAGTTCATGCCTGACTCCGGCTGGCCGTGCGCGACGAAATGCTTGAGCGTGGCGATCACGTGCTTCTTGTCCCTGAATTTA
>Ga0126383_10002557_pt1 | contig 11784 bp, 9 predicted proteins | sample PanSoiMetPlot_35_FD_96882 | JGI IMG/M metagenome (GOLD analysis project Ga0126383, IMG submission 96882) | Tropical forest soil microbial communities from Panama - MetaG Plot_35 | ecosystem: Environmental > Terrestrial > Soil > Tropical forest > Bulk soil | place: Panama | collected 2016-02-17
CCCCAGGGCCTCATCACCAGAAGGAGCATGCGATGAAGCGTTTCGTGCTGGTGGCACTTCTGTTCGTGGCCGTGCCCGCCGTCGCCCAGGAGAAGGTCCTCCACATCTCGAGCATCAACGGCCAGACGGGGCAGTCGGCGGCCTATGGGAGCAAGGTCATCGAAGGCGTCAACCTCGCCGCGAAGACGATCAACGAGGCCGGCGGCGTCACCGACCGCTGCGGCGGCCACTACAAGATCAAGGTCACCACCGGCGACATGGCGAACTCGCGCGAGCAGGCCGTCTCGCTCCTCCGGCAGGCGGCGGGCGATGCCACCGTGCTCGCCGTGGTCGCCCCCTCGCCGTCGACGGGCTACGTGCCGATGGTGCCGGTGGCCGGCCAGCTCAAGATTCCGATCATCGCCACCGGCTCGGGCGCGCCCATCAAGGAGTGGAACCCCTGGTCGTTCCGGCTCAACACCACATCGAAAGCGGCTGCCCCCGGCATGATGTCGGCGCTCAAGGCCAAGCTCGGCCTGAAGCAGGTCGCGCTGATCTACGACATCACGCAGGACGGCCAGCGCGGGGAAGCCGAGCTGATCCGGAATTCGGCCAAGGACCTCGGCTACGAGGTGACGGCGTTCGAGGCCTTCCGGGCCGGCGACAACGATTTCCGCCCGCAGCTCTCGAAGATCAAGGCGACCAAGGCGGACTGGATCGGCATCTACGGCGCCACCCCGGAGCTGGCGAAGGTCGTCAACCAGATGGCGGAGCTCGGGATCAAGGCGAGCATCCTCACCGGCTTCGGCACGTTCAACGATCCGGTGGTGTGGGACCTGACGGAGGGCAAGGTCAAGGGCGGCTACTCGTGGTCCGCATACTTCGCGCTCGAGGATCCCGCCCGTCCGGAGATCGCCAAGATGGTCCAGCTCTACAAGAAGGAGTACGGCCACGACCCGACCCTCTACTCCTTCTACGGGTGGGACGCCCTGAATGTCTACGTCGAGACCGCCAAGCGCGCCTGCACGGCCACCGACCGCGAGAAGTTCCGCCAGGCGCTGAACACCATCGACAACGTGCCGACCCTCTCGGGCAAGGCGACGTTCAAGAATCCGCCGGACGGCGAGAACCTGTCGGCGGCGGTGATCGTGAACCAGACGACGGGACGGGGCACGTTCGAGGTCCTGAAGTAGCCGGAACGCGGCGGCCACCGAGGCGCGAGCTGGACACCGAACTGGCGGGCGCGGCAGGGGCACTTCCGGCGGACCGCGCTCCCCAATTTCACGTTGCGCCCGTAGGATCGGGCCACGAGATGACCGATTCAGGCATAGTCAACCCGCAGTAGCCACGGGTCCGCCGGAAGCGCCCCTGCCGCGCCCGTCAGTTCTACGGTTTCCGCCCCGCGGCTCGAAACGGCGACACTGCCTCCGTCAGACGGCGGGGCCGTTTTGCATTGCTACTGCGAGGGTGCGTGGGACGTTGTGGCCGGCGCCGGGTTCGGTCAGGAGCTTGCCGCTGTCGACGGCGACCTTGCCGCGCAGGAGGACGGTCTCCGGCCAGCCGTGCACCTCCCAGCCGTCCCAGGCGCTGTAGTCGGAGCCGTGGAGCGCGGCCGAGGACAGCGTGGACCGCAGCGAGGGATCGAAGATGACGATGTCGGCGTCGCTGCCCGTCGCGATGGCGCCCTTGCGTGGATAGAGTCCGAGGATCTTGGCCGCGTTCGTCGAAGTCACCGCCACGAACCGCTCGAGCGACATCCCGCGCTTGGAGACGCCCTCCGTGTAGATGATCGGCACCCGCGTCTCCACGCCGACGTGGCCGCCCGTCGCGTCCACGATGTGCCGGCTCCGCAGCTTGATGGCCCTCGGCGTGCACAGCTCGTCGGTCGCCACCGTGGCCAGGGATCCGTCGCGCAGGCCGCTCCAGAGCCGCTGGCGGTCCTCGTCGTGCTTGAGCGACGGATACGTGTGGAAGACGACGCCGTCCGGCCGGAGGTAGGCCTCGGCCGTGAACGTCGCGTAGTGGTGCAGCGTCTCCGCGTAGACGGGGAGCCCATCGGCCCGCGCCTCCGCGACGGCGTCCGTTCCCGCCTTGGAGCTCACGTGCACGAGATAGACGGCGGCGCCGGGGACGTAGCGCGCCAGCCTGAGGACGCGCCGGAACGAGATGTCCTCCGACATGACGCTGTGCACGAGGGGCATGTGCTGGATGTCGGTGCGCCCCTCTCGCTGCAGCCGGTCGTACATGTACATCACGAGGTCGTCGTCCTCGGCGTGGATGGCGAGCATCCCTCCGTGCTTCGACGCGGACTCCATGATGGCCCACAGGTGCCCGAGGCGGATCATGCGGCCCCGCCCGTGCGGACGCACGTCCGTCGTGAAGATCTTGAAGCTCGGGAAGCCGGCGCTGATGGCCTCCAGCATCTGCGCGATCACCTCGGGCGGCACCGCGCCCTGGAGCATCACGTGGAGCGCGTAGTCCGTGTACGCCTCGCGCCACACTTCCTGCTTCTTGACGATGGCCTCCTGCAGCGACAGTCCCGGCTCCCACACGGCGAAGTCCGCGAGCGTGGTGGTGCCGCCGTGCAGCGCGGCGCGGCTCACCTGGCCCGGTCCCGCGCTGAGGATGACGCCGCCGTCGATGCTCGGAATTGGCCAGTGCGTGTGCACGTGCGGGTCGATGCCGCCGGGAATGACCAGCTTGCCGGCGGCGTCGATGACACGCGCGTTGTCGGTGGGAAGCGTTCCCGGGGACGTGAGGGCGACGATGCGCTCGCCCTGGATGCCGACGTCCCACAGGCCCACGCCCGCGGGCGAGACCACCTGTCCACCGCGAATCACCAGGTCGAGCATGTCTCCCTCCAGGTCACGGCGCCCCGCCGGCGGCCGGGTCGTGCCCGTAGTCGCGGCGCGCGCCCTCCGGCGTGACGTAGCCGTGCATGATGTCGGCGTCGACGAGCGCGCGCTCCCGCCGGCGCGGATCGCCGTACCCACCGCCTCCAGGCAGGAGCAGCCGAACGCGGTCGCCCGCGCGGAAGGTCACCTCGGGCGAGCTGCTCGGCGCGATCGGCACGTCGTTGACAAGAATGCGCCCGAGCGCGCCCGGCCCGCCACCGAAGAGTCCGGCCGGCGGAAACTGCATGCGGCCGGCCGAGCCCGAGAGCACGATCGGCGCCGCTGCATCCAGGCGGCCGTCGTCGAACGCGTAGAGCGCCAGCTCCTCGCCGAGGCCGCCGCGCCACCGCCCGGCGCCGCCCGAGTCCGGGATCAGCTCGCGCCGCTCGAAGAGCAGCGGGGTCTCGAGCTCCGCCCACTCGACGGACACGTCGCGCACGTTGTAGGGAAAGCTCACCGACGCGAGGCCGTCGAGGCCGGGACGGGCCCCCATGCCGCCGAACGCGTGCTGGTGCAGCGCGAAGGTCTCCCCGCCGCGGCGGGCGCCGTTGACGTAGAACTGCCACGTGGGCATGGAGCCTGAGTCGGCGGGCACGCGATCCGGCGCGATCGTGGCGAGGATCCGGAACATCAGCTCGGAGACCAGCATGCCCGTCGCCAGCCGCCAGAAGCACGCCGCCGGATAGGCGGGATTCACGAGACAGCCTTCCGGTGCGCTCACGCTGAGCGGGCGGTACGTGCCCTCGTTGTTCGGCCACACCGGATCGCAAACCATCTTCACCGGCACCGCCACGTAGGCGCGCGTGTAGTTGATCGGCGAGTTCACGGGACGGCGGACCTGCCGCGCGGTGCCGGTGAAGTCCGCGTGGAGCTCCTCGCCCCGGATGGTGACGGTCAACGCGATCGTCTGCGGCTCCCGCACGCCCGCGATCTCGACCTCCAGCGACTCCCGGTAGGTGCCGTCCGGCAGGCGGCCGATGCCGGCGCGCATGCCCGCCTCGGTGCGCCGGAGGATGTCGTCGGCCACCGGGCGGAGCGTCGTGAGCTTGAACTCGCGGGCGAGGGCCTCGAGGCCGCGGGCGCCGATCCAGCCCGCCGCGATCTGGGCGCGGACGTCGCCGATCATCTTCTCGCTGAAGCGGACGTTGCGCCTGATCAGCGCGAAGAGGTCGTCGCTGGGCTCGCCGGCGCGGTAGAGGCGCAGCGGCGGCAGGATCAATCCCTCCTCGAACACCTCTTCGCTCAGCCCCGAGCCCTTGCGCCCCCCGATGTCCACGTGATGGACGCTGTTGATCGAGAACCCGATGAGCCGATCACCGGCGAAGGCGGGCGTGGTGATGAAGACGTCCGCCGTCTGGCCGTTACAGAGCCAGGGGTCGTTGCAGATGAAGACGTCGCCCGGCCGCACGGTCTCGGGCGGGAAGGCGGCGAGGAGGTTCTTGCCGAACACCGGCATGACGCCGGTGTGCCCGGTGGCGCCGAGCCACGTCTGGGCGATCAGGTTCCCGCGATCGTCGTAGAGGCCCGTCGACATGTCGTGGACCTCGATGACGTCGTGCGAGAAGGCGGTCCGGAAGAGCGTGGTGGCCATCTCGTCGGCGATGGCGATGAGCCGCGGCCAGATGACGTCGAGCGCGATCATCGGCCCGGCCCGTCTGCTTCGACCGCGATCACCAGCGAGCCCTCGGCGTCCACCTCCAGCGTGCCGCCGGCGTCCATCACCGTCGTCGCCGACGCCTCCTCGACGATAGCGGGGCCGCGGACGACGGTGCCCGGGCCCAGCTCGGCGCGATCGTAGATGGCGAAGGTGATCGGCGCGCGCTCACGCGCCGAGTACGCGGGGCGCTCGTCCTTCGGCGACGCGATCCCTGACGCGGCCGGTGGCGACGGCAGCACGATCGGCGACTCGACGAGCCGTCCCGTGAGCCTGAGGTTCACGAGCTCGGCCGGCACGTCGTCGTAGAAGTAGCCATACTTCGCGCGGTACGTCTCGGCGAAGCGCTGCCGCAGCGCCCCGGGCTCGAGTGCCGCCGCCGTCCCCTCGAGGGCGATCGAGACCTGATAGCCCTGGCCGATGTATCCGACGTCCACCGCCCGTGCGAAGGTCACCGGCGCCTCTCCGTCGACGGTCCGGAGCGTGCGGGTCACGTCGTCGGCCATCTCGCGGAAGAGCGCTTCCACCGCGCCCGCGTCGAGCCCGTCCAGGGGCGAGCGATGCGTGCGGACGGTGTCGTAGGCCACGGGCGCCGTGACCAGCCCGAGCGCTGACAGCACGCCGGGGCGGAGCGAGACGATCACGCGCGCGATGCCGAGCTTCGACGCGAGGTGGTAGGCGTGGACGGGTCCGGCGCCGCCGAAGGCGAAGAGAGCGGCGCGCTCCGGATTGCCGCCGCGCTCCGTCACGTGCATGCGAACGGCGATGGCCATCGTCTCGTTGACCACGTCGTGCACCGCCCAGGCGGCGGCGATCCGCTCGCGCCCGAGCGGGGCTGCCACGTGCTCGTCCACGCCCCGGGCGGCCGCCTCGGGGTCGAGGCGAATCGCGCCGCCCGCGAAGTACTTCGGGTTCAGGTACCCGAGCAGGAGGTCCGCGTCCGTCACCGTGGGCCGTGTGCCGCCACGGCCGTAGCAGATGGGCCCGGGATCGGCGCCGGCGCTCTCCGGCCCTACCTGGACCAGGCCCATTGCGTTCACGCTCGCCAGGCTCCCGCCGCCCGCGCCGATCTCGAGGAGATGCGCGGCCGGCACCGCCAGCGGGTAGCCGCTGGATTTGGTGAATCGGCGCGACCGCGCGACCTCGAGATCGTCCGTGATCGGCAGCGTGGCCTCGCGGATGAGGCAGGCCTTCGCCGTGGTCCCGCCCATGTCGAACGACAGGAGATCGGCGGCGCCCATCCGCTCCGCGTACTGGCGGGCGACGATGGCGCCGGCCACCGGTCCCGACTCGATGAGGCGCACGGGAAACTCGCCGGCGGTGTCCGTCGAGGCGAGGCCCCCGGCCGACAGCATCACACGAAGCGGGACCGTGAAACCGAGGCGGGCGAGGCCGGCGTCGACGCGGCCGAGATACGTCCGTGCCATCGGCTTCACGTACGCGTTGATGACGCACGCGCTCGTCCGCTCGTACTCCTTGATCTGGGGCAGCACCGATGACGACGTCGTGACGGCGAGGCCGGGCACCAGCTCCCCGAGGAGGCGCGCCACCTCGCGCTCGTTGCCGGCGTTGACGTAGGAGTGCAGGAACGCGATGGCCACCGACTGCACGCCTTCGCGGCGGATCACGCGGGCCAGCTCGGCGACCTCGGCGGGATCGACGGGGTCCAGGATCCGGCCGTCGCTCCACGTTCGCTCGGTCACGGGCAGGCGCAGGGCGCGCTCGACCAGCGGCGGGGGCGGATCCACCCACAGCTCGTATGTGGTCACCCGCACGTGGCGCCGCAGCTCGAGGACGTCGCGAAACCCGCGGGTCGTGAGGAGCGCCGTCCGTGCGCCCTTCTTCTCGATCACGGTGTTGGCGACGAGCGTGGTGGCGTGGGCGATCCGCCGGGTGCGCGCCGTGTAGCCGGGCGCCGCGCCCTCGAGTGTGCGGAGCCCCTCCAGGAGCCCCTCCGAGGGATCGGCGGGCGTGGTCAGGTCCTTCTCGATGAAGATCTCGCCCGTGACCTCGTCGAGGACGACGAAATCGGTGAAGGTGCCGCCGATGTCGCAGCCCACGCGCACCATCAGCAGGCGGGGCCCTGCAGCACTTCGGCCGGCGTCTTCCGGCCGCCGATGAGACGGCCGTCGTCGAGGCGTCCGAAGAGCTTGCCGTCCTCGACGATCACCTTGCCGCGGAGGATCGTCAGGACCGGCCATCCGTGCACGTCCCAGCCCTCCCACACGCTGTGATCGGCGGCGTGGAGGTCGTCGAGGCTCAGGCGCTTCTGCACGGCGGGGTCGATCAGGACGATGTCGGCGTCGCTACCCGGGGCCAGCGCGCCCTTGCGCGGGTACATGCCGAGGATGCGGGCCGCGTTCGCGGAGGTCACATCGACGAAGCGCGGCAGCGACATGCCGCGCTTCACCACGCCCTCCGTCCACGTGATGCCCACGCGCTCCTCGGTGGCGGCGTTCCCGCCGACAGTGTCCTCGATGGTGCGCCCGGAGAGCTTCACCGGCCGCGAGCAGAAGAGCACGTCGGTGGCCACGGTCGACAGGGGCCCGTCGACGAGCCCGCGCCAGAGCGCCTCGCCGTCGTCGCGGAACTTCAGCGACGGATAGGTGTGGTAGAGCGGTCCCTCCGGCGTGCGATACACCTCGTGCGTGAACGTCGCGTAGTGGTGCAGGGTCTCCCCGTAGACGGGCCAGCCCCTCCGGCGCTGCTCGGCTATGGCCTGCACGCCTTCCTTGGCGCTCACGTGCATCAGGTAGATGGCGGCCCGCGTCCACTCCGCGAGGCGCGCCACCCGGCGGAACGAGAGGTCCTCTGACAGGTTGCTGTGCGCTTCATGGAGGAACTCGGTGCCGGTGCGCTGCTCGGCGTGAAGCCGCCGGTACATGTACATCACGATGTCCTCGTCCTCGGCGTGCACGGCGAGCACGCCCCCGGCGGCGGCCACCCGCTCCATCACGGCCGCCACGTGGCCGAGGTCCATCATCTGGCGCGGGCGCCTGGTGGTGGCGTTGGTGGTCCAGACCTTCACCGTGTTGAAGCCGCTCTGGATCAGCTCCGGGATCTGGTCGATGATCTCGAACGGCAACGGCAGCGCCCGCTCGACGGTCGAGCCCTCCGTCCCCATGCCGACCAGGACGCCGTGGAACGTGTAGTCGGCGTAGGAGTGGCCGCGGTAGGCGCGGTCCTTTTCCTCGATGACCTGGGGCAGCGTGATGCCCGTTTGCCAGTTGGCGAAGTCCACGACGGTGGTCGTCCCGCCGAACACGCACGCCTTCGAGATCACGTCTGGCGGCGCCGCGCGCAGGCCCTGGTCCCGCACGCCGGGGTAGGGGAGCGGCAGCGACGCGTGCGCGTGGGGCTCGATCCCGCCGGGGATCACGACCTTGCCGGCGGCGTCGATCACGCGCCCGACGTCGCGCGTGAGCGTGCCGGGCTCGGCGATCGCGACGATCTGCTCGCCCTGGACGGCGACGTCCCACGATCCGACGCCCCACGGCGTCACCACCTGGCCTCCACGCACGACGAGATCGAGCACGAGATCAGTAACTACGCGTGCGGCCCGCTCGAGTCAAGCACGGGTGCTGCGTCGCGGCCGCCCCCGGGGAGAAGCTGTTATCATCAATGGCCATGCGACTCGATCTGCTCGTGCGCGATGGTTTGATCTGTCATGAGGACGCCCCGCCCGTCCGCGGAACCATCGGCATAAAGGACGGTCGCGTCGCCGTCGTGGCCGCCAGCGCCGAGGATCTCTCCGCCCGCGAGGTCATCGACACGGCGGAGCGGCTCGTCATGCCCGGGATGATCGATCCGCACATCCACATCGGCCACGGCGCGCCGCACGCGAGCGAGTTCTGGACGGAGGGGCGCTCGGCCGTGGTCGGCGGCGTCACCAGCATGCTGACGTACTACCGGCGTCATCCGTTCAACTATCTCGACCTCGTGCCCGAGCTGATCGCCGCCGGCGAGGCCAACTCGCCGATCGACTTCTCGATCCACTTGCCGCTGTTCACGCGCCAGAATCTGGGCGAGATCGCCGAGTATCGAGACCGTCTCGGCGTCATCGGCTTCAAGTTCTTCCCGGGGATCAAGGGCGCCGACGCCGCCGTGATGACGGCGCTCCCCCACACGGGGCCGATGGTCCCCATCGACGACACGTTCATGCTCGACGGCATGCGCGCGATCGCCGGGCTGCCGGGGGCGCTGACCCTGTATCACGCCGAGAATCCCGAGCTGAACCACGCCGCCGCCGAGCGGGTGAAGGCGGAAGGGCGCGCCGACCTGCGCGCCTGGTGCGACAGCCGGCCCGACCACGGAGAAGCGCACAGCGTGCGCGACGGCATCTGGTGGCAGCGGCTCACCGGGGCGCCGCTCTACATCGTCCACCTCTCGAGCGCGGTCGCCCTCGAGGCGGTGCGGGAGGAGCGACGGCGCGGTCCTCGCGGTCCGCTGTACGTCGAGACCTGTCCGCAGTTCCTCACCCATACGCGCGAGGCCGCCATCGGCACCATCGGCAAGATGAGCCCGCCGTTTCGCACCCAGGCCGATTGCGACCGCCTGTGGGAGGGCATCGCCAGCGGCGAGATCCAGACGATCGCCTCCGACCACGGCGCGTTCATGCGAGAGGACAAACGCGACGCGTGGAGGGGGCGCTCCGGATTCCCCGGCATGGCGACCATCCTGCCCGCGCTCATGACGCACGGCGTGCGGGCGGGCAGGATCTCCATCGCCGACGTCGTGCGCGTGTTCTCCGCCAACGTGGCGCGGATCTTCGGGCTCTATCCAAGAAAGGGCAGGATCGGGGTGGGCGCCGACGCGGATCTGATCGTCGTCGACCCGGACAGCGACCGGATCGTCGACGCGGCGATGCTCCATTCGAGGTCCGACTTTTCGATCTACGAAGGTCAGAAGCTCTGCGGATGGCCGACCCACGTCGTGAGCCGCGGCCGCGTCCTCCTGCGCGACGGGACGCTCGTGGCCGAGCGCGGCGGGGGGCGCTATCTCCGGGCCCCGACCGCGGCAACCGGAGGTCGATGACCGACCTGACGCCGGCAGAGGTGCGGTCGCTCGCCGCCGTCATCGGCCTCACGATCACCGACGACGACCTCGAAGACGTCACCGCCCGGCTGAACGCGAGCCTCGAGCATCTGCGCGGGCTCGACGCGCTCGAGCCGCCGTCCGGCCTCCCGTCCGCTGACTGACTTGGATTCGAGGGATCTTCCGGAGCTTCGCGTCGGCGCGCTCGCGGAGCTCTTGCGCCGCGGCGAGATCTCGTCGGTCGACATCGTCGGCGCATGTCTCTCGCGCATCGACCGGCTCAACTCGACGCTGGCCGCGTTCATCACGGTGGATGCGGACGGGGCCCTGCGCGCCGCGCGCCACGCCGATCGCGCGCGCGGCCGCGGACACGCGCGCGGGCCGCTCCACGGCCTCCCGTTCGCGGTGAAGGACGCGTTCTGGGCGAAGGGTCTGCCCGCCACCAACGGCTCACGCCTGTTCGCCGACTTCGTCCCGAGCGAGGACGCGACGGTAGTGGCGCGATTGCGCGCCGCCGGGGCCATCCTTCTCGGCAAGCTGAACATGATGGAGCTCGGGTTCGGCCCGACGCTTCATCCCCCGTTCGGCACCCCGCGGAACCCTTGGAACCTCGAGCGGACGCCGGGCGGCTCGAGCAGCGGCTCGGCCTCGGCGGTGGCGGCGCGGCTCGTTCCCGTCACGCTCGGCGGCGACACCGGCGGATCGATCCGTCTTCCCGCCGCTCTGTGCGGTGTCGTCGGCCTCAAGCCCACGCGGGGACGGGTGAGCCGCCACGGGCTGATGAAGATCTGCCCGGCGTTCGACAGCGCGGGGCCGCTCGCCGCCAGCGTCGTCGAGGTGGCGCTGGTGCTGCAGGTGATCGCCGGCCACGATCGCCGGGATCCCGGAACGAGCCGTGTCGCCGTCGGTGACTACGTCGCGGCAACCACCGGCGGAGTGGCGGGGGCACGCCTCGGCGTCGTGAAGGAGCTCATGGAGAGTCCGGTCCTCGATCCCGAGGTGCGCCGGCTCGTGAGCGACGGCGTCGCCACCCTCGAGACGGCCGGCGCGCGCGTCACCGAGGTGTCGCTGCCCTTGATGGCCCACGCGTCGGCCATCTACATCGGCGTCGCGGAGCCGGAGGCGGCGGTCCTGTACCGCGCGGCGCTGATGACGCGCGCGTCGGAGATCGACGTGCTGCCGCGGCGGCGTCTGCTCGCCGCCAGCCTGCTGCCGGCCTCGATGGTCGCGCGCGCCCGTCAGCTCGGCGAGCGGCTTCGCGTCCAGGTGGACGAGGCGCTGCGCGACGTGGACGTCCTCCTCGGCCCGACCACACCCAGCGGGGCGCCACCGATCCCCGCCACCTCGCGTCTCCAGAGCAAGGAGGAGGCGTGGACGACCGCGGTCGCCGGCCGGAGCGTGTTCACGAATCCGTTCAACGTGACCGGCCATCCTGCCCTGTCCGTCCCGTGCGGCTTCACCCGCGAGGAGCTCCCGGCGGGCTTGCAGATCATCGGCCGTTACTACGGTGAGGCGGACGTGCTACGTATCGGCGCCGTGTACGAATCGCTGACGGAGTGGCATCAGCGCCGCCCACCCCTCGCCTGAGGACCCGCGAATCGTAGCCCGGTTCCGAAATTCCCAGACGACGCGTCACGTCGTGGAGCTGCGGGTGGCGTGGGGTCCCCCTCCCCGCAGCACCGCGCGTAAGGGACCCACTGGGGGATGGGTGGAGCGCCGGGATGCGGGGAGGGGGACCCCGCGACAGGACCCGCAGCTCCACGCCTCGCGCGAGAGCTACGAATGAACGAAGTCAGCTCGCGACGCGGGTCACGCGGCGGCGGCGCCACATCGCGACGAGGCCCATGGTCAACACGCTCGCTCCGATCACCTGGGCGGTGTCGATGAGGAGCGCATAGGCAACATAAAGCACGTTCTCGGTCACGCGTGGTCACCCTGCGTGGTGCCGACGGAGCGACAGCGGACTCGAGATCGCCAGGGACGGCCGGGGCATCCTGCGCATCGGCACGGGGATTGTGGGTCAGCCGTTGGGGTCAGCGTCAAGGGCGCGGCCGGGCCGGGCAGATGGAGAGCTCGGCGCCGTCAGGAGCTGGCACTCAAGCCCGGGCAGCGGGCATCGTCGTAGACCCCGGAGCCCGGGCCAGATGCGCCACGAGCCGCTCGCGCATGGGTTTATTCCCACTACGGCTTCAGTCCCCGAACAGGTTGGATAGCGCACGTCAA
>Ga0126383_10002558_pt1 | contig 11784 bp, 12 predicted proteins | sample PanSoiMetPlot_35_FD_96882 | JGI IMG/M metagenome (GOLD analysis project Ga0126383, IMG submission 96882) | Tropical forest soil microbial communities from Panama - MetaG Plot_35 | ecosystem: Environmental > Terrestrial > Soil > Tropical forest > Bulk soil | place: Panama | collected 2016-02-17
GAGCTGACCAAGCTGCGCGGCTAGTAACGGCTGTCCGGGCGCATGGTCATCACGCGGCACAGCGGGCGCTGGACCCTGGAGGATCGTTTCGACTCCCCCTGGCAGTACCTGCCGGTCGAGGTCCCGGGCGGTGCGTGCGGGCTGCGCGCGGAGCTCGAGTACGACCGGTCGGGGGCCGTCCTCGACCTGGGCTGCATCGCGCCCTCGGGATTCCGGGGCTGGTCGGGAGGGGCGCGCCGGTCGTTCGTGATCAGCCCGGACGCCGCGACGCCCGGCTACCTGCCCGGCGAGTTCGAGCCGGGTCCCTGGCAGATAATGATCGGCTTGCACCGGGTACCCCCCGGCGGGGCCGAGTACCGACTGACGGCGCAGGTCAGCAGCACGCCCGGGGAGCTGGTCCCGCCACCGCCTCCTGATCCGCTGCCCCCGCTGGCCGACCGACGGGCCCGCCGCGACCTGCCCGCCGGCACCGGACGGCGCTGGCTGGCGGGTGACCTGCATGCCCACACCGTGCACTCGGACGGCACCCTGACCGTGCCGGAGCTGGCCAGGTTCGCGGTCGGGGAGGGCCTGGACTTCATCGCGATCACTGATCACAACACGATCAGCCATCATGCGGAGCTGCCGGCCGCCGCGGCGGGGCACGGGATCATCCTGCTGCCCGGCCAGGAGGTGACGGTGCAGGCCGGCCACGCAGGCGCGCTCGGCGACGTCGGCTGGATCGACTTCCGCGAGCCTGCCGACTCGTGGCTGGACGCGACCGAGCGGGCGGGCGGGCTGCTATCCGTCAACCACCCGATCGGGGGGGACGTGAGCTGGACCATTCCGATGGGCCGGCGCCCGCCCCTGGCCGAGATCTGGCACTGGAGCTGGCTGGACCCGCGGTGGACGACGCCGCTGGCCTGGTGGCTGGCCTGGGACCCCGGAGCCATCCCGGTCGGCGGCAGCGACTGGCACCGGCCCGGCGATGACGCCCCGCCCGGATCGCCGACCACCTGGGTCGAGTGCGACGGCGACGACCCCGGTGCAGTGCTGGACGGGCTGCGGCGGGGCCGGACGGCGATTTCCGCGAGCCGGGACGGGCCGGTCTTGCTCCGGATGGACGGCGAGCTCGTGGCGGCCGGGGCGGACGGCGCGATCCTGGTCGGCCCGGGCGGGCCGCTGGCCAGGGTGCACGGCCCGCTGGCCAGGCTCCCGGCAGGCGCGGGATGCCACCGGCTGACCGACGCCGCGGGCGCCACGCTGGCCCTCACCGCGTAGCCGGGCCGGCTGGTCATCGCGGGCGCGCGGTGATCTCGAACACCGGGTAACCGGGGGCGATCTCCAGCAGCTTCTCGTCCGGAGCGTCCGGGCCGACGCCGTCGAAGAACATCCCGACCTCGAACTTCCAGCGCTTCAGGTACTCGCGCAGCAGCTCCGGCTTCTGCTCGTCGGCCAGCTCCGCGGCGGTGAACGGCTCCGCGTGCCGGCCGAGCCGCAGCTCGCCGCCGCCCGCCGCGCGCATGTTGCGCACCCACTGGGTTTGACCGCGCGGCGAGACGAGGTACCGGTGGCCCTGGTAGGTGAGCGGGTTCACCGGGGTACTGTGCCACTCGCCGCTCTTGCGGCCCCGCACGGACAGCACGCGGCTGCCCTTGAGGCTGATCCCGCGGCGGGCCAGGGCGGCCACCATCCCGTTGGACAGGCGGGCCAGCCGGCGGCCCACCGGCGTGGTCGGCATGACGTATCGGGTCGAAGGGCTCTCGGGCATCGGGCTCTCCTATTCGTGAGCACTGCTCTCTATACAGAGCAGTGTGCACGCTGAAACCCGGAAATGTCAAGAGCACTGCTCTTGTTATTGATCGATGCTCTCAACCATGGCAGACTGCGCAGCATGACCGCGATCGCCAGCGCCGGCCGGACGGCCAGGGAGCGGGCCCGGGCCGAGCTCACCCGGGAGATCAAGCAGGAGGCCCGCCGCCAGCTGGCGGCGCACGGCGCCCAGGGGCTTTCGCTGCGCGCGGTGGCGCGCGAGCTCGGCATGGTCTCCTCGGCCCTCTACCGTTACTTCCCCAGCCGGGATGAGCTGCTGACCGCGCTCATCATCGACGCCTACGACGCGCTCGGGGAGGCCGCCGAGGCCGCCAGCGCCGGGCGGCCGGCCGCGGACATCCGCGGCCGCTGGGAAGCGACCTGCCACGCGGTCAGGAACTGGGCGCTCGCCCACCCGCACGAGTACGCGCTGATCTATGGCTCCCCCGTACCGGGGTACCAGGCGCCTCGGGCGACCGTCGCGCCGGCGACCCGGGTCGCGCGCGTGGCCGGCGGGATCGTCGCCGACGCCTGGCGCGTGACCCGTGACGCGGACGGGGGTTACCCGGGCGGGGGCGGGCCGGGCGCGGGCGGGGCTGACCCGGGCGCGGGAGTTCCGGAATCCGTGCCGCGGCCACTGCCGCCGGGACTCGCCGAGCAGGCTGCCGTCGTGGCCGACGTGATCGCCCCGGGGGTGCCCGAAGCCGTGATCGCCCGCTTCCTGATCGCCTGGACCCAGCTCTTCGGCATGATCAGCTTCGAGCTGTTCGGCCAGCTGGTCGGCAGCGCCGACCCCGCCGATGCCTTCTTCGGGTACGCGGTCGGGCAGATGGCCGACTTCACCGGCCTTCCTTGAGGCTCTGGCCGGGTTGGTCGCGCTTGGCCAGCATGCGGCGGATCCGGTCCGCCTCTTCAGGCTGCACATTCGGGTCCTGCAGCCGCAAGCGGGCGGCGGCAGCCAGCCAGGCGGCGTCCACGGTGAGGCCGGACCGCCTCAGGACAGCGTCGGCGAAGAGCCGTTGCCCGGCCCGGCCGACCATCTGCTGCCAGGACGAGCCGGGCACCGAGGACAGGGCCACGACCACCCAGCAGAGGGCCAGGTCGGCCTCGGCCGGCCCGCGGCCTGCTCCCTCCCAGTCGATCAGCACCGCCCCCCGCGGCGACAGCAGGACGTTCTCGGGATGCAGGTCCAGGTGCAGCAGGGCCCCGCCGTCGCCGAACGGCGCGCGCAGCCCGTCCGGGGCAGGCACCGCGTGGACCTGCTGATGCAGGCAGGCCAGGCGGGCGGCGTGGCGGAACAGCCGCCACGGGCGGCGGGCCAGGTCGGCCAGCATGGTCGGCCCCTCCACCTTCTCCATCACGATGTCGGGCCCGGCCACGTCGAACACCTCGGGCACCGGGACGCCGTGGGCGCCGGCCCACGAGATGACCTTGGCCTCCCCCTCGGCCGACCTGGCCGGGTTGTGATAGCGGCGCAGGATCCGCCCGCCGCCGAGGTCAAAGACGTCGGCTGAGCGCCCGGCGGCCAGCGGCCGCATCTCGGGAGGCATCGCGGTAACCAGCCGGTTCAGGGCTCCAGCAGGGCTATCCGCGCCCGCAGGAGAGCCCGTCTCGACGCGACGTTACCGACCTCGGCCGGCTGCTGCGGGCACTCCCCCGCAGCGACGGCCCGGGTCATCCGGACCCGGGCGTCAGCCTGAGTGATCATCTCGAAGATCATCTTCGGGTCCTGCGCCGCCATCTCCCGGGTCCGGTCGAGGATATCGCCCGATTCGCCGACCCAGACGTTCTTGATGGCGCCGCCCTGACTCCGGTCGAGCAGCACCGACACCACGTGGCCCCGGTCGGCGTACCAGAAGCTCATGGTCACCGCCTCCTGCTGGCCGAGCGAGTCGCCGTAGGACCAGCACTGGCCCGGGCTCGGCGTGCCGATCGACTCCGCCCAGGCCGGCTCGCTGATCCCCTGGGCGGCCAGCCGGCCGGCGGCCGCGGAGGCCGAGGCCTGCAGGGATCCGGAGCCGACCGCGCCGATCACCCGCAGGGTGGCCAGCGCCTCCGGCGTAGCCGTCTCCTCAGCGGCCGAGACGATCTCGTCCGCCTGCTCGGCGTCGGAACCGAACGCGGCCAGGATGTCCGACCCCCACAGCTCGGCATCGAGCGGGCTGTCGACCTCGGTCAGCACGATCCGCGCCTCGGTGAGCACAGCGGCGAGGGTGTCCGCTGGCGAGGCCCGGGCGAACACGGCCTCAAGCTCGGGATCGTCGAACAGCGACCCGAACGGCTCCTCTGGTGGCTCGGAACTCATGCCGGCATCCTGCCACGATGAGGCCGCGCAGGGGGCCCGGCCGGGGATGAGAGGATGCCCTCGTGAAACCGACGCCGCGATGGGGAATCACGCTGCCGCTGCCGGGTATGGCCCTGGCCGGCCAGCGCGAGATCGTCGCCGGGCTGCCTGCGCTGGGCTACACCGACGCCTGGTCCGCCGAGGTCAACGGGAGCGACGCGTTCACGCCGCTGGCCCTGGCCTCGCAGTGGGCCAGCGAGCTGCGGCTCGGCACCGCGATCGTGCCGATCTACACCCGCGGGCCCGGCTTGCTGGCGATGAGCGGCGCGACGCTGGCCGGCCTTGCGCCGGGCCGCTTCGTGCTCGGCATCGGCACCTCGTCCCCGGTCGTGGTAGAGCAGTGGAACGCGGCCGAGCTCGCCCGGCCCTACCAGCGGGCCCGTGACACGCTGGGGTTCCTGCGCCGGACCCTGGCCGGGGAGAAGGTCACCGAGGAGTACCAGACGTTCCGGGTGGACGGGTTCCGCCTCGACTCGCCGCCCGCCATGCCGCCCGCGCTGGCGCTCGCCGCGCTGCGGCCGCAGATGATCAGGCTCGCCGCCGCGGAGGCCGACGCGACGATCACGAACTGGCTGGCCCCCGGTGACGTGCCCACGGTGCGGACCGTCGCGGGGCCCGGCTGCGAACTGGTCGCGAGGATCTTCGTCTGTCCCACGCCCGACGCCGGGGTGGCCCGCGCCATCGGCAAGCGGATGATCGCGGCCTACATGACCGTGCCCGCCTATGCCGCGTTCCACGCCTGGCTGGGCCGGGGCGAGGCCATGCGGCCAATGCAGGAGGCGTGGGCGGCGGGCGACCGCCGGGGTGCCCTGGAAAAGATCGGCGATCAGCTCGTCGACGACCTCATCGTGCACGGCGCGCCCGAAGCCTGCCGGGAGCGGGTGGCCGAGTACCAGGCCAGCGGCCTGGACACGCCGGTCATCGCGATCGTGCCCCCGCCGGGAACCGACGCCGCGGGAGTCGCGAAACTCGTGCGCCAGCTCAGCCCGGCCGGGTGAGGTGTCAGAACGTGATGACCCCGCGCAGGATCCGCCCGGCCTCGACGTCCGCGTAGCCCTGGTTGACCTGATCGAGCCGGTACGTCTCGGTGATCAGCTCATCGATCTTCAGGACGCCGTCGCGGTAGAGGTTCAGCAGCCGGGGAATCTGGATCCGCGGGCTTTCCGATCCGTACAGGCAGCCCTTGATCTCCTTGTTCATCATGGCCAGCAGGAACAGGTTGACGTCGGCCTGAGCCTGCGCAATCGGCGCGACCGAGGTAACCACGCACGTGCCGCCCTTGGCCGTCAGCGCGAGCGCGGGCTCCAGCAGCTCCCCCTGCATACGTGCGAACGTGCAGATGACCGAGTCGCACATCGCCCCCCACGTCAGCTGGCCGACCCCGGCGATGGCCTCGTCCAGCGAAGGGTAGGAATGGGTGGCCCCGAACCGCAGGGCCTGCTCGCGCTTGAACTCCACCGGGTCGACGGCGATGATCCGCCGCGCCCCGGCCACCCGCGCGCCCTGCACCGCGTTGATGCCGACCCCGCCGATGCCGAGGACCGCCACGGTGTCACCGGGACGGATCCCCGCCCGGTTCACCGCCGAGCCGAACCCGGTGGCTACCCCGCAGGAGACCAGGGCGACCGCGGGCCACGGGATGTCCGGGTCCACCTTGACCACCGAGGACTCCGCCAGCAGCTGCCGTTCCGCGAACGCGCCGAGCTGGGAGAACCGCGCGACCGGCTCGTTCCCGATCCGATGCGCGATGCGGCCGTCGGTGATCATCCCGGTGTCGAAGAGCTTCATGCCCGTGTCGCACAGGAACGCCCGGCCGGCAAGGCACGAAGCGCAGGAGCCGCAGGAGGGGATGAACGCCAGCGCGACGTGGTCTCCGGGCGCCACGGATGTCACTCCCTCGCCGACCTGGGCCACCTCGCCCGCACCCTCGTGGCCGCAGATGACCGGGTAATGGGGCAGCGGCACGTCACCGGTCCGCACGTGCTCATCGGAGTGACACAGCCCGCAGGCCCGGATCTCAACCAGCACCTCACCGGGCCCCGGCTCGTCGATCTCGACCGTATCGATCTTGTAGTCCTCGCCGGGTCCGTAGAGCAGCGCCGCGCGCGTACTGATCATGTTCGATGCACCCCAGACACAGGTAGGCGCCTCGCCGGGCGGTGGACGGTAGGAGAAGTAGAACAGGTTTCAGTTCGGTTCCGCAAGCAGGCGGCGGGCAGGCAGTCCCGAGCAAGCGTTAGGTAGCCTGGCTCGCGGGCGGCGATAATGACGGCGTGAGCACGACGAAGAAAGGCCGGGCCGGGGGCAGGGGCGGATCTGCGGGCACCCTGACCGCCGACGGATCCGCGCGGTCCGAGCGCCGGGCTCACATGCTCGAGCTGGCCGGCGAGCTTTTCGCGCAGAAGGGCTACCGCGCCACGACCGTGCGCGAGATCGCCGATGCCGCCGGGATCCTGTCCGGCAGCCTGTACCACCACTTCGACTCGAAGGAATCGATCGGCGACGAGATCCTCTCGGGCTTCATGAACGAGGTGCTCGCGGACTACCAGGCGGCCGTCGCGTCGGCCGGTGGCCCGCGCGCCGTGCTGGAGCAGATCGTCCGCTCGACCAGCATCACCCTGGCCCGGCACCGCGCCGCGCTCGCGATGCTGCAGAACGACTGGAGTTACTTCGCCGCCCAGCCCAGGTTCGCCTACCTGCGCACGGCCCTGCGCGACATCGAGCGGATCTGGGTCACCGAGCTCGAGCGGGGCATCCAGGCCGGCGTGTTCCGCGCGGACCTGGACCCGAAGCTCACCTACCGGCTGCTCAGGGACGTCCTGTGGATCCCCGCCCAGTGGCGCCGGACCGGCGGCTACAGCACCGGCCAGGTGGTGGAGGCATTCTTGCGGTTGCTTTTCGACGGGATCACCAGCTGACGCGAGGAATACACGGGAAGAAGCGGGAGAGGCATGGGCAGGCTCGACGGCAAGGTAGCCCTGATCACCGGGGGGGCCCGGGGGATGGGCAAGTCGCACGTGCGGCACTTCGTGGCCGAGGGCGCGCGCGTGGTCTTCGGCGACGTGCTCGACGACCGGGGCGAGTACGTGGCCGCCGGCCTGGGCCCGCAGTCCTGCCGGTACGTGCACCACGACGTGACCTCGGAGGCGGACTGGGCCGCGGCGGTGGCCACGGCGACGGAAGCCTTCGGCCGGCTCGACGTGCTGGTCAACAACGCGGGCGTGCTGAAGTTCGCCCGCATCGCCGAGATGCCGCTCGACGACTTCCGGCGGATCCTCGAGGTGAACGCCGTCGGCTGCTGGCTGGGCATGAAGGCGGTGATCGAGCCGATGAAGGCCGCGGGCGGCGGGTCGATCGTCAACATCTCCTCGATCGAGGGGTTCACCGGGGCGGCCGGGCTGTCGGCGTACAGCGCCAGCAAGTTCGCGGTGCGCGGCATGACCAAGGTCGCCGCGCAGGAACTCGGCCCGTTCGGCATCCGGGTCAACTCGGTGCATCCCGGCGGCGTGCTGACCAGGATGACCCTCGAGCAGGCCGGGACGTCTGACCACGTCGACGGCGAGGCGTTTCTGCGGTCGCTGCCCATGGCCCGGTTCGCCGAGCCGGTGGAGATCTCCCGGCTCGTGGCCTTCCTGGCCTCCGATGAATCGTCCTACTCGACCGGCAGCGAGTTCGTCGCCGACGGCGGGATCCTGAGCGGGCCCGGCTACTACTGAACCCCACGAAGGAGCGCCCATCATGGCCGATGGCGTGACCCTGGACGGCAGGACCGCGGTCGTCACCGGCGCAGGCCACGGCCTGGGCCGGGCCGAGGCGATCGCGCTGGCCCGGGCCGGGGCCCGGCTCGTGCTCAACGACCTGCCCGGTCCCGCGGTGCACGACGCCGCCGACGAGATCATCGCGGCCGGCGGCCAGGCGGTGGTCCGCGAGGGCGACATCGGGGAGTGGGCGACCGGCGAGGGCCTGGTGGCCACGGCGCTCGGCTCGTTCGGCGGCCTGGACATCCTGGTGAACAACGCGGGAGCGCTCCGGGACCGGATGATCTTCACGATGTCCGCCGAGGAGTGGGACCTGGTCCTGCGGGTGCACCTGCGCGGCCACTTCGTGACCACCCGCCACGCCACCGCGCACTGGCGGGAGGCGAGCAAGCGGGCCGGCGGGCCGGTCTACGCCAGGATCGTGAACACGTCGTCGGAGGCGTTCCTGCTCGGCTCGCCCGGGCAGCCCAACTATGCCGCGGCCAAGGCCGGGATCGCCGCTCTCACCGTGGTCACCGCGCGCAGCTGCGCCCGCTACGGGGTGCGCGCCAACGCCATCTGCCCGCGCGCGCGGACCGACATGACCGCGGACCTGATGGGCCCGCCGCCCGGCGAGGGGGTGGACCCGCTGGCCCCGGAGCACGTCGCGCCGCTGGTGGTCTACCTGGCCAGCCCGGCCGCGGCCGGGATCACCGGCGAGGTGTTCGTGGTGCACGGCGGGGTCGCCGCGGTGATGGAGCCGCCGCGGATCCGGGCCGTCTTCCGGGCGCGCGAGCACGGCTCCGCCGACGGCATGTGGTCGCTCGAGGCCACGGCGCGGACCCTGGGGCCGATGTCCGAAGCCGGCCCGCAGGAGCCCTCGGCCGGATTCGCGTGCGAGGACACGCTGGCCCTGGCCGACCGGACCATAGGCTTCCCGCGCGCCCCCGGCGAACAAGGGCCGCAACGGACCGGAGCGGGGTCATGAAGCAGCGCGACCGGGTCGCCATGACCGCCGAAGAGGTGGCGGCCTTCCTGGCCGGGTCACGCAAGCTGCAGCTGGCCACGATCAACCGGGACGGGACGCCGCACCTGGTCACGATGTACTACGTGATGCTGGACGGGCGGATCGCGTTCTGGACCTACCGGTCCTCGCAGAAGGCGCGCAACCTGTTGCGCGACCCGCGGCTCACCTGCCTGGTGGAGACCGGCGAGCAGTACTTCGACCTGCGCGGCGTCCAGGTGCAGGGCGTGGTCCGGCCGGTCGAGGACCCGGCCGCCGTGCTGGAGATCGGGCGCCGCATCGCCGTCGTCATGGCCGGCCGGGACGAGGCCCCGCTGGACACTTACGTCGAGCACACCGCCCGCAAGCGCCTCGGCTACGTGGTCGAGCCCGCCCGCGTCGTCTCGTGGGACCACGGCAAGCTGCTGGCCCGGCCGGGCGGCTGACCCTCGCTACCTGGCTGCGGACTCGCCTGGACCGCCTCCGCGGTCAGGTCTCGATTTGGTAACTTTCCGGCCTCCTGGAGCAACGCCGCGGCCCGCTCAGACATGTACATAGCGGATGGCAGGGGCCAGAAGGGCAAATGTACTGACACGGGGACCGCGGCACCTGATGCGAGCAGGGGTGGCGCCGGTTCAGCGAACCAACGGAGGGAGACCCTGTGGGTCACGGAAAGCTGTTACTGACCTTGACGATGGGACTGGCGGCCGCCCTGGGGCTGGCCACCATCGCGCCGGCGGCCGGCGCGGCGCCGGCGCTGCCGCATGCCACCGGGCAGGCCACAGGGGCGCCGGCCCGCACGACGGCGGCAGCCGGAAAGAACACGCCGTTCTGCCAGCGGCTCGGGAAGCAGATCCAGGCCTCGTCCGGGGCGAACATGTTCTGCTTCGGGGCCCAGCTGCAGCAGGGATCGACGGCCCGCCCGGCGCAGATCCCCGCGGCGCCCGGCGCACCGGGGAACGTCGACGCGGCGAGGGTGGCCGAGGACGTCAGCCCGGCCGGGGTCTCGGTCCCGGGGCAGTCGGAGACCTCGGTCGGGGCCGCCGGCCCGTACGTCGTCGAGGCCTGGAACGACGCCACCGGCTTCGTCACGGCGTGCGGGGCTCCGTCGTTCAAGGAGGAACTCACCGGGCTCGGCTTCTCGGTCAACGGTGGCAGGTCGTTCACCGATCTCGGCGGGCTGCCCAACCCCGACTGCCAGAACTACGTATATGGGGGCGACCCGAGCGTAGCGGCCTACCGGGTGGGCGGGCACGACTACTTCTACATCTCCAGCCTGTACAACCCGCTGACCGGGCTGGGGCCGAGCAAGATCGCCTTCGACGCGTGCCAGGTGACCGGTTCCGGCGCCACGGCCAGGCTGGCCTGCCGGGGCCCCTTCATCGCGGGCACCAGCACGCAGTGCCTGATCCCCACGCCCAGCCAGCCCGAATTCTGCAGTTTCACCGACAAGGACTTCCTGACCATCGACCCGGCCCGCGGCCGGCTGTACGTGGCCTACAGCGAGTTCCTGATCGCCGGCAGCGGCGGCGACCCGGAGCTGATGTCCGCCTGCGACCTCGGCAGCGCCACGGGCGGGCGCGGGCCCGCGGGCGGCACCCCCGCCGCGCCGGTGTGCGAGAAGGGCACCGCGCTCAAGCCGGTGTCCGCCACCCTGGAACAGGGCAAGCCGTACTTCACGGTGGCGAAGGCGGACCCGAACGGGTGCGAGAACGAGGGCTCCTACCCGGCCGTCGACGTGGCCACCGGGAACGCCTACGTCGGCTACGAGTACAACTGGGGCACCAGCCTCGGGAACCCGGCGTGCGAGACCGCCAGCACCCCGGTGGAGAACGTGGTCGCGAAGGTGCCGCTGCGGTGCCTGACGCTGACGGCCACCTCGCCGTGCCTGCACCCCGGCCGGACGGCGGCCGTCCGGCTGGTGTCGATGGGGGGGACGCCGGTGCCGGGCTACAACCGGTTCACCGCCAACGACTTCCCGCGGCTGGCGGTCAGCGACCGGTTTAACACGGTGAGCATGGTGTGGAACGACGCCAGGCTCCATCCCTACGGCGACATCCTGCTGCAGAGCTTCGGCCTCGGGGCGCTGCACCCGCTCCAGGCCCGGCCGGTCGTGCTCGACCGGCCGCACGGCGGCGGGCTCGACCTGATGCCGGCGCTGCGCACGGCCACGGCTGGCGGGCTGCTCGACGTGTCGTGGTACTCGCGGGCGTCGGTGGCGACCACGGACACCGGGGTGACCGCGGCCCTGAACGTCAGCCCGCGGGCCACGGCCACGCCAGCCAATATCCAGATCACCAGCGCGCTGTCGAACTGGACCAACAACTCAACGCTGATCAGCCCGAACTTCGGCGACTACACCGACGCCGCGGTCTCGGTGACCGGCTCCCCGCCGTACCTGGGCCCCACCCTGTACATCGCCTGGAGCGACGGCAGGCTCGGCATCCCGCACCCGTTCGAGGCGCACCTGCCGGCCGGCTGACCAGAGCACCGCCCCCGCCTGCCTGTCTTCAGTACCCCGCCCGGCAGGCGGGGGCGGTTACCCCATCTGGCCCGACCATTCTCGGCCGCCTCCGTGATCAGGTATCGCTCAGGCCATGTTCAGCTTACGCTTAGGTAAAGCTTTGGCGTGGCCGGTAAACCTAGCCTCCCGCTCAGGAATCTCCAGAGCACAACTGCCCGGCATGGGTGTGGCGGCGCCTCCTTGGCGATAGCGCAGCACCGTCACGTCGGCGCGCAGACCAACGGAGGGAGGCCTCGGTGGAGCACAGAAAGCTGCTACTCACCTTGACGATGGGCTCGGTGGTCGCCCTGGGGCTGGCCGGCGTCGCGCCGGCGGCCCTGGCGGCCAGCGCGTCACCGGCCCGGCCCCACGCCGCCGGGCAGGCCCGCGGCGCGGGTACCCGCGC
>Ga0126383_10002559_pt1 | contig 11782 bp, 10 predicted proteins | sample PanSoiMetPlot_35_FD_96882 | JGI IMG/M metagenome (GOLD analysis project Ga0126383, IMG submission 96882) | Tropical forest soil microbial communities from Panama - MetaG Plot_35 | ecosystem: Environmental > Terrestrial > Soil > Tropical forest > Bulk soil | place: Panama | collected 2016-02-17
AAGCCGTGGCACAGCATCCCGTCGGCGACGCGGCCGGCCACGGCGGTCATGCGCTCGCCGACGGCCGCGAGCAGGACGCCCGGCTTGCCGTGCGGGTTCGGACCCGGGTTGAAGAAGTCGGTCATGAGCGTGTGGTGGTAATAGCTCCCGCGGAACGCGAGGGGCCCGCCGGTGGCCCAGCATTCCCAGATGGCCCGGATAGCGGCGATGAATTCCTCCATCCGGTCGGCCGGATGGCTCCACGGCATGCTGAACCGGCGCTCGATGTGCGGCCGCACCTGCGAGCCGAGTCCGAGCTGGAACCGGCCACCCGAGATCAGCTGAATGTCGTTGGCCGCCGCCGCGACCGTCATCGGGTTGCGCGCGAACGCGACCACGATCTCCGATCGCAGCGTGATGGTGCTGGTCGCGCGCGCCGCGAGGGCGAGCGCTATGAACGGGTCGTGCCTGGTTTCGGGAACGCTGAGGCCGTCGAAGGCGTCCGCCTCGGCGGTGCTGGCGGCCGCCTCGGCGGCCTGCAGGGATTCGGAGAGGCTCACGCCGGTATCGATCAGCATCTGTCCAGTCTCGCGCACCCGCGCCGGAATCAGCGGGTGCGGCTAGACGATCGAGGTGCTGTGGCCGGACCAGTATCGGTCGCGGAGCAGGCGCTTGACCAGCTTCCCGGTCTCGGTGCGCGGCAGCTCGGCGACGAAGTCTACGGTTCGCGGGCACTTGAAGTGCGCCATCCGGTCCCGGCAGTAAGAGATGAGCTCCTGGGCGAGTTCCGGGCTGGCCGCGGCCGGGTCGGCCAGCTGGACGACCGCCTTGACCTCCTCGCCCAGGTCCTCGTTCGGCACGCCGATGACGGCGACATCCAGCACGGCCGGGTGCCCGGACAGCAGGTTCTCGGTCTCCTGCGGGTAGATGTTGACGCCGCCGGAGATGATCATGTAGCTCTTGCGGTCGGTGAGGTACAGGTACCCCTCGTCGTCGACGTGGCCGACGTCGCCCACGGTGCTGGTCATCCCGTCGGGTGTCCGGCTCGCCGCCGTCTTGTCCGGCTCCTGGAAGTACGAGAACGCGGTGGCACCCCGGAACCACACGGTCCCGTCGGTGCCAGTCGGGCACTCGTTGCCGTCCTCGTCGAGGATGAGTAGCTCGCCGAGGATGGGACGGCCGACAGTGCCGGGATGCGCGAGCCACTGCGCGCTGTCGCAGAAGGTAAAGCCGTTTGCCTCGGTCGCTCCGTAGTACTCCGTGATGATCGGGCCGAGCCAGTCGATCATCCCGCGCTTGATGTGCACGGGACACGGGGCCGCCGCGTGCACGATGCACTCGAGACAGGAGGTGTCATAGCTGGTACGCACCTCTTCTGGCAATCGGAGCAGCCGGGAGAACATCGACGGGACCATCTGGCAGTTGGTCACCCGGTACCGCTCCACGAGGGCTAGCCACTGCGCCGCATCGAAATGCTCCATGACGACGGTCGTCGACCCGAGCCGCATCGAGGCGGCGACACATGCCTGCGGCGCCGAGTGGTACAGCGGTGCCGGGTTGAGGTAGGTCATGCCCGGCCGAAGGCCGAACATGGCGCTGACGAACTCCATGACCGGCAGCGCGTCGCCCGGCGTGGCGTCGGGCAGCTCGCGCAGAACCCCCTTGGGCTGGCCGGTTGTGCCTGAGGAGTACAGCATGGCGGCGCCGAGGGCCTCGTCAGGAATGGGCTCTGTGGGGAAGGGCGCGACGGCGGCCTCATAGGACTGCCAGCCAGCCGGCGGGCTGTCCGTGCCCGTCATGAATAGGCCCTCGAGTTGCGGGCACTGCGCCGCGGCCGCCACCGCCACGGGCTGGCGGGCAGCCGAGCTGAAGAGCAGCCGGGACTGCGAGTTCGTGATGATGTACGCGACCTCGTCGGGTGCAAGGTAGATGTTGATCAACGTGTAGTACAGGCCCGCGCGCTCTGCGGCACCCTCGATCTCGAGCAGCCTCGGCCCGTTCTCCATGAAGACCGCGATGTGGTCGCCGCGCTGCAGCCCGGCCGCGCGGAGCAGGTGCGCCGCCGCATTGCAACGGGCCTCGTGCTCGGCGAATGTGACGGTCTCGCCGGTATTCGCCATGATGATGGCCGGCTGGTCAGGGTGCTCGAGGGCGTGCTGACGGGCGAACATGCTTCTCCTCGTTAGGTCCGCTGCGGGACTGCCTCAGGGTGAGGCTACAGGCGGCGGCCCGGCGATCACAGCAATCGGTCAGCCCGAGGTTGCCAGCGGCGTTCCCTGATATGGCTACCTAAGACTGGCAGTTCTGGCAATAACGGAATTGCAGGTCATCACCGGCCTGTTCCGGGTCAGCATGTCGCTCACCTGCGCCATTTGCATTTTCTGGACGTGTCGCTCGGATTAGCATGGCGCCGCTGTATTTCGTGCGGTATTCGAGAACCTGTGGCGGGAAGCCGCAGGCGAAAACTAATCAGGCAAACAGGTTGATCATTCACGACAAGCGCCTCAGCGGGCGGGTCCGCGACCCGTTCAGCGAGGCCGGCCACGGTCGGCCGCGCGTGTACGTGCATATCGGGGAGCCGAAGACGGGCACCACGTTCCTGCAGGACATCTTGTGGGATAACCGGTCGGTCCTTGCCGTCAGGGGAATCGTGCTGCCCGGCTACAACAGGCGCGATCACATCAGGGCTCGCCGGGACCTGCGGGACGAGCCACGGCAGGCTTCCGACCTGGCTGATCCGTGGACGGGGGAGTGGGAGGTGCTCACCGCGCAGGCGCTCCGCGCGCCGGTGGCCGCGGTCATCTCTGACGAGTTGCTGGCGGCGTGCACCGAGCAGCAGGTGGAGCGCGCGGTCCGGTCGTTAGCACCGGCCGACGTGCACATCATCCTCACCGTTCGCGCTCTTGATGCCCTGCTGCCGGCCGAATGGCAGGAAACGGTCAAGTGCGGTGAGAGTCTCGGCTGGGACTCGTGGCTGCGCGCGGTGAGCATGACGGCGTCCGCCCCTGACCGCCGGGACCGGTCGGTCTTCTGGGCCGCGCACGACACGCTCGCGATCCTTCAGCTCTGGTCGCGGCATGTTCCGGCCGACCACGTGCACGTCATCACGACGCCTCGACAGCGCTCACCGCACTTGCTGTGGGGGCGACTCGCATCGGTTCTGGGAATTGATCCCGGTGGGCTGGACCTGAGCCAGGCACGGTCAAATTCGTCCCTTGGGTACGCGGAAACTGAATTTCTGCGACGCGTCAATGAGCGGCTCACGGCCGATGTGCCCTACTGGTTCTACACCCGGAATGTGAAGAGCATTCTCGCCCAGGACGTCTTGCGGGCGCGGCCAGGCGGCCGGCGTCCCGCGCTGCCACCCCGGCTGCTGACCTGGGCCGCCGACGAGGCCAGGCTCCTGCGCGCGGGCCTGGCCGCTGCGGGCGTTCACCTGGTCGGCGACCCGGCTGAGCTGCTGGCCGACGATGCCACTGACCGAGCGGTGGTCCAGCCGGCTGCACCAGCAGACATGGTGGACGCGGCCGTGGCGTCGGCAGCGGCGCTGGCGGGTCAGTTGTACGAGCACATGTATCCGGCCAGGTCGCCGAGACAGCCGCTGGGCGGGCCACGACGGGCGCTCAGCCAGCTAGAGTGGCGTCTCCTGCACGGGCGGCTGGTCCAGCGCGGGCTGCGCCGGGCGAGCCACCGGCGAACCGCGCGGCAGCTGCGCGTGACCATCTGGCGCGTGCTGATGCGGCCGGGCCGTCAGCGACCGCCAGTCCGGCTGCGACAGCCGGGCGTGACCGAAGTGGGCAGCGCATCGAATGCGGCGTGAATGGCGCCGCGCCGTTCCGCGGGAGCAGTACCGAAGCAGGCATTGCCCTTATGCCGCGCGCAGTGGACCATATGCAGTTATGGCTAATGATCACGGCAACACCGAGCCAATGCGGCTGGCCGGCATCGAACTGGTGGCTCCCTCCTTCGAGGCCCGTCACGGATCGGCCGGGGATGGCTGGCACGGGGATGGCGAGGCGGGGGATGGCTGGGCGGGCAGCGGCTCAGACGTCATCAACGGAACGCCCCTGACGCCGGAGGAGCGAGCTCAGAAGAATCGTGACGAGGACGCGCCGGCGCCCGTCAATCGCCGGCACATTCCCCCCGCCGTCCTGGAGAACATGCGCAAGCAGGTTGCCGACTTTGCCGACTTCGCGCATCTCACCCGGCTGGAGAGCCCGACCGCTGTGCTCGCCCTGGGCTCCGGCGGCGGGATCACCGCCGCCGTGGTGGAGACCATCGCCGAGAAGCTTTTCGGCACGGAGGCAGTTGCCGGGCTGGGCGCCAGCAAGCGAGAGCTGACCGACTCGCTCCTGCTGGCGCTCGTGGCGCCCGGGGAGCCTGATGAGCTAACCGAGGCCCAGCGCGGGGCTTTCATTAGCGTGCGCGGCCGCCTGGCACTCGATGTGTCGATGGCTGAGTTCGGCGTCGAGCCGAAAGTCTGGCCGGTGAGCCTGGACGCTGCACCGGGGCGGCAGCTGGCCGCGGCCGACGGTCAGGCGCTCTCGGCCGCCGATGGCTACGCTGCGGGTCCGTGCGCGGCGTTGATCGTCGGCGGAGCGGCGACCATCGCCCGTGAGCGTCCATACCTGACTCTCGACGCTCTCATGGCCTACGCGCGCCGCGTGGTGTACGAGTACCAGAGCCCGAACGGAGAACGACCGGCGGCAGGAGGCGGCCTCGTCGCGGCCCGCAACCTGGAGGTCGTGGTCCTGCTGGAGGAGGCGCTCGGCGGCGGTCTGTGGATCGACGTTGACCGGACCACCGGCCGGGCGGCTGCCGCGCTGGCGATCGGGCTGCCGGAATCGCAGGCGGCCCTGCGGTTCACCCATGTGGACAAGCTGCGCGCGCCAGAGCTGCGCACGCAGCTGCCTGCGGGTACCGCTACTGCTTGACCTCGAGGAACACCGCGACATTGAGCTCGTTCATGAGGTTCGGCCCGGTGCCATTGACGGCGTTTTCCTTCTGCTCCTTGGAGAAGCCCTCGAAGCCGGGCTGCAGGAACCCGGCCGATAGGCACGCCTTCGTGCGCACGATGATCAGCGGTGCCACGTAGAGCGCCCCGAGACCGCCGTCACGCCAGGCCTCCAGGACCGCCCGGAGTTCTGCAGCCCCCGGGGTGGGTGTGCCACGCGCACTGTTGTCATCCGCCGCGGCGGCCCGGGTTGCGTCGCCGAGAACATCCCTGGGTGCGGGCTTACCCGCCGGCCAGCGCACGTAGAACGTGGTGCCGTCAAGGCCGTCGTCCTGGCGGTACGTCAGGTGAGCTCCTAGCGCCGCCAGGAAGCCTTCGAGCAACTCCGGCATGGCGTCCATGACCGAGAGCTGCTGCGCATACAGGCCACCGCGCAGGATGAGCGGCTTCGATCCCGTCGCCACCTGATGGTCGAGCGTCGTGAAGGTGTACCGCTCGAGTTCGGTCAGCCTGCGGTCAGCGCGGTACGCGTCGAAGTCGGCCGTCATGAAATGTGCGTTCGCGCGCTCGCGCATCTTCATCGCGTTCTGGAGGGCTGCGTCAAAGTTCTCGCGGCTGATATTCAGCTGCTCGAGCGCCATCGCGACGGTCCTGTTGGCCATGTCCACTCTCTCGTCGACCGCGGCGAGAAGCGCTTTGCGACCGCGCAGCAACAGCCACACCCACGCCCACGGGACCACGCCGATCGCAATCACCAGTGCCACGGACGCGATGACTATTGCCGCAGTTGCCGGCGCCATCATTTTCCTCCCCATGCCTCGCCAGGCAGGCAGCCAGCCATTATGCCGCGGTGCCTTCGTGGCGAAATAACCATTTGGGCGACAATGTGCCGCACCAGTGCCACACAATGCAAGCAGAAGCGCCGGTGCGCCGGTTAGATCCTGTTAGCCGGTCCGGCTTCTCACCCAGGTTGCGAGCAGGGCGGCCGCCTGCTCTCGCGCGCCGGCTGGCTCGAGCAGGTAGTGATCGGCCCTGATCGCGGCGAGGGTCTTATCCTCAGCCGCGAGCGCCCCGTAGAGGCTGCGGGCGTCGCTGTCGAACACCCCGGTGTCCGCGGTGGCGTGCACGACGAGGGACGGCAGCGTGATCCGGGCCAGGTGCGGCGCGGCGGTGCACTGCGAGGTGCGCAGGCTCCACATCGACAGCCAGGTTCGCAGCGTGCTCACAGCGCCGATGCCGAACACTCCGTAGTTGGCCTTAACCGGCTCGCCGAGGTAGCACCAGTTCGGCTTTCTGTCGGACGGCTCGATCGACGGATCGATCATCCGCAGGTCCGCCCAGGTCCGCGGCAGCGTGAACAGCCGATCCCTGGCCCGCGTGCCCGCCAGCCGGCTGAGCTGGTCCAGGGCCCAGTCAGTGATCCGCTCGTTGCGGGCACGCTGCGCGGCTCGGTAGCGGTCCTGAAACTCCGGGCTGAACGGCGGGCCGTTCCGGCGGTCGTACGGGTCTAGCGCTGCCTCGGCCGACAGCGGATCGGCTTCGTTCAGCACCGACGCGTCGAGCCAGCTGGTCAGCACCTCGGGCCGGCCGCGGTGCGCGGCCAGCGCGACGAAGAGATCGCCAGGCGGCAGGTCCTCGATCGCGGGCAATGGGCGCATACCGGTAACGGGCTCGACGGAGGGCGCGGTGGCTTGCGACTGGTAGGCCGCCATCAGCGAGCCGCCACCGGAGTTGCCAAGAAGGACGACTCGCTCGGCACCGGCCTGCTCCCGCAGCCACCGCACGCCGACGCCGATATCGGCGAGCGCGTGGTCGAGCAGGAAGTGGGCTTCGCCGCCGCGGAACCTGGTGTTCCAGCCGAGAAAGCCGAATCCGTGCTCGGCGAGGTGGCTCGCGAGGTAGTGCTCGGAGAAGTCGACGTTGTAGTGGCTCGCGATGAACGCGGTCGTCGGTCGGCCGTGTGAGGGCCGATAGTAGATGCCCTGGCACGGATGGCCGCCGGCGCCAGCCCGGCCCAGCACGGGCGACGCCAGCCCGACGAACTCCCGCACGATATCGGCCATGGCCTCGCTCCAATCCGTTTTGCCTTGGCGTCGGAGTGAGCCCGAGCTTAGATTCGGGTCTGGAGCCCGCGCCAGACAGAGGAGACCAGCATGGAGTGGCGGAACGAGGAGTTCGACCTCGGCGGGGTAAACCACCTGGCCCTTGTCTGCTCGGACATGGAGCGGACGGTTGAGTTCTACACCCAGGTGCTCGGCATGCGGCTGATCAAGACGATCGACTTGCCCGCTGGGTCCGGTCAGCATTTCTTCTTCGACATGGGCGGCGGCAACGCGCTGGCGTTCTTCTGGTTCCCCGACGTGCCTGATCCTGTGCCTGGCGTGTCCGCGCCGGTGACCGTGCCAGGTCTTGGGGAGTGGACCAGCGCGGTCGGCTCGATGAACCACGTCGCGTTCAACATCCCCGAAGAGAAGTTCCTCGAGTACAGGAGCAAGCTCAAGGCCAAGGGCGTGCGGGTGAGCCCGATCATCGACCACGACGACAGCGAGCTCGGTGTGGCCAGGGAACTGCACCCCGGCGTGTTTGTCCGGTCGTTCTACTTCCAGGACCCCGATGGCATCATGCTCGAGTTCGCTTGCTGGCGCCGGGCCATGGGCCAGCCCGGCGACGTGCGGCACACCCCGAAGACCGCAGCTGACCGCACCGGTGTCCGTGGCCCGGCGAAGTTACCAGCTTTCTTGGTTGCCCAGTCGGCACCAGAGCACAGCCCGGCGTAGCAGGAGTGTGAACGCACGTCGCCCGGCTGCAGGGCAGAGCCGGCCAGGATCCTGGCCGATGCCGGCACCCGGCCGGAGTGGCTGACCCGCTACGGTGGCTCGTGGCTGCCGGGCTGAGTCAGCCCGGCGGGACGGAGCCTCATGCTGCGCAGTACGGATCGGATCCTCGTGTCCCATGCCGGTGCGCTACCCCGGCCGGAGGAACTGCAGCGGCTGTTCGACGCGGGTGACCCGGCGGAAGCGGTCTTTACCGCAGCCCTGGGCGGCGCAGTTGAGGAGGTCGTCGCGCAGCAGGTCGCGGCCGGCGTCGACGTGGTGAACGACGGCGAGATCTCCAAACGCGGCCTGTTCACCGGGTACATCAGGGACCGGATGACCGGCTTCGAGGAGCGCCGCCTGCGGCCGGGGGAGCACAAGCCGGAGAACGCGGGCGTGACGGGCCGCGACCGCCTGGAGTTCCCCGGCTTCTACGCGGCGGGGCTGGGCGGGTTCGGCTCGCGCCCCGCCAGCGAGTCGCAGCAGGACGCGGCGTACTCGCCCGGCGCGGTCGCGTATGTGTGCACCGGGCCGCTGCGCTACGCGGGCAGCGACGCGGCGCAGGCCGATATCGCCCGGCTCAGCGCGGCCACCGTCGGGAGAGATGTCGGCGCGTTCCTGCCGGCGATCACGCCCGGCACAGTCGAGCACTGGCTTCGCAACGAGTACTACCCCGACACCGAGTCGTTCCTGTTCGCGATAGCCGACGTGCTGCACGCGGAGTACCAGGCGATTACCGATGCCGGCCTGCTGCTGCAGGTAGACGACCCGGACCTGCCGGACGGATGGCAGATGTTCCCGGACATGACGGTGCCCGAGTACCGCCGGTATGCCGAGCTGCGCGTCGAGGCGCTGCGGCACGCCCTGCGCGGCATCAGTGAAGACCAGGTCCGGCTGCACATCTGCTGGGGCAGCCAGCACGGCCCGCATCGCGACGACATCCCGTTCCCCGACATCGTTGACCTCATGCTGTCGGTGCCCGCGGGGTGTTACTCGTTCGAGGCCGCGAGCCCGCGGCACGAGCACGAGTGGACGGTGTGGGCGGGTGTGAAGCTGCCGGACGGCAAGGCGCTGATGCCCGGCGTGATCGGGCACGCGACCGACATCGTCGAGCATCCGGAGCTCGTGGCCCAGCGCCTGATCCGCTACGCCGAGCTGGTGGGGCGGGAGAACGTCATCGCCGGCACCGACTGCGGGCTCGGCGGCCGGGTCGGCCACCCGGAGATCGTCTGGGCGAAGCTGGCCGACCTGGCCGCGGGCGCCCGGCTGGCCTCCGAGCGGCTCTGGGGCCGCTGACGGCCTGCGCGCTCACTCAGCGACGAACAGGTCCCGGCGCTGACCCGCCTACGGAGCGAGTGCCGGAGCAGCCGTCAGGGCCGCGATCGCAGTTTCCGTCCAGCCCAGGCTCGCACGGTGGACCGCCAGCCCGTGGTCGAGCGCTAGCCGGGCGTGGACGCTGCCAGGATCGGCGGCTGCCGCGTGCCGCTCCAGCTCGGCGGTAAACCCGGCGAGCGCATCGGCGAGGTCCCGGAGGAAGGCGACCACTTCCGCTGGCGCCAGCAGGTGCTCCATCAGCGCGAAGCGCATCAGGTGGAGGCCGAGGTCGCGGGCCGCGGCCTCGGGTTTCACCGGTGCGCGAAGCCAGCTCAGGTGGGCGGCAACCCCCGGTTCGGTCGGCTCGTACACGTGACGGGGCCTGGCCTGCCGTCCGCCGCGGTCGTCGGCGGCGTCAGCTCTCACCAGGCCCTTCCGCTCCAGGCGGCGAAGCGCCGGATACAGGGCGCCCGAGCTGGGCTGATAGACGCCCAGAGGCGAGGCGGCGAATCGCCGCTTCAGGTCATAGCCGGAAGATGGCGCCCGGCAGATGAGGCCGAGCAAGATCTGCTCGAAAGCGGTGAGCTGCGGGTCGGCCATGGCTGATGCTACCTTGCCGCATAGGTCGAAACGACCTATGCTCTCCTGCGAAGAGCCGGCCAGGTCAGCTGGACGGCAGCGGGCAACGGCCCCGGCGGGGGCGGGCCGTTCCTCGCACCGATCACGAAGGGCCGTCTCGCGTGGACACCAGCCGTGATGCCCGGCAGGACGCCGACAAGGTCCCGGCGAAAAGTGGCCGGCTTCGCTCGCTCGCCGTGATCGTGATCTTCGATGTTGCCGCGCCGGTTGCGGCCTACGCCCTGCTCCGCTCGGCCGGCCTGACGGCCGTGGAAGCGCTGCTGGTCAGCGGCGTCTTCCCGGCCGCGGGCGTGGGGATCGGCGCACTCAGAAACCGCAGGCTGGATGTCATTGGGGCGTTAGTCCTCGCCGGGATCGGTGTGGGCACGGTGCTCGGCCTCGTGAGCCACAGCGCACGGCTGCTCCTCGTCGAGGGATCGGTGCCGACAGGCGTCCTCGGCATCGCGTGCCTTGGCTCGCTGCGCGCGCGGCGTCCGCTGATGTTTATCTTCGCGCTGGAATTCGTCGGGCCTGACACCGCACAAGGCCGGGAGATGGTCCAGCTCTGGGACTACGAGGGCTACCGGCGCGTCTTCAGGACCATCACCACAGTGTGGGGTTGCGGCTTTGTCCTCGAGGCTGCCCTCCGTGTCCTGATCATCTACAACACCTCGACCGGGACCGCGCTGGCGCTATCCAAGGTCACGCCGTTCGTGTTCGTGGCGATCTTCTCGGCGTGGACGATTGGCTATGGCAACTATCAGAAGCGAAAGGGCGAGCGCATGGCCGCCGCCGCGGGCATCACGCTTCCAGGTCGCCAGCCGCCGTCCGCATCGGATATCGCGCGCGGCGGCTGACCTTTCGCCCGGCCGGGCGGGACGCCGCCGAAGCCGGATGTGACGGTCGCGCTCGCGCCACCCGGGCTGCGGATCTTGATAATCTCCCGTCGTCATGGCAGTCACGAGACCATCGGCGGCAGCTCCGAACGGCCCAAGTCCCGCCTTGTCGCGGCGGCACGCGGCCGGTGCGGCAAGCGCTCGCGGTCTGCTGTTCACCCTGCTGGGCGAGCTGGTGCTGCCGACTGACGGGACGGCGTGGACCTCCGCCGTCCTCGCGGTGTTCGCGCGGCTCGGGGTCGAGGAGAAGGCCACGCGTCAGGCACTGATGCGCACCGCAGCGGCCGGCTGGCTGGACGGGGAGAAGATCGGCCGGCGCACCCGGTGGCGACTGACGGACAGCGCGCGGCGGTTGCTGACCGACGGGGCGGAGCGGATCTACTCCTTCGCCGGGCCGGCGCCCGCCTGGGACGGCCGGTGGCTGGTGGTGGTGACGCGCATCCCGGAGAGTGACCGCCGGGCGCGGCACGTGGTGCGTACCAGGCTCAGCTGGGCAGGATTCGGCACGCTCGGCGCTGGCCTGTGGATCAGTCCGCATCCCGATCGGGAAGCTGAGGCACGCGGAGTGCTGGTTGACGCCGGCGCGGTGCAGGACGCCCACGTATTCGTGGCCACACGCACAGGTCTCGGCGACGTCCGGGACCTGGTGGCGCAGGCCTGGGACCTGACGGCAGTCGAGGACCAGTACGAGCAGTTCATCGCCGAGTTTGGCGGCCGTGAGCCGGCCGACGTGCTGGTGCGCCAGCTCGAGGTCGTGCACGCCTGGCGACGGTTTCCGTCGATCGATCCTGCCCTGCCGCGCGAGTTGCTGCCGGGGCGCTGGAGCGGGCTCGCGGCGGCGCGGTTGTTCGCCGCCTGTCATGAACGCTGGTCAGCAACGGCCCGCCACGAGTGGAAAAGTCTCAACGCCGTCGGCTGACACTGCCGGATTCGCGCCAGCGGGTCACCTGCGAATGTGCTACGACTGCTTGACGGCCGGACGCGCATCAGTCGACTATGGCAAGGAGCGCAGAATGGGGAGGGTGAGCGTGACCGACCAGCAGGCGCTCGTTGACTTCCGGACCGAGCCGGCTCGGTACCGGCACTGGCACCTGGTCGTGGACGGGCCCGTGGCGACCCTGACCATGGACGTGGACGAGGCGGGTGGCCTGGCACCTGGGTATGAGCTGAAGCTGAACTCCTACGACCTGGGCGTGGATATCGAGCTG
>Ga0126383_10002560_pt1 | contig 11781 bp, 11 predicted proteins | sample PanSoiMetPlot_35_FD_96882 | JGI IMG/M metagenome (GOLD analysis project Ga0126383, IMG submission 96882) | Tropical forest soil microbial communities from Panama - MetaG Plot_35 | ecosystem: Environmental > Terrestrial > Soil > Tropical forest > Bulk soil | place: Panama | collected 2016-02-17
GACCAGTCGCCGTTCGCGATCGAACTGCTGAGGTAGGCCAGGAACGACTCCTTGAAGCCCCAGTCGAGCGTCGCGCCGCCGATCTCGCAGGGTCCGGATGCGGCGGCCGCGTCCGCCGCGGACGTCGCCTCCGCCGTGACTGGTCCCGCGCCGCGGCGCATCACTTCATGCGCGATACCCACAATGTCCCGCATACGCACGGTTTTCGATTGATCCGCCAGCGTCGTTACGCGACGATAAACTTCCGCGAGCTCAAGGTCGGTAGGATCGTACCCTAAGTCCCGAAGCGTCGTGCGCAGCGCGTTACGCCCGGAATGTTTTCCGAGAATGAGCGAACGCGACGGCACGCCAACTGTTTCCGGTGAAATAATCTCGTAGGTCAGCGGATCCTTGATGATGCCGTCCTGGTGAATTCCCGCCTCGTGCGCGAAGGCATTCGCGCCGACAACCGCTTTGTTCGGCGCCACTTGCGCTCCGGTAATTTCGGTCAGCAAACGACTGGCCGGGAAAAGCTGGCTCAGTTCGATATTGGTCTGCGCAGCAAAACTTTCTTTGCGCACGGCAAGTGCCACGGCAATCTCTTCGAGCGAAGCGTTTCCGGCGCGCTCGCCGATGCCGTTGATGGTGCATTCGATCTGGCGCACTCCCGCACGTACTGCGGCGAGCGAATTCGCGACCGCCAGACCCAAGTCGTCGTGGCAATGTGCGCTGAGGACCACGTTCGGCGAATCACCGAGATACTCGCGCACGCGACGGAACATCTCCGCATATTCTTCCGGCACGGCGTATCCAACGGTGTCGGGGAGATTCAAAATTGTCGCACCGGCTTCCACGGCGGTCCTGCAGACTTGGCAAAGATAATCGATGTCCGTACGACCGGCGTCTTCTGCCGAGAATTCCACTTCGCCCACGTACCGACGGCCGTAGCGAATCATCGAGCCGATTGCTTCGAGGGCCTGTTCGCGCGTCATGTTCAATTTCACTTGCAGGTGCAGGTCGGAAGTGGCAAGAAAAACGTGCAGCCGCGAAGCGGCCGCCGGGCTGAGCGCTTCCACTGCGGCGTCGATATCCTGCTTCTTGGCGCGAGCGAGTGCGGCAATGGGCACGGTGCGCACTTCCTTGGCCACCGCCTGCACTGCTTCCAGATCGCCTTGAGAAGAAATCGGGAATCCGGCCTCGATAATATCCACCTGCAACGCGGCCAACTGCTTCGCCATACGGATCTTTTCTTCCGTATTCATCGAGAAGCCGGGCGACTGCTCGCCATCGCGCAGGGTCGTATCGAAAATGCGCACAGCGTCCATGTGTGCTCCCTCAAGGTAAGTAACGCAAATTCCGTACACTGCGGTCAAATTTATCTTTGTTCTGCATTTGATAATCCTGCCTTATAATGCGTTGCAGCCCTATGGACCTGAGCGAGCTCCAAGTCTTCCTCACCGTCGCCCGCGAAGGCAGCTTTTCTCGCGCCGCGGAGCGCCTTTACCGCACGCAGCCCGCGGTCAGCCTGGCGATTCGCAAACTCGAGGAAGACCTCGGCCAGCGGCTCTTTGTTCGCGGTGCGCGTCCCGTGCGACTCACCGATGCCGGCACGCTATTAAAGGATTACGCCGAGCGATTGATTAACCTGCGCGACGAAGTCAAAAAGGGCCTGAGCGAGCTCGAAGGGCTCGAGCGCGGCGAACTCTCTCTCGGCGTGAACGAAAGTTCCATTCACGCGCTCATGCCGGCTATCGCCAAATTTCGCGAGCAGCATCCGGGCGTGCAGATTCGCGTACACCGCATGTTTTCGCGCGATATCCCGCACGAAGTGCTGAACTATCGTCTCGATCTTGGCGCTGTCTCTTACGTGCCGCGCGATCCGCAATTGCAAGCGACGGAAATCCTCAAAGATGAACTGACCCTTGTCGTTCCGCCAAAGCATCCTCTTGCCAAGCGCCGCGAAGTGGATGTTGCTGACCTCGGCAACGAATCGTTTGTGGCGCACATCGTGGAATCGCCTTTCCGCCGCCGGGTCATTGAACTTTTCGCACGCCATCGCACGGCCCTCAATATGCCGACCGAAATGCCCACCATCGAGAGTATTAAGCGCTTCGTTCAAATGGGCATGGGTGTGGCGATCGTGCCGCGGATGTGCGTTGCCTGGGAGATCGATCACGGTTGGATGAAGGAAGTGAAGATACGGCAAATGAACTTGCCACGACATGTCTACCTGGTTTCGCGGCGGGGCGCGCGCTTGCCCCACGCGGCGGCCGAGTTGGTGAAGATTCTAAAGGACGGGCAAGCCTAATTCGCCTGCTCGGCGGCTTCCGAGACCGAAGCGAACACCGGCAACAGTTTTAGCAGTCCGGAAACCTCGATTACGGCCATTCCTTGTTGGGTCAACGCCGCAAGGGCAAATTTCTGTCCTTGATTCCGCCGGTGCACAAAGAGCTGCACCAGCGCTCCGACGCCGGCGGAGTCAAGAAACGAGACCCCGCTCATGTCCATCACGAGGCTCGGCGAAACCTGGGATCTCAACGTCTGCAAGAAGCCGCTCACGGTCTCCAGAACCAATTTACCATCGAGCTTTGCGACGGACGGCGTTCCATTGCCGCTGTCTTCCACGCGAACATCAAGTTTGACGGGTTGCATAGGCGCCCGGAGACGATAGAACGACCCATGTTACGAGCAAATGAATGCCCGGTAAACGCTGGGTTGCGCCGACGCGACTTAGGACTTTCCGTAGCTCACGCGGTAAAGGATTCCGGGACCGTCATCGGAGACCACAAGGGAACCATCCGGCAGTACCGCCACACCGACAGGACGCCCATAGACCAGTCCCTTGCCGGGGTCAGGAACAAAGCCGGTGAGGAACGGCACTGGATCTTGTGCCGCTTTTCCGCCCTTGAAACCGACAAAGACAACCTGGTAGCCCGACCGCTGCGCGCGGTTCCACGAACCGTGCTCGGCAATAAACGCTCCGTCGCGGTATACATCTGGGAATTGCGTTCCCGTGTAGAACGCAAACTGCAGAGGCGCCACGTGCGAACCAAGCAGGACATCCGGAATCACCGCGCGGGCGACCATATCCGGCTTTTCTTGCTTCACGCGCGGATCTACGTTCGATCCAATATAGCTGTAAGGCCAGCCGTAAAATCCGCCTTCTTCGACCGAAGTGAAATAATCCGGCGGCAGATCGTCACCGAGGTCATCGCGCTCGTTCACGGAGGTCCAGACCTGCCCCGTTGTGGGATTCAGGGCAAGCCCAACGGGATTCCGAAGCCCTGTCGCATACAGCCTTGCGTTTTTTCCGTCCAAGTCACAAATGGTGATCGCCGCGCGAATGGGCGGCTCGCCGGTGTCGATGTTGCTTGCCGAACCGACCGCCACCAGAAGATGTTTGCCATCCAGCGTCAAGGCCAGCGACCGCGTCGTGTGTCCTCCCGCCGGCACGGGCAAGATTTTCTCTTCTTCTCCGAGCCGTTTCGAAGTCTTCGGATCATACCGAAAGCGCACGATCTCATTCTGATTTCCGATGTACACATAGTCGTCGTGAAACACAATCCCGAACGGATAGTCCATCCCGCTCGCAAAGGTCTCCCGCTCCTGCGCTCTGCCGGACTGTTGCCTGTCGCGCAGAACTTCAACGCGTCCGGCGCCTGATTCCGCTACAAACAAATCTCCGCTCGGAGCAACGATTAGCCACCGCGGTGTCTTGAAGGCTTCCGCATACACGTTGACGTGGAATCCCTCGGGAACCGTCGGCAGAAACCCGTCCGGTCTTTTCACTTCGTGCGGCCCGTTTCCTGCGGATTTCGTCAGGAATGGCTTGGGCAAGTCTGGTTTCTTGCCGTGCGTGACTTGCGCATATCCGGCAGCCGGCAGGATTCCTGCCGTCAAAATGGTGATGGCCCTCCAAAAAACTCTCATCAGATTGCTCTCCTTGATGGACTCAAGACCAAATTTAGGATGCTTCCGGGCGATTCGGCGTTTCGATGATGTGACGCACGCTTCCAGGGCTCGTCGGCCTGCCGAAACGAGAATTGTTGAAACGTCCGTTCCCCCAAATTTACCGCTGACGCTCCGCCCCGGTCTTAACCCTCCAGTAACAAGCACGCAGTATAATCGATACCCACGGTTAGACTTGTAGTTGACCGCGCCCTCCACGGGCGGACATCCACCTTTCGAGTTCGCATTAGGAGAGTCCCTATGAAGCTGATTTCTCGTAACCTGTCCTTTTATGCCGTCCTCGTTGGTCTTGCAGCCCTTGGACCGGCCGCCCAAAATGCTCCTGCAAGCCCGGCGGCCAAGGCGGTTATCGCCGAATTCAAGAATGCGGACGGCCAATCCGTGGGCACGGCGACGCTTTCCGAAGTTGCGCACGGCGTCAAAATCAAGTTGGACATCAAGCGACTCCCCCCGGGCGAGCACTCCATTCACATCCATCAAGTAGCCAAATGCGAGGTACCGGACTTCAAGTCCGCCGGGCCGCACTTCAATCCTGCCAATTCCGCTGCGCACGATCACGCTGCGGCGCCCGCGGGCGACATTCCTGACTTTATGCTGATCATTGCGGATGATGGTTCCGCCCACGTGAGCGTCGTCGCACCAAACGTGACGATGGGAGACGAACCGAACTCTGTCTTCAGCAACGGTGGCACTTCCATCGTTATTCACGCCGTCGCAGCGCCAGGCTCTTCGGGCTCTCCGGCGAGAATCGCTTGCGCGATCGTCAAAAAAAAAGCGGAGTAGTCGCGCAAAATTCCTTTGCCTGATTCCCTCCCCGCTCTCTCTCCATCCGAGGGGGCGGGATTTTCTTTTCTTCTTGCAGCCCTCTCCGCCCGACTGTGGTAGGCTTGCCCGGTCTGCATCGTATGTTTCCCCGGTAACTCGACGATGTTCTCCATAGTTGGAAATTTCGATTGAGGAGGCTCCCATGCGAAGCCGTGGCACGCTCGTGTTCCTTTTGCTGCTTGGCGTGACTTTCAGCACTGCATCTTGTCAAAAACCGTATCACGACGAGAAGGAGCGATTCTTACTCGTCGCCGTAACGGTCAAGTTGCCTTACTGGCAAGAAGCAGAAGCGGGCCTTCGTGATGTTTCTCAGCAGATGGGTGTCAAAGCGGAACTTGTCGGCCCGGAAAATTTCGACCCTCAGGAGGAACTCCGCGCCTTCCAGAAAGCAGTTAGTGAAAATCCAGCCGGGATCATCATTCAAGTCTCGCGGCCCGAGTTGCTTCAGGACGCGATCAATACCGCTGTCGCAAACGGGGTGCCCGTCATTACTCTCGATGCGGACGCCCCCGACTCAAAGCGTGTCATGTTCGTCGGCACGGACAATTTCCGTGCCGGCCAAGAAAGCGGCAAACGCATGGCGGAAATCCTGAAGGGCAAGGGGCAAATCGTTGTCGTGACCATTCCGGGTCAGCTGAATCTTGATGAACGCGCGCGAGGCGTCACCGAAGCTTTGAAGAAATATCCCGGGATAAAAATTATCCAAACCATGGATGACAACGGTGATCCGCGCGTCGCCAATGACAGCATCTCCGCGCTGATCAAGGCCAACGCAAAGTTTGACGGCGTTGTCTGCCTTGAAGCCTCCGGCGGCTCGGGCGTGGCGGAAGCTCTTCACCGCCTGGACATGCAGGGTAAAATCCCGATCGTTTCATTCGATAAGGATCCTGCCACGCTCGACTGGATTGACCGTGGCGTCATCACCGCGACGATTACACAAAAGCCCTACGTCATGAGCTACTATGCCTTGAAATTCGCCGATGACCTGCACCACAACGCTGTCCACGAATTCAAGGACTGGAAAGCCGCGCCTTCGTCGCCGATGCCGAAGTGGGTGGACACCGGCACCGCGGTCGTAGACAAATCCAATTTGAACGCGTTTCGCGAAGCGCTCGCCGCTCATCCCAAGCCGCTTTGAGCCGTCTTTCTCGAGGCACGCCTTAAAGGAAAATCCCCACACGGCCTTTTGCCGCGTGGGGATTCTTGCATGGCGGATCTCGGATTCTTGAAGCTGGCCTCTCCTACTTGGCGTTCTTGTTCGCCGCTTCGGCTGCCTCTTTCAGTTCCCTACTGGCCTGTTCCAGCAACTCTTTCGCCTTGGCCGCATGGCCGTTCGTGTCGAACTCGTTTGCCACCTGGGCGGCCGAGATTTTTTCCAAGGCTTGGTCGCAAAATCTTTGCGCCGCAGCCAGATTGGGGTGCTGCCGCGGACTCACGGCTCTCGTCGGTTTCTGCGCCAGTAGGATTCCGCCGCCTAGCAGCGTACCGGCCACGATTCCGCCCAGAACCATCCTTCCCATTCTCATCTTCAAAATGGATTCCTGGAATTTGGCCAATTCACGGTACCACGGTGCCGAACCCTCCGGCGCGCACCACCCTACTTCGAAGCCCTGCTGGCCGGCTTGATTTGATGAGCGAGAGTTGCCTAATGAGGACTGGCCCGCGGCTCAGGCCCAAGCGTCCTGTTTAGGCCTTTCGCTTAGCGTTGGCAGAGCACTCTCTTTTTTCTTGCCACGCAATTTTCGCCGCGCGGGCTCCTCAATGAAGCGGTACACCAGCCCGGAGACCGATACGGCCAGGAGCAGGTATGCGAAGATCCCTCCATAGGTCCGGTGTCTCGGCTCGTTAAACTGCGTATAGAAAAACGGCCACACCATCATCGAGTGCAACAAGTAGAGGCTGTAGCTTGCATCGCCAAGGAACTCGCAAGGCCTAAACGAGAGCACCGAAGCCCAGCGCGGCGCGAGCGCAAATCCGTAAATGATTGCTGCAAAGGCCGGCGCCAGCAGTGAAGTGTGCAGTACGGGATACGGCAAGCGCTCGGCATTCGCCGCAACCGCACCGCACATCGCGATTCCGCCGAGGACAAGCGGCAAGGCAAGCCGGCGGTCTTGCTTTGATTTCAGGAAAATTGCACCGCAGGCCATGCCTAGCAAAAACTCCGGGAGCCGAACGAGCGGATGGAATTTCACCGTATTTAGCCAGAACGCGTTGACCACGTCCGCATCCATGACTTGCAAACGATCTGGATTCGCGAGCGTGTAGAGTGAGGTAATTCCTACGCTTAGAATCCAGCAGCCCGCTGCCACAAGGGCCAGTCCTCCCGCGCCCAGCCGCAAGATTCGTTTTAGCAGAAACGGAAAGCCAATATAGAAGACCGCTTCATCCGACAAGCTCCACGCCACGGCGTTCCAAGCCAGTGCTGCAAGGGGCATCCACGCCTGCAAAAGCAGCGGCACCAAAACGAGCACCAACTTGAAATGAGCACTGGCCCACTCGAAAAGGGGAACTTTGAGAAACAGCGAGCCGTAGATGAAAAACGGGGCCGTCACTAGCAGCGAAAAAAGGTACGCCGGATAAATTCGAGCAACTCGCGCTCGCCAGAACTCTTTTGGCGAGGTATCGCGGCCCGCATAGGTGTAGACAAGAATGAAACCGGACAGCACAAAAAAGAAGCTGACGCCAACGTACCCAATCGACGAAATCCTCATGAGCCACCCTTTGCTCCAAAGGACTTTCATCGCAAGAAGGTGAAAGAACACGACATGAAGGGCCGCAAAAAACCGCAGCGAGGTTAGCGCAGGTAAGCGAGGCCGCGGCCCGGTAAGTTCCATGCCTTTTAGTACGACTCCTCGCGATTGAATGTTTCATTCCACATGGATTCTATGACTGGGACAAGAACAACTTCCAGCCGCGCGTCTCGGTTGCCTATTCTCCTTCCGGCGCTCGGCCTCCGGCACGCCCTGTTTGGCGATCACGGCAAGTCGGTCATTCGAGCCGGTTTTGCATTGACGAACGACTACTACACCGAGGCGCTCGCAACGCAATTCGACATCAACAACACGCTGGGCTTTACCTCGAGACAAGAAATCTCTGCAAATACCTTTAATCTCACCACCAGGCCCGCACCGCTGCTCACCGGTTTCGACCAGGATATCCGCACCTTGCCAACCATCGTTGTCCCGTCCGGAGTTACATTTCCACGCCAGCAGCCGTCGGACTTTAGACGCCGGATCCAAAGCGGAATCGATACAGCGCTCGCAGCGCCAAACCTATGCGGCGACAACCGCTGCCAACGGATACGACCTGCCTGCCAACGCCACAAATGCCCAAGCGGTCTACGCGGAGGTTTCGAGTTCTGGGCGAACGAATTGGACAGACATTCAAGACGAAATCGAGAACTATTGGGGACAAACGCTAGGTCAAAGCGACCCGGTAGCGTGTTTTTTCAATCCCCAATACGGTGCTCTTTCGGCCTGAGGGACACTCGTGAGGTCGAACGATCACGGCTTTCCGCTTCGCTGAGGCAGCGGTTCCACAACCTGCAGTGGGACTTCGACTATGCCTATTCCCACTCCCTCGATAACGCTTGGGGACTGCAAGACCTGCCCGACTCGCGGGGACGCAAACAACGCTCCGAAGCTGTTTGGGTGCGACACCGTGGCCGCCTGCCAGAGTTACCGCCCCTCGTACACCGGGGAGACCGGCCAACGCAATATCCTCCGCGCGCCTGGGTTCATCGGCCTTGACACCCAGCACCTTGCCGGTGCCGACGCCAACAACAGCGATCTCGCCGTTGATCCGGACGCCGCTCTAAACAGTATTCAACCACCGGCCGATTGGTCAAACTTCACGAAGATTCAGGGCACACCGCGAGTTATGCAGGTCGGTTTGCGCTTCAGCTTCTGAGCACCTCTTGCCGCATCGAGCGCCGGGCCTCAGTCCCCGCCCGGCGCTTTCATTTCTCCGCCCCTGCTCGTCGCAACTGCCGTAGCCCAAGATTTCATAAATTCTAGGTAACTTTGGCGCAGGCATTGCACTTCTCTGTTGACTTGACCTGTGCGCGAGGGTAGAAAAATTCTCTGCGTGCGGTTTGTTTTCCCCTCCTCTGCCACAACCCGCACGTCAAACTTTCCTTGGAGGTTTCCATGACTTCAGCAGTTCGTGCTGTCCCTGAAGGCTTTCACACCGTCACCGCAAGCATTACATGCAAGGATGCCGCGCGAGCCATTGAGTTTTACAAAAAGGCTTTCGGCGCCGTGGAAAGGGTCCGCATGGCTTCGCCTGACGGTCAAGTCAATCATGCGGAACTGCAAATCGGCGACTCGATTATCTTCATGGGGGACGAATTTCCAGGTATGACGGCCGCACCTGCCAAAGGCGCCCTCCCTTCCGGAAGCATTTACCTCTACGTCGAGGACGCTGATTCCGTGTTTCATCAGGCGGTCAAGGCCGGCTGCGAAGAGAGCATGCCGGTGACAAACATGTTCTGGGGCGACCGTTACGGCAAGGTCATCGACCCATTCGGCCACCACTGGGGTATTTCAACCCACGTCGAGGATGTTTCTGCGGAAGAAATGCACCGCCGCGCAGCCGAATGGATGGCGCAGATGAGCGCGAAACCAAAGGCGAGCGCTGCAGGACAGCCCTAAGGGTCCTCTAATCACTGGCCAGCGCGGTTCTGGGGGCTTCGACGAGTTCCGCCAGCCCCCGCCGCACCGGCCCAAGCACAAATGCGGGCACTTCCTTTTCTGGCGCTAGTGAAATGCTGGTGGCCTTTCGGGGAAATTCTGCGCGCTGATCTAGCTTGAGGCCTGCCTCTTTTAGGAATTCCGCAGAAAAACCCATATCTTCTGCCCGGTCGACTCCCCAAAACCAGAGCTTTTCTTCGTTTTTTTGGAGGAAGTCCAGAGCTTGCTCGAGTTTCTTCATCGCCCGATCAAAAGATCCAGCGAGGAAGTACACACCGAGCGTCCAGGCGTGCCTCGGGTAGTAAACCTGCATTCTTACGCAATACTTCCCGCCTTGGTTACGCTCGATACTGCAGCGGTAGTCGTTTCTGCTTGTAGTCGTACGGGGAGAGGCCATTCGCGTCACCATTCTCTTTGGATTCCGGGCTGGAACACCATGGAAGCAAAGTATCCGTGTAGGGTCTTCAAGGATGAAAGATAGGCTACCGACGTGTAACGGGAAACACAAGCCCTTGTGCGCAATAATATAAGCTATTTATTTTGTTTAATTTACGGGTGTTTTCGAGCTAGGTCAGATCGCCGAAGCCTTTCAGTCTATCTTGCATAATCTTGACCTTACCTTCCTTCTTCAACCGGTCTTCAAGCGCCTTCCGGAAAGAGTCAAACGCCAAGGCACGCTTTTCTTGAAGAACTTGCTCGGTCAACTCCTTCTTCTGCTTTTCGAAATCGTCCGGATTCGGCTCGGACTTCTCGCTGACGCGGTAAACAAGCCAGTTCGCACCGAGATTGAGCGCCGGGGCGACTTCGCCTGGCTTCATTTGGAACGCGGAGGAGAGGAGCTTTGCGCTGCCAACGCCCGAAATTGAGCCGCTCCGGGCGATTAGGTCGCTCATTTTTGCTTCAAGGCCGAGGGATCTGGCGGCGGCTTCAAATTTCTCGCCCCTCTTCACGCGCTTGGCGAGTTCTTCGGCTTTGGATTTAGCCAATTGCCCGGCCTTCTCCCGCTTTACATCGTCGGTGACCTTCAGGCGTTCCTCATCGAAGGTTCCTGGGTGCGGGGGAACAACGGACTTAAGACTGAGGATGACGTATCCCCGGTCGGTCTTGATCGGCATACTGACTTCACCCTGGCGAAGGCGGAACAGCTCATCCCGAACCGAGGGCGCGTTGCCAAAGTAAAGGAGCGGATCGGCCGCGCCGACTGCCGCTGTTTCTGCGACTTCAAAGCCAAACTCTTTCGCCAGATCGTCAAGAGAAGTCTTGCTCGACTTGCGAATCGCCTTGCTTACGCTGTCGGCGATTTTGCTGGCGGCGGCGTCGCCCTTATTGGCCTTGGCATTGACCAGCAGCTCAGGCTTGACCTCGTCGAAAGGTCTCTCGTGCGCCGTTTCCTTATCCAAAATCTTCAAAATGTGAAATCCGTACTCGGTCTTCACCAGATCAGACGTTGCGCCCTTCGGAGTGCTAAAGGCGGCTTTCTCGAATGCCGCGACCGTCTGCCCCTCGGTAAGCCAGCCTAGGTCCCCTCCCTTGTCCTTCGTTTGCGTATCTTCGGAGTATTTCTTGGCCAGATCCTCGAATTTCCCGCCCTTTTTCACTTCCTTCAGCACGTCTTCAGCCCGCTTTTGAACCTCGGCAATCTCTGCTTCCGTTGTCTTGCCTCGCGTGAAGAGGAGAATGTGCTCGACGTGCACGCGATTGGGCACCCGATATCGGGAAATGCTGTCCGAATATTGCTTTTTCAGATCGTCGTCTGAGATCTGCACGCTCTGTCTCAGCTTGTTGACATCGATCAGGCCATAGCGGACAGCGCGGCGCTCTGGTTCTTGGAATTTTGATTTGTTCTTTTCGTAGTACGCCTTCAACTCCGCTTCGTCGGGGGTGATTTTTGCTTCGAGGTCTTCCGGCTTGATCAGTGCATAATCCAGCTTCACTTTCTCGTTCTGGTACGTGAACTGATCTTTCAGCTCGGCAGGGCTGGCGCTGATGCCGTCGGTGACCATCTTGCGGAACTTTTCTAGGAGCAATTCGCGCTTGATGGCCGCCTCAAACTGCGGCATCGACATCTGGAATCTTTCCTGAACCAGTGCCGAGTACTGGCCGATGCCTACCGGGCTATCTCCGTTGAACGCGGTTGGCAGCACTTGTTTGATCAGGGTGGCTATTTCCTCGTTTGTTACGGTGATGCCAAGACGGTCGGCTTCGTATTGAATCTCTTTGTCAAAGACAAGGCGCGTTAGGATTTGGCGGGCATAAAACGCTTCGAGTTGCTTTGGAATCTGGCCATTTCTTTCGAATTGGGAAAGTTCCTGCCGGA
>Ga0126383_10002561_pt1 | contig 11778 bp, 10 predicted proteins | sample PanSoiMetPlot_35_FD_96882 | JGI IMG/M metagenome (GOLD analysis project Ga0126383, IMG submission 96882) | Tropical forest soil microbial communities from Panama - MetaG Plot_35 | ecosystem: Environmental > Terrestrial > Soil > Tropical forest > Bulk soil | place: Panama | collected 2016-02-17
ATTGATGGAATCTACGGACCGGCAATGGAACTTTCGCTGCGCGCGTATCAAGCGCAAACCAGACTTCCGGTAACCGGTCGACTAGATCTGGAAACGCTCGCCGGATTGCGATTGTTGCCCGGGCCACGCCAGCCGTTTTATCCTCCGTACCGCCAGCGCATGCGTCCCCCGGCCGGCCCACCGGTGCGTGGTCAGTGGGTTCCTGACTAGTCTTGCCTTGGATTATCGAACCGCACCGATTGCACTTCGGCGAAGACGGTGCCGACGAAGACCTGCGCCTCAATGCGAAGTATGATCCGCTCGGCATTGTCGGACACCCAGATTGTGGCGCGACGAAATTTTTTGTGCGGCTCTAGTTCGAGATTCTTGCCGATGCGTTTCAGTTGCAGATCAAGTTTGATGGCGTTGTAAGTGCCGGCGCGCACCGAGATTTTTTCCCGCCCGGCTACGGTGACAGTGGCAAGATAAGCATTTGTCGCGGGGTAAACCGCCAGGTGATACACACTGCCTTGTTTGAGGGGCTGACTGCGCAGGTAAAGTGCCGCCGAATGGAGATCGAACAGGTTAGACAAGACAAACTGCTTGGTCTTTGTCTCAGCACCGGACCCTCGACCTTCTGTTCGTGCTCGCGTTACTTCGCTATCGGTGAAAGTAAGATGAGTAACGATTTGCTTCGATCGATAATTTTCGGTTTGCTGACCTTCGATCGGGGTCAGCGTCTCGGCGTTTGCGACCGCGCGATAGTTCACATCCAGTTTCCACAATGCTCGGACAAAGCCAATGGTTCGGCCAGTTCCTTCGAGCTGAAATCTGTGGTCCGAGGGCTTGGTAAAGTGAACCTCACCAGTGGCTGCGGTCACTCCGGACCACCCGAAGCGATAAGACGCACGCAAAGGACGCAGCTCTGGAAAATTCCCAGCCGGCTCTTTGCTGAGTGTTGCCTGCCAATCCGCTGCGAAGGAACTGATGCAAAATGCGAGCAGGAAAGTGATCGCGCATCTCGCTAGTCGAAATCTGGGTCGAACAAACATTCTTTGCAGGTTCGCCGCTGCTCACAACCATCGCCGTGCCAGCGTCCGATTTCACCCGTACACAAAAATACACGCGAGTTTAGCCCCGCGTGTATTTCTTGAAATTCCAAGGCGAACTTCAGGGCTTCGGTGCTCTTGCTGCCGGGGTGACCGAAGCGCTTGCCGCAGGCTTTTTATTCGAAGCTGTAGAAGCTGTAGCGCGGCCGGATTTGTTTAGCGTGTCGATGATCTCGTTTGTGAAATCAATGTTGTCCGGTGCGTACATCACCACAGGGACCCCATTGATGCTGATGCCTGATTTGTCGAGAACAAAGTCGAGGCTCTTTGCTTTCACTTTCTCCATGACTACGTCGGTAATCTCCTTCACGATTCCCTCGCGCATTCGCATCAACTGCTCCTGCAACTGCCGCTCCCGCGTCTGGCGAAAATCGCTGATCTCTCGCTCCATGCTTTTAATGTTGGCAATCTTGTCATCGCGGTCTTTGGCCATTCCTGTCTTCTTGTCGGCGCTCAAGGCTGGAGACTCAAGTTGCTTGTTGAGGTTATTAATTTCGTCGAGCGCTTTCTTGTAAGCTTCCGCCCGGTCATCATATTCCTTTTTAGCGGCGTTTTTGGCGTCGTTGATTTTTACCTCGGCTTCCTTGGTTTTGTTGTATTCCTTGAACGCCTTCTGCATATCAACCGTTCCGATTTTGACTGTGCCCTGTGCCAAGGCAGCAATGGGAAGAACCAGCGTCAGCGCAGAGAATATCGACAGAGACTTTTTCATAAAAACAGAGGATATGGTGGACGAATCGCGTTAGACTGCAACCACATATATTCGTTCAAAATTGATAACCCACGTTGAAGTTGAAATGGCCGCCTCCGTTATACCCGTCACGCATTACCGGATAACCGTAATCAAGCCGTAGTGGACCAATCGGCAAATCCAGCCGGAGTCCAATACCCACGTCGGAAGCCATATGATTAAAGCCGAACGACCATGCGCTGGTATTCACAAAACCGGTATCGTAAAAAACTGCGCCGCGCGCTTTTTCGATGATCGGGAAAGTCCATTCAATCGTTGATCGCGCCATTGATTGACCGCCAATCGGCTCACCGTTTTGCTGCGGGCCGACTTCGCGGAATGGGAAGCCGCGGAGGTTGTTCGAGCCGCCAAGAAAGAGTCGCTCGAAAATTGGCACCTCGCTCCCGTTACCCCATTGGTTCACCGTCGCAATTTCGCCGTTAATGAGCAGGATGGTGTCCCAGGGCAGATGAAAATATTGGTATCCCTCCAGGTCCAATCCATAAATCTGCGTATCGCCTCCAAGAAAACCACCGGCAACGAAAGGCGAAAAAGTAATGCGTTGTCCCCGCCGGCTGAGCAAAGGATTGTCGCGTGAATCAAATACCACGCTGCCAAACACCTTGCTTTCGGTGAACGAGCCGCTTTGTGATTGAATAAACTCAGGGGAGGAGGACGCCACATTAAAGATGTCGACGTCTTGCAGCGTATATCCCACTGTGCCGTACATGTAAGCATTGATTGGTTTGCGCATTTCGAACATGAACCCGTAATTGCGCTGGTCATAGTCGGCGCTCAGATAATTCGCCTCGGTGTAAAAGGCCTGACCAGTTAGCGCAAGGCGCCGATCGAGGAAATAAGGTTCAGTAATCGTTAGAATAAAGTCTTTTCGCTCCGTTCCGTACTGGAGACGTAACCGGAATTTTTGACCGCCGCCCGTAAACGAAGGCCAGTTGAACAGATCGAAATTGCCCTGCGTGAGTTCCGCAAAGCCCACTAACTTGTCAACCGTGCTGAAGCCGCCTCCGAAGCTGAGCGAACCGGTGCGTTTTTCCTGCACGAGAATGGTCAGATCTTTGCGTCCGGGTATATCTGTGTCTTCCGGGTAAGTCTCGACTTTTGCGAAGTAGCCGAGGTTCTCGAGACGTTTCTTGGTGGTGTCTACGCGAACGGTGTTGAAAACATCGCCTGGGGCCACGAGCACTTCGCGGCGGATGACCTTGTCTTTCGTGCGCGTGTTGCCCTCAATGTTGACCCGGTTCACAAACGAGCGAACACCTTCCTCGATGTTGTAATGCACGTCTATCAGTCCCGTCCCGGCCGGGGTGCCCTCGGGTGTAACGACCAGATCGACGTAACCGGCGCTCCCGTATGCGTCGGCAACTGCCTTGGCATCGTCACGAAGCTGTTTTGGCGAATAGACGCTGCCCTCTTTCATTTTTAACAAGGCGCGAATTTTCTCTTCCTTGGCGACCTGGTAACCGGAGATGGTCAGCTTGTGTACGTGATACTGTGGGCCTTCTGAAATTACGATGGTGATAATCATCGGGCCTTTCGCAGTGCGTTCCTTGCGGACGTCTTTTATTTCCACATCGATGTAGCCGTGGTTTTGATAAAACTCGCGAATTTTGTCCAGGTCCTGCTCCAACTGGACCTCGTCGAGGCGGCCGGTTTTATCCATGAAGTAAATGAGCGTTCTGCCACGGGTTTTCATCTGTTTGCGCAGTGCCCGTTGGCTGAAGTGCGCATTTCCCTCGAAACGGACCTGGCTTATCGCGCCTTTGACGCCTTCGGTCACCGTGAAAACGACGCGCGCCGTGCCGCGTTTCTCATCTATTGGATCAATGCGAAATTCAACACTGACGTCGTTGAATCCATGTCCCTGATAAACTTCGATGATCTTCTGGCGCGCTTCTTCCAGCTGCTGTTCGTCAACGGCCTGGTTTAGTTTCACTTTGATTTCTTTGCGCAGTCTTTGCGCTTTGACGTGCTCGGCGCCAGTGATTTCGATCTCGCGAATGATCGCCCGCGTCTGCACGGCGACAATGACCTTCACCCCGTTGCCTTCAGGCTGAGCAAAGATGCGAACGTTTCGAATGTAACCAGTCTTGTAAAGCCCCTTGATGTCTTCCTGTACGACCTCGTTTGAGTATGGCTGGCCAACCTTTGTGCGCATCTGGGCAAGAATGCGTTCCCTGCTGATGGTTGCCGGCCCGGCGTACTGCACGTCAATCGAACGGATAATGGGAGGGCCGGCCGCTGGTTGAGGCGCCTGCGCCCGGGCAAGTACAGCGCCAAAGAGCGCGCATACGGAGGCTATCCAGATCGCAAATTGCGGGGGGCGCATCCATCCACAAAAACGTTGCATATGTCAGAAGCGCAGCCCCACGCAAACCAAACGCACGCAGGACAGGCGGCTATATCGGAAATAAGACCGCAATCGTCAAGGCGAGATTTTTCACAAAATCAGACGCTGCAACTCTTGGTCTCGGGTTGGAAAGGATGCCACAGTCATGCCGATTGAGTGCTTGCGGGTCTGTCAACGAGGCTTGCTCTTCAATCTGATGGTCAATCCTTGCACCGCTGCGATCTCGGCGTCTTCGCCTTTTTCGATCGGGGTATCGCTAACCGCGTTCCAGTATTCGCCTTCGACGAATATCCTGCCGCTGCGCGAATCGATCGGAGTCAGCGCCGTCACGGTCCTTCCAATGAGGGTTTCCTTTCCCACCTTCACCGGCAACAGCTGTGCACGCAGCCCTTTTCCGATCACGAAAATAAAGAATGCGGCCGTGATGAGCGTCGCAGGAATGATGAAGCTCAACGACAAACGAAAGAGCGGATCCGCGCGATCGAAGAGCATGAGCGAGCCGATCAAGAACGCGATGATTCCACCGACTGTAAGGACGCCGTGCGTGGGCGTGTACAGATCAAAGATGAAAAGCATGATGGCCAGCGCGATCAGGACAAGTCCGGCCACGTTGACCGGGAGGATCGCCGCCAGATAAAGCGCCAGAATCAACGCTATCGCTCCTACGACGCCCGGAAGAATTGCACCGGGCGAACTCAGTTCGCCAATGATCCCGTAGATCGCGATCAGCATCAGGATGAACATGACCTCCGGTCGCCAGAGTTTTTGAAATACGCGCTCGGCCGGCGACATTTTAATTTCGGTCAGTTGCGCGGCGGCGGTGTTGAGAGATTTGCCGTCCACGACGCGCCCGTTCAGTTTTTGCAGCAGATCGGGCATATCGGTCGCGATCAAGTCAATGACTTTCAATTCCAGCGCTTTCTGCGCGGTGATTGAAGCGCTCTCCTTTACCGCGGACTTGGCCCATTCAACGTTGCGCTGGCGTTTGCCCGCGATCGTCTCCATGTAGCTGACGGAAAAATTCTCGAGCTTCTGCTTCATGGTTTCGTCCGGCTTTTCTTCGCCGCCGCTGGGGAAACCGCCGATGGAGACCGGGTGCGCGGCACCGATAGTGGTAGCTGGGGCCATTGCCGCGACGCTCGCCGCGAGCGTGATAAAACAGCCTGCGCTGGTCGCGGTCGCGCCCGTCGGAGCGACGTAAACAACGATGGGAACTGGAGACCCGAGGAAGCTCTGCACAATTTTCTGCGTCGAATCGAGCAAACCGCCCGGCGTGTTCAGTTGAATCACCAGGCACTGCACACTTCGCGCTTTGGCTTCTTCGATGCTCCGTGAAATGTAACTGGCTGTCGCAGGCCCGATCGCGCCGTCCACGTTGATGAAACCAACCTTCTCCGTAGCGAAAATTGCCGGCGACGCGGCACAGGCCAGCCAGACTAGGAACCCGGTCAACGCAGTCTTCATTCGTTTCGTCCGAATCGTTGCGCCGACCTTCGTAAGCTCAAGCTCCTTTCATCGGCTGAACCTTGATCGCCAGGTCTGCCATCTTTGGCTTCACGATGTTTTCGTAATCGTGATAGCTTATTTTAATCGCGTCGGTGTGTGTACCGGCTTCGAACACGATGTAGTTCTGTTCGGACAGAGACTTGTCCACGTAAGTCGGCAGGCCATACAAATTCCCGAATGGCGGCATCGCTCCGATTGCACAGTCAGGAAAGACCGACTTGAATTCCTGTTCCTTACCTAATGACACGGCTTTGCCGATTGCTTTCTCGACCTTTTCCAGATCAATTTGATGATCCGCCGCGAGCACAATCATCAAATGTTGCTCTCCCGATTTCATCATCACGACTTTGGCATGATGCCGACCTTTCACGTGCTCGGCTTGGGCGATTCGTTGTGCCGTTACCGCCTCGGGATGGTGCAAGACCTCGTACTGCGTCTTGTTTTCCTTTAAGCAATCGGTCAGTCGTTTTGGTATTTCCATATGCGCCTCCGCTGAAAAAATATCACTTTACCGCATGATCTCTACTGCCGAAACGACTCCGCGGGAAGCTGTTCTGTGTCCTCACCGCCATAGACCACGGTAACCATCACAGCCAGAACACTGACGGCTGCTACCATGCTCAGTACGGCGGAGACACCGAACTTAGCCTTTAAGATTGGCAGGACAAAAACGCCGAAGGTAGCGCCGAGCTTGGCAACACTGGCGGCGAACCCGCTGGCGGTCGCGCGCAGTTGCGTCGGAAACAGGATAGGCGCGAGCGTAAAGGTTGTAGAGTTGGGACCGGCGTTCATCAAAAAGTTGAACAGGATGAATCCGGCAAACACCAGCGGAATATGCAAACTGGAATTGGAAAAATGACCTGCTACCAGCAGCAGCAACATTCCCGCGGCCATACCTCCGAAGCCGATGATCTGCATTCGGATCCGTCCGAACTGCGGGACTGCCCAGATTCCAGCCAGAAAACCAACCAGCAGGAATAGATCAATTACGGCACTTCCTCTGGCAGCGGTAAAGTCCTGAGGGATCAGACCTCCTGGTTGCGGGTATGCACTAATCGCACCGAGGATAACCGGGGTAAAAAGTCCAACGCCGTAGGTAGCGATGTCCATCAAGAACCACGGAACGGCTGCCAAAACAGTTCGGGCGCGGCCGTCAGGCGTTGCGATGGACTGAGCTCATTCAATGCTGGCGTGGTCCCAAAGAAAATTCGTGACGGCGCTCTACCTTGTCACTTGGTTCGATCGGATTTGCTCTCGTCCTGCGCCTGATGGTAGTCGCGGCGAATCTTCGCCAGGTCAACCGTTGCCTTTGGCATTTGCATGTCCATCTCTTCCATCGTCCGGGCAATGATCTGCGAAACGGCCAAATCGCGGAACCACTTGTGATTTGAAGGAATGACGAACCAGGGAGCATGTTCGGTGCTGGTATTGTTAAGCGCATCCTCGAATGCTTTCGTGTAATCATCCCAATAATCGCGCTCCTTGTAATCGGATTCGCTGATCTTCCACTGGCGCGCCGGGTTGTCGAGTCGCTGCTCGAATCGGGCGAGCTGTTCCTGTTTAGAAATGTGGAGGAAAAACTTGAGGATCGTTGTGTTGTTTTGCTTCGCGATCAGCTTTTCGAATTCGTTTATCTCGTCGTAGCGTTTCGACCAGATTTTTTCCGGCACCAATTCGTGCACTCTTACCACCAGCACGTCTTCGTACTGAGAGCGGTTGAAGATTGCGACCGAACCTTTTCTCGGCACATGTGGATGCACGCGCCAGAGAAAATCGTGGGCCAACTCTTCCGGTGTGGGTTGCTTGAACTCCGATACTACGCAACCGGCGGGATTCATTCCTGTAAAGATGTGGCGGACCACGCCGTCTTTGCCCGCAGCGTCGAGCCCCTGGAGCACAACGAGCAGCGAATGCTTCCTTTCGGCGTACATCAGATACTGCAGTTGCTGCATTTTCTCGACGTACTTCTGAATCTCATGCAAGGCGTCCTGGTGGGATTCATGTTTCCCGTGATAACCGGGGTCGAAATGCTTGAGCCGTACCTTGGAGCCTGGTTCCACGATGAATTTTTTCAGGTAATTCGACATGATTTCCTCTCGGTTTATCGCGCTGTTTCTCGGCCAGCTGCCAACGAAGTTCGCAGCGGCTGGAAGAGAGACCTTTTCCATGACCGGCCGGGATCGACAATTCGATAAAGTCCCAGCTTCACCACGTCCTGCGCGATCATCCACACAACATTGTAAGCCCATACAAAACCGATGATTCCCCACGGGAGCGCCGGAACCAGCCACCCTTCGCTGCACATGAACACCGCTGCGATTTGCGTCGCGACAATGGCGAAGAAGAGCCGCGAACTGGGATACGGCGGCTTCCAGAACGGACCTCTTGTGCGAGTGACAAACAACATCAAATGACCGCCTGCGACCAGTTGCAGGAACATCATTGTTTGCAGCTGCGGACGTTGCAGGTGATGAACCGTGTCGCCGAGATAAAGCAAACCGAAGCTTTGAATAACACCGAGTAATCCAAGCACTGACGAGATCACCAGTACCCTGTCCAATTCCCATCTGACCGGCTGAGGCGGAACAGTCGCGTTGTCGAAGGCAATTGTCATGATCGGCACGTCGTCCAGAAGAGCTAGCGCGATCAGCATGATCGCGGTGAGCGGAAAAAAGTGGTAGTAAATCGAGGCCAGCACCACAAACACCATGATGGCGATGGTCATGGCGATTCGATATAAGACGTAGCTCGTCATCCGCTCGAAGATGCGCCTGGCCTCCGCGATCCCGTCGATGATCACCGATAAACCGGGTGCGGTCAGGACCAATGCCGCCGCTGCACGCGCTGCTTCGGTAGCGCCGGAAACGGCAATACCGACGTCTGCTTGCTTGAGCGCAGGCGCATCGTTTACGCCGTCGCCAGTCATGCCAACGATGTGTCCGTTTTGCTGAAGTATTTTTACGATTGCATACTTGTGTTCTGGAAAAACTTCAGCGAACCCGTCGGCTTCATCGATCTTCTCAGCTGCATCCAACGGGATTTGCCCTTTCGTCACGTCGCCGGGGAAAAGTTCCGTTGCCGGCTGAATGCTCCCGCCCATGTCGAGTTCCAATGCAATTTGGCGGGCGATCGCGACGTTATCGCCGGTAACCATTTTGACTTTCACCCCGTAGGCGCGAGCCCGCGTGATGGTGCTCTTCGAATCGGGCCGCGGCGGATCGAGCAACGGCAGAATTCCAAGAAACGTCCAATGAGCGTCGTCGTGGGCGACTGCTACGCCAATGGTGCGGTAACCGTGACTCGCGAGATTGTTCACCGTCTGCTGCGCTTTGACCAAATCGGCGTCGGCAAGTTTCGTCAGCGCCAGGATTACTTGCGGCGCGCCTTTGCTGGCGCGAAAGACTGCGCCCGACCGATCCTTTATTATTGCTTCAGTCCGTTTGTGCACAGGATCGAAGGGAACATACGATTCCTGTTGGTAGCTCTTGAGCACCGATTGGTCTTTTAGTCCGGCCAATATGGCAAGATCGATCGGATCGTTATCGGCTGCGCGTGAAGCGAGTGATGCCATCAAAATTAAGGTGTCTGCATCGGTGCCGGGCCACGGTTGCGCTTCGCCAAGGGTGAGCTTGTTCTCGGTTAATGTGCCGGTCTTATCGGAACAGAGCACATCCACGCCTGCCAGTTCCTCGATCGCTTCCAATCGCGAGACGATTGCCTTGCGTTTTGCGAGCATTCGCGCGCCAAGGGCCATAGTCACCGACAGCACAGCCGGCATGGCTACAGGCACTGATGCTACCAGAAGAATCAGAACAATTTCGGCCAACCTTAACAGGACCGCTCGATCGTAGTGGCCGCGCATGTCGAAAAGACGAGCGGCGACCAGAATCACCACCAGCACCAGCGCGAGGATGATCAGGAAATTGCCGATCCGCATTACGGCTCGCTGGAAATGCGAAACGCTTCCCGCGCCCGCGACCAGTTTCGCCGTCCGTCCGAAAAACGTGTTTGCGCCGGTGGCGGTAACCACCGCCATCATTTCGCCCTGCTTAACGATCGAGCCCGAGTATGCGTCCTCGCCCGATTTCCTGCTGACCGGCAGCGATTCTCCCGTGAGCGCGGATTGATCGATGCTGACGTAATCGCCCGCGATGAGTGTGCAATCAGCGGGAACAACGTCACCGAGATACAATCGAACAATGTCTCCCGGCACCAGCGTTCGAGCGTCGATCTGCTGCCAACTGCCGTCGCGCAGCGCGCGGGCTTTTAGCGCGAGCGAACTCTTCAACGCGTCGAGCGCGTTGGAAGCTTCGTGTTCTTCCCAAAACCCCAGCAGCGCGTTGAACAATAGCAGTGAGGCAATGATCGCGAAATCGCCCCAGTCGCCCACGATAAACGCCATTAAAGCCGCCGCCTCGATCATCCACGGGATGGGTCCCCAGAAATAGCCGAGCAAAGCGGCGAACGCGCTTTTCTGTTTTTCGACGAGCGCGTTCGGCCCGTACTTCTTCAAGCGCTCCTGTACCTCGGCGTCAGTTAGACCGGCCTTGGGATCGCCTCCAAGTTTCGCCAGTGTTTCGGCGATGGTCGGGTCAGCGGCCCTGGTGACATCTGGCGTTTGCATGAACAGTTCCTGGACGCGGAAGGATGGCGAACAGTGATACCTTTGCGCCTCATTTAAGACGAGAAAAATCTCCGGATTTCAGCCGCGCAGTTGTAGCCGGTATCGGTGACGCCGGCCAGATCGCTCGTTGGATTTCATGCGCGAATCTAAATAAAACACCGCCGCGAACCGCCTTTCGCACGAACGAATTGTGTATGCCTACATGCGAAGTTTGCGAGAACGAATACGACAAGGCGTTTGAAGTCGTCGTGGGCGGGGAGCGTCACACCTTCGATAGCTTCGAGTGCGCAATCCATGCGTTGGCGCCTGTTTGCCCGCACTGCAACTGCCGCATCGTCGGTCACGGCGTCGAAGCGGACGGAAAAATCTTCTGCTGCGTCCACTGCGCGCGCGCGTCCGGCACAACGCAGTTGAAGGACCGCGTTTAACGCCAGAGCCGTTAACGCAGTGGCAGTTCATCGGCATCGATCGGCAGCGATCGAGTTGATGCGGCTGGACTTATCGAGCGGTGCGAAATAAATCTGTGGTATGAAATCGTTTCGAGCTTCGTTCATTGGGCTGATGCTTCTAGCGTTCGCAAGTTTAATTGCGGTGGCGCAAACACCCGCGGCGAAATCGGCGGCATCATCAAAAGGCATTTCAGTGCTGCATCCCACCGCAGGCAATAAAGTCAGCGGCACCGTCACGTTCACGCCGGTCGCCGACGGCGTGCAGGTCCACGCGGAGATCACAGGTCTGACGCCCGGTAAGCACGGGTTCCACGTCCATGAATTCGGCGATTGCAGCGGAGCCGATGCAACTTCCGCAGGCGGTCATTTTAATCCAACCAATCAACCGCATGCCGGGCCAGATGCAGCTGCGCGACACGAGGGCGACATGGGAAATGCCGAGGCAGACAGTTCGGGCAACGCAAAGCTGGACTACGTGGACCATCAGATTTCCCTCACGAATGACGCAAAATCGGTGATTGGTCGCTCGGTCGTGGTCCACGCGAAACCAGACGATCTGAAGACTCAACCATCCGGCGACTCCGGCGCGCGCATTGCCTGCGGCGTCATCGGCTGGGCTAAAACCCAGTAAAGGCAGGCCCCAGCTGTGCTGTAGCGTGTGCTGTCTCCCGGCCCAGTTGTCTAATCTCTTTGCTCGACAGAGCAATTTCATCTGATCAAATTACCGAAAACCATCACCCTGCACGCTTATGCCACGACTATCTAAAATTGAATTGTCGCCCGATAACGGGTGCATCATCGACATGAAATGGAGCCTCGGCCCATTGAGCTATCGCGCTTCTGCGCTCGGCAAGGTCGAAGTTGAACCGAACAAGGAAATTGGTCGGCTCCCTGAACTGGTGCTTTACGATCATATCGGGTTCAAAGGTTCCTACGCCCGTACCAACTTGAGTTTCCACTATGTCGGCGATTATTGGAACGACCGGATGAGCTGCGTCATTGTGGTGAGCGGC
>Ga0126383_10002562_pt1 | contig 11777 bp, 7 predicted proteins | sample PanSoiMetPlot_35_FD_96882 | JGI IMG/M metagenome (GOLD analysis project Ga0126383, IMG submission 96882) | Tropical forest soil microbial communities from Panama - MetaG Plot_35 | ecosystem: Environmental > Terrestrial > Soil > Tropical forest > Bulk soil | place: Panama | collected 2016-02-17
AAAGAAGCCATCGAGGCGGTGAAGGAATGCCACGGCGGCAGAATTCGCGTCACGATGATTACCGGCGATCACAAGATCACAGCTGCGGCCATCGCCAAAATGCTCGGCATCGGCGACGGTAAGACAGCGATTACCGGCACAGAGATCGAGGATATGGACACCGCCACGCTGCAGGAACGAGTGCGCTCGGTTGATGTCTTTGCCCGGGCAAGTCCCGAGCACAAGCTCCGCCTGGTGAAGGCCATCCAGGCGAACAAGCAGATCGTGGCGATGACGGGTGACGGTGTGAACGACGCGCCCGCCCTCAAGAAGGCCGACATCGGCGTCGCCATGGGCATCAAGGGCACTGAGGTGACGAAGGAAGCCGCAGGAATGATCCTGGCCGACGACAACTTCGCTTCCATCGCCGCTGCAGTGAAAGAAGGGCGTACCGTCTACAACAACATCGAGAAGGCAATACTCTTTATGCTGCCGACCAACGTCGCCCAGGCATTGGTCATTGCGGTGGCAATCTTTTTTGGCTTCACCCTGCCAATCACGGCCCCGCAAATTCTCTGGGTCAACATGGTTACGTCGGTGGCACTCGGCCTGGTGATCTCCTTCGAGCCGCACGAGAGCGACGTGATGCTCCGGCCTCCCCGCGCGGTCGACCGCCCCATCGTGACTGCCTTCGGTCTCTGGCGCATCCTGTTTATCGGCCTGGTGCTCCTCGCCTACACGCTGCTGGCTTTCTTCTGGATGAAGTCCCAGGGCGCGTCAGACTCGCTTGCCCGGACCGTCGCCGTGAACGCCATCACGATCGGCCAGGTCTTCTACCTTCTGAACAGCCGTTACCTGCTCGACGCGTCGCTCTCCCTGAAGGCGCACGTGGGCAACAAGTACCTGCCGCTCGGCATCGTTGCGGTAGTCATACTGCAATTGCTGTTCACCTACACAAGGCCGTTCCAGGCGATGTTCGGCAACGAAGCCATTCCGCTTCGCATTTGGCCCTGGCTGCTCGCGGGCGGTCTGGTGTTCTTCCTCCTCGTGGAGGCTGAGAAGTTTGTCATCCGTTCATCGGACTCGCTGCGCCGGGCCGTCACCGCGGTGGAAGCTGGTACATAACGCCGCGGAGCAAATATGTGGCTGGTCTGTGTCTCCGGGGTTTCCCGAGACACAAAGAGTGCGGTCCTGCGCCGGACTATGCCCGGCTGCCGACCAGATGTGCGGCGGAGCGCCAGGCGTGCCGCGCAAGGGCTTCGAGGCGCCGGACAGTGTCGACGCGAGCAATCGCCTCGTCTGCACTCACCGCTCCAGCTGCGACCGAGCTGAGTGTCGCTTTGCGGTGGGCCGACTGCAGCTCGCCGAGTGTTTTTGCGCAGTGTTCCAACTGGACCAGTGCTTGCCCGGTTGGCCCTCCGCCGGCAGCGATTTCTTGCTCGGTTTCGAGCGCCTCGACTGAGGCAACCCGATCAGGGTCGCCTGGCCGAGCGCCCACTTCACCGGCTATCAAGGCCGCGTTGCGCATCGCCTCCGCGCACAACTCCGCAGCACGCATTCCTTCCGACCCGCTGGACACCGATCCAAATTCGTCTTTCTCCCCAGCGACCTCGGCCAGACGAGACGCGTGGTCGAGCGCATGCATTGTGCTGGTGAGTCGCTCCTGCTCCTCCCGCGATTCGGGAGGGCCGCTCGCCTCCGACATGAATTCCTGCGCCCGGCGCAACGCATCGCTGGCCTCGGTTATTGAGACAGCCTCTTTCCCGGCACGGACAGATGTTCCATGGTTCGCAACCCTCAACGCCTCCCCGATTGATCCACACATCGTTCCCAGCGAGCGCGCAACCGTTCGCCGCACTGCCTCCTCAGCGGCGATTGGTGTCGCGAGCGCTGCCGGATCGAGGGTACGTGTAAGCGGCGACCCACGCTCTGGCAGAATTCGCTCGACGAATCGAGTGAACCTGTCGGTCAGGGGCAACAGAATTGCAACGCCGACGACGTTGTAGGCAGTGTGATAAGCAGCTAATAGCGTTACGCCATCGATGGTTTTCGAGGCACGAACGAGCAGAGGAATGGTCACAGGAAAAAGCGCCAGCGCGATTGAGGCTGCGATCAGCTTGAACAAAATGTAGGCGAGAGCCAGTCGCTTGGCGGTGCTGCTGGCGCCGATCGCAGCCAAGGCGGAACTTGTCGCCGTGCCGATGTTCTGCCCGATGATGAGCGCGCAGGCCTGGTCGAGCGCTATAGCTCCCGCGAAGTGCGCGGATAGCGTTACCGCGACGGCGGCGGTCGACGATTGCATCACCGCCGTCATCGCCACTCCAACCACGATCAAGGTCACCGCCCCGAACAAGCTCGACCACCAACTGAGTCCGGGGCCAAAAACGGCGGGGAGGTCGGCCGGGTGCAACCGTTCGGCCAGTCCGCCCATCCCCTGCTGCAGTGTCGTCAGTCCAAACAGCACAAGTGCAAACCCTGCCAGCGCCCCACCCGACGCGGCCAGGCGTCCACGGCCCAGCAGCATGACCAAGGCACCGACGAAGATCATCGGTAATGCGTAGGCCGTCAGCGAGACACGAACACCGATGAGGGCAATGAGCCAGGCTGTTCCCGTTGTGCCGATGTTCGCGCCAAATACGAGGCCCAGGCCCTGAGAAAAGGTGAGCAATCCCGCGCTCACCAGGCCGATGGTCGTCATCGTCGTTGCACTCGACGACTGCACGATAAGGGTAACGAAAGCACCCCAGAACGTGCCCGACAACGGAGTCGCTGCCGCCTTGCTCAGCGTTGTGCGCAGCTTCGAGCCGGCCAATGCCTTGAGGCCGCCGGTCATGACGCTCATGCCGAGAAGGAACAGGCCCACGCCACCGAGAACGGAGATCGTCGTTGACATGCGCGCCTCCAGGACGCATTGACAGCAGGCTATCAATGTACCGCAGCAATAAATTGATGTCAGCCCGGGCGAGACACTCCTGGCCTTGCCGGCGAGCACGGGTTCGGCTGTATTTGCCGGCCCGGCGCTAGGTCTCGCGGACCAGGGCCGCACGCATTGTCGCCAGTTCCTTCTTCTTCTCGGCGTCGACCTTCGGGTATGTGAGATCCAGCTGCTCCACCGCTTCCACAATCGCAGCGGCGACAACCAGCCGTGTAAACCACTTGTTGTCGGCTGGCACCACGAACCAGGGCGCCTCCTTCGATGCGGTGGCGCGAATCGCTTCTTCATATGCGCGCATGTAGTCGCCCCAGAACTTGCGTTCGTGCACGTCCGAAGCAGAGAACTTCCAGTTCTTCTCGGGAGTATCGAGGCGCTTCATAAAGCGTTTCTTCTGTTCCTCGCGCGAAAGCTGCAGGAAGAACTTCAGGATGATCACTCCCTGACGCGTGAGATAGTCCTCGAAGTGCGCGATATCGGCTAACCGCTCGTCCCATATGCGTTTCCCGACAAGCGGCTGTGGCATCTTCTGCCGCCTCAGGATCTCCTTGTGCACGCGCACAATCAGAACTTCCTCGTAATAGGAGCGGTTGAATATTCCGATCCTCCCGCGCTCCGGCAAGTTCCTGGAATACCGCCACATGAAGTCGTGGTTGAGGTCCTCCTGTGAGGGCTGCTTGAAGGAGAAAACCTGAGTGCCCTGCGGATTCACACCTGACATGACGTGCTTGATGGTGCTGTCCTTGCCCGCCGCATCCATCGCCTGGAAGATGAGCAGCAGCGACCAGCGATCCTGGGCGTAAAGCATGTCCTGCTCCTGTGAGAGCCACTCGGTGCCTCGCTGAAGCAGTTCGGCCGCCTCGCCCTTGTTCACCAATCCGCAGGTGTAATCGGGATCATAGTTCTTCAACTGAAAGACCTCGCCTTTTGTGATGCGGAACGGCTGAATATACTTCTGGATGCGGTCGAGGATCTCTTTTCGTGGCATAGAATAACCTCCGTGTGAATCGTTTGCCTTGCTTCTCCGAGAGCTGGGGAGTGATCACGTTACGTTCATCGGTTCCCCAACCCACCGCGAGTTCCACGCACAGACCTGGCCAAGTTGAAGGCCACCTTTAACGAAATCGCAAGCGGTACGACCCGTCGTCGAATCGCGACCTGGTCCAACAGATGATAGGCTTTCAGCTCCCCGTGGCGCTGAAAGCCGAATCCGAGGTGGAATCCCATCAAGCTTAAGCTTGCAAGGCTGGCAATTCTGGTCGGAAGCGCTCTGCCTGTTCTGGCTCAGATCCCCCTCAATGCTCCATAGGGAATGCCGTTAGAAAGCAAGGGCAATCTCCAGGTGGCGAATTACGGCAGCAACCAAGTTCCCGTCTACAACCCTCAACTCGTCCAGGTCTCCTCGATCAGTCAGGCTTTGTCTGGTCCGAACCGCCTAGCCCTCGACTCCCTCGGTAACCTCTACGTGTCAAACGCGAGGGACAACGCGATCACTGTTTATGATCCGAACAGGAATCAGATCACCTCCAAAACCATGGCGGACAGGATCGCTCGCCTTCGGGTGTGGCGGTCGATGCATCCGGGAACGTCTTTGTCGCGAACAACGGCAGCAACTGCATCTCCGCTTACACACCGATGGAGTTCTCATCGGAACGCTGAGTCGAGACAATCACCACCGTTTCGTCGCCCCCGGCGCCGTGGCCATCCCCGGCTCTTACATGCATATCGGAACGGGCCTGCGGTTTGCCAAAGCTTGACCAACAGCTACGAGATCGCCCTGTTTTTGAAGGGACACGCGGGGGAAGTTGTGACCTATTTCGGCACGTCCGATGAGGGGCCGACCGGAATCGCGTTCGACTCGGCAGGCAACGTGTACATCGACTATTTCTATACCGGCACTGCTGTGAAATACAGCCCGACAAATCAGGTGTTTATTGACGCTCAATACTGGGAACTTGGTCAAGGCGAGGGTATTGCGGTGGACCAGGAGGGAGACATTCAGGTTGCTCTTGCTTGTAGCTTTAACACGATCAACATATGTGAACCGTCCGGCCAGCTGATCAATAGGCTGCACTGACCGGACGCGAACATCCCAAGTGACACAAAGGCTGACTTTCAAAACTCCGGATCGGCCTCCCGACACGGGGGGCAAGCTACAGTGTTCGCCCTTTTTTTGAGGGGTGATTGCAGGAAAGTCTCAACAGCTATGAAATCCGCAAGACTTCGGTATGTTTCAATAAACGACCCCGGCCAACAGGGCGGTGTGGCCGGGATCGTTGCTTTGAAATGAGAAGGAAACGCGGTTAGCTGGCGATTACTTTCCTTCGTACCAGGCCCGCCAGCCCGATCAATCCCGTCCCCAGCAGGCTCAGTGTTCCCGGCTCCGGCGTTACCACCACACTCATGTTGCCATTGTTGATGCCGATGGATCCGTGGAAAGTTTGCGCGGTCACCACGGAGATGGTGAACGCCTGTCCGGAAACCGTCGGTCCATTGGTGAACGCGCCGCTGATGGTGCCCGACAACGTGTAGTAGTAGAGAGTGGTGCCACCCTGGTTCAGCGTGGTCACCGTCCAGTTGGTGTTTCCGGTAAAGGTGCCCGAGAAGAGCACGCCCGCTGGCAAGCCGCCGGTGCCGTTGGCGGTGATCACGATCGATCCGCCGGGCGCGAACGTCGCGTTGCCGCCCATTCCGCCAGAGACCCGTGCTCCAGTGGTGAAGTTAATCGTTCCTAAGTTGCTCCCGGTAATGGTCCCCCCGCCCATAAATCCGCTGACCGAAGTGAGCGTGGTCCCGATAGGCCCTGTAGTGATGTAGCTGTTGGTCGGTGTGCTCAGCCGTCCACCCGAATAGCCGAAGTCCACTGTGCTGTTGGCGAAGGCGGCCAACGGCAGGCACAGCATCAGGGCTGCGAACAGCAGAGCCTTTAAAGTTGACATCGCGCGCGATCTCCCTTCCTTCTGGTCCGGGGCAGCCCGTGATTGCCGGGGGACAATGCTGGCAGCTCACCCCAATGGTTAATCAGTTGCGCTTGATGCATTTAAGCGTCCATTGAGATTACAGAAGTAATCCACTGATTATGTTACTGATAGTTATTCGAGGCTCCAAACGGCGCTGTGGCACAGTGCAAACCCTTGCACTCCGTTCAGGGAAAAACCTTAGGAAATACGAATGGAGACTTTAGTCTCATGTCAACTCGACTCTCAATGAGAAGGGGAGGAACGAGAGGCTTGAGCCGACAATACCTCGGCATTTGCCAGACCATGACCCAGGTGGCGGTGGATATGGCTGTCTGCTCGGTCGGGCGAAGCCGCGATCCAGGCGCGTGATCGTGGCCGTAGTTCTGACCTAAGCAGCGATCTGGGCGGCTGCGCCGTGCGACTCCCGAGTGGCCCGCTAGGGCAACGTGCCCTTCAACGTATACACATGCCCGTTGAGAGAGGCGTCATATCCTGCGCACCAGACCTGATAGTTCTTGCCTGAGTGCTTGCTGTCGCAAGCGTCCATCTCGGATCCGGTGCTGATGTCGAGCGACCAGGTCTGCCCGCCATCGCTGCTGAAGTACATGCCGCCGACGCCGGTGTAAATGTTCCCGCCCGCTGCCCATCCGATTTGCGGCGTAAGAAAGCGGATCTCGCGAATCGGCCAGGGATCATCGAGCACGCGCCCGCTCCACGTGTTGCCTCCATCGGCGGTGCGATGCAGCCAGCCTTCAACATTGGGAGAGATTTCGCCGCCCCCGACCCAACCCGCTTTGTCGTTGGCAAAGAACACCGGCCCGTCGAACACGGTGTCGATGGAAGGACCGCAGGTCCACGCCGCGCCACCGTTGGTGCTCGAGCAATAGGTGATACCCGAAGCTCGTGCATGCAGATTAGGCAGTAGGCTGAACTCGTTTCCAAACCACCCGCCGTTGGGATCGACAGGCGCGACTTGCGTCCAGTCGGTCGCCGTCTGACCGCCGTCGGTCGTGTAGTGGGCGGCGTCGGGTGCGTCCAGGTCGAGACCGTCCATCACCAGGCCGTCGTTCTTATTGGCAAACCGCACCCGATACGACCACCCTGTGGTAGTCAGGACTGTGTCGTTGGTCCAGGTCGTGCCTCCGTCCTGGCTCCAGCGAATGATGCCCTCGAAGTTCGAGTCGTTAAATCCGGAAATCACAACCTCGTTGGCGCTCAGTGTGGTCACGCCGTACCAGTAGTAGGGAAAACCGAGGTTAAGGATCTCCGTCCAGCTGGCACCTCCGTCAGTGGTCTTCCATACCTGGCCCAGTTCCGCGGCAGCATAGCCGATTTTCGCCGTGGGGAAGGAAATGTCATGAATGACGGCGCCGTTGAGCGTTGCCTGCAATTTCCACGGATTGGTCGTCGTCGAAACCGTGGCGGTGTGACTGACCGCGCCGGCAGGCATCGCACGATCAGCCGCGATCTCCCGGCCCGCTCCCTGCACTGGAATCCGGACGGAAACATGGTGCGTGAGTGGAGCCGACTGCGCCGCCGCCGCAACCGACATCAGAACCAGACTGCCGGCAAGACCCTTCCGCAGAATTGATGTCATGGGGCCCTCCAAGGCGCGCAGGATTATACAACGGAAGGTCGCCACCCGATCCCGTGCCCATTGTTCCCAATCGGCACAGGAGCTGCAGGGGGGCTCACAGCCCCGGCGCAATAAAAGGCGAATCGGTGGTCAGACAGGCGAGCCTGACGGAGACACAATACCTGAGCTCGGGGATCTGCCCCCGCCATTCTTACGAGAACCCGCAACTGTGTCTGCGCCATGGACTCTGAGATCTCCGCCACCTAGTCCACGTGCTCGCCCTCGGTGGCGAAGGAAGTTTCCGGCGGCGGCAGCTTGTCGTCCGCCCGCGCCCAGGCCAGATACAACGCCGGCAGCAGGATCACGCTGATCAGCAATTCCACCATCAGCCCGCCCACCACCACAATCGCGAACGGGCGCTGCGAGTCCGACCCAATATCATGCGACATCGCCGCCGGCAGCAGTCCCAGCGTGGCCACCAGCATGGTCATCATGATCGGCCGTAAGCGCAGGGAAGCACCCTCCTTCACAGCCTCGCGCACCCCCATCCCGCGTGAGCGCAGCTGGTTGATGTATTCCAGCATAATCACTCCGATCTCTACCGATACGCCAATCAATGCCAGAAATCCCAGGCCCGACGAAACCGAGAAGTGCGTACCCGTCACCAGCAGACTGAGAAACCCTCCCAGGGGCGACAAGGCCACCACCGTCAGAATCAGCCCCACCCACTTCCACGAACCGAACGCGGAATACAGAATGAGCGACATCAGCAGCAGCGTGATGGGCACGATGATCGCCAGCCGCCGGTTCGCCCGCTGCTGGCTCTCGTACTCTCCCGTCCAGTCCAGGTGATAGCGCTCGGGCAGCCTCACCTTGCGGTTCACTTCGTCAATCGCCTGCCGCACCGTGCTGCCCAGGTCGCGCCCGCGCACGCTGTACTTGATGGCGATATAGCGCGAGTTACCCTCGCGGTAGATGGTCGATGCCCCGTCATCGAGCGTGATCTTGCACAGCTGGCCGAGCGACACCCGCTCGCCGGAGGGCGCCGGTAGCCGGATGCTGGCGATATCGTCGATGGTGCGCCGAAACGGCTCCTGGTAGCGCAGCGTAAGATCGTAGCGCTGCTCCCCGATCAGAATCTGGCTGATCGCCTTTCCCCCGACCGCAGTCTCGATCGCTTCCTGCAGGTCGGCCACATTGATCCCATAACGGTTCGCCGCGGTGCGGTTGACCGCCAGATTTACATTCGGCTGGCCCCGCACTTGGAACGTGCCCAGGTCCGCCACGCCGGGAATCCTGCTCATCACTTCCTGAATCTCGTCCGCCTTCTCTTCCAGGGTCTTCAGGTCGGTGCCGAAGAGTTTGACCGCCAGTTCACCCTTTACACCGCTTACCGCTTCTTCCACGTTATCGGAAATCGGCTGCGAGAAGTTCCAGTACACGCCAGGAAAGCGCGCCAGGGTCGCGTCCATCGCGGCAATCAGGTCGTCCTTGCTCTTGAACTGGCGCCGCCACATGGAGCGCGGCAGCAGGTCCACGAAGAATTCCGTGTTATAGAAGCCGCTGGCGTCACTGCCGTCGTCCGGACGCCCCACCTGGCTCACCACGGTGATCACTTCCGGGTACGAAGCCAGCGCCAGCCGTGCCTGTCTGGCCAGCGCGATGCCCGCCGTCGGCCCGGTGCTGGGCGCCAGGGTACCGCGCACCCAGATCGCGCCCTCATCCAGGTGGGGAAGAAATTCCGATCCGATGATGCCGCTGAGCGCGAGAAACAGCATCAGCACCGCCGCCCCCACTCCCAGCCCCAGGGTAATTTTCAAGTGGTCGAAGCACCACTCCAGCACTGCCGCGTACCGCTCCTGGAGAAAACGCAGCACCGGATTCTTCCACTCTTTCACCGTGCCCTTGAACAGGAAGCTACACAGCACGGGAGCGATCACGAGCGCGAACAGCAGCGCGCCCACGAGCGCGAATGCCACCGTCCACGCCATGGGGCGGAACAGCCGTCCTTCCACCCGCTGCAACGTGAAAATCGGCAGGTACGCGACGATGATGATGATGCGCGCGAAGAACACCGGCTTCTGCACCTCATGGGCGGCCGCCGCGACCGTTTCCATGAACGACTTCTTCTTGTCGGCATATTCGGTGTGGCGGAGAATGTTCTCGACCATCACCACCGAGCCGTCCACGACCATGCCGAAATCCAGGGCCCCCAGGGACAACAGGTTGGCCGGAATCTGGCGCAGGTCCAGCAGAATCGCGGCGAACAGCAGCGAGAAGGGAATGGTAATGGTGACAATCAGCGCGCTGCGCACATTGCCGAGAAACAGGAACAGGACCAGCGTGACCAGCAGCATTCCGTCGGTCAGGTTGCGCAGCACGGTGCGCGTCGTATAACGCACTAGATTGCTGCGGTCGAGGTGCACTACCACCTTCACCCCAACCGGGAGACCGTGATCGTTCAGCTCCGCAATCTTCCGGTGCAGGGCGTCCAGCGTGCTGTCGGCCTCTGCTCCCTTGCGCAGCAGCACGATTCCTTCGACCACGTCGTCATCGTTGATCACGATGCCGTCCTGCTTGCGGATCGCCTTCCCCAGTTGTCCCAGCCGTACTTTTGGCGCCTGCACCACGTTGCCGATATCGGCGATGCGAATAGGGGTTCCGTTCTGAACCTTGATCACGGTGTTGGCGATATCCTCCGTCCCTTGCATCAATCCCACCGCACGCACGTTCAGCGCCTGCTCGCCGCGCTCGACAAATCCACCGCCCGCGTTGGTATTGTTCGCCGCCACTGCCTGTTCCAGTTGCGCCAGCGTCAGGCCGTAGGCAACCAGCTTCCCGGGATCGACCTGCACCTGGTATTCGCGCGTCGGACCGCCAAACGGATTCACCTCCACCACGTTGGGCACCGACTTCAACTGGTTGCGCACGTACCAGTCGTTCAGCGTCTTCAACTCCATCACGTCATACTGCGGATTGTGGCTCTCGAGCGTGTAAAACATGATCTGCCCGGTCGGGCTCGAATCCGGTCCGACGCCGGGATCGACACCCGCCGGCAGCGTCACCTGCTGCAGGCGGTCGAGCACCTCCTGCCGGGCGAAGAATGTGGTCGTGTCGTCGTCATAAATGATCGTGATCACCGACAATCCCGCCAGCGACACCGACCGCAAGTGCGTCATGTGCGCGACGCCGTTCAACTGCACTTCCAGCGGAACCGTGATCTGCTGCTCGATCTCCTCGGCTGCATGTCCCGGCCACTGCGTGATGATCTGGACGTAGATGTCCGCTACATCGGGATAGGCTTCGATCGGCAAGCGGTGAAACGACAGGAGGCCCCACAGGAAGAGAAACAAAGTCAGAGCCAGGACCAGGATGCGATTGCGCAGCGCAAAATCGATCAGGGAACGGATCATCGTGTTTTCGAAGGACTTGCCAAATGGGAACCCGGCCCTGGTCGCGAGACGCGTCTCGAGCCCTGCCGTCTGCAGACGGCGATACGCACGAACGCGGCCACGGCGTAAGTCGTGTCCAGACTGGCTACCTATGTTTTGTTAGGGCTGCGCCCTGAGGACGAGAAGACACCCGCGACCTTCAGCGGGCCCGCGCGCACACGCCCGTGGCAGGAAGCCGTCACGCCCAACGACCGGGGAGCATGTTGTCATTGCCTTCGCGTTGCCGTCAATCGGAATCTTCGCCAGGGAATTGTGCAACCAGCTTCGCGGTGGTGATCGCCTGCCCTACGTGCCGCCCGGTGTGCTCGGCCATGTGTACCAACAATCCGCCCAGGCTCGAAGGCAGAGCTTTCGTCCCGACTCTTCGCGGCTGTTCGAGATCCATGCCCGCAAAAGCCCGGATCCGCTCGGCGCTCGAGTGGAGCGCCCTCTCCAGTTCGGCGAACATCGCCTCGCGCGACACCGCGCAATCCAACTCCGACTGCAGGGCGCTCACCTGTTCCGCATTCAACTCCCGCTGTTCGGCATAGGTCAGCAGGCGGTCCAGGCTGCGCGCGATGTGGCGCAGGTGAAACGCCACCGGCGCCATCCCCAGCGGCCGCGCGCCCAACTGTTCTGCCGAGAGCCCCCCACACCATTTCGTCAGGTCTTCCTGTGCCAGCTCGAGCGCGTGCAACACGGCGCGCAAAACCGCCGGAACTTCCGTCAACGTACCACACAGCCAGGGTTCAGTCATCGTCCCTATCCCGCCCGCGATGCTAGCAGAGAACCACGCCGGGGGGCTCTGGCAACCCCATCCCGCCGCTTCCCATCTCCCTTGACAGGGATTCGGGGCCAAGCCAGACTGAGCTGACTTCGCGGCTCCCTCCCTCTATCCA
>Ga0126383_10002566_pt1 | contig 11767 bp, 12 predicted proteins | sample PanSoiMetPlot_35_FD_96882 | JGI IMG/M metagenome (GOLD analysis project Ga0126383, IMG submission 96882) | Tropical forest soil microbial communities from Panama - MetaG Plot_35 | ecosystem: Environmental > Terrestrial > Soil > Tropical forest > Bulk soil | place: Panama | collected 2016-02-17
ATTGGGAATTAATGGCTTGTTCCGGTTGTATTCATCCGAGCGGGGCCAGGGATCCGGCAATTTAACTGCGCGGTACAGGAAATCACGTTTATCCGGTCAGCCTCGCACCGGAAGTCACCTTCTTCGTCTCCACCCCAGCCACATGCCAACGACTATCCCGGCCATGGCCGCCGCCCCCAGTTTCTTGCGGTCAGTGATGGGAACAAAGCGGGTCGGCTGATTGGAACTGACCTCGATCACGCCGACCGGCACGGCGCGAATCCCGCCACCACCTCCACCGCCTTCCCCGCGGGCCCGTGTGTCGCCAACACCGCCAGTTCCCACTCCCGCACCAAATCCGTAGGCAATCTTGGCAATTGGAATAATGGTCTTCCCTTCTGCACTGATTGGCTCGCCAAACACACTCTTCACCTGCGCGCGGCTGGAAAGGTTCTCGTGCAAGGACTGCAGCATGGTGGAACTGCTCATGATCGCTCCTCAGTCACCCGAGATTGCTTGGCATACATGCGGTGAACGCGCGCACACCTGTCTCCTGCTTGATGCCGTAGTGGTCTGGTTGGTCGCTCCCAGAGTGAAAATTTTTTTGCCGGTTCCGACATCGCGAAATTCTCGAGTTGGATTTCATGGCCGAACTCGAGCGATGCTCTTCGGGCGGAGCGCTCCCCACCTGTTCATGCCTGTACCAATCGAAAACTGCCAGAGAACGGTCGGTTTCGATGGGCGAACAATATTGAGGGAAATTGTCGGGATAACGGTTCAGCACCCGATAGGCAAAATCCAATAATAGTCTGTAGCAAGGTCTTCGCGTCCTTCTTCGTCTTCTCGAACCAAAGCGGACAGCGTCTCGGAAGCGCGCCGAGACTCTCAATCAGCGGCCTGGCGCTGCAATCTAGATTTAGTTTCGCTTGCCTGATGCAAGCTAAAGCCGCACATTCCGCTAATATTTTCTAGTGTCCGCACCCAGAATCACGCTTGCTCGCACTCTGCGGAGCTGGTGGCGCGATAACATTCACCAGCTCGGTTTTCTCCGCGCGTCGGGCTTCTTCCTAAAACAAATGTGGGATTTCCTGCGGGATTCTACCCCTGAGCGCCATCGACAGCGATATGGCGACATTGACTATGACTGGGAGCACCGCGTCGACACTACGGAAGGGACCGTCAGTTTTCGCAACCGGCTTCTTGGCGTCTTCCACTCCGCTTATCAATCTACGCAACCAGAAGCTTTTCAGCAGATGATCGGTGGACTCGAAGTCGACTATTCTCAGTTCGTCTTTATTGACCTTGGCTCAGGAAAAGGACGGACCCTGCTAATGGCCTCCGATTACCCATTCCACCAGGTCATCGGCGTGGAATTGCTGCCTGAGCTTAATCGTATCGCCCAGGAGAACATCCGCGTCTATAAGGGAGGCGTTGGCGATCGCGTCCAGTCCATCTGTGGTGACGCGCGCACCTTCGTGTTCCCTAATCATCCGACGGTTCTGTTCCTGTTCAATCCCTTTCCCCAACCGGTACTCGAGGAAGTCCTAGCCAAGTTAATGCAATCATTGAAGGAGCATCCGCGCGCATTTTACGTTATCTATTACAACCCCGTACTGGAATCGGTGCTTGCTACCAAAACCGACATGCAACTAATACAGCGGTCTGAGCAATATGCAACCTTCTTCACAGGTTTGTAAATATTTGAGGAATAAACCTACTTTTCAAGTGTCGGCTACATCAAAACATAAGGTGAAACTCAGCTAGTGAAAGTAACGCTCGCGTTGTTGCTGCTGGTGTCGGTTGGTAGGTTGCCCGCCTTGAGCGCGGTTCCCGGCACGGTGCCCGATGTTCATACGATTGCGAAAGCTGTTGATGAACACTACAACCACTTGCGTTCCTTGCAGATGGAGTTTACCGAATCCTACCGTGGCAATGGCCTCGATCGCACCGAGCTGGGTACGCTATGGCTGAAAAAACCCCGCAAGATGCGTTGGGAATATCGTTCTCCCAAGGAGAAGTTGTTCCTCAGCGATGGCGTAAACGCCTGGTTTTATGTGCCTGGGGAGCGACAAGCGCGAAAGGAACCCTTTAAAAAATTGGAGGATCTGAGGTCCCCATTGGGGTTTCTCCTGGGAAAGACTAAGCTCGAAAAGGAATTGCGCGGGCTCTCTCTGGCTGCGGATGTCGAACCCCTTAGTTCGGACCATCTGGTACTGCGGGGCGTCCCATCCGGCATGGAAGACCAGATCAGGGAAGTCTTGCTGGAGATCACCCCAGACAAACGCATCGTGCGAATCATCCTGCAGGGTAGCGACGATGCTACGACGGAATACCGGTTCAGCGACCAGAAGGAGAATGTCGCTGTCGCCGACCAACGCTTCCGTTTTGAGCCTCCCCCGGGGGTCGAGACGATTGAGGGCGATCTGGGTCAATAAAGAGGGCGAAGGGGTAGCACGGTTGTGCTGCAAGTCGTTGCTTTTACGAGCATTAGGCCCGGCAGCGCAATGAGCGGATGGTAGACTGAGAAGAGGTTCGGGGCAGGATTAAGCAAGCAAAATGGCGGAATTTGTCATAAAAGTGGCTGATGAGCGTGGCCGTACGCTTCAACAATTTGAACACGGCTACTCCGAGGCGGAGGTGCGCGATCGCTATACGCAGCAGGGTTTTCTCGTCTACTCGGTCAAGCCGAGGGGATTGCTGGCAGGCGGAGAGGTTGGATTGGGCCGCCGGCGGAAGATCAAGCCGGCTGATTTCGTTATCTTCAACCAGCAGTTTCTGACGCTCATTCATGCCGGGCTTCCCATCCTGAATTCCCTCGAACTGCTCATCAAACGCCAGAGCAATACTTATTTCCGTACTGTTCTGGAAAACGTTCGTGACCGAGTCAAGAGCGGCGAGTTGCTCTCCGACGCCTTCGCCCAACAAGGAATCTTTCCCAAGTTGTACACGACCACCCTGATGGCTGGCGAGAAGAGCGGCAATATGGAGGAAGTCTTACAGCGATATATCTCCTACCAGAGAATGGCGCAGTCCTTTAAGAAGAAACTGGCCGTGTCTCTCGTGTATCCGGCACTGCTGATCGTCACCGTCATCGTCCTTCTCAGTTTTCTAGTGACTTACGTGGTGCCGCAGTTTGCGCTCCTGTTTTCCAATTTGAATGCCCAGCTCCCGACCATCACGCTCATCATGCTCTCGGTAGGGACGTTTACCCGGCGGTACATCCTGGTAATCCTAGTCGCGCTGGCCGTTTTGCTCTTTATCATCTGGCGATGGAAGAACACCGAAAGTGGCGCTGCCCACATTGACCGCGCCGTGCTGAGCATACCGATGGTTGGAACGATTCTTCTGAAACAGCAGGTCGCGACGTTTGCGCGTACGCTCTCGACCCTACTCCAAGGTGGACTACCGTTGGTGCCCGCGATGGAGACAGCGGGCTCATCTATGAGCAGCCGCAAGGTCGTAAACGGAATTAGTAAAGCAACGGTTCATGTGCGCGAAGGCAAGGGGCTTTCGAAGAGCCTGGAAGATCAGAAGATTTTCCCGCCGCTGGCGGTCGAAATGATCGAAGTCGGCGAGTCGACCGGAGCCTTACCCGGCATGCTCACTTCGGTTGCGGAATTTTATGAGGAGGATGTTCAAACAGCGCTCGGCGCAGCTATGGCTCTGATCGAGCCAGTGATTCTGATTTTTATGGCGCTCGTCGTTGGCACGGTAATGGTGTCGCTCTACCTACCGTTGTTCAGTTTGGGCGGTGGATTGCACTGATGATAGCCGGCAGTTCTCGGTTAACAGGTCTCAGCGAGAGAGCTTGATAACCGAGGGGGCCAAACCTGGATATGGATGTGACAATGCAGGACAAGAAGTCGGTGGTGGCAAATGGCGGCAATGGCGCTCGTGTAGCGTCGGTGAATGCTGCTGACGAGCTCGACAAAGCGAAGGATATCGCACGCCGCTATCGCTGCGAGTTCGTCGATCTGAACGATTTTCAATTGCATCACGACCTGTTCGAAAAGATCCCCGTCGATTTGATGTTCCGCTATAACTTCGTTCCGCTGGAGGAGACACGCGACGGGAAGCTGGCTGTCGCAATCGCCGATCCCAGCCAGTTGATGATGATCGACGAGATCAGCCTGCTTCTGGGTAAGCGCATTGTCACGAAAGTTTCGACGCTGAAACAAATCAGCGACATTCTTAAGAAGACCGAGCAATCCAAGCGCGTTCTGGAAGAAGCCAGCGAGGGCTTTACCCTCGATGTCATTCGCGAAGATGAGTCCGGCGATGAAACCATCTCCATTGATAAGCTCACTGCTGCGGGCGATACCAGCCCCATCATTCGCCTGGTCGATACGACAATCTTTACCGCCTTGCAGCGGCGTGCCAGTGACATTCACATCGAAACGCGCGATGACTCAGTGTCTATCAAGTTTCGTATAGACGGCGTCCTTACCCAGGCCATGCCGCCGATCGGCAAGGAACATCATTCCACAATCATTTCGCGCGTCAAGGTGATGAGCGAACTTGACATTTCCGAGCGCCGGGTCCCCCAGGACGGGCGCTTCCGCGTGAAATATAACGGACGCGCCATTGATTTCCGTGTCTCCATCATGCCTTCGATTCACGGCGAAGATGCCGTACTGCGCGTCCTCGACAAGGAATCGATGAGCGAGAAGTTCCGCACGCTAACCCTCGACGTAGTCGGCTTCGCCGAAGAGGATCTGCGGAAGTTCCGCCGCTATATTTCTGAGCCGTACGGCATGGTGCTGGTCACTGGACCCACGGGCAGCGGCAAGACCACGACGTTATATGCGGCGGTAAATGAGATCAAAACCGACGAAGACAAATTGATTACCATCGAGGATCCAGTCGAATACCAGCTTCGGGGTATTACGCAGATTCCGGTCAATGAGAAAAAGGGACTGACATTCGCCCGCGGACTGCGATCGATCTTGCGGCACGATCCCGACAAGATCATGGTCGGCGAAATCCGCGACATGGAGACGGCACAGATCGCCATCAATGCTGCCCTGACCGGACATCTGGTGTTCACCACTGTCCATGCCAACAACGTCGTCGACGTTATAGGCCGCTTCCTGAACATGGGCGTCGAACCCTATAACTTTGTCTCCGCTCTAAACTGCATTCTGGCACAACGACTGGTGCGCATGATCTGCAATTCCTGTCGAAGTGCGGTTCACTATCCACCCGACGTTCTGGAAGCCAGCGGATTGGATCTCAAGCAGTGGAATACAGTGACGTTCTACGAAGGCCAAGGATGTATCGAGTGCGCCGGTACTGGTTACCGCGGACGTACGGCGATTCACGAACTGCTCGATTTGAGCGACCGCATTCGCGAGATGATATTGGAACGGAAGCCAACTTCCGAGATTCGGCGAGCCGCCCGCGAAGAGGGCATGCGCTTCCTGCGTGAATCCGCATTGGACCGAGTGCGCGCGGGCATCACGACGTTGAAAGAGATCAATAAGGTTACCTTTATCGAGGCCACCAGATAGAAGTATTCAGCACTGTCGGCATTCGGTTCTGCTCGGTGAACGTTGAGAACAGAAGTTCGACTGCTGAGTGCTGATTGCTAAGTGCCCGATGATGACTGAATGACTACTAACTTAAAATCCGCGCCCCGTCCCAAGCTGGCTTGCGAGATTGCCGGAGACCGCGTTTTTGCCGCGCGCCGAGCGGACAGGGGCAGCACCTTGGAGGCGTATTCGGGACGCGATCTGCCGATGGGCAGCGTTGTCCCCGATCTGATCGAAGCCAACCTGCGGCGCCGCGACGACGTATCCAGTTCAATTCGGGAGGCGTTGGCATCGGTGGGCGGCCGCGGACGTGACGTAATCGCTGTTTTGCCCGATGCAGCTGTCCGGGTGGTGCTTGTCGACTTCGATGCCCTGCCCGCCAACAAGCAGGAAGCCGAAGCAGTGGTTCGTTTTCGATTGAAGAAATCGCTTCCCTTCGACGTGGACAAGGCCAAAGTCTCCTACCACGCGCAAACCAATGGACAAGGCGTACGGGCCATCGCCGCCGTAGCATTGTCCAGCGTGATTGAAGATTACGAGGCCGCGTTCCGCGATGCAGGCTATACCCCCGGCGTGGTGTTGCCATCCATGTTGGCCGCGCTTGGCGCAGCTGACTCCAGCCGTCCGACTCTGGTGGTTAAAGTTGATGCGCGCACGATTGGTATCGCCATTCTCGATAATAACCAGATGCTGCTGTTTCGCACGCTGGAGAACACCCGCGGCGCCAGCATCACGGGAGAACAACTGGCGGAGGAAGTCTATCCTTCCATCGTATTTTTCCAGGACACCTACAGTCTGAATATCGAGCACATTTTCGTAGCCGGACTGCCCGAATCGAGTGGTGCTGCCCCGGCTCTGGCCGGACAAACCAACGCCGAGGTGAGGGAGCTAATCACCGGTGCCCAACTGGGCAGCGCGACCGGCACCTCAGCTCCACGCTACCGCATGGCCGCAGTGGTGGGGGCGCTGATCTCTTAACTATGCGAATTGATGTAAATCTCGCCACTCAGCCCTACGAAGACGCGCGCTTCTTCTGGATGCGCTGGGGAACGGTCGTTGCCTTGCTCGCGATTCTCAGTGCGGCGCTGCTGGCGGAAACCGTCATGGGTTTTATGTACGCCCGGCAGGATGTCCGCATGAGCGATCAGATCAAAGCCGAGATCACCAAACGTGATCAAGAGCGGGCTCAGGCCGAGGCCTTCTTGAATCAACCGCAGAATCGCGATATTCGCGATCGCTCCCAGTTCCTGAATGCGTTAATCCAACGCAAGTCTTTTTCCTGGACGCACGTTTTCGCGGATCTGGAGAAGGTTATGCCGGCGCGCCTGCACGTAGTATCCATTCATCCCGAGCTCACCGAGGAGGAGCAATTACAAATCAAGCTGACGGTGGCAGGCGAATCCCGGGAACGCGCCCTTGACCTGGTGAGGCGCATGGAAGAGTCGCCTCGCTTTCGCCAGCCCGTGGTCAACAGCGAGAACGCTCAAACGAATTCGCAAACACCGGGCGATAATGTGGAATTCAACATCAGCGCGCTGTACGCGCCCGCCACGCCCCAAGGGGAGAAATAATGCCCGATCTGAGACAAACCCGGCGCAAGCTCAAGATGGCCATCATTACCATGCTTTGCGTCAACGCGGTGGCTGGCATCCTGCTTTTGTCTCCCCTGGTTGGCTCCAGCGCGTCCCGCAAAGAGGAGTTGCAGCGTCTCACCGTGGAACTACGGCAGAAGACCAGGCAAGTCGAGCCGCTGCGCGGACTGGACAAAAAAGTCGCGCTGGCGAAGGAGCAAATCAACCAGTTCTACAGCGAGCGCTTCCCCACGCATGAATCCGTCATTTCTGACGAGATGGGAAAAATCGCCGCCGAAAACGGGGTGAAACTCGGACAGGTAAAGTACGAAACCAAGGATCCTGAACCGGTCGGTCTCACGCCAGTCTTTATGGAGGCCAACTGCCAGGGTGATTACTTGCACGTCGTAAGCTTCATCAATGCCCTGGAACGGAGTAAAACATTCTTCCTGGTCAATACGGTTGTGCTTGGCGATGCGCAGGGCGGTACCGTGAAGCTGCAGATGAAACTGGAAAGCTATTTAAGGACTAGCGCGTAAGTGAATCTCGGAACTGAAAATCGCAAAAAGACCATGGCCGCCGCAGGCCTGAGCGGCCTGGCTATTCTCGCCGTCGCGTATCTGGTGATATCGCTGTCGGGTGGAAATTCACCGCAGGTGGCGGCAAATGCACCCATCATAAACCCGCCGACTTCGGTTTCTACGCGGGCATCGCGAACAAATTTCCACCACTCGACCGGATCTGCCGACAAAACGCCTCCGTCTTCCCCTTCGCTAGATCCGACGCTCAAGCTGACGCTGCTTGCATCCAGCGAGAACATGAAATACACGGGCACCGGTCGCAACATATTCCGTGCGGAAGAAGATATTCCTAAGCCCATTGCTTCCCCTGTTAAGGAAGCGCAAAAGGACAATCTACCGCCGCCACCTCCGCCTCCGCCGCCCATCAACTTGAAGTTCTTCGGATTCGCCAGCAAGCCCGGAGAGGCTAAAAGAATCTTTCTGTCGAAGGGTGAAGACGTCTTCATCGCCGGCGAGGGCGATATTGTGGACCGGCGCTACAAAGTCGTCCAGATCGCGCCCGCCTCGGTCACCATTCAGGACGTGCTTACGAACAATACTCAGCAGATTCCGCTGACGCAGGGGTGAGGAAGTATTTGTAATGAAATGGGGTAGCCCGTAAATGGTAATTTAACCCTTCTGGCCTTTTCGTTTGATGTGTGTATGGAGGTTTTAAATTACAAAATTACTCGATTACCAATTGCAGACTTGTCAATGACTTCCGCACCCAAATTTCGCCGCCGATCACCTGCTCATCGCGAGCAAGGCTACATCCTGCTCACGCTGATGTTCCTGGCCACCTTGGTGATCCTGAGTCTGGTTGCCATCGCACCGCAACTGACGCAGCAAATCAAGCGCGACCAGGAAGAAGAGCTCATCCATCGCGGCGTGCAGTACTCGCGCGCCATTCAGCACTTCTACAAGAAAACCGGACGCTACCCCGCTCGTCTGGAAGAACTCGACGACTTCAACAACCTTCGTTTTCTTCGTAAGCACTACAAAGACCCCATTAGCGGCGAAGATTTCAAGCTTCTGCACTTTGGAGAGGTTCAAACGATGTTCGGAGGCTCGGGCATTCCGGGAGCCGTAGCGGCCGGTAATCAGCCGGGCGGTATCGCGGGTCCCGGCAATATGCAAGGGATGTCGAATAATCCGGCTGCCGCCAATCAAGGTTTCGGCAATCAGGGTTTCGGCAATCAGGGTTTCGGCATGCAGCCAGCATTCAGCCAGCGCGCGGGCATGAATCAGCCGGGACAAACTACGAATCAGTCGAACCCGGATGACACGTCCAATGCAATGCAACCAGTTTCGCAGCTAGCGGATAACGCAAATACCTCTTCGAATACGGGACCACAGAACCTGAATCCGAGTGGCGCAGGCCCGAACGCTGCCACCACTTCGGCGAACGCCAATGCTCAAGTCTTTGGTGGCAGTCCGATCGTCGGTGTAGCCAGCACCTCCAAAAAGAAATCCATCCGCGAGTTCAATAAGAAGAATCATTACAAAGACTGGCTGTTCATCTACGACCCGAGCAGCGACCGTGGCGGCCTGCTGAATACTCCCGCACAACCCAATTTGATGGCCAACAGCAACAATTCCACGCAGGGCAACGCGCCGACGGGGACTGGACAGGGACAAGGTCAAGCTCCCCAGGGCCAGCAGCCGAACGGCTTTGGGCAGCAAAGCATGCCGATGCCCAACCAACCCCCCGACCAGATGCAGCAGCCGGAACAATAAACCTTGCTTGCAATACGGCATGGCCAAGGGCGGGAATCGCTGTGTGATCCAAGCCCACCCGCTTACGGCTTGACGGATGCCCAGGCCATACCATCGGGGCCATTGCCAGTTGTAATGTGCCCAGTGAGAGACAGCGTTCTTAGGTCGAAAACGGCAACCTGATTGTCCGGACTCACGGCCACGTACGCCCGCGAACTGTCGGGCACGACCAGGATTCCCGCCACACCGTGCCCCAAGTTTAAGCGCGTCACTTCCTTCTGAGTCGCGGCATCGAGCACAACCAGATCCCCACTTCCGAGGTCGGAGATGAGAACTAGCTTACCGTCGGGGGTGAACTTGAGACGGTTTGCCGTCTTCGTATGGAGGTCAAGCGTTCGCGTCACCTTCTTGCTTGCCGGATCGACAATCGAGACCGTTCCCTCATGCGAGTTCGCTGCCCATAACTCTTTGCCATTCGGGGACACGTCGAACCCTTCCGGTCCATTGCCCACCGAAATCGTAGTTGCAATCCATCCTGACGCATCCCCACTCTTATCGCGATCAAGAATGCTAATGCTGTTGGAATTGACGTTCGAGGTAAAAATCCTGCTCTCATCGCTGGCAACAACCAGCATGTGCGTGCGGTTCTGGCCAAGGCCGAGGGTCCAATCCACCCGCCGGCTCGCCGGATCGTAGCGTCCTATTGCCTTGCTGCCTTCCGCCGTGAAATAGACTTTGCCCCTCACCATGGCCAAGCCATGGGGCGCACGCAGGGCGCCGAGTTCCACCACCGGTAGTCGTTTCTTCGCTACTAGGTCTACGACCGAAAGCGTGTGTTGCGGATCGTGGAAGGCGCCGTAATTGGAAATGTAAGCAAATCTGCCATCTTCGGAAGCAACTATCTCGTGCGGATCGAAGCCGGCCGAAACGCGCCCAATTATCTTCAAAGTGCGTGGATCAACCATGGCCAAAGACTTATCATTTTTCTCCAGCACCAAAAGAACGGATGAAGAGGTTTGAGCAAAAACGCAAACGCCTGTCACAAAAAGGAAAAGCCACGTCACCGAGAACAGCATTCTCCTTGAAAACATTCCCCACCCCTGTGAAACAACATTGATTTTTGAGACCAGTAGCTTGTCGTCGGCACTTCTCGTCTCTTACCCGTCGTAAGAAATGTTCTTTGCTTACCGATTTGGGCAGAAATCTTTCTGTGTACCCTCGTAGTCCCCACCTCCACCAATGTCCCAGAGTAACTGGAGGGAAGACGCAATGCACAGCTGTCGATTGTATATTTCATAAGGCGAGTCCTCGCCATCTTCGCATTGGTCACAATCCTGGTCGGCGCATTCGCTGACAACCCCGACAACCCCGCTCAGATTACCTCGAGCGGCGCCAAAGGCGAGTACCAATAGAGGATCCTTATGAAGCGGACTCACGCAAGCAATGACCTGCATCCTGAACGCGGTGTCGAGCTGTGATGCAGCTGGCCAGGATGTTTAGCGGCGAAGCAGAAGTGCTCCATTAGCTGGGTGTCACGTCTTGTTGATCGGGCCACACCCAGCGTGCTCAATTGTTGTTTGTCGTGACCTACCCAGATCCACGCTGCGACGAACCAAGTCTAGAAAGCCTGTTAACCGACTTGCGAATGTTACTGAAGTGGTCTTCTGTCGGCACACTATATTCGCTCATCTCCGCTAATTACGCCAGGCAAACGCCTGTCGTATGCTCTGGAGGCACATAAATACTGAGTGAAATGAATGGTGTTTGTGGTAGGGCAGCATGATGTCTACTCTTATAAGATCCGGTCAACAAAACCCGGGAGCGGAAGTGAACCGCTGAAAAAAATTATCTGGGCCGAACATGGCGACAGCGTCAAGAGCAAATGCTGTAAGCTAAGCCGTTAATTTGCCGAGTCGCGGTTGAGGAAGTAATCCGAATTGCAAGCTGCGCAGGTTCGTTGACTCGCTTCTGACACGCAACATAAGATTCCTCGAGAATGACACACAGAGATACCCTGAGCGGACAGATTGTCTCGCACTACCGCATTCTCGAAAGGCTGGGCGATGGCGGGATGGGTGTCGTATACAAGGCCGAGGACAGCATCCTTCGTCGCTTCGTTGCGCTGAAGTTTCTCCCCGAAGATCTTGTCAGAGATCGTCAGGCGCTGGACCGGTTCCAGCGTGAAGCTCAAGCCGCCTCCGCCCTAAACCACCCCAATATTTGTACCATTTACGAAATCGGGCAGCATGACAACCAGCCCTTCATCGCCATGGAGTTCCTCGATGGTCAGACTCTGAAGCACTCGATCCTCGGGCAGCCATGGGAGCTTGATCAATTAGTGGATGTGGCCATTTCAATCGCGGATGCGCTTGACAGCGCGCACAGCGAAGGCATCATCCACCGCGATATC
>Ga0126383_10002567_pt1 | contig 11767 bp, 8 predicted proteins | sample PanSoiMetPlot_35_FD_96882 | JGI IMG/M metagenome (GOLD analysis project Ga0126383, IMG submission 96882) | Tropical forest soil microbial communities from Panama - MetaG Plot_35 | ecosystem: Environmental > Terrestrial > Soil > Tropical forest > Bulk soil | place: Panama | collected 2016-02-17
AGCATTGCAAGGCAAAGGTCTGGGTCTGACCAGCATGCGCGAGCGCGTTCGCCTGGTTAATGGGACGATTTCCATTGAATCGAAGCCGATGGGTGGAACGACCATCCGTGTTCGTGTGCCGTTGGGCTCAGAGCACGGTTCCCAACGAGCGGCTGGATGAAACAGCTGTGAGCGGCTCGAAGCGCACAGTGTTCTCGTACAGCAAGCGGTCTCCTACGTGATAATCACATTCAACGGGAATAAGTTGCTGAGTGCTCTGCGCAGATTCTTTCGAATATCGGGTTGCCCTGCTTCCGCTGCGAGGTACCCAATAAATAGACACAAAGAGTATATACGCCGTAGCGTCTGGTGATCTCGTCCCACAGGTGTTCCAGACGTATTGCCCCCTCCGCATTGCCGTTTGACAATAGCGTGGGTGCAATTTCTCCGCAAACTGCAACCCGGCCATGTCCTCCCTTTACGCGTTTGGCTGCATCCGTAACGAGATTGTCTATCACGTTCGCGCAGCGAACGGGATCAGGCAAATCATTGACCGTAAGTCTCGAAAGCATATCGGTGGCGTCCAACAGAACACAGCTACCCTGCTCGACGGCTGCAGCTATGTTCACACCATCTGCCTCCAATTTCGAAAGGAGGCTGGCTCGGTGTGCCTCGGTCGCGATTACGATGACTGCATCCCCAATTCTGAGACCATATTCAATAAAGCGAGCAAAGCCGTCCACCACAGAAATGTCGTCCGCGTGGAATGCAACCTCATGGCAATGTCGGATCGCTTCAGCGTGGACGTTTTGCGATGCTCCGGAATCGTGACCCGTCAAGCGGACACTGAGGAACGGTCTCCCCTGAAGAACGGACTGCACAGCGGGTAATAGTTCGTTTGCAGCATTGGACTTGACAACATAACCGTCACCGCCCGAGCGCAAAGCTTCTTTCGCGATGTCCCAAGCACGGTATTCGCTCACGAATAGGATTTTGGACACCGTAGAATCCTCGCGGATTCGGCGAGCGGCTTCGATTCCACTTAGTTTTGGAAGACCGATGTCCAACAGGATCAGCTCTGGTTGCAATTGTTGGGCTTTTTGAGCTGCTTCCAGCCCGTCTGATGCTTCGTCGATGATCTGCAGTTCGGGCAGGTTCTGAAGAGCCGTGCGCAGGAAATCACGAAAGGGCGCATAATCATCTACCACAAGGACTCGGATTGATCTTCCCGGCACCATCGCCTCACTTAGCCGACCGGAGGTCGCCGATCGAGTGCTAAATCCCAAACCCCAAAGCATCACACAACGAAACTTTCCCTTCGTTGTCCCATAGCAGTTTCATGCCTGCTCAAAAGCAGTAAAGGGCTCCCAACTGGTAGAGCACCCGCGTCTTACCGGGGCGCGCGCCCAGGTCGCGAACAAGAACATTCGCTGGAAGAGACACTTGTAACGTCGAAGCGGGAGGCAGTTGCGGACGGGAGGGATTACCCCGCATGTGGACGCTGCCCATATCGCGCCCCCAAGTCTCTCTTCCGGGTAGCGTAGCGTGGTGTGATTCTCGTTGAAACCAGATAGACTAGCATCGATTTAGCCGTAGGATGCCAGGACTGGAGAATATGCCCCCTTTGAAATTTCGTGCCGTCGAGGCTCCCCCTAACAGCAAATTCTTGCGTGGTTTGGATAAGCAGGAAATCGATTCGATCTTTGCACAGGCGAGGCTTCGTCGCTTCCGCGCATCATCTGTGATGACGGATCAAGGTGATCAGGCTGACCAACTATTTCTACTGTGGAGAGGCCGGGCACGCTATTTCTTTGAGACCGCCAATGGGAAAAAGCTCAATCTTGCGTGGCTTACACCCGGACAAACCTTCGGCGCAGTCGCGCTGGCGAATACACCGTCCACTTATCTGGTCAGTACGGAAGCAGTACGAGACTCTATCGCCCTCGTTTGGCATGGCCCAACCATTCGCGACCTAACGCGGCGGTACCCTCAACTCATGATGAATGCTTACCTAACCGCCATCGATTATCTTTCCTGGTATGTTGGCACCCATGCCGCTTTAACTTCTCAGACTGCGCGTGAGAGGCTTGCGCACGTACTGTTGGGGTACGCACCCAGCATCGGCCAGAGCGTCCGTGGAGGCATTGAACTCGATGTCACCAACGAAGAGTTGGCGGACGCAGCGAATATCACGCCCTACACGACGAGTCGTCTGGTCAGCGAATGGCACAGAACAGGTGCGATTGGCAAAAGACGCGGGAAAATACTTCTCCGTTCAGCCAAAGGACTCTTCCTTCACCACTTGAAGCGCCGAGATTTCTTAGGGGACGGGAACGGGTGATTTCGGTGAGAATTATTAGAGTACATTCACCACGACCTCGTGGAATCTGTTGCAGTATCGCCCGAATTTCGTCTGATCCGGCCAATTCCGGCAGTCACGCTGCGCAGACCCCGCCCGAACCACATAGCGAAGACACCCGTTCTGGCGGAATTTGGCATCTGCGTGGTAGTCGACTATGACGGAGGGGTTTATGGCTGATCATTGAAAAGCGTTCCTATCAATTCCGTAGATAACCCCACAATCTGAATCCTCGCCCAGATCGTTCCTCCGGCAACACGGCAAACCTTGTGGCTCTTCACAGTATCGGCATTACGATAACAGGGATGGGGGGTATGCAATGCCCCGAATACCTGTGACTGAAGAACGAAGAAATCACTGCTTGGACCGCGTAGAACTATGCGAGGTACACCAATACCCTCGGCGAAGATGAATTGAACAGGCGTCGCGACCAATAACTCTCGAATCAGCGAATCTGCGAGGTCTTATTGAATCGAGCTTGCCGCCGCCGATAACGCGCGGTCGGCATTCGAGCCGATAAGCCGTATCGTACCGACGACGATCACTAAAATGAACGCCAGCCTCACCGCGTATTCGGCGATGTCTTGGCCCCCGTCGTCGGACCAGGAACGGTGCAGATGCCCAGTGAGAAGTTGTGTTGTCGCTGCGGAGGCGCGATTGGAAAGTAAGCGGATGGACGCGAAGCCAAATGGGGGACAGACATCGGGCGGTATTCCTTCCAACCTTGGGAGCGAACTGAGGTAGCGAACTGAGTTGAGTGTCAGGCTTGATGATGCGCCTTTTCTGGTTAAGGCAATGTTTCATACAGGGTGGCACTCACCGACTAATTCTCGGGAGGTGGTGCCGTGCATCTTCAAGCCTCATGCGAAACTCCGACGGAACCCACCGTGAGGGCCAATAGAACGGGGAAGGGGTATGAACAACGATTTTCTATAGTAATCAGATGCTTCCGATTCCACCAAGGCGCGTGCCCGAAATGGAAAGTTGTTGCCGACTTTGAGGTCACCCCTGTGTGCTAGTCGACCCATGTTTGGCACAGCGCTTCGCTCACTTGCTAGCTGTACTCGGGGCAGCAGCCCAGTCGCAGATCAATTTGACATCCAGCGGCGAAATCTTCGCCTTGCGATGAATCATGGTGTACGAAGCCAGCGGCATGCTGCGGGAGGATACCGCGTCGCAGATCAACATGCGTTCGTCCTCTGAGTGGGGTTGATCTGCCCATGCGGAAAAGTCCAGCATCTCGCGGCCCTCGCTGACGTGCTTGGAGACGATCCACGACACGGGCGCGACGTGGCTGTACCATGGCCAGTTCGTGCGGTCAGAGTGGCAGTCTTGGCAGGAGCGATCTAGAATCGCACCCACCTGCGGATCGATGACTTCAGCCATGTGTACCCCGGTCGGGGCGGAAGTTTTGGGCGTTGCTGTTGAGACGAACTGCATTCCGATAAAAACAAAGCCGAGCAGGATGAGAGTAAGTTTCGCGAGTCTGTGCATGATTTTGTGTCCCTTGCGGACGGATACCAATCTCCTCACTGGAATCTTTGAGTCCTTAGTAAGGTTTCTTGCTTGCTCTCTAGATCAGATGTCTAGCGGAGGCTGCGGATGTCGCGAGGATGTAAAGGGATTGCAAACAGTTGTCACGCAGGACCAATCACACCGCGAAATTCAGTACGACTCCTCAATAATTAACATCTTGGGGGAGTTCTGATTGCGAAATTCCGATTTCTTGTCTGATCGGTACGGATAAGGGACCCCTGGTCGCGGAGTGGGACCAAGGATGTAGCCAAAACCTCTCGCCCTGGGAGAATCAAGTGAGTGAGGGACTCTCGCTGACCGCACGGACGCCTGTGGACGTACACTGTCCCGCATGGCCAAGCTTTCGACTTCACCGGAAGAGTGGAACGAACGCGCCGCACTCGCCAACTATCGTTGCCGGGGCTGTCACTCTACTACCCATTTCACTCAAGCGGGGCGTTCTTTCATAATGTATTGCCTCGGGTGTGTCATATGGAGGGAGCCTTCGGTTTTACATCACCCATCCCGCGGAAGACGTCGCTCTGCTCTCGATTGATGCGCTTAGCCTACTGGTATGCTCTTCTTTCTCAAGAAATCGCTTTGCTGCATTCTGCAGGTATCTAAGCTGCTTCTCGAGTCTTTCGTCATACAGGCCGTTTTCGAATTCGTAGCGTAATCTGGCAGCCAGCCCTTCCTTGCTTAGACATCCCAGCCGATGGAAACAATCCTCCAAAGAACTGCGCACCATCCGTTCGCTGGTGTCAAGCAGGTCCGCTATCTGACACATATCCAGCCCGGCAGCGAACAAAAGGACGGTTCGGAATTGCTGCGAATTGAAAATGTCCAACAACGTGGAAAACTCACATTCCATTCAAAGATCCCCTTAACCCACCCTAAACCACACGCCCGTCTAGTATCGTTGCTCTGCAGCAATGCCGAAAGAAAAAGTAAAGCCTTGGAATCACTGTACTTCAGGCGTGCCAGTGGGGCGTTAGCACAAGTCCTTTGCTCAATGAATGAAATCGCCTGTTCGTGCCACTGATCAGTTCCTTATCTGGGTTTCAGAGTTTCATACTTCTGTCCTGACTACCCGAGGGGCAGGGGCTTCAATCAGAAGAATGGCTATGAAACAGCCAAGAATTCTGGTCACGGGGCGACTGGCAGGACAGGACAAGCAGTAGTCGACGAAATTCTTGCTCAGGGCATTACGCTGCGGGCCGTGGTCCATTCAGTGGACGAAATTGATGGCCAGCGCAGGCGTGATCGTGGTCGGGGTGCTGCGACCGGCGGCGATGATGCGGGTACCGATCAGAACGCCGAGGTTGGGCTTCCAGCTGTATTCGATGGCAGGAGCAAATCCGATAGGTGCGCTGGAGCCGGAGTTGAGGTGGACACTCGGTTGCGCGGGATCTTGGGAGTTATAACCGCTCACGGCGGTGTTGCCCTGATAACGGTAGGTGGCATCGAGGGCGAGAACCCATCTCCGGGTGAGGCTGTATTCTCCGGAGAGATCCACGAGGAGTGTGCTGCCGGGTTGGGCATGCCCGCGGAACCCGGCTTGGGTGCCATACACGCTGACGTCCTGGACCGTGACTTCGCGAGAGAAGGACTCTGATACGTTGAACCGCGTACGCAGGATTCGTCCGTTGGGCAGCCAGAAATAAGTTTGTGAGTAGAGCGCCAGGGTTGTGGTCAAGGCGCCGCTGCCGAGGCCGTCGCTCGGACGTTCTCCCAGCCGATCGTACTTCCCGGTGGGCAAAGTTTCCTGCAGCGCCACAGAGGTCGTTGGAATCCAGTGCCCCTCCTGAAACAGGTGCAGGCGATATTGACCCTGCAAGGAAACATCGCCCATGCGGATTCCGGCACCGTTCAATCCGTCGCTTACAGTGTTGTATCCGATGGTGGGAATGACGCCGACTGTGAATTTTTCGGCCAGGCCGTAGAGCGCGTACGTGAGGGATCCGTAGCCGCGGGAGTGCGCCGCGATAACGTCATAGAAATAAGGCTCGATCAGGAAATGTCCGCGCGGCAGAGTTCCGGCCGATGGCGCCAGCATCGGTCCGGTCCACCATGCATCGTCGCGCGATTGGCGAACGACGCTGCCAGGGGAGTTCGATTCCTGCGCCTTCACACCAGGGGCCGCGAGGAGTAGGCCGAGAAGGATCAGCGTCGCAACTTTCGCACTTCTCCGCATAACCTGACTCGATATCGGTCACCTTGGGATGGTGGTTGCGGAAAGGCAGGGCGCTTTCATTGCCCGTTGCCAGGTTGGTCGTTTATCCGCGTATCCGTGGCGACCCAGTTCAGTTCCCAGGTTTTTCCTCCATCATCGGAGAAGGATTGTTCGAAGCGGCAGGAGCTGGAGGTGATGTCAGAGATGACAAAGCGGACGAGAATGGCGCGTCCATTCAAAGTCTCCTGGTCGTAAAATTCTCCGCGGCCATTCCTGAACTCACCCACCGTGGGCTGGGTCATGATACCGACCGTACGATTGACAAAGTTGAGGCTCCACTGGCGGGATTCAGGGTTATACAGGCGCAGGTTCAGGCCTTCGAAGTGACCCGCGGGTCCGTCGGCAATCAGTTCGACCAGATTCGCCCGCCCGTTCCAGACTGGGCGAACGGTGGTGATCCCGTCATATTCAACCCACGTGGTCGAGCCGGTTAAGGGGTGCAACAGGCGCCGTACGTGCGTTTTCCAGGTTCCGATCTCAAAATCAAAATCGTGCTGGCCGTCGCGCCGCACCGGAGAGGGTGGCGGATTCGGAGCGCCAGTTGCACTGGAAGTCTGTTGCGCGAATCCCGAGGAGGCCGGAAAAAAGGCGGCCAGAGTGCACATCAGGAGATATCGCCGAATTCTGCAGTTCATGGGGAATCTTGAGCGTCGTTCAAAGCTATCCCGCGTAGTGGTCTGGCACAATGACCACTATAAAGTATTGTGATATAGCCACTATGTGGGGGAAAGAACGCAATGCGCTGCGGTGCAGGACGTTTATGCCGCGTGGGTGAGGGCGTCAGAAGCCATGCCGGGATCCGAGGCGATGGCCGGCAGCGTGATTGTGGCAACTGCCGTGTGTCCGGCAGTCGCCGTAAAGGTGAAGCTTGCGTCGTCGGAGTACAGGAGGTTCAAACGGGCCTGGGTGTTGCGCAGACCTACGCCGAAACCTTCGGCGGCGCGCAGATGGCCGATGCTGTTCGAGACACGAAGTTCGAGGGCGCCGTCGCGGTTGCAGGCGGAAATCTCGATCCAGCCACGGCTACGCAGGCCGGAAATGCCGTGCCGCACGGCGTTCTCAACCAGCGGCTGGAGAATCAGTTGAGGAACCAGAATCCGCCGGGCATCGGGATCGATCGTCCAGTCCACAGCCAGCCGGTCAGCGAGACGCATTCTTTCCATGTCCAGATATTCGCGAGTGAAACGCAGTTCTTCGTCGAGGGCGATCAGATCGGTTCCGTCGTATTGCAACGTATGACGCAAAAGGCTCGACAGCTTAAGCACCATGGTCTTGGCAGTGCCTCGATCCATGTCCATCAATGTGGAGATCCCGTGCAGGCTGTTAAAAAGGAAGTGAGGACGCAGCTGCAACTGGAGCGCCTGCAGCTCCGTGGTGGCCAGGGTGCCCTGCAGTTCCTCGGTTTCGAGCTCATGCTGGCGCGCACTCTGGAAGTAGTAGCGGGCGTGAGCAGCGGCAACGATAGCGATATAAGCGGTAAGCGGATCGGCCAGGTCAGCGCGAACCAGCGCCAAGGGAGTGTACGGAAGCATCGCCCGGAGGATGATGGCGTACAAACCCAGGAAGGGCCCCGCCGCCAGGATCAGAGCGGCGGAATACGCGGCAGGGCGCACGCCGCGCTGCAAGCTGCGATTTACAAGGTGGAAGAGGAGCGGCGTGAGCAGGGCGAGTGCAAAACCACGCGACTCGGCTAACCACAGCAGACCGCCGAAAGCGGGGCGGAGATGCAGTTGCGGATCGAAGGCGGCGTACAGCCAACCGGTCACCAGCGAGAAAGTGCACCAGGCTGCAATAGCCAGCGCATATTGCCGCGTGGCCATCCCTAGTTTTCGCGGGTAATCGATTCCTCGCATGAGGCGCCGGTAAGTTAGATGCCAAGCAACGAAAAAGGGCAGTTGGCTTACGGGAAACTCGCATGGATTTTGCGAACTGACAGCTCTTGTCAGGAGTCTCCCGGTGTTAGGTGTGAGGTTGAACGCACAGTTCGACGATTACACAACTTGACACCATGTAGTGCGTGACAAGAAAAATCCAGGCATCCCCGCGCGCGCCGCAAGCACCTGATGTAAGAAGGTGAGCGAGGATGCATGCATTGATTGTGGACGACGAACCTCTGGCCCGGAAGGCGCTCGAGAACTTTCTGGCGGCGCGCAGCGATATCGAGCACCTCGACTCGGCGAGCGATGCGGCAGAGGCGCTCGAAAAGGTGGGCAAGAACTCTTACGACCTTCTGCTGCTAGACATCAACATGCCCGGCATGTCGGGCACCGAACTGGTGGACCATCTCAAGCAGAGCCAGGCTTGGTTGCCGGCGGTGGTGTTCGTGACCGGGCACGACGAGCACGCGGTGGCGGCTTTCGAACGCCATGCGGTCGACTACGTGCTCAAACCCTTTGCCAAGGAACGAATGGCCGAGGCGCTGGACCGGGCGATTGCCAGGACACAGAGCGAACGGGCAGCGCGGCTGGACGCAGTCCTGCCGCATGTGCGCGCGAATTCGGGCCCCCCGGACGCGAGGATCGCAATCAAGATGAAGGGAAGAGTGCTGTTCCTGAATCCGGCCGACGTGATCGCGGTGCATGCTGAGGGGAACTACGTATTGTTTGAGCAGGCTGCAGCGTCCCACTTGCTGCGCGAATCTATCTCGGTGGTGGCGGAAAAACTCAAGCCATACGGATTCATTCAGATTCATCGCTCGGTGCTGGTGAATACGTCGTGCGTCGAAGAAATCAAGCCTTACCTGACCGGAGAGTATGGTCTTCGCATCAGGGGAGGCAAGGAATATACCGTCACGCGCACTTACAAGAAAAATCTCAAGGCACTTGCCGATTCCTGGATCGGCGGCACCACCTTCCTCGCAGGATAGTTCCTCCATCAGCCGGGTGTTACTCCGGTGGCTCCATCGTCAAGACAAGCTTTCATAATCTGGAGCCGGCTACCATGGCGACATGTGTCGACAAAGGCGGGTGGTGAATTAACAAAGGACCGTGACGAGACCGTGGCGGCTGGTGTCCAGGAAGGGCGAGATCATCCATAAAACCGTACGCATCGCGGTCACGCGCTCGGTTAAGTCATTTCAAATCCTCAACAACTGGTTGGCCTGTGCATTGCACAGGTATTCGTGCGCCTCTGGGGAACACGATTGCTGCACATTCAATGTTTGTACTCGGGGGGACGCAGAGATTTTCAACCGTTTTGGGAGGAGAGTGTCGCACATGGATTACACGTTGAGAAAGACCATGACTCGTTTCCTGCTCACGTTTACGGTGCTGGCGTTGTTTGCCGGCACGTTGTGGGCACAGGGCGGAACGGGTGAACTCACAGGCCTGGTGACTGATCCTTCAGGCGCGGTGGTTTCCAATGCGACGGTGACGTTGACCAACGACGCCACCGGGGAAAAGCGAACAACCGTGACAACAGCGGCCGGCATTTATCGCTTCCCGGCGCTGTCTGTAGTGGGAACCTATACTCTGGAGACCGCTCCGACGGGCTTCAGGAGCGCCAAGATTGCCAGCATCGTGATCAGTGTAGGAACCGTGGTCAGCCATGACTTGACGCTGCAGCTTGGGACCAGTACCGAGCAGGTCACGGTCGAAGCGGGCGTACAACAGCTACAGACAACCGAGTCGTCGATCTCTGACCTGGTCGACCGTCGCGTGTGGCAGCAGATGCCGCTCGAGACGCGCGATCAGAACAACTTCATCAACCTGCTGGCCGGTTCCGTGCAGGGCAACATCGCCTTTACCATGAACGGCGGTACCGACCGGGGAGCTGCAGTCAACGGAACGCGCAGCGGCACCGGCAACTACCTGGTCGAGGGCTTTGACAACAACGATCAAGGACTGGGCGGAGCCAACGCGGCGAATACCGGTTCCTCCACCGGCGGCGCGAATACTTCCATATCGCCGGACGCCATTCAGGAATACCGCGTGATCCAGCACAACTTCTCTGCCGAATATGGGAAGGCCGGCGGGTTTGTCACCGATACGGTGCTGAAGGGGGGAACCAACAACTGGCATGGGTCATTGTTTGAATACAACCGTATTCAGGCCCTGGCAGCCAACAGTTTCTTCTCCAACCGCGGCGGCTTTACCGATCACCTGGTGCGCAATCAGTTTGGCGGATCGGTGGGCGGACCGATCATCAAGGACAAGACCTTCTTCTACTTCACCACCGAGTTTCGCCGGGACCGGAGCAGCAATCCGCTGACCGCAAACTCCCTGACGCCGGATTTCATCAACTTTGTGAACTCCGGCCAGTTTGAACAGTTCCTGGAAGCCACCGGGCCATACGCGGGAGTGAATAACAACGGCTACCAGGGCTCACCGTTCTGCGGACTAGCCGGTTGCGCGGGCGCATTCTCTGCCGAGAGCACGCTGGGTCCGATTGCCAAGAACCTGCTGGCGACGCAGCCGCTGCCCCGGTGCGTGCCCGGAGCTCACAATTGTACTTTGCTTACCAACATCGCCAGCGGCCTGTACACCGGCGGGAACACGTCGTTTGTCGGCAGTGCGGTCCGGTGGGTGCAGCCGGACGGTATCACGCCCATCAACGAATTTGGCTCGGTGACGGTTGGCCAGGCAGATACTTTCAACCAGGCTCGCTATACCGTCAAACTCGATCACAAGGTGGGAAATAGTGACAGCCTGACCGGCTCCTACCTGTACGACAATGGCGATAACGACCAGCAATGGGCGGGAGGCCAAAACATTTTCGGCCCCGACTTGCCCAGTCACGCGCGCGGACAGAACGCCGGCATCACCTGGTCGCATACTTTCAGTCCCACGGTTCTCAACCAGGCGCGCTTCAGCTACACGCGTCACACGGCAGATTTCCCGGGTTCCGCGGCGCAAAATGCCGGAGGAATTCCGGCGATTATAACTTCCTTCGATTCGTTCCAGGGCGGCTTTGGCAACGCAAACAACCTGCCCCAGTTCTTTACCGAGAACGAGTTTAACTGGAAAGATGACATCTCGATCACCCGGGGCAAGCATAACTTCAAGACGGGTGCGGGTTATACAAGAACGCGGAACGGATCGACCTTCGAAGCAAACTTTAACGGTTACTTTCTGCCGTACGGCGTCGAAGATCTCCTGACCGACATGCAGTTCAGCGGCTCTGCGGACAACCTGTTTGCCCAAGGCCCGTTGTACGGATCGTGGTTCTATGCACAAGCGTCGATCAATCCGACGGTCACGCCGGCGGTCCGACCGAACTACTATCGCGGTTTCCGGGCAAATGAACTCGCGGCGTATTTCCAGGACGACTGGCGGATTCATCCGAGGTTGACTTTGAATCTGGGTGTGCGCTGGGATTATTTCGGTCCTCCACACAACTTCCAGTCCAACCTCGATTCCAACTTCTTCAGCGGAGCGCCGGTACTTCCGCTGACTTGCCAAGACGCAGCGGGTAAGTCGGTTCCCTGCCAGCAGCTAAACCAATTTCTGCCACAGAACAATCCCGTGATTGCGGCATTCGGCACCGGAGCGCTGCAGGTCCGCAATGCCCAGATCTGGAACAAGGACACCAACAACTTCGGTCCTCGCGTCGGTTTCTCATACGACGTGACCGGAAAACAGAAACTGGTGCTGCGCGGTGGGTTCGGCATCGCCTACGACCGGATGTACAACAACATTTTCGAGAACATCCGGTTCAATCCTCCATTCTTCTGCACCTGTAAC
>Ga0126383_10002568_pt1 | contig 11764 bp, 10 predicted proteins | sample PanSoiMetPlot_35_FD_96882 | JGI IMG/M metagenome (GOLD analysis project Ga0126383, IMG submission 96882) | Tropical forest soil microbial communities from Panama - MetaG Plot_35 | ecosystem: Environmental > Terrestrial > Soil > Tropical forest > Bulk soil | place: Panama | collected 2016-02-17
CGCCAACCAGCTTCAGATCTTTTGGATGCTTCGGTTACCCTCGGCCCTTCCCTTCATCATGGCGGGCCTGGAGGTGGCGATGGTATTCGCGCTGGTGGGGGCGATCGTCGCCGAATTCGTGGGCGCGGAAGCGGGCTTGGGCATGCTAATCCAGAGCCGGAATTTCAGCATGGATGTGGCGGGCGAATTCGCGGTTCTCTTGATTTTGGCGCTGATGGGGCTGGCGCTCAACGCAGTCCTGGTCGCGATCCGTCGGCGGGTGCTTTTCTGGGATGCGTCCCAGAAGGCCGGTTCCAACTCGGCATCGCTCAAAGGTGGACTATGAAAAAGTTGATCCCAGCGACTCTCCTGCTCTGCGGCGCCCTGGCCAAACCGTCTGGCGCCGCCGAGACCTTGGTCAAATTTGGGTTCTGCGCGCGCACCGTCACCTCGGCGGCGGCGCCGTTCGCGGTGGCAACCAAGATGGGATGGTACTCGGCGGCTGGGATCAAGGTGCAGCTGGTTCCCGTGCCGGGTTCCACGGATTGCGTGAAGCTGGTGGCAACCGGAGACCTGCCTTACTCGCTGCCCTCGATCGAGCCGCTCCCGGCGGTGATCCACCAGGGCATCAGGGCCAAAATCTATTACACCGCCTACCAGGGGAACATTTACGGAATCGCGGTGCCGAAGCAGAGCCCGGTCCAGTCGGTCCGGGATCTCAAAGGAAAAAAGATCGGCGTCGCTTCGATGGCCTCAGGCGGAGTCCCGGTGGCGCGCGGCCTTTTGGCGATGAACGGCCTGGATCCGGAGAAGGACGCGCAGATCGTTGTGGTGGGCGAGGCCGCTCAGGCCGCCGCGTTGCTCCGCAGCCAGCAAGTCTCGGCGCTGTCGCTCTACGATACGCAGTACACGCTGGTGGAGAGCGCAGGCGTTGCAATCCGAATGCTCGATTCGGGCCCGGTGGCGCGCTTTCCCTCGAATGGATTTCTGGTTTTGGAGGACAGGCTGCAAAAGGAGCGAGCACAGGCGGTGGCGTTGGCCAAGGGCTACGCCATGGGCACGGTCTTCTCGATGGCCAACCCGCAGGCCGCGGTGAAGATCCTCTACGAAATCTATCCTTACACCAAACCCTCGGGAAAAACGGATGAGCAGGCGATCCAAGACGACGTGAAAACGCTTTTGGCCCGGGCGGAGCATTGGCGCCTCGAAGCGGGCGGCGTCAAGCGCTGGGGCGAAAGCTCGGTCAAGGACTTCGACGCCTATATGGACTTTCTCCTCAAGTGGAAGGTGATCCAAGCGAAGGTCCCCGCCAGCCAGATGGTCACCAACGAGCTGATCGACGAGATCAACCGCTTCGATGTCGCCCAGATCGCGGCCCAGGCGAAGGCCTATCGCTAGGGGGAGCCTGGGTATGGGACGTCAGTCGATGATTTCGGGTCCGGCTGGACAGCTCCTGGCGCAAAGCCTGGTGACCCATGGCGTTGAGCGGGTGTTTTGCGTCCCCGGCGAAAGTCACCTTCCGGTGATCGACGGGCTTTACGACGCGCGCGATCGGATCCAGCTGGTGGTGTGCCGGCATGAAAGCGGCGCATCGAATATGGCGGACGCCGCTGCGAAGCTCACCGGCCAACCCGGAGTCGTTCTCGTCAGTCGAGGTCCCGGAGCAACCAACGCCTCGATTGGGATCCACACCGCGTTTCAGGACTCCTCACCGGTGATTTTGCTCATCGGCCAGGTGCGCCGAGACTTCTTGGACCGCGAGTCATTCCAGGAGATCGACTATCGGCGAATGTATGGACAAATGGCGAAGTGGGTTGCTCAGATCGATGACCCGAGGCGGATCCCGGAGTACCTGAGCCATGCTTTCCACACCGCCACCGACGGCCGCCCGGGCCCGGTGGTTCTGGCACTGCCGGAGGACATGCTTGCCGAGGAAATCCAGGCCGCGTCGGCCCCCCATTTCCAACGCATTGCCGCATCTCCGTCGAAGGAACAGATCGCCCGGATTGGCAAACTCCTTTCCGAGGCCCATCGTCCGGTTTTGATCTTAGGGGGAAGCGGGTGGACGTCCAAGGCCTGCGTCGGGATCCGCCGCTTCGCGGAAAGCTGGCACCTACCCGTGGCCTGCGCGTTCCGATTCCAAGACCTGTTCGACAATGATCACCCCCAGTACATCGGGGACGTAGGCATCGGTATCAATCCAAAGCTCGCCAAGCGAATCCGAGAAGCGGACCTCGCCTTGGTTTTCGGGCCGCGGCTGGGCGAGATGACCACCAGCGGCTATCAATTGTTTGACGTACCGGTGCCCGCGCAAACGCTGGCGCACGCGCACCAGGGCGCGGAGGAGCTCGGCCGCGTCTACGCGGCGGACCTGCCGATCAACACCGGAATGCCCGAGCTGGTCAGCGCCTTGGCTTCGTTGATCAGCGCGGCGACGCCACCTTGGAGCGGGGAAACCGCCGCCGCGCGGGCTGAGTACGTGGCTTGGAACACCCCGGTGCGAGTCCAGGGCCCTCTTCAGCTCGCGGAAATCATCGCGCAGCTCAGGGAACGGCTTCCTGCCGATGCCATCCTGGCCAACGGCGCGGGAAACTTCTCCGCCTGGGTCCATCGGTTCCATCGGTATCGGCGTTTCAAGTCCCAGGTTGCCCCGACCAGCGGCGCGATGGGCTACGGGGTCCCCGCCGCGGTCGCTGCCAAGCTGGTGCATCCGGATCGGGCGGTGGTGGTGGTCGTCGGCGACGGCGACTTCTTGATGACCGGCCAAGAGCTCGCAACCGCGATGCATTACAAGCTCCCGTTCGTCATCCTGTTGGTCAACAACGGCATCTACGGAACCATCCAGATGCACCAGGAGCGCAACTACCCTGGACGGGTCTACGGGACCCAGCTGACGAATCCGGACTTCGCGGCGTACGCGCGGTCCTTCGGCGCCTTCGGCGAAGTGGTCGAAACCACCGAACAGTTTTCTCCGGCGTTCGAGCGGGCGATTGCATCTGACACCGCAGCGCTTCTGGACTTGCGGCTGCCGGCAGAGGTGATCACCCCCACGACGACGCTTTCAGCGATCAGAGAGCAATCGCTGAAAGGAAGGGTGGCCGCAAAGGACAGTTGATCTGAACCGCAGATCGCCTAAACGTAGCGCGCGCCGAACCTCGGCGGGGAGGAGTGCAGATGATCGTAGGCGTTCCGCGCGAAATCTATCCTGGCGAGCGCCGCGTGGCGCTGGTGCCCTCGACGGTCCCACCCCTGGCCAAGGCGGGCCTTCAGGTGGTGGTCGAGGCAGGAGCAGGAACCGAAGCCGGCTACCCCGACCAGGAATACGTTTCCAAAGGCGCGAAGGTGGCGCCCGATCGAGCCGAGGTGTTCCGCGCCGCGGACATCGTGGTGCAAGTGCTTGCGCACGGCGCGAATGACCGGACCGGAAAAGCCGACCTGCCGCTGCTTCGGCGAGATCAGGTGCTGATCGGATTTTTGCGCCCACTCGGCTCAATCGAGTCGGTCCGGGAGCTTGCGGCAACCGGAGTGACGGCCTTCGCGGTGGAGCTGATGCCGCGCACCACCCGCGCCCAGAGTATGGACGCGCTCTCCTCGATGGCCACGATCTCTGGATACAAGGCGGTGCTGTTGGCGGCGGATCGATTGCCGCGGCTGTTTCCGATGTTGACCACCGCCGCCGGCACGATCACCCCCGCCCGGGCTCTGATCATCGGGGTGGGTGTCGCCGGTCTGCAGGCGATCGCCACCGCGCGACGGCTCGGCGCGGTCACCTCTGCATACGATCTGCGCCCGGCGGTGAAGGAGCAGGTACAGAGCCTCGGCGGAAGATTCGTGGAGCTGGAAATCGAAGCGAAGGACGCCCAAGACGCGCGCGGATACGCTCGCGCCCAGGACGAGACCTTTTATCGGAAGCAGCGCGAGCTGCTGGGAAAAGTGGTCGCGGAAAGCGACGTGGTGATTACCGCTGCGGTGGTTCCCGGGAAAAAGTCGCCGATCTTGGTGCCCAAGGAAATGGTCCTGAGGATGACGCCGGGCTCGGTGATCGTGGACCTCGCCAGCGAACGGGGCGGCAACTGCGAGCTCACCCGCTCCGGGGAAATCGTGGTCGAGCACGGGGTCACCATCGTCGGCCTGGTGAATCTCGCGAGCAGCGTTCCCTATCACGCCAGCCAGATGTACTCGCGCAACCTAAGCGCGTTCTTGCTGCACCTCACCAAGGAAGGAAAGCTGCAGCTCAACCTCGACGACGAGATCATTCGAGAAACCCTGCTCACCCGGGCCGGCGAGGTGGCGAACCCGCGGGTCAGGGAGTTCTTCAACCAGGAGGTTCCGAAGTGAAGCTGGACCTGATGACCAGCCTTTACGTCTTCGTCCTGGCCGGATTCATTGGCTTTGAGGTGATCCGACGGGTGTCCCCGCTGCTGCACACTCCCTTGATGTCGCTGACCAACGCCCTGGATGCGATTGCGGTGGTGGGAGCGATCATCATCGTCGGTCGACAGCACGAGCAGGGCTCAACGCTCGCGAAGGTGCTGGGAACCATCGCCATCGTCGCGGCCACGAGCAACATCGTCGGCGGTTTTCTGATCACCGACCGAATGCTGCGGATGTTCAAAGCCAGCCGTCCGACCAAAAAGCCATGACCAGCCCTTCCGACACGCTCCTCCAGGTCACCTACCTGGTTGCGACCGTGCTGTTCGTTCTCTCGCTCAAGTGGCTGAGCTCACCGGCGACGGCTCGTCGCGGGGTATTTGCGGGCGAGCTGGGAATGCTGCTGGCCGTCGCTGGAACCCTGCTCCATCGAGAAATCGTCGACTACAAGTGGATCGCAGTCGCCCTGGTCCTCGGCGCGATCATTGGAGTGCCGCTGGGCAAAGTGGCGATGACCAAGGTACCTCAGCGAACCGCGCTCAGCCACGCGTTCGGCGCGCTCTGCGTCACCTTGGTGGGCACCTCGGAATTCTACCTGCAGACTCCCAACGTGCCGCCGTTCACCATGGCGGTGTTGTCCTTGGAGGTCATTCTAGGCTCGCTCACCTTCACCGGGAGCTTGATGGCGGCGGGCAAGCTGCAGGAAATCCTCCCGCAGCGACCGATCACCTACAAGGGGCAGAACATCGTCAACCTCGGCCTGCTCGCGGTGGCGGTGGCGGTGGCGGCGATTCTGGTGGCCCACCCGGAGAGGAAGGAACTGTTTCCACTGATCTTGGCGATCCCGCTGATCTTCGGGGTGATGATGATCATCCCGATCGGCGGCGCAGACATGCCGACCGTGATTTCACTGCTCAATTCTTACGCTGGCCTCTCGGCGGCGGCGATGGGATTCGTGGTCGACAGCAATTTGCTGATCATCGCGGGAGCGCTCGACGGCGCCTCGGGTTTCATCCTCTCAGTGAACATGTCGAAAGCGATGAACCGCTCCTTCACCAACGTCCTGTTTGGCGCCTTCGGGCAGCAGCAGGCTGCCGGCGCCGCGGCAGCTCAGGATGCGCGCACCGTGCGCAGCGCCACTCCAGAGGAAGCCGCGGCGATCCTCGAGGCGGCCAGCAAGGTGGTGATCGTCCCGGGTTATGGAATGGCGGTTGCCCAGGCGCAGCACAAGGTCCGCGAGCTTTACGACTCGCTGACCAAACGCGGGGTCGACGTGAAGTTTGGAATCCACCCGGTGGCGGGGAGAATGCCCGGACATATGAACGTGCTGCTGGCGGAAGCCGATATTCCCTACGACAAGTTGCTTGAAATGGACGACATCAACAGCGAGCTTCCGCAGACCGATGTGGCGCTGGTGATCGGCGCCAACGACGTCACCAATCCCGCCGCGCGAAACGATTCGAAGAGCCCGATCTACGGAATGCCAATCATCGACGTCGACAAAGCGCGGACCGCGATGGTGATCAAGCGCAGCATGGCGGCGGGGTTCGCGGGCATCGACAATCCGCTCTATTACATAGACAAAACGCTGATGCTCTTCGGCGACGCCAAGGCGGTGGTGGGAGCTCTGGTGAGATCCCTCGGAGGCGGGCACGAGTAGTCGAATCCCGCTCGTCGGCCAAATTGATTTCGACCGACGAGCCGAAGGCCGAGACCTACTGCTGAGCGACGGCTTCCGTGGCGCCGTTACCGCGCGATGTGGGAGTCTCTTGCGGGTCGCGATCCCGCCCGTTGGTCGCGTGCCCATTGCTCGCGCCGTTTTGCGCGTAGAACTGCTGGGCCTCGGTGGATTCGCCCAGAGCGAGCGTGGAAGCGTGGCCGCCGGAGATGATCTCCGCCACTTGGTCGAAGTAGCCGGTGCCGACCTCGCGTTGGTGCTTCACCGCCGTGTAGCCATACTTCTCCGCCGCAAACTCCGATTGCTGCAGCCGCGAGTAGGCCGCCATCCCCTGATCGCGATACGCCTGCGAGAGCTCGAACATTCCGAAGTTGCTCTGGTGAAAGCCCGCCAAAGTGACGAATTGGAACTTGTAGCCCATCGCACCCAACTCGCGTTGGAACTCGGCGATCGACACATCGTCGAGCTTCTTTCGCCAATTGAACGACGGCGAGCAGTTGTAGGCCAGCCACTTGCCCGGGAAGCGCGCATGCACTCCTTCCGCGAAGCGACGCGCCTCCTCCAGATCGGGCGAGGAGGTTTCGCACCACACCATGTCCACGTAGGGCGCGTAAGCGACCGCTCGCGCGATCGCGTATTCCGTGCCGCCTCGAACGCGGAAGAATCCTTCCGGCGTCCGGCTGCTGCGATCGATGAAGGCGTGGTCGCGTTCATCGACGTCCGAGGTGATCAGCTTGGCGCTGTCTGCGTCGGTGCGCGCGATCACCACCGTGGGGACATCCATCACGTCCGCGGCGAGCCGCGCCGCGATCAGGGTGCGGATGAACTGGGAGGTGGGCACCAACACCTTGCCACCCATGTGGCCGCACTTCTTTTCCGAGGCCAACTGGTCCTCGAAGTGAATTCCCGCGGTTCCCGCGGCAATCATCGCCTTGGTGAGCTCGAAGGCGTTGAGCGGACCTCCGAACCCCGCTTCGGCATCGGCGACGAGCGGCGCGTACCAGTAGCTTCCCGATTTTCCCTCGGCGTAATCGATCTGATCCGCGCGCTGAAGCGCGGCGTTGATCCTGCGGATCAGGTTGGGCACGCTGTCCACCGGGTAGAGGCTTTGGTCTGGGTACATCTGACCGGCGGTATTGCCGTCCGCGGCTACCTGCCAGCCGCTCACGTAGATCGCTTGCAACCCCGCGCGCACCATCTGCACTGCCTGGCTGGCGTTGAGCGCACCGAGGGCCGCGACGTACTGCTGATTTTGAAGCAACTCGCGCAGCCGCCGAGCACCGACGGTTGCGAGCGTGTACTCAATCTTCAAGGTGCCCCGCAGGCGATGGACCTCCGCGTCCTTGTAGGGCCTGACCACTCCGCTCCCCTGCACCTCGACATCCGACATTGGTCCCTCTCTTTCTCCGCATGAGCCGCCCTCAAGCGTCTGTAAAGTGTGTCAAATCGGCGTGCGCGACAATCCCCCTATTGCCACGGCGGTAAATCGAAGTAACTTACAAGCTGTAAACCTGTCAGTGCAGTCAATCGCGGAGGCAGCATGGAGAAACCTATGGCGGGAGAAGGACCCCGGTTGGGGGCAAAGGTCCGGGCGTTGAGGCGGCGGGAGAGCTTGAACCAGGTACAGCTGGCGGAGCGACTCGGCATTTCGCCCAGCTACCTCAATCTCATAGAAAACAATCGACGACCACTGCCTGCCGCGCTGCTGATCAAGCTCGCCCAAACCTTCCGGGTCGACCTCGACACCTTCGCCAGCGAGGGCGATGCGCGATTGGTCGCCGACCTGCTCGAAGGCTTCGCGGACCCGCTCTTCGAGGCCGACAACCTCAGCTCCACTGAAGTCCGGGAGATGGCGATCGCCAGCCCTCAGGCGGCCCGAGCGGTGCTGCGGTTGTTTCGGGCCTATCAGGGGGCTCGCGAGGCAGCGGAGAATCTCTCCTCCCGCCTTTCAGACGACGAGGAATTGGCTGGGGCCACCGTCTCGCACCTTCCCTCCGAGCAAGTCAGCGACTTGATCCAGCGCCACATGAACCACTTCCCCGAGCTTGAAGTGGGGGCCGAGGAAGTCTGGCGGGCCGCCAAGCTCAACCCGGAAGACCTCTACTCGAACTTGATCGGCTACCTCGAGAAGCGGCTTGGCGTCCAGGTGCGCATCGCGCGCAGTGGCACTGAGCGGGGAACGCTGCGCCGCTTTGATCCGGAAGCGAAGGTCCTCACTCTCTCCGAGCTGCTCCCAACCCGCAGCCGCCATTTCCAATTGGCGCACCAGATCGGCCTTTTGAACCAGAAGGAGACCTTGGACCGGCTGGTGAGCGATCCCCAATTGACCTCCGAAGAGTCGCGGGTGCTGGCGCGGGTGGCGCTCGCCAACTACTTCGCCGGCGCGGTGCTGATGCCGTACGGACCTTTCCTCCAGGCGGCCCGGGAGGAACGCTACGACATCGACGTGATCGGACGCCGTTTCCGGGTCGGTTTCGAGCAGGTGAGCCATCGGCTGACGACGCTGCGGCGGCCCGGGGCCGAGGGCATCCCCTTCCATATGATCCGGATCGATGTCGCGGGGAACATCTCCAAGCGCTTCAGCGCATCGGGGATCCACTTCCCGCGATTTAGCGGCGTCTGCCCGCGTTGGAACATCTTCGCCGCCTTCCTCACTCCGGGGATGATTCGGATCCAGATCTCCCGGATGATGGACGGCGTCACCTACTTTTGCCTGGCCCGAACCATTCATCGAGACAGCGGCGGCTATCACGCACAGCATCCGGTCCAGGCGATCGGCCTGGGCTGCGGGATTAGCGACGCCCGCGCGCTGGTGTATTCCGACGGGATCGATCTGACCAACCTGGACAATGCGGTGCCGGTCGGGGTGACTTGCCGCCTCTGCGACAGGACCGATTGCGAGCAACGCACCCTGCCCTCCCTTCGGCATCCCTTGCAGATTGACGAGAACGTCCGCGGCATCTCGCTTTACAATCCCGCGGCGGCTTGAGAGGAGATCGCATGCACTCCCGCACTTTGATCAAGGCTCGCTGGATCATCGTGGCGTGGTCCCTGCTGCTCAGCGTTTCCGCGGCCGATTCGACGCCCTCCGCGCGGACCATCGCTCGAATCTGGAAGGGACGAACCCTCGAGTCCAAGGCCGACGAGTACGAGACTTACCTCAATCAATCGGGGATTTCGAAGATCCGCGCCACCGAGGGCAATCTCGGCGCCTACGTTCTGCGGCGCACGTCCGATGGAAAGACCGAGTTCGTGGTGATCTCGCTCTGGGAATCCCTGGACGCGGTCCGCCGTTTCGCCGGCCCCGATTACCAGAAGGCGGTGATTCTCCCCAAGGATCGGCAGTACCTGCTGGGGGTGGAGCCGAACGTCGTACACTACGACGTCGCCCGAGCCGATCTTCCGACCGGTGTCCCTCGTTGAATTTGCCGCGCGCCACCTTCCGCTTCTACGCCGATCTCAACGACTTTCTCCCGCCGAGTCGAAGGGGCGTTCGGTTCGCGCATTCATTTTTCGGGCGACCGGCGGTGAAGGACGCGATCGAGGCCTTGGGCGTCCCGCACACCGAAGTCGACCTGGTGCTGCTCGACGGCGAGTCGGTGGATTTCCGCGCTCCGCTCTTCGATGGCGCCCGGGTGTGCGTCTTTCCCGTCTTCGAGTCCATCGATATCCGGTCCGTCACCCGGGTTCGTCCACAGCCTCTGCGCGAACCTCGCTTCGTGCTCGACGTGCACCTCGGGCGATTGGCGGCCTACCTGCGAATGCTGGGCTTCGACGTGCTCTTCACCCCGGAGGCCGCCGATCAAAAGCTGGCCCGAATCGCCCAAAGCGAGAGGAGAATCTTGATCACGCGCGATCGGGATCTGCTCAAGCGAAGCGGCGTTTCGCACGGCTACTGGATCCGGGAAAGCAGTCCCCGGCTACAAGTTATCGAGGTGCTGCAGCGCTTCGATCTGCTCGCGTCGATCGCGCCTTTTGAACGCTGCATCCGCTGTAACCAGCCGCTGGTCCCCGCCGAACGGGCCGACGTCGAAAACCGCTTGCCGGCACGCGTTCGCGAGCGCCACGCCGAATTCAGGACATGCTCCTCTTGCGGGCGCATCTACTGGAAGGGGTCGCACCACCAGCGGATGCAACAAATGATCAGCGAGCTACGTCATCAGGTTGCGGCGAAAGGCAACTTCGCCTAAGGCGATCCCATGGCCCGTTCACTCAAGGACTTGTCAAGCGATGCTCCGATTCCGGTTGCCGATCGGATTTCAGGTTTCTCCTACGCGATCCGCAATATCGTGGGGGAAGCCAAGAAAGTGGAGGCCACCGGACGCCGGGTCCGCTACCTCAACATTGGAGATCCGGTCGCTTTTGGCTTCCAGACCCCGGCCCACCTTCGAGAGGCGCTCGCCAAGGCGGTCGCGGATGGGCACAACGGTTATGGCGCATCGCCGGGACTTGAAATCGCGCGAGAAGCCGTTGCCGAAGAGCAGTCGCGACACCGCTGGCCGGTCTCGCCGGATCGGGTGGTGGTCACGTCGGGAGCTTCGGAAGGGATCGATCTCGCTCTCAATGCGCTGGTGAACCCGTCGGAAGAGGTCCTGGTACCTTCGCCGACCTACCCGCTCTACACGGCGGTGCTCGCGAAGATGGGCGCTCGTCCGGTGTACTACTCCACCACGCCAGAGCAGCGCTGGCAGCTCGATTTGGAAGCGATGGAGCGGCTGATCACTCCGGCGACCCGCGCGATCGTGATCATCCACCCAAACAACCCGACCGGAGCCGTCTACTCGCTGGATACGCAGCGACGCTTGCTCGAGCTGGCTGAGCGGCACCGCCTGGTGGTCCTCTCCGACGAGGTCTACTCAGACCTCGCCTTCGAAGGGCCAGTTCCGCCGATCGCGACGGTGAATCCCGAGGCGTCGGTGATTGCCTTCGGCAGCCTTTCGAAGGGGTATCTGGCGCCTGGCTGGCGAACCGGATGGCTGACGGTGAGCGCGAACCAGCGCATGGACAACGTGCTCGCGGCGATCAAGAAGCTCGCGGATGGCAGATTGTGCAGCCCGGTGCCGATGCAGTACGGGCTGGTGGCGGCGCTGCGCGGCGACCGCTCCCACCAGGTGCAATTTCGAGCCGCGCTCCTAGAACGGGCCAACCTGACCGCGGAAGGGCTTGGGAAAGTGCGGGGCGTCAGCTACGTGCCGGGGTCGGCGGCGTTCTATGCGATGCCTAAGGTCGCCCTGCCTCCGGGCGTCACCGACGAGCAGTTTGTCCTCGAGCTGCTGCGCAGCACCGGCATCCTATTCGTGCACGGCTCGGGGTTTGGCACCCGCCCGCTGGACGGCTTCCTGCGCATTGTCTTTCTCGCCAGCCCCTCGGAGCTACGCGAGGTGTACCGGGATTTTGGCAGCTTCACCGAGGCATTCTTCGCCCGCGGCAGACCCACACAGGCCCGCTAGAATCCTTGCCGCTTTTGAATCGTGATATGGGCCTGACCTGGCGCTCGTGGGAGTGAGGGTGATGCCGCAGGTAAGCCCCGAAGCCTCGGTCTCGCTGGAGACGGAATTTGGTCCATTCCTTCGGAGCTTCGGCCGGACCTTCTTTCAGCCGGTCCGCCTCACCACGGGCGCCGAAAAGGAACTGAGCGCTCTGAGCGCCAAGGGGTTCGTCATCCACGTGATGCGAACCACCTCGTGGATCAACTACCTTTACTTGGCTTGGACCTTGGTCGCTCGAGGGCTGCCG
>Ga0126383_10002570_pt1 | contig 11760 bp, 10 predicted proteins | sample PanSoiMetPlot_35_FD_96882 | JGI IMG/M metagenome (GOLD analysis project Ga0126383, IMG submission 96882) | Tropical forest soil microbial communities from Panama - MetaG Plot_35 | ecosystem: Environmental > Terrestrial > Soil > Tropical forest > Bulk soil | place: Panama | collected 2016-02-17
CTTCGCGACCGCGACCGGCGATAACAGCCACGCCAACGGCGCCAACGCCACCGCGACCGGCGCCAACAGCAACGCCAACGGCACCAACGCCACCGCGACCGGCCAGTTGGCCAACGCCAACGGCGCCGGCGCGACCGCAACCGGCCAGGCCAGCATCGCCAACGGCGTCAGCGCCACCGCGACTGGCTTTGAAGCCAATGCCACCGGCAGCAACGCCACCGCGACCGGCCAGTTGGCCGTCGCCAACGGCAACTTTGCGACGGCGACCGGTGATAGCAGCCACGCCAACGGCGCCAACGCCACCGCGACCGGCGCCAACAGCAACGCCAACGGCACCAATGCGACCGCGACCGGCCAGGCCAGCATCGCGAACGGTGCCGGCGCGACCGCAACCGGCCAGGCCAGCTTCGCCAACGGCGCCAGCGCCACCGCGACCGGCTTTGAAGCCAACGCCAACGGCAGCAATGCCACCGCGACCGGCCAGTTGGCCAACGCCAACGGCGCGTTCGCGACGGCGACCGGCGACGGCAGCGTAGCGAACGGCGCCAACGCCACCGCGACCGGCGCCAACAGCGTCGCGAACGGTGTCTTCGCGACCGCGACCGGCGCGAACAGCAACGCCAACGGCGCCGGCGCGACCGCAACCGGCCAGGGCAGCCACGCCAACGGCGCCAGCGCGACCGCGACCGGCTTTGAAGCCAACGCCAATGGCAGCAACGCCACCGCGACCGGCCAGTTGGCCAACGCCAACGGCAACTTCGCGACCGCGACCGGCGACGCCAGCCTGGCGAACGGCGCCAACGCCACCGCGACCGGCGCCAACAGCGTCGCGAACGGCGCCAACGCCACCGCGACCGGCGCCACGGCCGTCGCCAACGGCGCGAACGCCACTGCGACTGGCCAGGCCAGCATCGCCAACGGCGCCAGCGCCACGGCGACCGGCTTCCAAGCCAACGCCAACGGCGCGAGCGCGACCGCGACCGGCGATGGAAGCGTAGCGAACGGATTTGCCGCCACCGCGACCGGCCAGAACAGCCTAGCGAACGGTGCTCAGGCAACCGCGACCGGTGTGGGCAGCATCGCCAACGGCGTCAACGCTACCGCCTCCGGCTTCAACAGCATCGCCGACGGCGCTGCCGCGACCGCAACCGGCTTCAACAGCCATGCGACCGGCACGCAGGCAACCGCGACCGGCAGCAACGCGGCCGCAAACGGCCCCAACGCGACCGCGACCGGCGCCACAGCCTTCGCCAACGGCGACAGCGCAACCGCGACCGGTGTGGGCAGCATCGCCAACGGGGCGAGCGCGACCGCGACCGGCTTTGGAGCCAACGCCAACGGCAGCAACGCCACCGCGACGGGCCAGTTGGCTAACGCCAACGGCGCCTTCGCGACCGCGACCGGCGACGGCAGCCTGGCGAACGGCGCCAACGCTACGGCGACCGGCGCGAACAGCGTCGCGAACGGCGCCAACGCCACCGCGACCGGTGCCACAGCCGTCGCCAACGGCGACGCCGCAACCGCGACCGGCCAGGCTAGCGTCGCCAACGGCGCCAGCGCCACCGCGACCGGCTTTGGAGCCAACGCCAGCGGCAGCAATGCGACCGCGACCGGCCAGTTGGCCATCGCAAACGGTAACTTCGCGACCGCGACCGGCGACGGAAGCCATGCGAACGGCACCAATGCGACCGCGACGGGTGCCGGCAGCGTAGCGAACGGCACCAACGCCACCGCACTCGGCCAGGGCAGCAACGCCACCGGCGCAACCGCCACCGCGCTCGGCCAAGGCAGCCTTGCCAGTGCCGATATGGCGACCGCCGTCGGCCAGGGTGCGCAAGCGACGGCAGTCGGTGGCACCGCGGTCGGCCAGGGTGCCGTCGCATCGGGCCCAAGCAGCACGGCGCTGGGGCAGGCGGCAGTGGCAAGCGCACCGGGAGCTCTCGCCCTTGGCGAGAACTCGGTGGCGTCCGGCATGAACTCCACCGCGCTGGGCTTCGGCTCGCAGGCCAGCTTCCCCAACTCGACCGCAATCGGCACCGGCGCCGTCACCACCGCGCCGAATCAGATAATGGTCGGCACCGCGAACAACATTTATGCGTTCCCGGGGCTGACCTCGGCGGCAAGCCTTGCACAACAGTCGGGCCCGACCAACTTCGTGACCACCGACGCCGCCGGACACCTCGCCACCTCGGTCTTCGGCCCGTCGACGATCGCGAACCTGCAGAACACCGTGGCTTCCCTCAACGCCAACATCTCCGGTCTGCAGAGCCAGATCAGCAACAACCTTACCGAGGCACGGCGGGGTATCGCGGCGGCGGTCTCGCTCGCCAACGCGCCGATGCCGTCGTTCCCGGGCAGGACCACCTGGCAAGTGCGCACCGGCTTCTTTGAGGGCCAAGCCGGCGTCGGCTTCGCCTTTGCGCATCGCCTGAACACCGCCATCCCGATGGCCCTCGTCGGCGGCTACGGCAACGGCGGCGGCACAGAGCACACGGGGTATGTCGGGGTTATGGGCGAATTTTGAAGGTAAGCGGCGTGGCCAGCGTCGTAGCTCGGGTTTGAGCGAAGCGAAATCCGGGACGGCCCGTCCCGGATTTTGCGCAGTTTAAGCATCGGGCCGGCCAAAGGCCGGACCCGACGGCTCGGCGGAGACGATGGGCGGCTGGCGGCCGCTCATCTTATCATGCGCACTGCCTTCCCTTGCGGGCCTGCTTTTCTCAATCCGGGCCTTGCCCGCATGCCGGAAGGCGGAGGGGCTCCTACGTGGATGCGCGCCCTGCCTTCCCCCGCGAACAGAGGGTGAGGTGTGACCGGCCGGCCGATGTCGGGTGTGGTGTGATTTCTCACAGTAGCCTCCGGCACTCGCTGTAAGTCCTATCGGCCCGCTTGGGCGATGGCCACAAGCCGGCGACCCTCACCCAGCGGCTTCACCGTCGCTCTGGGTCTGGGTCGCCACCAATGACCTCCGCAGTAGCGGGGTGCGCCGTTTAGTGCGGCAGATTGAAACTTACGACCGCCGTTAAGACTATTGACGTGGTGCTCGTCGCTACCGCGAGACAGATCCCAATCCACTCCAAGCTTGGTCGTGCAGGGAACATCCTCACCGGGAGAGCGAGTTCGTCTTGCCTACGTGCCACATTATTATAGGTTGAGACCAAATCTCGCCAGAACAGAAGCATGTATGCCGGAATGAGCGAAGCCATGCATGCGATCAAGATAGGGGCCGGGTTGCGCGTCACTACCGTGGCAGCGACAGAAACCGCAGCGTTCAGTACAAGGGCGATATTGCACCAATATTTCGTCGCTCGGGGTATCGGTCCTGAATAGCGGGTTCCACGGTCAACAGAAATATGGTTCGTGCGGAATAAGCCGACGGATAAAGAGCCTCACGTTCACCATGCGATGGCCTCAACTTCGCTAACGGCTTCGACCTCGTCCTGCCATTGGAGCTCGGATCGGGCGATGTTAGACGGTCAATACATTGATTGCCCGACGCCGGCGCCGCCCCCGAGTTCTTCATCGTAATTTCGGGTATCGCTTAATCTTGGCGGTCCCTTTGACCGGCCGCTCCGCCCATCCTAAAGGACCAATCCCTCAGGACCAACCCCCGCGGACCATGCCGGCGCACATCAGACGGTCCGTCAAAAATCTTTGCCTAACAACACCTTAAATCCGTCGCCTCGGTCAAACTTGCCATCGCGGTATCGATCCTCCTGGCTGATTTACCTGGTCTGGCGACACAGACATGGTGGGATCATTCAATCACCGATGAGACCTCTCATTCAACCAGGATCAGATCATGACCACACTCGCTCATACTCACCACGTCGAGGCTGGGGCCAACACCAATTTTGCCGGCGCCGAGGCGAAGCGCGTTATCATCAGTTCTGATGCCCGCGCGATAATGTATGTCTTCGCGATCATCGGCGTGGTCACGGTCGCTCCGTTCGCCCTGTTGGGCCAGTATTTCGCTCCGAACGTGGCGAAGGACCTCCGGCATCAGTCGGAGCTGCTCAGCCAAGCCGGCGACCAGGCGGGTGCGGTTGCGGCGAGCCGCAGAGCAGTCGACGTCTATCGCGGCCTGATGCGGGCCAGTGCGGCGGTGTACGCGCCCAAACTGGCGGCGAGCCTGCATGACTTGTCCGTTCGACTAAACGAGGCAGGGGATCACGCAGGCGCGCTCGCCGCTATCCAAGAGGCAATCGAGATGCGCCGCCGCTTGGCCAAGTACAGCCCGACTTACGCCGAGAGTCTTGAGCAGAGCCTGCAACTGCTCAGCACGATTGAGTCGGCTCAGCGCGGCGAACTTGCGAACGTGAAAGCCGTGGAGAATACGGTGCGCTAGACCAGCGCCTGTCGGAACTGCCGCGTCAGTCCCGGCTGCTCCGTCCGCATCGGCCGCTGCCGCCCGCATCCCCTCTTGGAGGGTGGGGGCGGCGGCGGCGATGCTTGGCGTGTGCCTAGGTGCCCGCAAATAGGTTTATCGCCCCTAGAGACGTGGGTTATTGCAGGTCTCCTCTTGTTTGTTCGTGGGACCGAGGCGACGTCCGGGTTGCTCGACGAAACGACCGCCATAGGTTGAGCACACTTTTGTCACACCAAGCTCGTTACGGCTCGTTAAAACGAATTGCAGATAGAGCATACCCGCAATCGCGACCGAGAATGAGCAATGCCCAGCCGTCTTTCGGGTTTAATGAGGTTATGGATCGTCACATCCGTAGGATGGTTTCTCATCGCCGCGGGATGGCTGCATTGGCAAAAAGAAACGGCCTTCTCGGCGTGCTACGAGCCGGCCAGACAGGCGATGGAGCGATACTCGATTGAGGGACATCCGCTTACAAATGCCAGTGGTGTCGCAGCGTTCGTTCAGGAGACGCTCAAGGAATGTCAGCAATCGCAAAAGGACTGGAACACCGCGCCACCGTGGTGGTACGGGCTGCATCTGAACAGCATTCTCGTCGTCATGCTCATGCCGACGGCCCTTATATGGCTTGTGGTGTATGGCCCCATCAGATGGATTGTGCGCGGGTTTCAGCGCGATCCGGCGCCCGCAGGGCATTAAAGAACGGGAGTGTCACGGAGGGTGTCCGCTTCGCAGGGGCACGGCAAGACGGTCGAGATCGGGAACATCAGGATCACAGAAAGCGGGCGGCCGTGCAAGAAGTGACGCCGGCCGTCGCCTGATCGACACACGGATATTCCGCACGGGAGGGCCGGTCACTGCCGGCCCTTTTCATGTCCGCCGCCGGCCACGCGGCCACCTGGGCGTCGTAGTCTTGCTGATCCGTGGAGACCCTTGCATAACCTATCATCATTGGATGTCGTCCTTTCATCGATCGTTTCGAATGTCTCTTTCGAACGGAAAAACCGCTGCGCCGACGGGGGGCGCAGCGGCGTCGAGATGTTGTGATTTTTCGACGGTGGCGATCAGTCTTGTGCTTGTTCTCTGCGATGAATTCGCGGATCTCGTCAGCCATGCCGAGAAGCTTTTCCCATTGCTGCTGATAGAGCGTCACAGGGAAGCGCCCCATCCCCGTAAGCTGGGACTGCGCCCTTCTCAGAGACCCCTCAGGGTACGGCTCGGCTGTTCTTGGTCGCAAGCTTGCCCTCTAGCTCGGCGATCTTGGCCATTAGCGCGGCGATGGCTGGGTCTTGGGCGACCTGTTGCTCTACGTTGCGAGCGTTAGTTCTGCGAAGGTGGGGAGGGATTTCGAATGCGTCAGACGTGGAGTTTCCAGAGGTTTTGTTATTGAGTTTGGTGATCATGTTTGGCTTTCAAACCGACCGTGATCGGTCGCCGTTGAAAAATGAGCGCAGAGGGACTTTCCGTCAACGAGTCAAAGCGACTCATCCTCCCAGCTAAGTCGTTCAGGCGAATCGAGAACTCCCGCTGCCTGAGTCACGCCGCCTCAGGCCTCTCACGTGTGTTTGATCTGGGGCGGGGGCGAGGCAAAAAGACGGCCGTTGGTCGACCGCTCTGGACCCGGACGCAAAATATATAAATTTCACAGCTTTGCGCCGCATAAAAATATATGTGGAAAATCTCAGCGTGATATTGACGACAAAAGGAGCGAGTGAAAATGGACGGCGACGAACGGGAGAAACTAAGGGAAATGATATTGGCGAATATCAGGGGGGAGCCTAACCAAATGATTGAGGGAGGAGACACCTTAATGTGGCTCACTGTGATCGGTAGCACGGTCATGGTGATCGGTTGCACCGTCATGATCGTTACGGCCATGGGGTACGCGAGCAAGTACATCGTTGAGGCGGTCGATGCGCAGACCATGATCGTTAAGAACGAGATGGAGAAGCACACCGACTTGCTTGAGCAGATAGCTCTGAGCACGCACCGTGCGGGGGCAAGTCATGACGATTAACTCCTTCGACGTTCGCCCCCATGTGATTCTTTGCTGCGGTCGCGTGGTCGCCGTGACCATGAGCGATCGCTACGACTTCACTTGGTGGAAGCCGTGCGACCCTGGAAGGAAGCGATCACTATCCCTTGCGATCAAGGGGACACCGTCGAGGCGCTTCGCAAGCCGAAGCGTGGAGGGGTGCGATACCCGAGGCCGATGCGGAGGAGGCGTCCGTAGGGAACTCAACTCTTCGCGTGCGGAGGGCGGGCGGCGTTGCCTGGCCGGCCAGAGGTTCAACCGGCTGTTGACTCTTCCCCTTTATACGTTAATAATTACCTGAGATGCGGGCAAGTCGGGGGAAATATGACTATGCTCAAATTGCTATTAAGCTAAGCGGTACCCTTTCGCGTCTAGATTGGCGCTATCCGAGCAATTTAGCAGGGCCGTCTTCCACAACTGGGACGGCGAAATGCTTTGATGCCAACTATATCTGGTAGCCGTCGATAATCTGGACCTCAGTCGTACCGTATAATCCGGCAATCGAAATTCGCATCACGAACGCCGCCCGCTTTGGTCGGCGAACCCGATTGATGATGAGTGATTTTTCCTGTGGATTCCAACTATGTTCAATTACACGGCCTGTCCTCGGGCACTAGGGCCCGTCCTTGTAGCACGAAGTCTTACAATCGCTGTTGCTTCGCTGATTGAACTTGCAATGGTGGAGCAGGGCCTGGCGAAGAACAAGCGATGTGAGGCCTGGTGTGGTGAAACTGATCGCGGACTTCTCGCTCCAAGTTGTAAGGCGGCTGACGAGAGCCGTGTCCGTGCTGAGGAGTCTGACACTATTAAAACGATGATTAAAAATCGCGCAACGGAGGGCTCGGAGACCCTTAAGCAGAAAGTAGAGGCAGTTTTGAAGCTTTCGTCAAACAAAGAGGAGGTAGAGAAGTATAAAGAAAAAGGTCGAGAGCTAAACAAACCGACTAGTTGTCTATGTAACTTTGATCGCGTTTGCGTACCGAAAAAATACCTCAGGATCGCCGCCGTACCAGGAAGTGCCGTACTCGCGCGGCGACACCGGGCTTTCCCTGATTGGCGTGAACACATGTCAGCACGGCCGGAGGGTTTGGGCGCTCGCACCCTTCTCGACGTGTACCGTGTGGAAAGCAGGTACGTCGGTTCCGATCCGGACGCCAATGTTCGCTTTGAGCTGGGGCGGGACTCAAGTCGCGGATCATAGGAAGGCCATCTGGGGTAGGAACTTTGGTAGGATATCGGGGGATCGCCATGCTACGCAAAGTAATTGCTGCTTGGGTTCTTGGGTTGGGACTAACCGTGGGAATGACTGCCTCATCTGCGACAGCACAAACACCGCAAGAATTTCAAGACCTCAAAGACGACGTTAAAAAACTTATACTCGATTCTCGGAGCCGGGATGCAAGATTACAGAGGCTCGACGATGACATTGATGAAATCAAGCGATTGCTCAGGCATAGCGGACACAGCGGCGGCAGCTCTACGTCATCCGACACCAGACCTCCTCCACGCGTTGTTCACATACACCGTCACTACTACTACCCGCGGGACTGGTGCCCGCCGCCATGGTGGGGACCGTGGTGATTTCTGATTTGATTGTCGTTCCAAGGCGCGGATCGCAGCCAACAAGGCGCGGATAGGCGAGAGATCGAAGCCGGCATGGAGCGGCATGCGGGCTCATTCGGCGTTTCAGGGGGGCGATATGGCAAGGAGTAGCGGAACCCTCGGGCTCATGGGGGGACCGCAACGCGTTCCCGCAAAGCTCGCGCAACAAGCGGGCGAACGGCGACGAGAAGAAGATCACGAACGGCCGCAAGATGGCGAAGCCTAACGGCCAGTTCTCGGCAGTGCCGGGCGCCAACTATAGCGGCAGGGCCTTCAAGACCGAGGACAACACAAACCACAGCCGCGATCACGCCCGCAGCGGTGCGGATTATCACCACTTCAGCAGTGTCGGCAGCGGGGGCCGTTTTCAGTTCCGCGGAGTGCGGGGATACTGATAGCAGTTTGTTCTCCGTTCCCTACATAGTAGGGAGCCCGTGTTCCGGCGATGTTCAGGGCTCGTCGGCGGATCGTAGCCCGCGCTCGATCAGCCTGACGATGGCGATGGAGCGGTTATAGTTGTGCTTCTTCGCCCAGCGCATTACGCGCTCTAACACGTCTTTAGGAATCCGTATCGTCACGGCGGGGTCACGACCCGTCGCGGGCCGGCCTATCTTGTTTTTTGGCTTTTGGTGTACCGAAACCCTTGCCCCCTTCATGCTTTTGGTGTACCAAAAATTAACGACGAGAGCAAGGGAGCCCAGCATGCCACGCAAGGAAATCAGGAGCCCGGTCGCCGAGAGAGCCCGCCAGCGCCTCGCAGTGCTCGAGGCGGAGCGGGTCCTCGCAATCCGCGTCGCGGTCCCCAAGGGCCGCATGACGGAGCAGGAAGCAAAGGAGCGGGGGCCCTGAGGCCATGACACCGGATGAGGAAGAGGAAGACGAAAACTTTGTGCCCGCGAATTTCGAGCGGTTGCAAGAAGCCCTCAATGAGCACAGCGCTCAGTATGCAAGGAAGCTGGCTTCGGGGCGAAATCCTTCATGATGAGCTTTCCCGCATTCGCATGCTCCTTGAGGAAATATTAGCGGTCCTGAAAAAGGAGGTGAAGCGCGACGGCGCCGCCATGCGGCGGCAGAGAATTCGGGGCTAGTCCCCGGACATGAGCGGGTCCGCGGCGGGTGCCAGCCGAGCCGCGGACCCTACCACAACGACGAAACTGGAGTTCGTCACCATGGGTAATCACGAGCCTACCATCTTTAATGTTTCGACGCTCAACGCGCTTTCCGCCCGGCTGATCGACCACGCCGAAAGCATAACCAACACCGCCGCCCATCAGATGGAAATCGACATCAGATTGGCATCGACCGTCTGCGATAGGCTGGTCGAGTTGCGGTGCGAGGTTGCGGAGATAGCAGGTACTTGCACGGACGAGGTCGCGGCAGGGGAATTGCTCGCGGCGTTGCGGGACACGGAGTGAGCACCTACAGGGCCGGGTCACGCCGGCCCTTTTTCATCCCCGCAGTCGGCTGTGGATTTGCGGACACGGTGCGGACACAGGGTTTGTTGGTGGCGTTTCTGGTTTTGGCTAAGTGCTTGATTTTGCTGGTGCCGGCTGAGGGATTCGAACCCCCGACCCCGTGATTACAAATCACGTGCTCTACCAGCTGAGCTAAGCCGGCGCGGATCTGGAGATGTGTTTTTGGCAGTAGGTCGCCGAGATCCGCTGACGTTTCGGTTGTCTTAGTCGCTCCCTGGCCGGTTTCCAATGCCCTTTTTCGCGTCGAAGCCATCTTCAGGGCTTGTCTCCCGTCTGCCGGAGGTACCGATGCCAGAGTCTTTAGAGTGTCGATGCCGGTAAGCGATACCGGCACCCAAATGAGGTATTATCCGAACGTGGCTGCCCTCACCCGCCTGCGTTCTTCGGTCGGGCGGATGGTCTGCAGAAGACTCGCTCGCGGACCGCGGCGCTCCATCGCGGGCCAGGTTCCTTTCACAGCCCAACCCGAAGGCCTGCCATGACCGCTGCCGTTCGCGATCGATCCGCCGGGCCGCTTGTGGGCGTGCGCATCGTCGATCTGACCACCGTCGTACTCGGCCCCTACGCGACCCAGATGCTCGGCGATCTCGGCGCCGACGTCATCAAAGTGGAAGGGCCGGAGGGCGACACCACTCGCCACACCGGGCCGTGCCGCAATCCTCACATGGCCTCACTGTTTCTCGGCGTCAACCGCAACAAGCGCAGCATCGCGCTCGACCTCAAGGCGCCGCCTGGGCGCGAAGTCCTGCTGCGGCTCGTCGATACGGCAGACGTATTCGTCCACAACATCCGGCCGCAGAAGCTGCGGAGCCTCGGGTTCGGCCCCGACACCCTGATGGCGCGGCAGCCGCGGCTCGTCTATGCGGCGATCCACGGCTGGCGTGAGGACGGTCCCTATGGCGGGCGGCCGGCTTATGACGACATCATCCAGGGCTTCGCCGGCGTCGCCGGCCTGATGGAGACCCTGACGGGCGAGCCGCGCTACATGCCGACCATTCTCGCCGACAAGACCTGCGGCCTGATGGCGGCGCAGGCCATTCTCGCGGCACTGTTCCATCGTCACAACACCGGCCGCGGACAGGTGGTCGAAATCCCGATGTTCGAAACAATGGTCTCCTACCTAATGATCGAACATCTCTATGGCAAAACCTTCGTGCCGCCCCAGGGCGACATGGGCTATGCCCGCGTGCTTGCGTTGTGGCGGCGGCCCTACCGCACTGCCGACGGGCGCATCTGCATGCTGGCCTATACGGACCGACAGTGGCGGCGGTTCTGGCAAGTGGCCGGCCGCCCCGAGATGATGAATGATCCGCGCTTTGTCGATCTCGCGGCGCGCACCCAGCATACCGATGACGTCTACCGCATCGCCGGCGAGGTGCTGGCCACCCGAACGACCCGCGAGTGGCAGGCGCTCCTCGATGAAATCGAAATTCCGACTGGCCCGGTCAATACGCTGGCCGATCTGCCCAACGATCCGCACCTCACGGCGATCGGGTTCTTCCGGCATGTGAACCACCCTACCGAAGGTGCGCTCGTGATGCCCGACATTCCCGTGCGCTTTTCCGATTCTCCCGCGGAGATTCGCCGCCTGCCGCCGCGCCTCGGCGAGCACGGGCGCGAAATTCTCGACGAGCTCGGGCTTTCATGCGCGGCCATCGACATGCTCGTGGCCACCGGCGCGCTTGTCTTGCCGGAAGTATGACCCGCGGCGAAGGTGAGTGGCGGGTTAGCCCAACAGGTCCGCGGGCAGCGCCGCCGATGGCAGGCTGCGGCGCAACCGCCATCGCCCTCGGCTGCAGGGAAGGCCAGCACGGAGGTTTGACGCTAGCGTCCTGGTCCAATACGCTGTCGGCTGCGCGCCAGCTCGCTCCGCGAAGATTTGTTAAGGCGAAGGACGCGGCGCACCGCTGCTTCCTTCGATGGGGGGGCTAGCGAGCCAAGCCTTGGCGGCGGACACGCGGGTCGGGAAGACGATTCATGGTCTCCTTTACCATCACGCCGTTGACAGATCATACCGGCGCCGAGGTCACGGGGCTCGATTTCACGCAGCCGGTCGATATCGAGACACGCGCCGCCCTGAAGCGGAGCTTTGCCGACCATCACGTCTTGGTCGTGCGTGACCAGCAGTTCGGGCCGGACCAGTTCAAGGCCGCCGCGCGGTTGTTCGGCGAGCTTCATCCCCATGACAAAAAAGAGCGCCACGTCGCTGGACACCAGGACATTGAGTATATCTCCAACGAGGAGATCGTTGACGGCAGACGGATCATCCCGGGCGAGACGTTCCA
>Ga0126383_10002571_pt1 | contig 11754 bp, 9 predicted proteins | sample PanSoiMetPlot_35_FD_96882 | JGI IMG/M metagenome (GOLD analysis project Ga0126383, IMG submission 96882) | Tropical forest soil microbial communities from Panama - MetaG Plot_35 | ecosystem: Environmental > Terrestrial > Soil > Tropical forest > Bulk soil | place: Panama | collected 2016-02-17
GCGGTCATCAGGGTTGCGAGATCCTCCTGGTTCGCCATCATCAAATCGTACATTTTGCGCAGGATCTGGGCGCGCTCCTTGGCGGTCTTGGCGCGCCACGCCGGCAGAGCCTTGTCGGCCGCCTCGATCGCCATGCGGGTCTCCTCCGCACCCATCCGCGGCACCGTGCCCAAGGTCTCGCCGGTCGCCGGGTTGGTGACCGGGATCGTGCCGCGGTTCAACGCGTCGACCCACTCGCCATTGACGTAGCATTGCTGCCGGAACAGCTTCGGATCCTTGAGCTCCATCGCGCACCTCCCTCGGCTAAATGATCAAGGATAGGTACGGCCCGCCCCCGGCTTTGACAAGATTGGTGACGGCCGTGTCGAGGCTCCGACTACCCGCACGCTGACATGATTCTGGCCGAATCCATCCTCGCGGCGCATATTGCGGTCATCCTGTTCAACGTGTTCGGACTGATCGCCGTCCCGCTCGGCGCGCTCTGCGGCTGGCGGTTCGTGCGCATCCGCTGGTGGCGCGTGCTGCATCTCGTGTTGCTGGGGACGGTCGCGCTGCAGGCGGTGGTCGGCCGCGCCTGCTTCCTGACGCTCTGGCAGGCTGCACTCGCCGAGGGGGCGGCGAGCCCGACGCCGCTGATCATGGGCTGGGTCAACCGGATGATCTATTGGCCGTTGCCGATCTGGGTTTTCGCGGCGCTCTACCTCGTCGTCCTCGGCTACGCGCTCGCCCTCCTCTGGCTCGTGCCGCCAGCACGCCGCGCAACGACTACTCGACCATGACGCTTTTCGCCGAATTACGAGGCTGGTCGGCGCTCAGCGAATACCGACGGCGGCTGTCACCTGTGGGACGGCGTGGTCCAAATCGTATGCCTGCAATGGTGCGTCGCATAGCACCGAATCCTGCGGGTGGCGCGCGAGACATATGTTGTAGGCGCGAATATCGCGGTCCGCACCGAGACCGCAACCGGCCATGAGAACCGAGAGGGCCGATACGATGAGCAGTCGCTTCACTTGCTCAATCCCTTACTTGCCGCGCCCCCGCGCTCATGGTTTATCGGTCTCGCTTAACATCTCGTTGCACAGCCTTGGGATTGGACGACGCCGGCGCGGATGACCGGCCGGAAGCAAGGGTAAGAATATGCCGACTGTCTATAACGCTCGCGACGCGGGCAATTACGAAAGGTTGATGGGCCGCTGGAGCCGTCGCCTGGCGCCGCTTTTTATCGAGCATGCCGGCATCGCGGACGGCGAAGAGGTCCTCGAAATCGGCTGCGGCACCGGCAGCCTGACCTTTGCGCTCGCCGAGGCCGCCAGGTTCGCCCGGCTGACGGCGATCGACCAATCGGCGGTGTACCTCGCCGCAGCGCAGGCCAAAAACCGCGATCCCCGAATCCACCTCGAACAAGGCGACGGCTGCGGGCTGCGCTTTGCCGATGCCAGCTTCGACCGCAGTTTGTCGATGCTGGTGCTGCCCTCGGTCGTGCCGAGGCCGGAACAGATGGTCGCCGAAATGCGGCGAGTGACCCGGCCGGGCGGGGTCGTGGCCGCCGCCTTCTGGGACACTCCCGGTGGGACGCCTCACCAGCGCATGTTCTGGGATACCGCCGCAGCGCTTGACGAGGCCGCCGGGAAGGCGCGCGACAGCAACCTGTCACGGTCGGTTTATGCCCCCGGTTCGCTGCCGCAGATATGGGCCGAAGCGGGGCTCGCCGAGATCGACGAGCAATCATTGATGATCCGCATCGAATTCATCGATTTCGCTGATTACTGGGAGCCGTTTGCGAGCGGTGAAGGCGGGCTCGGAGCCTATGTCGCGAGCCTCGACCTCGCCCGGCGCGAGCGTCTCGAGCGTCATCTGCGCGCGGCCTATCTCGGCGGACGCTCCGACGGGAAACGCTCCTTCGTCGCAGTCGCCCTCTCCTGCCGCGGCACTGTGCCGAAGGACTGAGGAACCGGTGACGATTTCTCGGCATTAACAGCACCTTCACTCGGCCGAGGTAACTGGGAGTCGATCGCTGATTGTCGCGCGGGCGGCGCGTGTGGCCGAAAGCACGGGAACAACCCAGCCGCTGGATCGTTTCCGCCTCGGCGCGGTTGCACGTTGAGCGGAGATGAGGCAAGCTGCCGCACCCTCCATCAGGGTGTGCAGAACGGGCATGGCGGACCGGGCGAAAGGGAAGATGACGGTCACACACACCATATGTATAAGGCGCCCGCCGATGACTGGGGGCGAGTGACCGCGCACGAAGACGAGGCAATCGGGCGGAGGTCCGGTCGCCAGGAGGAGCCTAGTGCAGCCTACCGACATCAGTAACCCCGACTATTTTCACAAAGTCGTCGACTGCCAGTGGGCGTGCCCGGCGCACACCCCGGTCCCGGAATACATCCGGCTCATCGCCGATCGGCGTTACACCGACGCCTATATGGTCAACTGGTATTCGAACATCTTCCCCGGCATTCTCGGGCGCACCTGCGACCGGCCGTGCGAGCCGGCCTGCCGGCGCGGCCGGGTCGAGAAGGAGCCGGTGGCGATCTGCCGGCTGAAGCGCGTCGCGGCCGACAACAAGGGCGACATCCGGCCCTACCTGCCTGCGATCCCGCGCGAGAAAAACGGCAAGCGCATTGCGCTCGTCGGCGCCGGCCCTGCCTCCCTTACAGTCGCGCGCGATCTGATGCCACTCGGCTATCACTGCGTGCTGTTCGACGGCGACACGAAGGGCGGCGGGATGATGCGGACTCAGATCCCGCGCTTTCGACTGCCGGAATCGATCACCGACGAGGAGGTCGATCTGATTATCGACATGGGAGTAGAGACCCGCTTTGGGGAGTTCGTCGGCAGCCTGAAGACGCTGTTGAGCCACAACTGGGACGCGGTCTTCATTGGCTGCGGCGCGCCGCGCGGCCGCGATCTCGACATTCCCGGCCGCAAGGAAGCATCCGAACATATCCATATCGGCATCGACTGGCTGTCCAGCGTTTCCTTCGGCCATATCGACAAGATCGGCCAGCGCGTCGTCGTGCTCGGCGGCGGCAACACGGCGATGGATTGTTGCCGCTCGTCGCGCCGGCTCGGCGGCGAGGAGGTCACGGTCGTCGTGCGCAGCGGGTTCGAGGAAATGAAGGCCTCGGCATGGGAGAAAGAGGACGCGATGCATGAAGGCATCCCGATCCTCAACTGGCTGGTGCCGAAGGAATTCATTCATGAGCGAGGCCGGCTGACCGGTGTCATGTTCGAAAAGGTCGAGGCCCAATACGATTCGCGCGGCCGCCGCGACCTCGTCCCGACAGGCGAGCCCGACGTGCACATCCCTTGCGACGACGTCTTGATCGCGGTTGGCCAGGAGAACGCGTTCCCGTGGATCGAGCGCGACATCGGCATCGAGTTTGACCGCTGGGATATGCCTAAGGTCAACCAGAAGACGATGCAGTCGACATTGCCCAACGTCTTTTTCGGCGGCGACGCTGCATTCGGGCCAAAGAACATCATCTGGGCCGTGGCGCACGGCCACGACGCCGCGATCTCGATCGACAAACTGTGCCATGGTGGGGACGTCAACGACCGGCCGGCGCCCGGCGTGACCCTCGTCAGCCAGAAAATGGGCATCCACGAGTGGAGCTACGACAATGACATCTCGAACGACCTGCGCTACAAGGTGCCGCTCAGGGACACCGCCGTCGCCCTGAAGGACATCAGAGTCGAGGTCGAGCTCGGCTACGACGACAAGCTCGCCTATCTGGAAGCCGAACGGTGCCTCAATTGCGACGTGCAGACCGTGTTCACGGGCCAACTCTGCATCGAATGCGATGCTTGCGTCGACATCTGCCCGATGGATTGCATTACATTTACCGAGAACGGAACCGAAGAAGATTTGCGCGGCCGGCTCATGGCCCCGGCGCTCAACATCGAGCAAGACCTTTATATCGGCAATTCCCTGAAAACCGGTCGCATCATGGTCAAGGACGAGGATGTCTGCTTGCATTGCGGGCTGTGCGCCGAGCGCTGCCCGACCGGAGCCTGGGACATGCGCAAATTTCTCCTCGATGTGACACAGGCCGGGCCGGCATGCCGCAGCCGATAGGTTCCACCGTCGTCGCCGCGACGATTAGATCGCCACGGAATGACCCCCGCGCTTGCAGGCTCTAAGCCGATGGCATCACAGTCGAATCTTGCAATAGCTGCGATCCAAAGCGTCAACGACTTCGTCGTCAAATTCGCCAATGTCAACGGATCGGGCTCGGCGAGCGCCAATTCGCTGTTCGCCAAATCGATCTTGCGCATGGGGATCCCGGCGAGCTCGCGCAACATTTTCCCCTCCAACATCCAAGGTCTGCCCACCTGGTACGAGGTGCGGATCAGTGAGAGCGGGCATCTCGGTCGCCGCGGGGGCGTGGATCTGATGGTCGCGATGAACCCCGAGACCTGGGACGAGGACGTCGCTGAGATCGAGCCCGGAGGCTATTTGTTCTACGATTCGACGAAGCCCCTGCCCCGCTCGAAGTTCCGCGACGACATCAATGTCATCGGCGCGCCTTTGACCGCTATCTGCAACCGCGAATATACCGATGCGCGGCAGCGGCAGCTGTTCAAGAACATCATCTATCTCGGCGTGCTGTCGGCGTTGCTGGACATAGACCCGGCGGCAATCGAGAAGTTGATCGGGGAGCAGTTCCGCGGCAAGGACACCCTGATCAAACCCAATTTGCATGCGCTGCATCTTGGCCGCGACTGGGCGCTCGCCGAGCTCGAATGCCCGGTCGGGTTGCGCCTCCAGCGGGTGGACAAAGTCGGCGGCCGGATCTTTATCACCGGCAACGACGCCGCCGCATTGGGATGCGTCTATGGCGGCGCGACGGTTGCCGCCTGGTACCCGATCACCCCGTCCTCGTCTCTCGCCGAAGCCTTTTCGGGCCATTGCCACCGTCTGCGCCGGGACCCGGACAGCAAGAAAAAGCGGTTTGCGATCGTCCAGGCGGAGGACGAACTCGCAGCGATCGGCATTGTCATCGGCGCCGCCTGGAACGGCGCGCGGGCTTTCACAGCGACCTCGGGCCCGGGGATTTCGCTGATGCAGGAATTTATCGGTCTGGCTTATTTTGCCGAGATTCCCGCGGTGATCTTCGACATCCAGCGCGGCAGCCCGTCGACCGGCATGCCGACGCGCACCCAGCAGGCCGATATCCTCTCTTGCGCCTACGCCTCGCACGGCGACACCAAGCACGTGTTGCTGTTCCCGGAGGACCCGCGCGAGGCCTTCACCTTCGCCGCGGACGCGCTCGATTTGGCCGATCGGCTGCAGACCCCGATATTTGTCATGTTGGACCTCGACATCGGCATGAACGATTGGCTTTGCGAGCCGCTGGCCTGGGACGAGGGTCGGGCTTACGACCGCGGCAAGGTCATGACTGCCGAGATGCTCGAGGCCGGCGTCGAGTTCGGCCGCTATCTCGATGTCGATGGCGACGGCATCCCCTACCGTACCTATCCCGGGACGCATCCGACCCGAGGCGCCTTTTTCACGCGCGGCACCAGCAAGGATCGCTACGCCCGCTACTCCGAGGAAGGCCCCGACTACGTCGACAACATGCAGCGGCTACTGCACAAATTCGAGACCGCCAAGCGGCTGGTACCGCGCCCTATCAAGCACATGGCGCAGGAGGCAACCCGCTTTGGTGCGCTTTATTTCGGCTCGACGGCGCCGGCGATGATTGAAGCACTCGAAGGCCTCGAGCAGCGCGGCATTCATCTCGACACGATGCGCATCCGCGCCCTCCCGTTCCACGACGACATCCTCGATTTCGTCGCCGCGCACGATCGGGTTTTTGTCGTCGAGCAAAACCGCGACGCCCAGTTGCGCACCTTGTTGATCAGCGAAGGCGATCTCGACCTTGCGAGGCTCGTACCGATCCTGCATTACGACGGGACACCGATCACCGCGCGGTTCATCGTAAAGGCAATCGCCGACATGCTCTCGGTCGTCACCCTCGCCCCGCTCAAAAAAGCCCTGCCGTGATTGCTTCTGAACCAAGCTCCGCCCGCATCCCCCTCTCCGCCCATTGGGGGGAGAGGGTCGGGGTGAGGTGGGTCACTGGGCAGGGCCGCGGCGGTCCCCACCTCACCCTCCCGACGCTGCCGCGTCGGGCCCCTCCCTCTCCCCCCAATGGGCGGAGAGGGGCTCATCTGCGAGCTTCCGCATGACCTATATCGCCAAACCGCGGCTGCATCACCCGAAGCTTCCAACCAACGCGCTCGGCTTTACGCGGCGCGACTACGAGGGGGCGGTGTCGACCTTGTGCGCGGGCTGCGGTCACGATTCGATCAGTGCCGCGATCATCCAGGCGTGCTTCGAGCTCGACCTGCCGCCGCACCGCATCGCCAAGCTCTCCGGCATCGGGTGCTCGTCAAAGACACCGACCTATTTTCTCGGCAAGTCGCACGGCTTCAACAGCGTGCACGGGCGCATGCCTTCGGTATTGACCGGCGCCAACCTCGCCAACCGCGACCTCATTTATCTCGGCGTCTCGGGCGACGGCGATTCGGCATCGATCGGGCTCGGCCAGTTCGCGCATTGCATCCGCCGCGCCGTCAATATGGTCTACATCGTCGAGAACAATGGGGTTTACGGGCTCACGAAGGGCCAGTTCTCCGCGACCGCCGACAAGGGCTCGAAGGCTCGGCGCGGCGCGGTCAATACCGATTCGCCAATCGATATGGTTGCCCTTGCCCTCCAGCTCGGCGCTTCGTTCGTCGCGCGCAGCTTCTCAGGCGACAAGGCCCAGCTGGTGCCGTTGATCAAGGCGGCGATCGAGCACGAGGGCGCAGCGTTCATCGACGTCATCTCGCCCTGTGTCGCCTTCAACAACAACCCGGAATCAACCAAGAGCTTCGATTACGTCCGCGCCCATAACGAGGCGGTCAACTATCTCGACGTGATCGTCGGCCACGACGAGATCATCGCGGACTATGCGCCGGGGACGGTCGAGACCGTGGTCCAGCACGACGGCTCGATACTGCGGTTGCGCAAACTGGCACCCGATTACGATCCGTGCGACCGGATCTCGGCACTGACTTATCTGCAACAGCGGCACGCAGCCGGCGAGGTCGTCACCGGCTTACTCTTCGTCGACCCCGATTCCGGCGACATGCACGAATTTCTCGATACCGTCGCGATGCCGCTCAACACGCTCGGCGAATCCGAACTTTGCCCCGGCCCCGAGGCGCTCGCCCGCTATAACGCGGCCCACCGCTGACGGCCCGACGCTGGCCCGCTCCCCCACTGCCGAGCTGCATAGCCTCGGCTCCAGCGCCCCGAGGTAACCCGCGCAGTCCCATGAAAGCGAGAAGGCACATGTGGATAGGAATTAGGGCGGCGTCGATTTCCGCCGTTCTCCTCGCCGCGACCACAGGTATCGCGTGCGCGCAAGGTAGCATCACTCAGGATCCGGGCAGGCTGACGCCCGGGAACCTGACGTTTCAAAACCTCGGTCCTGCCGGCCCGGTACCCGAACCGGCCGAGAACCGCCAAACGACACAGTCGCCGCCCACCTACGGCAGGAGTGGCACCTCCGGCGCCGTTATCGGGCCGGGGCCCAGCTCGACCGGTTTTGGCGCGGGCAGCACCCCCGGGTTCGGGGGCAACGCCACCGGTGCCGGCCGTTAGCGGCCGGATCCGGTTCGCTCTTTCTGATCGTCAATCCGCAATGCAGCGGGTCGCTTTGCGGTTGACGAGCCACGGCCCGTAGGTTTCCTGGTTCTGCGCCATTCGCGGCAGTTTCGCGTGCACGTCGAGCGCCGCCTGGTCCCGCCACGCCTCAACCAGCAAGACGCGGCTCGGATCGTTTTGCGGCAGCAGCACGTCGAATTGCTGGCAGCCGTCCTCGGCGCGCGAGAGCCGCAAGTGATCTTTCATTAGATCGACAAAGGCGTTGCGGTGCGCGGGCTTGACCTCGAATTCGACGACGATCATCAGGCGGCTCATGGGCATTCCCTCCGGGATCGATCCGCGGCATCATCGGCGATCGGCCGGCGCCCAATCAAGCGCCTCTGGGCAAGCGCTGGCGGCATTGGGGAGATCTCGACATGGCACATGACGCGTTGCGCACGATTTTGCCCGTGGCCGGCTGGGCCGAGGAGCGGGCGCGCGCGGTCGAGATCACCGGCGGCGCCGACCCGGTATTGCCGACGCCGTTCCGCATCGGGGCGGCCGGCGCCGCCGCGCTTGCCGCGACCGGCCTTGCCGCCGCCGACCTCTGGGAATTGCGCACGAGACACCGGCAGGATGTCGCGGTCGATCTGCGCCAAGCCGTCGCCTCATTGCGCAGCGGTCATTACCTGCAAGTGGACGGCGCCAGGGTCAGAAACGAGCGCAATCCGGTGATGGGCATGTATCCGGCCAAGAACGGCCGCTGGAGCTACATCCATGCCAACTTCCCGAACCACCGCGCCGCCGCGCTGCGCGTCCTCGGCTGCGAGGAAAACCGCGAAGCGGTGCGGAGCGCGGTGACGAATTGGGACGCGCTCGAGCTCGAGGAGGCGATCATTGCCGCCGGCGGCGCCGGCGGTATGGTGCGCAGCATGGCGGAGTGGGCGCAGCATCCGCAAGCTGCGGCGATCGCTTCACTGCCGCTGATGGAGATCGTCAAGATCGGCGACAGCCCGCCGGAGAAGCTCCCCGAGGGGAACCGGCCCTTGTCGGGCATCCGCGTTCTCGATCTGACCCGTGTGCTGGCCGGCCCGACCTGCGCCCGCACCCTGGCCGAGCACGGCGCCGACGTCTTGAAGATCACCGCGCCGCACATCGCCGCGCGCGACGATCAGGAATACGATACCGGCCATGGCAAATTGTCGGCGCGGCTCGATCTCCGCCAGCCGCAGGACCTCGATACACTGAAAGGCTTGGTGCGCGAGGGCGACGTATTCAGCCAGGGCTATCGGCCAGGGACGCTCGCCAATCGGGGGCTGTCGCCCGAAGAACTCGCGGCGGTGCGTCCCGGCCTCATCTATGTCTCGTTGTGTGCCTTCAGCCACAAGGGGCCGTGGGCATCGCGCCGCGGCTTCGACACGGTGGTTCAGAACGTCAGCGGCATCACCACGCGCCAGGGCGAGCTGTTTCCCGGTGACGAGCCCGGCCCGCAATTCTACCCAGTCTCAGCAATCGACTACCTGACCGGTTATCTGATGGCCTTTGGGGCGATGGTGGCATTGGCGCGCCGCGCCCGCGAGGGCGGGAGCTGGCTGGTGCGCATCTCACTGGCGCAAACCGGGCGGTGGCTGGTGGGTCTTGCCGAGGTGCCGGAAAGCGTCCTCGCCGACGTGCCGAAAGAATTCCCGCAAGCCGATCTCGACCGCTGGTCGATCGAGAGCGAGACCCCCGTCGGCCGCCTGCGCCATCTCGGCCCGACGGTCCAGCTGTCCGAAACCCCGCCCTATTGGGCCCGGCCCTCGGTGCCGCTCGGCCATCACGAGCCGGTCTGGCCCGCCAGGGAATAAACGCCAATCCGAAAGCTGCCAAGGGCGGTTGGGACCGCGCGACCAACTCTATGGAAATGCCGCCAACTCGAGGACGCCGCCATGGTATGCGCCTGTGCTGGGGCTGGTAAACGTCACGTAGATCTTGCTGCCGTCCGGCGCGGTGGCGATGCCGTTGAGACGGGGCATCGGATAACGGGAAAGTCCGCATGGAGACATGCCGGACGGCGACGACGGTCCCGTTCTGTTTCATGCGCACGATCGTGTTGTCGCCCCGATTGACGACATAGAAGTCAGAGTCTTCGTCGAGAGTCGTGTTGCTCGCCCAGTTGACGTCATCTGTGCTGATATTAACGGGGGCAAGATCGACCGGCAGATTGAGCGCATAAGAACTGACGCGCTTCAGCGAACCCAGGCCAAACACCTGGTTCGGGGAATTTCCGGTCACGACGAGATCGACGACCGCGATCGTGTTGTGGAACGGCTCGGTGACGAAGAGCTGCCGCACGACGGGGGCATTCGTATAGGGGTTCATGACCACTCCGAACCGCGGCGCGACATCGTCGTCCTCGAAATCCCAATTGCGGCCGAGGATCGGCCGGATCGTGCTCGCGGGAGCCAGCCCGTCGAGCCCCTTCTCGGTGTGCTCCTGGGCAATAGCGCCATCGGCGGTCACGACGGCGAATACGGCCCTGCAGCTGCCATCGGGAGACGGGCCGAGCAACGCAGTCGCCACTGCGCCGGCCTTCAGCGCGCCTCGTACCACCTGCGGCTGCACCGGCACCGTGACCCTATCCCGGTTGGTCAATTTGCCGACATAGACGCCGCCAATCTTTGGGTTTGGGGGCCCGGCAAGCGGCAATCCGGTCGGATCAAGGATCGAGGACGAACCCATCCCCATGTCGCCGAATGGCGCATTTGCCGGCCAGATGCGGCCAAAGGCGTTGTTGTTCGACAGGCCGAGCGGGCTGCCGACCCCGGTATACTGAGCCGTATTGGCGGTCGGATTATTGACACTGTTCAGCCAGTGCGGGCTGTTGGCGCTGAACATTTGCACCGCCCCGGCCAGCGTCGATGCCTGGTCGCCGGTCTTCGCAAAATTCTCGGGGACGTTCAGGACATGTTGCCCGTTCGGATCGATCGACAGGAACGAGCCCTCCAACCCAGCGCCAATGGCGCGCGGAGCGCCGAAATTCGAGCGGCTGCCCACCAGGATCCGACTGGAATCCAGTATGGCGCCCGGCAGGATGTAGGAAGGAAATTTGGTCGGGATCGGGTTTGCACACGCCCCTGGCGGGGGCACGTTGAGGAATGTGCCGATCTGAGAGATAGCCGACGCGCCGGGCATGTTGATGGCGACGATGCGGGAATTGAGGTGTCGTATGTGGTCTGTCTGAGCAGCCTGTGATATTGTCCAGCCCTGCAGTAACGTTATTCCCGCCGTTACGAGTATTATACTCAGCACAGTCAGCTCGTTGCTCTGTTTCATTGGGCTCCCTCCAGAATTTCGGTTTGGCTCTATTTGGGATTTTTGATATTGGGAAATGGCTCGTGCCGGTGCCCGGCGAATGCAGTCCGAGCCGACTGTGTCATCCCGCGTTTTGCACCGCAGGGAGTGTGAGGCGCTTCACAATAGCGCAAAGAAATTTTCCACGATGGCGGACCGCCATCCGCGCCGCCCATCAGACGCCGGCTTCAGTGCTCGCGGGCAACGCGCAGGAAAGTCGCAAGAATCCGGAAACCGGCCTTGATGGTGCCGCGGACTGTCCCTGCCACCTTGGACTTGCCCGAGAGGCGACGGCCATGCGGTACCGGGAGTTCGAGTATGCGCAGTCCGGCGCGCGCTGCCCGCATCTGCATCTCGAGGTTCCAGCCATAGGTCATCTCGCGCATCCCGAGCCGTGCCAACACATCGGCGCGGATTGCCCGGAACGCGCACATATCGGTAAAGCGCACTCCGTAGAAAAAGCCGATCGCGGCACCAACCGCGCGACCAGCGAGCACCTGATGGGCGCCCATGCTGCCCGGCTCGGTGACACCTCGGGTGCGCGACCCGATGACGAAATCGTATTGGTCTTCGAGTATCGGCTGCACCAGGCTCGGGATTGCCTCGGGCCGGTCACCGCCGTCGCCGTCGAGAAATACGAGAATTTCTGCTCCGCCTTCGGTTGCAACGGCAGCCCCCTTAGCGCAGGCTCGGCCATAGCCGGGCCGCCGCTCGATGAGGACGGTCGCACCGGCAGCCCGCGCTTCACCGACCGTACGGTCCCGGCTGCCGCCGTCGACGAC